>Ga0082335_1008505_pt1 | contig 11619 bp, 8 predicted proteins | sample Subgrocontami58m_FD_72375 | JGI IMG/M metagenome (GOLD analysis project Ga0082335, IMG submission 72375) | Subsurface groundwater microbial communities from S. Glens Falls, New York, USA - GMW37 contaminated, 5.8 m (SPADES assembly) (version 2) ...
GGGCGCCGGAGGCTTCTGCCGTACTGCGTCCCCATTTTTTTATCTGTCGGAAGGTCATAAGCTTATCTGTCTGCCGCAGGGCGGGGGACAATCTGCTGAACCAGTTGAATGGTGGTGAGCATGATGGGACGGTTGATAATCCACGAAAAGGCGAGGTAGACGGCTGCGCCAGTGGCGATGAGGGCGAGCAGTTGGACTGCGCCGGGGGCGGGATGGATGAGCGCGTCCACGGCCCACATGGCCACGGCCATGCCGCCCGCGCTTGCAATTGGGCCGGAGATGGCGGCCAGCACCCGCCAGGGCGGCACACCGAGCAGCCGCCATACCACGGTGGTATCAATCAGGAAATTGATGACGGCAATGGCGACGTGAGCGCGGGCCACGCCCACGATTCCATAGGCCGCGCCGCTCCACAGCGCAATGACGGTGATGACGAGGGTAAAGACGCCGATTTTGTTCAGAATGTCGGGCCGGCCCACGGCCTTGTAAACGTCGCCGAAGTTGTAGGTGAGGGCGCGAATGGCGGCGTAGATGGAAAGCAATTGCATCACCGGGATGGTGGCGGCCCACTTGTCGGTGTAAAACAGGTGAACGAAGGTGTCGCTGACAAGGGCCAGCCCCACGCCCGCCGGGACGGCGACCAACGCAATGAACTGCATGGTTTTCAGCAGGCTGCGCCGCAGTCCGTCGCGGTCGCCCTGCATTTTGGAATACACAGGGAAGACCACGCCCGAGACGACGGAGACGATGTTGACGATGAGCAGTTCGGGCAACCGAAAGCCCATGTTGTAGTAGCCGAGCGATTCTTTGCCCAGCCGTTTGCCCACGATGAGGTAATCCACGTTGACTTCGATGTTGCCGATGAAGTTGAGAAGGATGATGTGGCCGCCAAAGCCGAGGATATCGCGCACGACGCGGCGGTTCCAGGCGCGGGTGACTCTCCACGGGCTGATGAGGACGAGAGTGATGTTGGAGACCAGTGTCCCGATGACCACGCCCCACACCAGCGACCATGCGCCCGCCCCGGCCAGAGCCAATCCAATGGATACCGCCCCTTTCACCAGCGCTTGAGTCACCACCGGGATGATCCGTCGTCGAAAGCGAAGGTTTTTGACGAGCAGGGCATCGTTGACGGCGGTGAGGCCGGTGATGACGTAGGTGGAGGCCAGCAAGGGCAGCATGATGCCTACCTGCGGCTCTTTGAAGAAGGTAACGGCCAGCGGGGCGAGGAGCAGCGAGATGAGGAACAGCGCTACGCCGGATCCGGTGGAGATGACGAAAGTGGCATTGGCCGCTTCTTCGGGGTCGTCTCTGCGCTGGATGAAGGCAGCGCCCACGCCGAAGGTGTGCACGGTGCCGAGGTATTCGGTGACGAGCGAGGCCAGCCCCACCAGCCCAAAATCGGCTGGGGTGAGCAGGCGGCCCAGGATGACAGTGCTGACGAATACCAGCCCCTTGGCCCCGGCATAAGCGAGGTAGGCCCAAAAGACACCCCGCCCGATCCGGGGCGCCAGTTTGGTGTCCGGCGCAGGATCAGGCGGGGTGGCGGGTTGCGAGAGGGTCATTCGCTAGCGGCGAGGTCGCTGCCGCCGCAGGGCGGACAGGGCGACGTAGACAATGACGGCCATCATGAGCAGGACGGTGAGGGCCAACACGGGCAACACCCACACGGGCCGCTCGACTGTGGGCGGTTGGCCGATTGCCACGGGCACGACATTACCCGGCGCGGCAGTGGCCAGCGCGCTTTGCAGCCCGCCGATCCGCGTGTCGCTGGACACGACTTGCGTGCCGTTGATGGCGGCAAAGTTGCCCGAAAGCTGGCTGCGCAGCGCCGGGGTGGTGAGCACCGTTCCGGCCCAGTCGAGGCCGGTCTCGGTGCTGCCGGCCACCAGCAGCACGGCGCGTTTGCTGTTCCACGGCGCGGCGAGCAATTCCACGTAGCCCACATTGACGCCCGGCAAGAGATGGTAGGCCACTTGCAGGTTCCTCTCGATGGCGAGGTCGTTGCCCGCCTCGAAGGGAGCGGGCAGCGAGTCGCCCAGTTCGCTCACGATGGGCAGGGTGCTGGGCCGCCCGATGATGATGAAGTCGCGCGATTGCTTGAGGTCATCGGATACGGCATCGCCATAGGCCAGGGCCAGGGTGTTGAAGCCGGTGCCCACGCGGTTGCCGTAATCGTAGGCGATTTTGGCGGCGGTGCGCCAACCGGCGGGGTCATTGGGGGCCACCACAAAGGCCAGTCCGCTGAACAACGGGCTGAGCGTGAACGGCGAGGGATAGAGGGTCAAATCGAGAATCGGTTGCAAACTGGCGTCGGCGGGAGCGAACGGCACATGGATACTGGACCCGGCGTCCACACGCATCCACAAGCGGTTGAGGTTCGGGTCCACGCACACGGTGCGCGGCACGAGGTCGACATCGATAGCGATGCGGTTGAGGCCGGGGCGCACGGTGGTCGCCGGGAGGTTGATCCGCGTTTCGCCCTCAAGGGCGCTTTCGTCGCTGAAGCGGATGCTGCCGATGGGCTGGCTGTTGAGCCGGATGACCACGCCCGAGCGATCATATTCCAGCAGGGTGGAATGGGTGAAGAGCAGGTTGAGATAGGCGTCGGCGCCGGCCTTCTGCCCCTGCGGCATAGTGAAGAAGAATTCCTCGGTGGTCAGGCCCGGCGCGTTGGAGGTGGTGTCCGCGTAGCCCAGGTCGGCCAGGGTGCGATCCACGGCGGGGGTGACACCGATGTCTTTGGGTTGCACTGCCGAGACGAGGGCCAGATTGGGCAGGGCACCGGCTCGCACCTGGCCGGAACTGACGGCCTGGGCAGCTTTGACGACGCCCGCCTCGGTGTTTCCGCCCACGACCAGCACCACGTGGGCCGGGTTCCACGGCGAGACGGCCATTTGCACGATGCCGTCGTCTGGCAGCGAGCCTCCAGCATTGAAGATGGAGCCGCTGACGGCGGCAGGCAGGGCAACCGCGCTCAGCGCGGGGAAGGCGGCGGCGCCGCCGACGAAGATGAGGTGCGAGTTTGCGCGCAGATCATCGGTGAGTTGAGCAAGCGGCACCATGGTGACGGGCAGCCGCCCGGCGGTGATGTTGCCGAGTCCGGCGGCGACGGTAAGGGCCGCCTGCAATTCGCCGGCGGAGGGCTGGTCGGGGACGACCAGCGTGGCCGCATCGGGGATGAACGAGTTCTGGAAGATGGGCCGCGGCAGAATGCTGAGGTCGGTAGGCGGGGCGACAACGCTGTGCGGCAGCACGAACTGCGAGTCGGTGCGCACCACCACTTTGGTCTGCTGATTGAAGTCGCAGTTGATGCCGCTGTTCAAAATCAGCCGCAGCGAGTTGCGCTTGCTGAGCGAGGGCGAAACCAGCGCTTCGGCGGGAATGTTGAAGGTTAGGGTGCTGTCGCCCGAAGTGTCGAGCAGGATGGTGGCGATTGACTTATCGTTGAACTGCACCTCCAACGTGCCGCCGAAATTGACGCCGGGCGCTATCGTTGTGGCGTCCACGCCCAGAATGCCCCCCAGGTAGACGGTGAGGTGGAGTTGCACCTGCGCCCCATCGGCCAGGCTCCAGTTGGCGGGCACGCCAAAGAAGAAGCTGGTGGCGTCGAACGGCCCGCGCAGGGTGCCTTCTTTGAAGCCCAGCAGTTCAAACGGCACCGTGTTTGAGTCGGCAGCCTGAAGAGCAGGAGCATGCGCGGCGCTGAGCCGGGTGGCGTTGGCGTAGCTCACCGGCTGAGGCGAGCGCATGGGTTCGCGGGCATAGCTCGGCGGCACGGCCACCGCGCCCATCGCCACCAAAAGGGCGATAACGGTTAGTGTGTTGACAATTTTCTTCATCATAGCAGTCCTCCCTGCATTTGGTAACCTGCGCTGAACGGCGTAAACGCAAAGGTCATCGTTAGCTCACGCGTTCGATGGCCGGCGCGAAACGGTCCACAACTTTATCCCACGTAAACAGAGTTTCCACCCGCCTGCGGCCCGCGCTGCCCCACGTTTGCCGCAGGGCCGGGTCGCGCAACAGGCGGGTCATGGCCGCCGCGAGGGCGGGCACATCATCGGGCGGCACAATCAGCCCCGTCCGTTCGTGTTCGACGATCTCTTCCATGGCTTGCCCCGAAACGCCGATGCACGGCAGGCCAAAGGCCATGGCTTCCAGCAGCACGTCGCCCCACGTTTCGAGCCGCGACGGCAGCACGAACAGATCGGCGCGGCGGAACAGCCCCAAAATAACCTCGCGGTCCCACGTGGGGGCAATCACTTCCACCCCAACCAACGGCAGTTCGGGCGGAATAGGCCCGCGTGTGAGACACAACAGCCGGGCTTCGGGCAGTTCGGCGCGCGTCCGGACAAAGGCTTGCAGCAGCACATCGCCGCCCTTGCGCCGCAGTTCCGCGCCGATGAATAGCACGGTGAGCGGCGCATCGGGGTGCCGGGTCGGCAGTTTCGGCAGCGCGCCCAGACTCAGGCCGCCGCCCACCGCAGTCACACGCTGGGGCGAGATGCCGTAATCGGCGATCACCGCTTGCCGGGTCATACGGCTCCACGTGCAAACGTGGGCCGCGCGGCCAAACGCCGCCGCTTCCATAGCCAGCCATTGTTGCGCCTCGCGCGCCGTGAAGGGCGAACGGCCGGCGGCCGGTTGGCGGGCCGATAGCCGCGCCGTGTAGTCGGTGTAAATGACGCTCGGCAGGCCGGGCGAGAATGCCTGCATGTCGAACAGCACGCCGTCCTGCAAAATCACGTCGGCCTGCCCGCGCAGCGATTTGGCGTACGCGGCGGCGCGGCGCGAGCAGGCGCGAAATGCCGGGACATTCATATACATGCGTTGCCGCCAATACCTGCGGTTGGGGCGCGCCACCTGCAACGCGTTGACCAGCCGGGCGAAGCCCTGCAGTTCGGCATTATGAACGCCCACCAGTTCAAACCGGCGGGCGAGCGCGTCGTGAAACGCGCCGTATTTTGTTCGGGTCACCGGCGCGCTCATATCACCCATCATGACCACTGCGATTCGCAGCCTATCATTCATCAGCCTTCAACTCTTGTCGTTGGATTGGGCCGTGCCCCCCTGCGCCGTGCCCTGTAAATCGTTGCGTCGCGGCGCGCGCGACCAGAGCGTGGATTGTCCTTTGGTCAGAAAGCGGAATAGCCCAATGAGAGCTGCAAAATTGCTGTTCACCAAAAAAGCCGGCAAGTAAAGCGCCCTGCCAATGCCGCTGCGGCGTTCCACGAGGTTGCCCACCCCGGCCAGCGCGTAAAAGAGCGCTTGCAGGCTCAGCATCATCCAGTTGAAGGGGGCGGCCAGCCGGAGCAGGGCGCTGCCGCCTGCCGCCGGTGGAAACGCCACCGCCCACCCGTTCATAACCAACGCCCCGATCATCGCCAGCGGCACCAGCGGCCGCATGAACTTGTGCGACACCACCTGCCACACAATGAGCGGGCGATTGAACGGCAGCAGACTCCCCGCCATGGAAATAGCTTGATAGCGCCCGGCGATCATCCGCGCGCGCCGCTCCACCTCGTGCTGCGCTGTGAGCGACACCCGCTCCGATGTGCGTGCGTTGGGCGCATGAAAGACGCGATAGCCGCGTTTGATCAGGCGCATGATCATGTAAAAGTCGTCGATGACGACGTTGTCGGGCGGCGGCTCGAACAACGTGCGCCGCACGGCGAGAATGTCGCCCGCGGCGGCGGTGCAACTCCCCAGCCGCGTTTCCTGCTGTTGAATGAACGACTCGTACTTCCAGTAGAGTCCCTCCGACTCGCCCAGCGCCCCGTCGCCTTCGACAATGGAGCGCGCGCCGGTGACCGCGCCCACGGTGGGGTCGGCAAAAGGGGCAATGAGTTCGCGCAGCACATTGGGCTGATAAATATTCGTGGCATCCGAGAACACCACAATCTTGCCCCGCGCCTGAGCCATAGCCCGATTGATGGCGCCGATTTTACCGCGCCGGGGCGGATTGTAGCTTAGCTCCACGCCCTGCGCCGCATACCGTTGGATAATGTAGCGGGTGTCGTCGTCGGAGCCGTCGTCGGCTACCAGTATCTGCAACTGGTTGTGCGGGTAATCGAGCGCCAGGCTGTTTTCGATCTTCTGCGCAATGATGCGCTCCTCGTTGAAGGCCGCAATCAGCAGCGTCACCGGCGGCGTGGCCGGCTCGAAGGGGCCGGGCTGCCGCCTAAAACGGGCCAGCGCCCACAGTAGCAGCGGATAGCCGGCGTAGGTATAAACCACGCTCGCCACAAACAGCCAGAACAAAACGCCGATCACGACGGCCCTCTCTTTTGCGCGGCCCGCTCGCTCACCACCTCGTACAACCCGCGCAGTTTGACCACACTGGCCGACAGCGTATAGTCGCGGATGATGCGCTCGCGCGCCCGTTGACCGAGGCGAATGCGGCAGTCGGGATTGTTGAGCAGCGTAATCAGGGAGTCCCGCAGTGCGGCCGAGTCGCTAGGGGGCGCCAACCAGCCAGTGGCCTCATGCTCAATCACTTCGGGCGTTCCCCCCACCGATGTAGCCACGGCGGCCAGCCCGGCGGCCATGGCCTCCAACAGCGCCACCGACAATCCCTCGGCCAACGAGGGCAGCACAAACATATCCGCCGCTTGCAGATATTGTGCCACGTTTTCCACCGGCCCGGCAAACCGCACGCCGGCTTCGGCCAGAGTTTTCAGGCCGGGCAACTCGTCGCCGGTTCCCACAATGAGCAGCACCGCATCGGGCACGCGGGCGCGCACCGCGGGCCAGAGCAGCACCAACTTGTCCAGTTGCTTTTCGGGCGCGAGCCGCCCGGTAAAAATCACAATGGGCGCATCGGCGGGCAAGCCCAGCATGCCGCGCATGACCTGCTTCTTATCCGGCGGCAGCGGCGCAAAGCGTTCCGTGTCCACGCCGTTGGGAATGAACACCCGCTTTTCTGCCGGAATGCCCACCGCCTCCAATTCAGAATCGATCTCGCGGCTAATGGTCACAAAGGCGTCCACGTTCCGCCGCAGCGCATTGATGCGCTGCGCGCCCAAGGCCCGGTGCTGCAACCGGTACACGTCGCCCAGCACGCCGCTGCGGTGCGCCGTGACCACCACCGCGCAGCCCAGCACGGCTCTGGCGGCCAGCGCCGTAGTGGCCGGCGAGAACATTTCGTGGGCATGCACCACGTTGGGGCGCAGGCGGCGCAGCAGGGATACGGTGGCGACGGTATACGACAGTGAGGCCAGCGCCTTTGGCCCCGGCACGGGCATGCGGTGTACCGGCACGCCGTTGACGACTTCGAACGCGGTGAGACCGGGATAGCGGCGGGTGATCACGTCCACCCTCACCTTTTGGGCTTGCAGCAACGGCGCCACGTAGGCCAGTTGGCGCTCGGCCCCGCCCACCCGCGGCAGGTAGCCCTGAATGAGCATGGCAACTTCCAGACGCGCGTTCATCCGACAGCCCGCTCCGGCGTGGCGCATATCTCTTGATACACGGCCAACTGTTGCTCGAACCATTGGGAAGTGCTGTAATTGCGGCAGGCGTGCGCTTGGGCAGCCTCGCCTGCCGCGCGCATTTGCTTGGGATGATCCAGCAGGGACACGATGGCGTCGGCCAGCGCCGCCGGTTGCCCGGGTGGCGCCAATGCTCCCATGCCGGCCACCACCGCCTCGGGCACGTCGCCCACGCGGGTGGCCACCACCGGCAGCCCGGCCGTCATGGCTTCCAAAATGGCCAGTGGCAACCCCTCGCGCACCGACGAACTGACAAACATGTCGCTGGCAGCCAGCAACCGGGGGATATCGTCGCGCTCGCCCAGCAGCGTGGCGCTGCCCTCGAGGCCGAGCGTTCTTATTTGCGAGGCCAGGTCGCCGTAGAGCGAGCCGCCGCCCACAATGATCAATCGCGCCTCGGGCTTCTGTGAGCGCACGAGGGCGAAGGCGCTCAGCAGCACGTCGAACGCTTTTGGGGGGGTGAGTCTCCCTACCGAGATGAGCAGTGGGCGGGCAGGGTCGCCGGCAATTTCGGCGCGCAAGGCGGCGCGCTCTGCCGGGGGCAGGGGCGGCACGGGCGCCACGGCGTTGGGGATGAGGTGGATGGGTTTGCCGCCCAGCCGTGGACGGTAGGCTTCGGCGGCGGCGCGTCCCACGGCGATCACTCGCTTGTCGTTGAAGCGCAGCGCCCACGTTTCCAATCGATCTTTTGCGGGATGGTAATGCCGAGGATCGGTGCCGATGGAATGCAACGTAGCCACTACCGGCACACCGGCCAGCCGCCCGGTGAGTGCGCCAACGATGTTGGCATGGGTGAGGTGGGTGTGCAAGACAGACACCCGTTCGCGCCGCAAGAAGCGGGTAATGCGCCACAGGCGGCGCGCATTGAGCAGACGGCGGGCCGGATAGGTGACCACATTGACTCCGAGTGCTTGCAGTTGCGCCGGGATGGGGGAACCGGGGCTAACGCCGAGGCTGATGACGGTGGGCGTCAGGCCGTGGGCGCGAGCTTCGCGGGCAAAGGTGAGTTGAAGTTTCTCCGCGCCTCCAATGCCGAGCGTGTCGATGATTTGGGCAATACGCACCGTTATGCCTCTGCCTGCTCATGCTGGGACCGGAGATGTTCGGCCAGTTCATGCTGCGCCACCCGCGGGATGGCCAGGGCAATACCGACCAGCAGCCACAGGTAGCGCGGATAGGCTGCGTGGATGAAGAGCGAGGCCGTGAGATAACCGACGAGACTGAAGGTGTAGGCGGATATCATATCCAGGTAGCGCGTGAGTTTGGCCGCCACCAGCAAGTTGCGCGCTCGTAAAATGCCGGTGAACATGACCCAGAGCAAAATGCCAAACATGCTCAGGCCCAGCAAGCCGGTCTCGGCGGCCACTTCAAGGTATAAATTGTGCGCCTCGCGCGGCTCCACCCGGGGGTCCATACCGAGGCGGCGCGAATAGGATTGATAGTAGACGCTATAGTTGCCCAGGCCCACGCCCAGGATCGGGCGATCGGCAAACATTTGCATGGCCACAATCAGTTCGCTGGTGCGGCCCCGCAGCGAGGCTTCGTTAGGCCCGGTGGTGGTGGCGCCACTGCCAAAGCCGGGGATGATTTCGACGATGGTTTGCAGGCGCTGGGTGTACGTGGCGGGCACGAATTGCAGCAGCACCAAAGCGATGGCCAGCGCAATGAGCCAGTTAATAGGACGCTGGCGGCGATAGGCCAGCATGGCGCCCAGCATGACTAGCAGCGCGATAAATCCGCCGCGCGAAAACGAGAAGACGATGGCCAGGCAGCTCACCGCCAACGCCCAAACGGCCAGCAGTTTCATCCGCCGCTGCCGCTCGTTCCATACCCGGTCCAATGCCAGCGGAACCAGCACCAGCATCATCTGGGCATAATAGTTGGGGTCGCCAATGGGTCCGGACGAGCGATGGTCGCTTGTTTGGCCCACGATGTTTTGCAAGGGCGCTTGCGCGAAGCCCCAGTAGTCGTTGTTGAAAGTGCCTGTGGCGTATTGATACACGCTGAGGGCGCCCATGAAAATGCCGGCGAGCAGCAAAGTCCATATGACGCGCCGGAGCATGGCGCCGCTCTGCAACAGAAAGATCACGACGACCGCAATAATGCCGTCTTTGACGAACTCCAATGCGGCAGATAGCGCCTGGTTGAAGTCGGCGGCATAGAGCAGGGAGGCGAACCCTACCGCGCCATAGCCGGCGATGAGCAGGGCCGGGCGCGCCCAGCCCGTGGGCCGCTCGGCGCGCAAGATCCACCGGATGACAATGGCCAGCAGCAGCAGCAGGATGAACGACTTGGCTACCGAGGACACACCGTGGAACTTGACGGCCACATCGGAGAAGCGCGTGTAGATGATGAAGATGACGACCAGCAGCCCCCAGCGGATCTGGGTGACGGTTGCGACAAAGGCCGCGATGCCCATGGTGAGGAGCAGCACGCGCATGGGGCTGGATATGCCCATGACGAGCAGCCCCGAGCCTGCGCCGACTAGCAGCGCCAACAGGCCAAATATGATTGGCAGCAGACTGTTGGGACGGGAGAGGGGGCGGCTCGCCATGCTTGGCTCCGGTTGAGAGTGAAAAGGAGAACTCAGGCGCTAACGAACGGGTTGGTCTTGTAGAGGGCCATGCGCGAATCGTTGCGCGAGGCCTGTTCCAACGCCTGCTCAGACCACTTCATGAGCACGTTGGCCTGCTCGTCGCCCTGCCGCTCGGCCACGCCGATGAGCGGCCGCAGGTGCAGGGTTTCGCCCTCGCCGAACTTCACCGGCTTGGACAGCGCGATCTGGATGCGGCCAAAGGTCATCACGGCCGCGGTGCCGGGGGTGTCGGGCAACAGCACGGCAAAGGTGTCGTTGTTCCAGCGGCCCAGCAGATCGTTGCCGCGCAATTGCTCGCGAAAGATCGCGCTGGCCTGACGCAGCACTTCCTGCGCTATGGGCTGGGGAACCACGTCCAAAAAGCCCTGCAGACCTTCCAGTTGGACCAACCCCAGCGAGACACTGCCGCGCTTGCGGTCGAGCGTCTCGTCCAGCCTCTGTTCAAAGTAGCGCCGGGTAAAGGCGGTCGAGTCGCTGTCCGTGGTCGAGCGCGCCAGGAAGGCTTCGATGGGCGTGATCAGTTGGGCGCGAACGATGGCGAGCACGGCGCCGATGACGAGGCCCAGCGCCACCGCCAGCGACGAATCGCGCAGCGGCTGCGGGCGAACCGGTATGGTCGGCACCTGGGCAGCGTCCAGCACGTTGATGTTGTAGCCCTGGTTAAGCCCCTGAATGTAGTTAATGGCTTGCTGGCCCACGCCGTTGACCAGCAGGGCGGCCACTTTGGGGTCCGGGCCTTCCACCGACAGTTCGAGGACGTTGGCCTCGGGCAGGGCTACAGTAGTAAGCTTGTAGTCTGCCACGGCGTTGGCGTCGAATTGAAAGTTGGCTATGGTCTTCTGAAAGATCGAGTTGCTGTTCAGCACTTCGGCGTAGGTGGTGACGATTGAACGCTTGTCGAGGGTGTTCAAGCTGTCAATGACGCTGCGGCCGCCGGTGAGCGACGACTCGTCGGGGCTGACCACATAGCGCGCGCTAGCTAGATAAATTGGGGTGACCACGTACGCCGCGGCCAGGGCAATGGCCAGGGCCGAGAGAGCGGTGAGCAACACAATCCACCAGCCTCGCTGGAGCATTTGAATGTAGAGTCTTAGTTCCATCTTTGGTAACTCCTCCCAAACTTTTTTCAGTATCGAGTGCGTACAACCAATGCCGCCGGTGTCAGTCTGAGGCGCCGGCGACGGAAGCAAAAAGCGCCGCCAGCCGTTTTACGTTGGCGCGCAGATCAAATTGCTGCAAGACCCATGCCCGTCCGGCTTCGCCCATGCGCGCGGCGGCGGCGTAATCGTGGTACACGGCAGCCAGGGCTTCGGCCAACGCTCCGGCATCGGCGGGCGGGACCAGTTGCCCGGTGCGCCCCGGGAGAACCAGTTCCGGGATGCCGGAAATGGAAGTGGCCACCACCGGCAGGGCACATGCTAGCGCTTCCATCAGCGCCACCGGGATTCCCTCCATTTTTCCGGAAGCGGTGACGACGCTTGGCTGGACGTAGCAGTGCGCGGTCGGCAACAGGCGGGACACTTCTTCCTGGGG
>Ga0082335_1008508_pt1 | contig 11604 bp, 9 predicted proteins | sample Subgrocontami58m_FD_72375 | JGI IMG/M metagenome (GOLD analysis project Ga0082335, IMG submission 72375) | Subsurface groundwater microbial communities from S. Glens Falls, New York, USA - GMW37 contaminated, 5.8 m (SPADES assembly) (version 2) ...
AATTAAGGGGTAGAAGTTTTTCTGCATGTGGTAAAGCCCGAAGGGCTGACATAATATAGCCCAGGGCGAGCAGCCCTGGGTATATAGTTCGATAGTATTTAAGCCCTGAAAGGGCGACACATTTTGTCTTAATTCAATGACATTGCCCATCAAGGGAGGGATTGTTTGTAAGTCATGTAGTTGCCGAAGGCCTAATTTACTGTGGAGGCGTTCTCTATAGTATGAGGTAATATAAAAATTAACGAAACAGGAAAATGCGGTAAAAAGGGGAGTGGTTACAGGAAAAATTGCAAGCAACTTGTTTAAATGCAGTTAGAGTAAATTTTACGTTAAATTTTAATGAGGTCAGAAGCATCTATGAGTCAAAAAAAGATAGGTTACAGAAAATGCATCTGTAAGTATCCGTATTCTTTGTTTTTAAAAAGGGTGGTGTAGGAACCATTGACCTGATGAATAAGGGATTGCGACGGTTAAGATCGTGGGACGTGTCCGTTTTGCGTGCCCGTAATAATTATTAAAAATCTGTAAAATAATTCTTTCGTCACGGACACGGGCAACGGTCACGATTAACGGATTACCTCTGATGAATAAGGGATTGCGACATTGCATTCACTGTATTTTTGGTGCGCACTAATAAACATTTTGATTATAAGAATTTTAAAACCTGAATAAAGTAATGAATATTCCAGTTGTTACTATTGTCGGCAGGCCGAATGTAGGAAAATCTTCCCTGCTTAACTGTCTCGCAAGACGCCGAATCTCCATCGTCGAGCCAACCAGTGGCGTTACGAGGGATCGCGTCTCAACAGAAATTCTACACAACGATTACGTGTTTGAATTAGTGGATACAGGCGGGATGGGCGTAAAGGACGTGGATGGCCTTACGGAAGATATCGAGATTCAGATAGAAATTGCACTTTCCAATGCTGATATAATTATCTTTGTGGTAGACGTGCGGGACGGCGTTACACCTTTGGATATTATGGTGACAGAAAAATTGAGACGCCTGGGGAAAAAGGTAATCCTTATTGCCAATAAGGTGGATACGCCAAAGTTTGAATATCAATTGGCAGACTTTAATAAATTGGGATTTGGTGCCCCACTTCCTATGTCTGCCGTTGAAGGGTTTGGGCGGTCTGAATTGCTGGACAAGATTATTTCTCTGCTGCCAGCGCCATGCCAGGAATCAGATTCCACTGAACCCATCATGAAACTTGCCATTGTTGGTAAGCGGAACGCCGGGAAATCTACGCTCATTAATACCCTGGCAAAGGAACAGCGTGTAATCGTTAGTGAAGTGCCAGGCACTACGCGAGATTCAATAGATGTGCGGTTCGAAATAGGGGGTAAACAATTCCTTGCAATTGACACAGCAGGAGTAAGAAAGAAAAAACAAGTCCATGATTCTATAGAATTTTACAGTATGGCGCGCGCCGAACGGTCTATCCGCAGGGCAGATGTAGTGCTATTTCTTATTGATACTACGCTAAAGGTGTCCGAGGTGGACAAAAAACTGGGCGATTACATCGTCTCTGAAAACAAACCATGCATCATTGTAATTAATAAATGGGACTTAGTTCGGGGAGTTGAGACTGCGAAATTTAATGACTATATTTATAAATGTTTACCCGGACTTGCCTTTGCCCCCATCTCTTTTATCAGCGCCAAGAATAATGTTCATGTTGTAGAAATGATACATCTGGCCTTAGAACTTTACGAACAGGCCAACACCCGTATAACGACTTCTGAATTGAACGAAGCGCTGCAAGAAGCCTTGTCTTTACACCGTCCGACACGCAAGAAGTCCAGGTCTCCCAGGATTTATTACGCCACGCAGGTAAGCGTAGCGCCTCCCACGTTCATCCTTTTTGTTAATGATCCAAAACTCTTCGATAGCGATTACGAACGCTACCTCTCCAATCAACTCCATAGAAAGCTTCCCTTTTCAGAGGTTCCCTTAAAATTCCATTACCGGGCAAGGACAAAAGTGCAGCTAAACCACGCCTGATGGAAGTTTTGGATGCGTTAGCTCAAATTGTTTTGAATTGTTTCACTTAACTCCCCTGATTAAATTACATTTCCAGTATTTCATTTTTTACAGTTTCGTCTTTCTTAATCTGTTTTTCATGCAGATACATCTTTGAACATCATCTGATCAAATGTTGAAAGTGGATACGTGGTTTTGTTATTATTGTTTTTATGAATTATTATAAAAACATTTTCAAGAGCATTAAGGTACAGCTCATCTGCTATATCTGTTTTCTGACGACCGTTCCGTTGTTGTTCGTTTGCATCGTGGAATATTACAGTAGTAAGAGCGCCATCGAGCAGCGAGTGATTGAACAGCTTACTTCTATTGCCGACCTGAAAAAGAGCGAACTCAACAGTTGGCTGGAAGAGCGGCTGACAGATACATCGGTGATCGCCCGGAATAAGGTGCTCGCCGCCGCTGCGACAAGTCTTTTGCAGCAGAGGAGGCGATTTGAAAGCGTTCATCAATTGATGAACTCAGAAACTGCGCGCATAAATTACAACAGGGTCTTGGAAAATCTTCATGCACTCAAACAATTTTATAAACACTATAACGTTATTTCCATTATTGACGGCGCAAACGGAGAAATAATTGTATCTACATATCCTGATATTGTTGGAAAGACGGCAGCATCTTTTCATAAATATATAGATGTCCTCGAAGAGAAAGAAGTAGATGTAAAAGATGTTTATACCTCTGAACTTACCGGACAGAACTGCATGACGTATTTTTGTCCTGTTCTCAGGACAGACACCCTCACCCTGGAAAGCAGTGATGTTATTATCGGTGTCATAGTATTAGATGTCAATGTCAGGAATAGCGTCGAGCCGTTGATTCATAGCTGGCCTGGAATGGGCAAGACGGGAGAAACACTCCTGGTGAGACGAGAAGGAGATAATATCATATATTTGAACGACCTTCGTCACAGGCAAGGAGCGGCTTTGAAATTTACAAGCCCTATTCGCTCTACTTTAGACATTCCTTCGGTATTAAGTTCCCGTGGAGAAGAAGGGATTAAAGAATCTAAGGATTATAGAGATGTTAATGTACTTTCTGCTTATCGACATATTCCAATTCCCAATTGGGGGCTTGTAGCAAAGCAGGATTTGACAGAAGCCTTTGCCCCGGTTGAAAAGCTAAAGAACCGTGTTATTGTGCTAGTCTTTTTTTGTATCATCATTGTTATTGCCATTGGTGTTTCATTTGCCAACCGGATTACGCAGCCTATATTACAACTGGCGCAGGGAGCGAAGTCCATCGCCTCTGGAAATTTAGATCACCGTATTTCGGTTGTTTCGCAAAATGAGGTGGGCATACTTGCCGGAGAATTTAACCAAATGGCCGCAAAACTGAAAGAATCATATTCGAATCTCGAACAAAAGGTAGAAGAAAGGACGTCTCAGTTGTTGCGTGCGGAACGCCTTGCAGCGGTGGGAGAGCTTGCAGCCGAAGTCGCCCATGAAATCAATAATCCGTTGGGCGGTTTGCGGAATTTTGCCAGTATGCTTGAAAATGAACCGGAAAATATCACACAAACAAAGAAATATGCCACGCTTATGCTGGAAGGACTCAAACGAGTCGAGATGATAGTAAAACGTCTTTTAACCTTTTCCAGACCCTATACACTCCATATATCAGAAAACAATATTAACACGGTTATAAATAGTTCTCTTGAATTTATAGAGCATAGGATTGAGCCAGGCCAGGTGCTTATCCACAAGGAATTCAATGACTCTCTTCCGCCTGTTTTCGTGGATGCAGACCACATTTCCCAGGCATTGATCAATATCATGGTGAATGCCATTGAGAGTATGCCAAATGGAGGGAAACTGACCATAAAGACAGATGCTTGCAAGAAACATGGAGAATGTGTTACTGTTTGTGTTGTAGATTCCGGCTGCGGTATCAGTGCTGAAAATATTGATAAAATATTTGAACCCTTTTTTACCACGAAGAGTAAAGAGGGTGAAAAGGGGCTTGGGATGGGGCTGGCCATTTCAAAGAGGATTGTCGAGGATCACCACGGAGAAATCTCTGTGGAAAGCAAGGCGGGGCAGGGAACCACCTTCAGCGTATGCCTTCCCTGTCGTAAAGCAGAGTAAAAATTTCTACCGCAAAGGACGCAGAGATGTAAACATTCGGTAAACACGTCTTACACATGTCATTCCCGCATGTTTTTAGCGGGAATCCAGGCGTGTGCTGATGGGCGGTGGATTCCCGATAAGCTTGTCCTCGTGAAAACGGGGAAGCATGCGGGAATGACAAACTTGTCCTCACGGAAGTGGGGAATGGGCAGTGCATAACGTCTTTGCCTAATGTTTACGCAAAGATCGCGTAACAACCCCCTAAATCCCCATTTTTTAAGGGGGACTAAGGGAATTATAACTCCGCGCCCTCTGTGGTAAAAACTATGTTTTAAAATGAAAAATAAAATACTCATTGTTGATGATGAAAAACTTATGCGGGTCTCGCTCGAAGATAAATTAACCAAGGAGGGCTATGCCGTCACTTCACTTTCAAATGCTGTGGAAGGCGTAAAGATGCTGCAATCTACGAACTTTGATGCAGTACTAACCGATTTACGTTTGCCCAAGATGGACGGGATGGATTTTTTGAGGGAAATAAAAAAAGCATCTCCCGATACCGTTGTTATTATCATGACCGCTTACGGCTCCATTGAGAATGCGGTTACGGCTATGAAAGAAGGGGCGTATGACTACGTGACGAAACCATTTTCCCTGGAAGAACTCACCATCAAGCTCCAGAAGGCGCTCAAACACAAGGATATGATTGCAGAAAACATTATGCTGAAACAGCGCGTTCTTGGCCAGTACGGTTATGATAATATGATAGGCAGGGGTGAGGGGATGAAGCGAGTGTTTGAGATTATCAGCACGGTGTCAAACCGGGATACCACCATACTCATTCAAGGTGAAAGCGGCACAGGCAAGGAACTCACGGCGGGGGCAATTCATTATAACAGTAACCGTAAGGATGGTCCTTTTATAAAAGTCAGTTGCGCCGCATTAAACAAGGAGATTCTGGAGAGCGAACTCTTTGGGCATGGAAAAGGCTCATTTACGGGGGCGATAAAAATGAGGCGTGGACGGTTTGAGCTTGCCGATGGAGGCACGATATTTTTAGATGATGTAGACGACATACCTTTAGAAATGCAGGTCAAGCTGCTGAGGGTGCTTCAGGAACGGGAATTTGAGCGTGTCGGCGGCGAGGAAACGATTCCTGTGAATGTACGTGTCATCTGCGCAACCAAAAAAGACCTGAAAAAACTTGTGCAGGAAAGCGGTTTTCGGGAAGACCTATATTATCGGCTCCATGTGGTTACTATTCATCTCCCGCCTTTGAGGGAGCGAAAAGAGGATATACCGCTTCTGGTAACGTATTTTCTTAAAAAATATGTGGAACGGCAACGTGTTACGGTTAATTCAGTATCGCAGGAAACGCTTAATTTGCTTATGCTCTACAACTGGCATGGAAACATCAGGGAGCTGGAAAACGTTATTGAACACGCCGTAACATTTTGTACCTCTGATGTGATAATACCCAAGAATTTACCCAGAAATCTGACCGAAGGGGAAACACCTTCGGGAATATTCCCCATCGAACTTTCTACGATTGATTCCATTGACTTGCAAGAAACCCTCAGTGAAGCGGAAAGAAAACTTCTTTTTTGGGCATACCAGAAGACAAACGGCAACCAGGTGCGCATGTCAGAAATATTGCGTATACCCCGCACAACACTTCAAAACAAACTCGTCAAGTACAACATTTCCAAAACCAATATTTCCGCCACTGAACAGGCATAGCGCAACAAGCCCATATTCTACATGTCGTTGTGTTTTTATAGGTTTAAAGTGCAAAAAATACAACGATCAAGCTAACCCGCCGGGGTACTCACCTTGAAGGAAAACCAAACCAGATTTAATCCCGTCGGGTTGAGCGCCGTATTAGAGCTTCTATTAATTCGCAAGATATTTCTCCAATTCAGGGAATAGACTTGCAAGTAAGGTGTTGAACTGTGATGTCTGCTTGTAAGAGGGATCATTGTTTCGATGTTCTTTGTATTGCTTTAATTTCTTTTGAAAAGATTCAGCCCCTTCTACGAGGTGTTTTCGTCCGTATTTTGCAAATGCCCACAGGAATATCCCGATGTATTCTTTTCTTGCCTCGAAAATAAGATTTGCTAACGCAACAAAATTCTTAAACTTATAACCTATGATTTCTCCCCGTTTGACCGAAAATAATGCATTTAGGATAGACGCCAGAGGTCGTTCGAATTTGTTAACATGGATTCCCATATCTTCAAACACTCTGCAATAATAGGAATCTTGGTTTCTCCTTTCAGAATATAAAAGAGTGGCACGTCCTTTCCAGTAATCTTCGAATTCTTTTAGTCTATGCTTATGTTGTTGTTTCTTTAGTTCTAATTCGGCCCTATCGAAATCAAAGAAGTAAGCCTTAAATGTCTTTTCATCAAATGAAAGTTCATCGAGCGTTATATATTTTAATTGCCAATTAAAAGACAAGCTTCCATTGTAGAAGACAGGTACTTTGTAGTAACAAAGAAATAATAGTTCACCTTCTTCCTCAGAGAGACGTTTAGTATCATCGTTTATTACAAATGCATTTCCCTTGTTCAAGTGAAATATATCTTTTTCAGTAAAGCGAAGCCTATCCACATCAAATTGATGAAACACCCAAAGGATAAAGATTTTTTCAGTGGAATAAAACAATTCTCTTTCTGTGATAACATCTAGATATGTCGTTGATAATTGTATTTCGAAAACGAGTGGGCGGTTTTTATAAACGGACGACACATCGGGTTTTCTCCATTCCTTTGATAAGCCTTTAGATTTTACACGCTCTTCTTTTGATACATCGGTATATCTTGTATCTCTGTTAATTTGTGTAAATATGAAGTCCTTTAGCTCTTTATGTAAAAGACTCTCCTTTTGGCCATTATATTTCATGCGATTGATTTCAGCCTGGGAGTATTTGCCTTTCGTTTTAATGGGACAATCGCCACGTTCGTGTCTGTGTTTGAAAAAAAAATCTCCTTGAGGCGTCCCTGCGAGATAAATTGGTTGATAACACAAACCACAAACCAGATATTCCTCGTTACGTTTGCAACATTCTTTCAATTGCCTGCGCAGCTTAAATATATTTTCCTCTGTTTGAGAAAGAATGTCTGCAGCCTTTAGCTCCTGACCACTTTCAATTTTTAGTAGATCATTAATTGATCGTTGCATATGTTTATTGTCTTATGGCTATGACGCCAGCCATCAGTCGTCGGGGAAATTACGGTGGAACAAAAAATTAAACCAGGTTTAATCTCGGACAAGCTGTTAAGAGTAACCAGACAAATAACGCGCACTTAGCGAGCGAAATAAAGTTTCCTTTTGCGCATTAAGTTTATTAACTTCATTCAATAATTCCTTATATTTTATTTGTACGTCATGTGGCGCATGATTTGTGCAAACGGATGTAATTAAAGAATGATATGCTCTAAACGTGTCTATTATCTCTTGATTGCCCAGTAATAAAATGTTTGATTCAATGACAATATTGTCATGCAACCTCTTCACATACGCATCGTAAGCAGCGCTAAGATTATCCTCACTCTCCTTCGGGAATGGCATGCCAGATCTTAATAAATCAAGTTTTGCAGCAAACAATGATGTGTATTGCGAAGCGGTATTGTGTACTTCAGATAGTCCAACAGACACGTTCTTAACAAGTTCTATTTCTCTGGTCATTATTTCCTTGTTTGAATCACTATCGATTTTCAATTTAGTAATAGTTATATCTTTCGCGTTGCTTTTCTTTGCAATCAAGTAAGCGCTTAGCAAACTACAGAGGGTTATGAGTGATGGAATACCTATTTTTAAAATGTCGCTCAGAATCTCTGCGTGTTTTGTTTGTAAGGTAATTTCTACAAGTTTTAATGATAATTCTGCTGGTTCCATGTTCTTCTTATTTTATCGCGCTAACATTCATTTTTATCTTTATTCTATAAATTGTCGGCATCGTATCGTATGACATAACGGATGTCAAGCAAAACTCGTTAGAATTATCGTGAATACACGAGGATATTATCGTCATTATAATGAGGTATTTATTATATTGAATTCAGATACTTGAACCCAAACTACGTAACTGAAACGGGTTTGTGTTTTCTGACAGTCTGTTGACTTTCCATTTCATTTCTGTTAGTTTTACCATGTAATTTCTCCAATGAGACTGGAAAATATCGTAATGGTTTACCGGGAACTCCGGGAAATATATAATAATGACTTAAGAAAAACAGGAGATTAATATGACAACACAGTGGAGTTTGGTTTCAACAATCGAAAGAGAAGAGAAGATATGTGATTTAGCGCAACAGGAGTTGAAAAACAGGTGTAGAATATTTGAAAATAAATACAATCTTTCTTCAGATGAATTTTATAAACGTTTTCAAGAAGGAAAGATGGGTGATGAAGAAGACTTTTTTGAGTGGAAGGCGCTGATTGAAGGAATTAAAGAATGGGCACATACAAAGGAAAACTTAAAAGGATTAATTAAGTGATAGATGAACATCTCGATGAAATAGAAAAAATAATAAAAGACGATCATCTGGTAATTTTCTCCGATTTTCAAAGAATTTGTACAAGCCAGAACACAGCATATATCAAGGCAAAAATCATGTTTATAGACAATTCTTTCTTGAGCATTTTCCACCATGTTCATGATGAAAATGGTCTATTCAGTTTTGATTATAGATATCATTACATGGACTCCAAAAATACAATGATATTTCGCTATGATAACGCTCCTCATCATCCAGAGGTCCAATCGTTTCCCCATCATAAGGCATACCACGGTAGAAATAAAAGAATCCGAAATGCCAAATATCAGAGATATTCTTTCGGAAATTCACCATCATATTATTAAAGGACTATTATCAAAATAATTCAAAAGGCAGCGGCATAATCGGAAGGGCAGATGGTTAAGCTGGTTAGTGGCTGTTTAGGGACACCTTCATTATTCAATAACTAATTGCTCCCTTAAAACTTCAATTTCTTTCTGAAAACTTTTATCTCTTTTTATCCTGGCCTCTACACCCTTTAACGCCTCACTTACTCTGTAGACCCCTTTATCACGAAATATCTCCCAACTTCTACATTCCTCTCATTGCTCAGTTGAAATATGAAGGTTTGGCCTGTGCTGTGTGCTTTTAACTATTAAAAACAAAGTTTCTGCCAGCGAACGGGCGAATTGATGCCTATATTCAGGCACTGATCTAAGTCTTGAATTTTCAATATCTAACATAGACTGAATTTACTTAAAGAAGCCTTCCTGACTTACTCTAGTCAATTTTAAAATGTCATCTGTCTTGCGAGAAATATAAAAAACCATGACTTGGGTTGTTTAACTTATTATTTTTTAACCAGTTATAGAGTGGTATGTTTAAGACAGATATCTATTGGCACTCTCATTGCTTAAAAGTCAACCAGTTATGAAAAAAATTAAGAGAATAACAACAATAAATCTTAAAATGAAAGGGGGTGGTTGGGAAGAAATTGTCTCCCGAAGTGAAATACACGAAGGAGCAGGAAGATGGTAAATTTTTATATCTGTGTGGGTCTTATTGTTGGATTTGCAATTTTTTATATAGTGAAGGAGGTTTAACATGTTTTATAAAACTTTGAAGATCGGTTTACTAGCTGCCATTGGAATAGCCGGGGTAGTGACGACTGGTCAGTTGATGGCAGGGATGCCGCAGGTGGTATCGACGATCCAGATGGGGCCTGAGTGGGAGCCACTTTCAAGGGGTGAGCCACTGACCGTGCCAGAGGTACATTACCGGGTAAAACACTCACCGTATAAGAGTGAGTTGGTAAGGTATGGACAGTTTATATTCAACGATGCATCATGGAGTTTGCAGGGTGAGTATGCATGCGCCAGCTGTCATTACGAGAGGGGACAGACGACAGGAGTAGTGTGGGACTTAGGAGATGAAGGATGGGGAAGCTGGAAGAACGCGAAGTATATCAGGGGTGGAAGGTATTTACCACCGTTCAGACATGAAGGGTTCACGGGACACCCGGATGAAATCGTGGGTGCAACGAGCTCATTGGACAGGGTATGCGGAAGAGACCCGGGGTTTGTGTTCAGGAGCGAGAATTTTTCGCCAGAGAGGTTAGAGTCGCTCATTTGCTATATCAGGTCGCTTGAGTTTACGGGAAGTCCGTTCAGGAATGCGGATGGCAGTTTGACGGAAGTTCAGAAGAGGGGTGAGAAGATATTTAATGATCCGAACGTGGGGTGTGCGGAGTGTCATCCAGGGGATACCACTGATCCGAAGGCCTTGTTTAGTGATGCGCAGACCCATGATGTGGGGACGGGTCGGGTAGGTGTAAAGGGATTCAGGTCAACGCCTGGTAAGGTTTATAACCTGAAGGCATTGGAGGCAGGTGAGGATCCCTATGGAGAGGAGAGCGATACTCCGATCATTGGTTTGGATCTGGTGAAGGAATTTGATACGCCGACATTGAGGGACATCTATGCATCGGGTACGTATTTCCATGACGGGAGCGCCAGGACGTTGCATGACACGATCAACAACGCGGTGAATGAGAAGGACATGCATGGAAGGACGTCACACCTGAGTGCACAGGATTTACAGGATTTGGTTGAGTTCATGAAGGCGTTATAAAAAGCCTGAATTGAGTGACCCGCCGTAGTGGAGGGTCATTCAATTTATTAATATTAATTTAATTGTATAGGAAATTTCATTTTATTTATGCGGGTTCTTGGTAGTGGCAGACAAAAAATCCCCCTTAAAAAATGGGGCTAGGGGGTTGTAAAATAACCAGGAAAAAACACAACCCCCTATGTCCCCCTTTGTTAAGGGGGGATTAACTCGATACTATCTTCAGGAAGAAGGAACATAAATGAATATCTCATGTAAGCATATAATGTTAGTAGTATTTTTATTGTCGAGTTTAGTATTGGTATATACGATTTCGAGTAGAGCATATGCCTGTGGAGGCGGTGGTTCATCACCCGACGGGATTACCTTGAAATTACGGGGTGTGAGTAACCTTGCCGAGGCCATTAAATTAAAAGCTACTTTACAGAAAAACGAAGCTATCAAATGCGCAAATATCAGCCCGGATAAGACAGAAATATGTATCTCCACCCTTTGTCCAGGTGCAATCACAGAAGAACAAATTATTAAGGCAATTAAAGACGCAGGCTATGAAGCATCTATGCCTGACTATCTTACTTTTAAAATTGATAATCTTATAAATGGGTTGGATGAAGAAAGACTAAGGCAGTGTCAATAAATAAAGGTATCATCTCGATTAGTGCGTTGAGGGGTAAATGATGTAATTCCAGTCGCCATGAAACGTGTTCTGTTTCAGGTTCACTCGCTTAAATTCTTCATCCGTCACCTTCCGTCCGGTCGGGTATTTCCGACGATCCAGGCGGCAGGTTACTTGGAGCCCTTTGGCGGTCGTCGTGCGAGCGATCAGGTTTACGATCGTCTCATAATCTCGAAGCGGTTC
>Ga0082335_1008509_pt1 | contig 11603 bp, 14 predicted proteins | sample Subgrocontami58m_FD_72375 | JGI IMG/M metagenome (GOLD analysis project Ga0082335, IMG submission 72375) | Subsurface groundwater microbial communities from S. Glens Falls, New York, USA - GMW37 contaminated, 5.8 m (SPADES assembly) (version 2) ...
GGCGCCTCCGTGGTCTTGCCCTTCTCCAGCTTCGCGAGCGCGTCGGCGAACGGCTTGACATAGGTCGACGCCGGCTGCCAGTCGAGCTCGCCGCCCTTGTCGCGCGAGCCGATGTCCGTCGACTGCTTGGCGAGGTCCTCGAACTTCGCGCCCTTCTTGAGCTGCTCGATGATCTCCTTCGCCTCGGTGTCCTTCTCGACGAGGATGTGGCGCGCCTTGTATTCCTTGTCTCCGCGCTGCGCCTTGACCTTGTTGTACTCGGCGCGCGCGGCCTCGTCCTTGACCGGATGGGACTTCAGGTAATCCTGAAGGTAGGCCTGGAAGATGATCTGCTGGCGGGCGAGCTCGAGCTGGGACTGGACCTCGGAGCTCTTGGCCAATCCCCTGCGCTCGGCCTCCTGCACGACGACCTCGATGTTGATCAGGCGGTCGATGACGGCCTGGCGCATCTGTTCGTTGTCGGGCGCGCCCTGGGCGGCCTGCTGCTTCATCAGGAAATCGACGCGGGACCTGGGAATCGCCTTGCCGTTGACCGTGGCGGCCTTTCCGGCGTCGCGCGTTGCGGCCTTGCCCGCGTCGCGCGTGGCGGTCTGCGACAGTGCCGGCATGGCGATGGCGCCGGCGAGAACCACGCCGGCAACGAGGAAATACGCTTTCATTACTGCTCCTTTCGAGCGGCGGGAAGACGAATCATAGCTCATCCGGCGCGAGCGCATGGATGACGAGCGCGTGGATTTCGTCGCGCATGAGCGGGCCGAGCGCGTCGTAGATCATCCGATGGCGCGCTAGCCGGTCCTTGCCGGCGAAGCGGGGGGACACGATCCTCAGACGGAAGTGGCTGCCGCCCGGCTTCCATCCGGCGTGGCCGAGATGCTGTCCGGACTCATCGGCAATCTCGATCGAGGTCGGCTCGAGCGAGGCGAGCCGGGCTTCCATGGACTGGGCGAGATTCATGCTTTGAGCGGAGTCCGCGCCACCGGCGCGGCTCAACGCTGCTGCTCCTTCTCCTGCACGTGCCGGGCGAGGAACACCGCCTGCAGAACGACGAACAGCAGCATCAGTCCCATGCCGCCGAACAGCTTGAAGTTCACCCACGCGTCGGTGGAGAAATTGAAGGCCACGTAGAGGTTCGCGGCGCCCATGAAGGCGAAGAACCCGATCCAGCTCCAGTTGAGCCGCCGCCACGCAGTTTCGGGAAGCGTGACCTGCTCGCCGAGCATCGTACGGATGAGGTTCTTGCGCCACAGCAGATGGGCGAGCGCGAGCGCTGCGCCGAACAGCCAGTAGAGCACCGTGGGCTTCCACTTGATGAAGGTCTCGTCGTGCAGCGCGAGCGTCGCGCCGCCGAAGACGACGATGATCGCGAGGCTCACCCACATCATGGTATCGACCTTGCGCCGCCTGAGCTTCAGCCAGCCGATCTGCGCGAACGTCGCGGCGATCGCCGTCGCCGTCGCCACGTAGATGCCGGCGAACTTGAACGCGACGAAGAACAGGATGATCGGAAACAGGTCGAACAGGAATTTCATGTCTGCCGCGCGCCCCTAGTCCTGCTTGTCCAGCGTCAGCGATGCGGAGTTGATGCAGTAGCGCAGCCCGGTGGGCCGGGGTCCGTCGTCGAACACGTGCCCGAGATGCGCGCCGCAGTTCGCGCAGGTGACTTCGGTGCGATGCATCAGCATGGTGTAGTCGTCCTCCGAGCGCACGCTCGCCTCGTCGATCGGGGCCCAGTACGACGGCCAGCCGGTGCCGGAATCGAACTTGGTCGCGGAGCTGAAAAGCCCGGCCCCGCAGCATACGCAGCGGTAGACGCCCTTGTCCTTGCAGTCCCAGTACTTGCCGCTGAACGCGCGCTCGGTTCCCTTCCTGCGCGTCACGTTGTACTGCATGGGCGTGAGCTGGGCACGCCATTCGGCATCGGTCTTGGTCACTTTCGCGCTCATGCTTCGTCCTCGGGGGGGTCTTCTGAGGTGCGGCGGGCCGCATTCTACACTTGCCCCGCGTTTCTTGAGCCGGCACGGACGGATCCAATCAGGGTGGCTTGCTTTGCCGTTCATCAATCTCCCGATTTTGGAAAGTTGCAGCTTTGCAACTTTCCAAAATCGGGAGACGTATATAAAGTCAAAATCTTCGCCAGTTCCGTCAACATCCGAGCGATAACAAACCAACCCACCTTAGAATAGCCTTCCGTCGATAAGTTTCAAGGAGGTTTACATGCCCATGGCGAGGATGGTGGAGTACGCCGAAGCGTCGCCCGAGGTCCGGGCGGTCTATGACGACATCATGGCAACGCGTAAGACGAGCTGGATCAACAACTTCTGGAAGGTTCTCGGCAGCCATCCACCGACCCTCCGGCGGCTGTGGGAGGACGTCAAGCAGGTGATGGGGCCGGGCAGCATCGATCCGCTGACCAAGGAGCTCATCTACGTCGCGGTGTCGGTCACCAACAATTGCGAGTATTGCATTCATTCCCACACCGCGGCGGCGCGCGCCAAAGGCATGAGCGACGCCATGCTCGCCGAGCTGCTGGCCGTGGTCGGACTGGCCAACGAGACCAATCGCCTGTCCAACGGCTATCGGGTCCCGGTCGACGATCAATACAAGGTCTGAAAGACGTCACGGCGCAGCGGGAATTGCGCCGCAAACGCCCCGTTCCTCGGCGCTTCGAGAGCGGTGGTCTGCGCCTATTCTTGCGTCTTTATGCTTGTCAATCTAGTCCAGCTCAGACGCGACGATATCGCGCCCGGCGTGCCGCTCGCCTTCGCCATTTTCGACCAGGAAAGAAGGCTGGTCTACGTCGAAGGGCAGGTCATCGATTCCGAGGATGGGATCAACGAGCTGATCGCGCGTGGCGCCTATCGAACCGCGGCGAACGAAACACGCTCCGGCGGGGATGTGCCCGCGACGCAGACGCCGCTCGCCAACGCGCAGGAGTGCGGCTTCGAGGACATGCGGCTCCAGGCCGGGGACGCGCTGCAGTTGCAGGCGCTCTCGGGCAAGGACCGGTACTACGTGAGGCTCGTCGGCTATCTGCCCGGCCGCAGCGTGCTGGTGACCGCGCCGACGACGGGCGGCCGCGTGCTGCTCATGCGCGAGGGGCAGGGGCTCATCGCGCGCGCGTTCTCGGGCCGCGCGGCATACGCGTTCAACACGGAAGTCGAGCGCGTCTGCAATCTTCCGTATCCCTATGTGCACCTCGCGTTTCCCGCGCGGGTGCAGGGCGTGCCGGTGCGCTGCGAGCCTCGCATCCGGCTGCGCATGACCGCTTCGGTGACGCGCATGTCCTCGCCCGGCGACCCGGTCGCCGTGCAGATCGTCGATCTGTCGCCCTCGGGCGCGCGCCTCGACGCGCGCGAGCGCCTGGCCGGGAAAGGCGAGATCGTGCGCCTGTCGTTCCGGCTCAAGCTCGAACAGGACGACGCCTACTTCGTCAACGAGGCCATCGTTCGCTCGGCCCGGGAGGAACGCCGCGCGGGCGCGAGCGGCAGGCGCAATTTCCTGCACGGCATCGAATTCATCGGCATGCAGCCCAACGAGCGCCTGCTGCTCAGGACGCTCATCTACCAGCGGCTCGCCGAAGGCGCGCGCGAATAGCTGCTCCCCGGGTTGGAGCCTCGCGCGAACCGTGCTATAACGCGGGCCGTGAGGAGACTCCGGACCATACGCATTGCCGCCTGGCTGGCCATCGTGGCCATGGCCCTCGACGTGCTCTGGCCGCTGCTCGCGCATGCCAGGCCCGGAACGCCCGCCGATCTGCTGACGATTTCGTGCAGCACCGACGGCGCGAGCCGGGTTCCCGCGCCGCGCGGCGCTCCGGCCGGACCGCAGGACCCGCTGGTTCCGCATTGCGTCTTCTGCACCGCGGGCGCGGGCAAGGCCGCGCTGACCGCGAATCCCGCGGCAATCGACGTCGGGGAGATTCGCGGAGCAACCGTGGCAGGGTCTCCGGACTCCGTGCCGCGGCGCGTGGCCCGCTTCGAAGACTCGCGGCCTCGCGCGCCACCCGCACTTTCCTGAACCGATATCCTTGATCCCCGGCGCCGCCCAGGGAGACGTGCACCCCGCGGCGCGGGTCGAAGCCGGCCCTCGGCGGACCGGCACGAACGCATCGAACAGGAGGACCCGATGAAATTCCGAATTCCTGCCGCATTGGCGGCGCTTTTCATTCCGGCGCTGTGCTGCGCCGAAATCACCGTCAGCAACGCCTGGGTGCGCGGCACCGTGCCCGGTCAGAGCACCACCGGCGCCTACATGGAAATCCGCAGCACCGAGCGCGCAAGCCTCGTCTCCGTCGCCTCGCCCGGAGCGAAAGTCGCCGAGATCCACGAAATGGCCATGGAAGGCAACGTCATGAGAATGCGCGGCGTGCCGCGCCTGGAGCTGCCTGCAGGACGCGCCGTCGAGTTGAAGCCCGGCGGGTATCACGTCATGTTGATGGGGCTCGCGCATCCGCTGAAGAAGGGCGAGATGATGCCGATCACGCTGACCTTCGAGAGCGCGGCCAGGAAGCGCGAAGTGGTGGAGATCAAGGCCGAAGTCCGCGCGCTCGGCGCTTCGGGAGCGCAGCGTTAGTCACGTCACTGTATTCCCGCCGCGGCGCGGCTTCCGCGTCGCGCTGGTCGTGGCCTATTAGGATTGTCGCCGCAGGGAGCAGGCAACATCACGGGATTCGGCTGGGAGGTGCGAAGTGCGCGGCAAGTTCTCGATCGGCGGCATCACACGGCTCGCGCTGCTCGTACTGCTTGCGCTGCCATGGCACGGATACGCGCAGGAGCTGAAGCCCTGGAGCGGCGGGCCGACGCCCGCGCTCGCGCTGCGCGATGTCGACGGGAAGACGGTGAGCCTGGCCGATTACCGCGGCAAGGTGCTGCTGGTCAATTTCTGGGCAACCTGGTGCGGGCCCTGCCGGGAGGAGATGCCTTCGCTCGAGCGGCTGCAGGCGCAGCTTGCGGGCAAGCCCTTTGCGATCGTCGCGGTCGACATCGGCGAATCCGAATCCAAGGTCGCCGATTTCCTGGAGCGCATCAAGGTCGGCCTGAAGGTCCTGTTCGACAAGGACACGGGCACCGCCAGGCGGTGGAAGGTCCGCGTGCTGCCGGCGACGTTCGTGATCGGCCCGCGCGGCGAGGTCCGCTACTCGCAGGTCGGCGAGGCGCAGTGGGATTCGCCCGCGATGGTGTCGGCGATCCGGCGCCTGATGCCCGGCGTGGATTGAACAATAAGCATGAAAGGGGCCAGGCTGGCCCCTTTCATGTTTTATATCTGCTACGCGCTCAGCTCGCGCGAGTTGATCTCGTAATAGAAGTCGTTCGGGTCGAGGCTGTCCTTGCGCCCGGACGCGGTTTCGCCGTTCGGGTACATGAGGTAGGGGATCTTCTCACCCTGCGAGCCGGGCAGCTTCACGTCGTGCGCGTAGTTGTACGGAAGCCAGTTCATCTCCCAGGCGCCGAACAGTTTCTCGTGCGCGAGCCTGACCTTCTCGCTCGAAAGCGGCAGCTTGCCCGGAGGCTCTTCGAGCACCACCTTGCGCACGTCGGCGGGATCGACCGGAATCCAGCCATGTCCCGCGAGATGGAATTCGGCGCGGCAATGCTGGGCGCCCGAGATATCGCCGCTCTTGCCCAGGCTCTTGTAGCCCCACTGCGAATCCGCGACGCGGATCCCGTACACGTCGCGCGCGGGGATGCCGATCGAGCGGCACAGCCCGACGTACAGGGCGCTCAGGTCGCCGCACTTGCCGCCCAGGTGGCCGGTCTCCAGCATGGCCTTGATGTCGCCCCAGCCGCAGCCGCGCGTCTTCGGATCGCGGAACGTGTTCTCCACCATCCACTCGTAGATCGCGCGCGCCCTGGCGAGGTCGCCGCGCGCGCCGCGGGTGGCCTTGAGGGCGGTCGCCCGCACGATGCCGTCGGTGGGGATGAGCTCGGTCGGTGCGAGATGCTGCGCCAGCTCGGCCTTGCTCATCTGCGCGCCGCGGCCCGCGTTGCCGCGAGCGGCGCGCAGGTCGACGGCCCGGTCGCGCGTCATGAAGCGGCTCATCACCTCGACATAGGGTGTGTCGACGGCCTGCGTCCATTCGGCGAACAGCATCGCCGTGTCGTAGTCGGGCTGGCGTACCAGGCGGATCACGCCCGCGTTGCCGGTCCAGGCGCTGCCCAGGCCTCTGAAATAGTCGGTGTCCTCGGCGAGCGGCAGCGGCAACCAGGCGCGCGAGGTCCCTGCGGGCTTGAGCAGCTCGATGCGCGCCGTAACCTCGAAAGTGCGCCAGGCGATGCCGTCGGACCAGGGTTGATTCGCGGCGAGCGCAGCGAGCGGTCGCGAGGCGAGAGCGGCGGCCGGCAGCGCGGCCGATGTCTTCAGGAATGCACGTCGATCCATTTTGATCCTCCTCCTGCAGCCCGAACTTCCAGGCGCACTGGATTGCTTGTCCCCTTTCTGTGAAGGGTCTTTGCCGCGCGCAGTGCGCGCAGGCGGAAATTTATAGCACTGCCGTCGTGCGCCTACAAGCGCAATCGGTCTGTGCGGACAGCGTCTAGAGGTTCTCGGCGGCGTGGTCGGCGAGGCGGGAGCGCTCGCCGCGCTGCAGCGTGACGTGGCCCGAGTGGGACCAGCCCTTGAACCGGTCCACGACGTAGGTGAGGCCCGAGGAGCCCTCGGTCAGGTAGGGCGTGTCGATCTGCGAGATGTTCCCCAGGCACACGACCTTGGTCCCCGGGCCGGCGCGCGTGATGAGGGTCTTCATCTGCTTGGGGGTGAGGTTCTGCGCCTCGTCGATGATGAGGTACTTGTGGATGAAGGTTCGCCCGCGCATGAAATTGAGCGACTTGACGCGGATGCGCGAGCGGATCAGGTCGCGCGTGGCCGCGCGGCCCCAGTCCCCGCCGTAGGGGCCGGAGTCGTCCTCGGTCTTGTTCAGCACGTCGAGGTTGTCCTCCAGCGCGCCCATCCAGGGCGTCATCTTCTCCTCCTCGGTGCCCGGAAGGAAGCCGATGTCCTCGCCCACGGGAACCGTGACGCGCGTGATGATGATCTCGGAATACAGCTTGCTCTCGAGCGTCTGCATCAGCCCCGCCGCGAGCGTGAGCAGCGTTTTGCCGGTGCCGGCCTGGCCGAGCAGGCTGACGAAATCGATGTCCGGGTTCATCAGCAGGTTCAGCGCGAAATTCTGCTCGCGGTTCCTCGCGGTGATGCCCCAGACGTTGTTCTTCGCGTGGGCGTAGTCCTTGACCGTTTCGAGCACCGCGACCCGGCCCGCGACGTCCTTCACCATCGCGTACAGCGGGCGCTCGCCTTCCTGGTAGACGAACTCGTTCAGCAGCAGGCTCTGGCACAGCGGGCCGCGCACCCGGTAATAGGTGCGGCCTTCCTTCTTCCACGATTCGACGTTGTGCCCGTGCTCGTCCCAGAAGTCCGCCGGCAGCTCGCGCACGCCGGTGTAGAGCAGGTCGGTGTCCTCGAGCACCTTGTCGTTGAAGTAGTCCTCGGCGGCGAGGCCGAGCGCCCTCGCCTTGATGCGCATGTTGATGTCCTTGGACACCAGGATCACGTCGCGCTGCGGCTGCTGTTCCTGCAGGAACATCAGCACGCCGATGATGTGGTTGTCCGCCTTGCCGACGGGCAGGTTCGGCGGGACGCGGCCGTTGATCGCCTGCGTCTGCAGGAACAGCCGCCCGGTCGCGGTGTCGGTCTCGTGGCGGGTGAGCTCGATGCCGCGCGCGATCTCGCCCTTCGCGTGGCTGACGATGTCGTCCAGGTAGCGGCTCGCCTGGCGCGCGTTCCGCGCCACCTCGGACATGCCCTTCTTGTGGTCGTCCAGCTCCTCCAGCGTCATGATGGGAATGAAGATGTCGTGCTCCGCGAACCTGAACAGGCTCGTGGGGTCGTGCATGAGGACGTTGGTATCGAGGACGAACAGCTTGGTGAGGGACTTCCTGGATGCCGGGCGCTTTCTGTTGGAGGGCATCGGCTTCTCGAAATCGGTTGCCGGTTCCAGGTTGAAGGACGCGTCAGACGGTTTTAACAAAGTCGAGTACCTCCTGGGCATGGCCGGGGACCTTGACGCCGCGCCACTCCCTGCACACGACGCGCTTCGAATCCAGAACGAACGTGCTGCGCTCGATGCCGCGCACCTGTTTGCCGTACATGTTCTTCATCTTGATGACGCCGAACAGGGTGCAGACCTTCTCGTCCTCGTCGGAGAGCAGGTCGAAGGGGAACGCCATCTTCGCCTTGAAGTTCTCGTGCGATTTCAGGCTGTCGCGTGACACGCCGAGGATTTCGCACCCGGCCTTCCTGAATTCCGGGTACAGGTCGCGGAAACTCAGCCCCTCGGTGGTGCAGCCCGGGGTGTTGTCCTTGGGATAGAAGTAGATGACGAGCAGCTTCGCCTTCGATTCCGACAGCCGGAATGTCTTGCCTCCGGTACTCGGCAGCGCGAATTCTTCTACCGCCTTATTGAGCATCGATGTCCCGCCCACGGAACCATTGAACCCGATTCCGCAGCGTAAATCAAGCGCGGCCCGGGCGCGGGGCGGGTCAGGCGAGGAACTCCCGGCCCTGGAGCGACAGGGTGCCGGAGCGGCCCGCAATCTCTCCGTCGCCGACCTCGTGGCGCGGGAGCCGGCGCGCGTCCAGCGTCGCGGCCAGTTCGCGCATCGACGTCAGCTCGTAGCCGAGCGATTTCCATCCCGCGAGCAGGGCTTCGAAGGCCGGCGCGAGCTTCCCGCCTTCCAGTTCCGCGTGCAGCGTGTAGACGTGGCCGGTCGGACGCGGGTCCTCCGAGGCCTTGAGCACGTGTTCGGCCACGTTGTCGGCGGTGATGCCGCCCGCGCCGATCAGCTCGTCCAGCGTCGGCAGCGTGGTTGGAAGCTGCGGGCAGGCGACCGGCTCGGCGCGGATGACCGGCACGAAAGGATGCGTGCCGCGCGTGTCGGAGCAGTAGGAGAATCCCATGCGCTGCGTCAGCCGGTAGGCGTGAATGTTCATCTGCCAGCCGGCGGCGCCGTGCACGCGCGCGGGCTCGCCGAAGACTTCGGCGAAGCGCTCGGCGGCCTGCCACATCTGCACCTGGGTCCAGACGGCGTTCGCCGCCGGCGCGCCGTCCTGCCACTTGACGTGGTCCCAGGTGTGGATGCCGACCTCGAAGCCTTCGTCGCGCACGTTGCGCATGATCGGGGCGCAGCCGCGCCCGATGTCGGGCCCGGGGAGCAGGGTGCCGTAGAGCAGGGTCCTGATGCCGTAGTGCGATGCGACCGAGGTGCGCGAGACCTTCTTCATGAAGCCGCGACGGAAGACGCGCTTGATCGCGCGGCCGGTGTGATCGGGACCCAGGCTGAACAGGAATGTCGCGCCCGCGCCGTACTTGCGCAGGATCTCCACCAGCCGAGGCACGCCCTCGCGCGTGCCGCGGTAGGTGTCGACGTCGATCTTGAGGGCGAGTTTCACGGGAGGGTGGGTGGTGAGGCGTGAGGGGTGAGGGGTGAGGGTTCTCGGTGCGCCGTCCGCGGTCTTACTCCTCACTCCTCACTCCTCACCCCTCTCGCCCTCAATCCATCAGATGCCGCGCCTCGGCGAAGTGGCCGCGGTAGGCGTCGAAGATGCGCTTGAGCGCCTGCTGCATGTTCACGCGCGGGCGCCAGCCGAGGTCGCGCATGGTGTTGGTGATCTTGGGCACGCGGTTCTGAACGTCCTGGTAGCCCTTGCCATAGTATTTCTCCGCGGTGGTCGAGACCAGCCTGACCTTGCGCGCGTTCGGGCCGTATTCGGGATAGGCGAGCGCGAGCTTCACCATCATGCGCGCGAGGTCCTTCACCGAATAGTTGTTCCTCGGGTTGCCGATGTTGTAGATCTGGCTGTTCGCGACCCCGTCGCGGTTCTCGATGATCTTCATCAGCGCGTCGATGCCGTCGTCGACGTAGGTGAAGGCGCGCTTCTGCCTGCCGCCGTCCACGAGCGAGATGTTCTCCCCGCGCACGATGTGGCCGAAGAACTGCGTGATCACGCGCGAGGAGCCTTCCTTGGGCGTGTTGATCGAATCCAGGCCCGCGCCGATCCAGTTGAACGGGCGGAACAGCGTGTAGTCCAGGCCCTCCTGCATGCCGTAGGCGTGGATGACGCGGTCCATCATCTGCTTGGCGCAGGAGTAGATCCAGCGCGGCTTGTTGATCGGCCCGAGGACGAGCTCGGAGGTTTCCGGGTCGAAGCTCGGGTCGCGGCACATGCCGTAGACCTCGGAGGTGGAGGGGAAGATGAGGCGCTTGCCGTGCTTGACGCAGGAGCGCACGATCGGCAGGTTCGCCTCGAAGTCGAGCTCGAAGACGCGCAGCGGCTCCTTCACGTAGGTCGCCGGCGTCGCGATCGCCACCAGCGGCAGCACCGTGTCGCACTTGCGGATGTGGTACTCGATCCACTCGCGGTTGATGGTGATGTCGCCCTCGAAGAAGTGAAACCGCTTCTCGCCGAGCAGGTCCTCGATGCGGTCGGTCTGCATGTCCATCCCGTACACGTCCCAGTCGGTCGAGGCGACGATCCGCTTGGACAGGTGATGGCCAATAAAGCCGTTGACGCCGAGGATGAGGACTTTTTTCATGGAGTTCCGGGGTGGGGCTGCGGGGTGATCGGATGCTCGCCGAAGATTGCCAGAAAGTCCGCCGCCGCGAAAGGCGTGCCGTCGAGCTCGAGGGATTCCAGCTCGAGCAGCGCACCGTCGCCGCAGGCGGCGAAGCACTTGCCGTCGCGCGCCCACAGCGAGGGCCCGCCGCACCGCGATTCGCCCTCCAGCAGGCGCGTCGCGAGCACGCGCAGCGTCCTGCCGCCCAGCTGCGTGAACGCGCCCGGGTACGGCGGGGCGACGGCGCGCACGAGGTCGTGGACCGCGCGGGCGCTCTGGCGCCAGTCGATGCGGCCGTCCTCGGGGCGGCGGCCGCCGAAGTAACTGCCCTGCGACAGATCCTGCGCGCGCAGCACTGCGGTGCCGGAGACGAGCGCGGGCAGCGAGCGGTCCAGCACGATCTCCGCGGCGACCGTGACCTTGTTGAACACCTGGAGCGCGGTGTCGTCGGGGAGGATCGGCACCGGTTGCTGGTCGACGATGCGTCCGGCGTCGGGTCTGGCGACCATCTCGTGCAGCGTGGCGCCGGTCTCGCGCTCGCCCTTGATGATCGCCCAGTTGATGGGGACCCGGCCGCGGTACCTGGGCAAAAGCGACCCGTGCATGTTGAACGCGCCGCGCGCGGCGCAGGCGAGCAGATCGCCGCCCAGCATGCGCCGGTAGTAGAACGAGAACAGGAAGTCGGGCGCGAGCGAGCGGATGCGCGCGACGGTCCCGGGCGCGTTCGGGTCCTCGGGCGCGATCCATTCGATGTCGTGGCGCCCGGCGAGCGCGGCGACGCTCTCGAACCAGATGTTTTCCCCCGGCGCGTCGCGGTGGGTCAGGACGAGCGGCACCTTCACGCCGCGGGCGAGCAGCACGGCCAGGCAGCGGACGCCCACGTTGTGGTAGGCGAAGACGACCGCGCTCGTCATCGCTTGGGCGGGGCGGCCGGAAGCGATTCCTGCCAGGGCTCCGGTTCGCGTTCGAGCACCGCCTGGACGAGATAGCGCGG
>Ga0082335_1008510_pt1 | contig 11601 bp, 13 predicted proteins | sample Subgrocontami58m_FD_72375 | JGI IMG/M metagenome (GOLD analysis project Ga0082335, IMG submission 72375) | Subsurface groundwater microbial communities from S. Glens Falls, New York, USA - GMW37 contaminated, 5.8 m (SPADES assembly) (version 2) ...
CTTTCGCCTTGTAGCCCTGCGCTTCAGCCCTGATCCTTACCCAGATCTTCTTGCCCTCAAGTTTGATTGGCAGTGTGGCCCGAGGGCGACCCACCGGGTCGCCCCTACGCCATTTCGATGTGATGAAGACCAAATTGTCCATTGCGTACGCCATAGGGCGACCCACCGGGTCGCCCCTACGCCATCTCCTTGCGATGGGCAAGAGCAGGTAGGGGCGACCCGGTGGGTCGCCCTGGATGATGGCGGGCATCACACGTTCCAAGTCCAGATGAGATGCGCGTAAGATCAGGGCCACGCCATGGGAGGCGGCTTTCAAAACCGCCGCTACAAACGCCAACCCGACCGGTCTGCTAACGCGCGACAAACGTCCTACGGCTCCTGGACGACCACCTCGAACAGCTCACCTACACGCGGCCGCTGCAGGACGCGCTTCAGCTTCTCGTTGAACTCCTGCCGCAGCTTACTCTCGCCAATGGACTCCCACTGCTCGGCGCTCTTCCAGAGGCCGGCGATGCAGAAATGGGCCGGGTCGGAAGTGGAACGAATGAGATAGACCTGGGCCCGGTCCGTGGCAAGGCCCCGCGTATCGATAAAGAGCTGACGTACCAGCCCCTCGAACTCCTTCTCCTTGCCGGGCAACACATGGAACTCTCCGATACGGTAGTACATAGAACCTCCTTCAGGGTTTATGGTCAAGGGTCAAGGGTTTAGCGTCTAGGGTGTGGGGGTTGGGGGCCTGAACCCTACACACCCTTGACCCTTATTCTTCAGGGGAAAACCCCTTTATGGGCCCGGCGCTACCGAGGCTCCCTCGCCTTTCTTCTCCAGGGCCTCCAGAACCTTCTCCCAGGTAAGCGGCAGGTCCTTGATGCGGACTTTGACGGCGTCGAAGAGGGCATTACCCACCGCGGGGGCGACCCCGATCGTGCTGGCCTCGCCCGCCCCCTTGGCCCCGAAGGGCCCGCAGCTGTGTGGCGCTTCTACAATGACCGGCTGGACATCGGGCACCTCTACCGTGGAGGGGATGCGGTAGTCCATAAAAGAGGGGTTGGTGATCCGTCCACCATCGAAGACCATTTCCTCCCAGAGGGCGAAGGCCAGGCCCGTGGCGGCGCCGCCCTCAATCTGCCCGTTCAACAGCAACGGGTTGATGGCCCGTCCGCAATCGTGGGCGGAGGCCATCTTCGTTACCTTCACCACTCCGGTTTCCGGGTCCACGTCCACCTCCGCGGCGGTAGCCCCGTATTTTATATAGGGGCTGGGCTTGGGACTCTGCCCGGTTTCTTCATCGGTGGGGACCAGGTCCTCGTCCAGGAATGAGCCCCGCCCCAAGATGGGCCCGCCTTTCCGGAAGTAGGCCGCCGTGGACACCTCGGTCAGGGTCAGAGCCCGCTCCGTACTGCCCCGGACGAAGATTTTCCCACCGGCCAGGTCCAAGTCATCCGGGCTGGCCTCCAGCATGTCGGCGGCCAGGGCCAGGACCTGAGAGCGGGCATCAGCGGCTGCCAGGCGGATGGCGTTCCCCACGTGGAAGGTGATGCGGCTGGCGATGGCCCCCATATCCGGCGGCGTCGTGTCCGTATCCGGGACCGCCACCTCGACGTCCGAAAGGCCCACGCCCATCTCCTCGGCGCAAATCTGGGCCAGGACCGTGTCCGAGCCCTGGCCGATATCGGTGGCGCTGGTCAAGAGACCGACCCGCCCGTCTTCGTTGATCTTGACGAAGGCGCTGGAGCCCAGGAAGGGGACGGAAATCTTGGTGAGGCAGGCGATACCCCGGCCCCGGTTGGGTGGGCGCTCCGCCTCCCAGTCTATGGCCGAGGCCGCCTGGCGCAGGCACTCCTTGAGGCCCACGGAGTGCAGCACCTCCCCCGTGTGCGAGATGCTGCCCTCCTCGACGGCGTTCCGCAGACGTACCTCCAGGGGGTCCAGGCCCAGCTTGTGAGCGATGATGTCCACCTGGGACTCGCCGGCCCACAGGATCTGCGGCCAGCCAAAGCCCCGCATGGCACCCGCCGGCACCTTGTTGGTATATACTTCGTAGGCGTCCACCTTCACATGAGGTATCCGGTAGGGACCGGCGGCCCCCTGGCCGACCTCCCAGCAGACGATCTCCCCGGCCTCCCCATAGGCACCGCCGTCCAGGATGACTTCCACCTCCCGGGCCACCAGGGTGCCATCCGCCTTGACGCCGGTCTTGATGCGGATGGTGGAAGGATGCCTGGTGGTTGTAGCCGTAAAGATCTCGTGGCGCGTCAGGACGATCTTGACGGGCCTGCCGGACTTGCGGGCCAGGAGGACGCAGTAGGCATCCACCCTGGCCCGGCTCTTGCCCCCGAATCCTCCGCCGCACTGGTTGGCAATGACCCGCACCCGGCTGGGTGGTACGCCCAGAGCCACCGCACACTCAGTCCGCACCTTGTACGGCGCCTGGGTGCTGGCCCAGACGGTGGCCTTGCCGTCCAGGCCGGCCTGGCCCACCGCGGCATGCGGCTCGATGCAGCAATGCTGCTGGGCTTGGGTGGTGAAGGTGTCTTCGAAGATGAATTCGGCCTGGGCGAAACCCTCCTCCACATTGCCTCGCCGGACCCTCATGTGGTTCAGAATATTGGTGCCGGGCACTGGGTAGCAGAGAAGGGGATTACGCTGGTAGCTGCCCAGGTCCGGGTGGACGATAGGAGCGCCCGGTTGCATAGCTTCTCGAGCGTCGAAGACGGCCGGTAGCTCCTCGTACTCCACCTGTATCAGGCCCAGGGCCTTTTCCGCGGTAGCCTCATCTACCGCCGCCACGGCGGCCACGGGCTCTCCGATGTGGCGCACCTTGTCCCGGGCCAGGGGAGGCTGGTCGTAGAGGCGCGAGCCGAAAAGTCCCACCGGCGCGTCCTTCCCCGTGACCACCGCCTTGACGCCCGGTAGGGCCTCGGCCTGGGAGGTGTCGATACTCAGGATCCGCGCGTGGGGATACACACTTCGCAGAATCTTACCGTAAAGCATGCCGGGCAGCTTGAAGTCTATGCCGTAGGTCACCTGGGCCGTGGCCTTCCGCAGTCCATCCAGCCGGGTTAGGGGCTTCCCTACCACCGAGAACTGGCTCATATCTTCCCCCTCATGGCCTCCCCAGCAGCCAGGACGGCCTGGACGATTCTGACGTAGCCGGTGCAGCGGCAGAGATTTCCGCTCAAGTAAGATCGGACCTCCGCTTCGCTGGGGTCGGGGTTCTCTCCCAGAAGGGCCACAGACGAGAGAATCATGCCCGGCGTGCAATAGCCGCACTGGATAGCGCCGTGCTCGATGAAGGCCTCCTGGACGGGATGGAGCCGGCTGTCTCTGACCAGGGCTTCCACGGTCAGTACGTCTTTCCCATGGGCGGCAACCGCCGGCACGGAGCAGGAGTGGACGGCCTTGCCGTCCAGGAGCACGGTGCAGGCCCCGCAATAGCCGCTATCGCAACCCCGGCGGCAGCCTGTCAGCTCCACGTGGTCCCTCAGGAGGTCCAGGAGAGCCAGGTTCGGCTCAACAGAGAATTCCATGGCCTCCCCGTTGACAGTTAGAGATATCGGGTATTTCATTTGGCTCCCCGTATTTGTTCCAGGGCCCGCCGCACAAACACCGCCACCATCTTGCGGCGATATCCGGCGGAGGCGTAACCGTCGGAGAGGGGGTCAGCCTCGCCAGCGGCAGCCTCGGCCGCCCGGCAGATGGCCGCATCATCCAAAGGCCAGCCCCGCAGCTCGTCCTCGGGGGACCGGGCCCGCATCGGGCGGGATGCCGCCCCCACTATGCCGATGCGGGTCTCCCATACCAATCTGTCCTGCCAGGCCACCAGGGCCGCCACTCCTACAATAGCCGGGTCTATGGCCCGCACCGAATGCTTGAGATAGACCGCCCTGGCGCCGGGGGCCATGGGTGGCACTTGAATAGCGGTGAGGACTTCGCCCTCGGCCAGCACGGTCTCGTAAGGGCCGGCGATAAGGTCCTCCACGGCCAGAGTCCTGCCGCCGGAAAAGCCGGCGATGCGGACAGTGGCCCCCAGGGCTATGAGGATGGCGGGAGGGTCGGCTCCGGGGCCGCCATGGCAGAGGTTCCCGCCCAGGGTCCCCAGATTGCGTACGGGCACCGAGGCGACCCTGGAGACAGCCTCCGCCAGGGCCGGATACCGCTCTCGGACCAGGGGAGACGTCTCGATTTCCCGCTGGGTGACCATGGCCCCGATGCTGAGGCCCACCCGCTCCTCCCAATGAATCTGCCGGAGCTCGGGAACGCCGGCCAGGTTGACCAGCACCTGTGGCGTCAGGATGCCATCCTTGAGGAGGGGCATAAGTGATTGCCCGCCGGCCAGGGACCTGGCCTCCCCTCCAGATCCCTGCAAGAGGCGTAAAGCCTCCGCCAGAGTCCCCGGCCGGTAGTACTCGAAAGTGTCCATTAGAACGAAGTGCCTGGTAGTGCCTGATTGTGCCTGGTTGTGCCTGATCGCTCTTGATACCTGCCTGTGCTCGACTCCATACAACAAAGCACAAGAAAGCACGATAAATCACCATCAGGCACAGCCGAATCGTTGCTTACGTAGACCACTCTTGATACGCCTCCTAAAATCGCCTGCTAGTCCTCCAAAATTGCCACGGCGCGTACGGGGCTGGCGCTGGCCCCCACCAGCTTGAGGGGAAGGGACGCGAACTTGAAGCGGCCACGAGGCAGCTTGTCAAGGTTGGTCAGGTTCTCTATATGGTAGTATTCGAATTCCTTGACGAGCTGGTGGGCCGGACGCGTGGTGTCTGCATCTATAGTGACGGCATCTATGCCGATAAGCTTAACCCCCTGCCCCGCCAGCCAGCGCACAGCATCTACCCCGATGCTCACCGCGTACCCGGCGTACTGGTCCGTCCCCCAGAGACGGTCGGCGCCGGTACGGAAGAGAACGATGTCCCCGGCCTGGATGATCAGACCCTGCGCGGCGGCTGCAGCTCGGACCTCTGAGGCCGTGATGGTCTCCCCTGAGCGCTTATGGGTAAAGTCCAGGACCATGGCGTCGCCGTAGCAGTACTCCACGGGCAGCTTCTCCACCGTCTCACCCGCAGGGTCGAAATGGACCAGGGCATCGATGTGGGTGGAGGCGTGGTCCGCCAGAGTTATCTCGCACACCATATTGGCTGCCCCCCCTTTGGGCAACGGAGTGATGCGGACGGGCGGCAAGCTGGGGAAAAGGCTAATCCCCGGGCCGATAGGCTGGCTCAAGTCCACGATGCGGGCCATCTAGACCTCCTTCTGGAGTATCGGAAAAGGGTCTTCCGGAGTTACGCAGGTTGGCAGGATTATAGCAAGTTAGCGAAAGGCTTTCAAGCTCATTCTGTCAGGCATTCCTGTGGAGACGACCCGGTGGGTCGTCTCCAACCTGGCGCACATATGAGGATATCCCTGCCTCAGTTGTGCATTCTGGTAGAGACGACCCGGTGGTTCGTCTCCAACCTGGCGCACATATGAGGATGTCCCGACCTGAGTTGCCGGCGTGTTTAGGCCCGAGACCATTGGTAAGCCTGGCTGCAGAGATCTGCCAGGAGTTTGACAACCTTCAATGAAAGAGGTTACATACATTGGAACCAATAGCATACAATGGGAGATAAACCATGAAACAGATCATCGCCAGCATCACTCAGCGGAGCCAGGTAACTATCCCGGCCGAGGTCAGGCGTCTCCTGGGCGTCAACCCCCGGGGCAAGATCGTCTTCCAAATAGATGATGGTGAAGTGAAGCTCGCCCCCGTCGAGTTCACCCTGGAGACTGCCTACGGCTCGGTCGCTCCCCTCAATAGACCCGAAGATTTCGAGGAGATCACCCGCATAGCCAAAGAAGAGCACGTCACGGAGGTCATTCGCAAGATGCAACAGATATGAGGTTTCTAGATACCAACATAATCGTGCGCTATCTTGCCAAAGACGACGAGGCGAAGGCCGCGGCTTGCTTAGAGCTCTTCGAGAGGGCGGAAAGTGATATGGAAGACTTGACCACCTCTGAATCCGTCATCACTGAGGTGGTCTATGTCCTCTCATCACGTGCGCTCTATGGACTAGATCACAAGGAGATCCGCGCCCGGCTCACCCCCGTCTTGACCCTGAGGGGCCTGAAACTTCCACAAAAGAGGCTTTATCTGAGAGCCCTTGACATATACGCAGCCCACCTTTCTCTCGATTTCGAGGACGCCTTAATCGTGGCTCACATGGAAAACGGGGATACCAAAGAGCTGTATAGCTACGACACCGACTTTGACCGGATTCCGGGGATACGGAGAATTGAGCCGTAGTGACGTATTACTGAATGCCTCAAGGGGCTTGAAATGCAACGCGGCCGTAGAGCCACGGGCCCCAAACAAAAGCCTCGCGCTGTGACTGCCCTGGTAGCCCCGGGGGATTTCGAGCCCGTCAGAAGGCGGAGCCAACCTCTGCCAGAGAAGACACAGGAACAGAGAGGTGGCCTTGGGCTCCCCGCCGGAAGCGGTTAGCTGGTATGGTGGCCCGCATTGCCAATCTCCTGACGTTCGAGTACGCTTAGCGTATCTATGAACACGATCTTCGGCTCGCTCACCGATCGCGCCTCGATTCTCGCGAACAAGCAAGGGACGCTGACGGACATGCAGCGCGACCTACTGCGTCTCACGTCCGGCCTCCATCAGCCTTCTCGTCCTCCCCACCATGATCCGCAACTCCATCGACCGGTTGCGCGACAGACATGACAAAATCGCCTTCGTGCAAGGACACGGAAACAAGAACTTCCGCTACATGACACGCTCCGTCATAAAAAGCTATGCCGTCAACGGCCAACGCTTCGATGTCAGCGCGCGCGCCTATAACGCGATGGTCGAGGGAGAAGCGTATCGCGTCTATTACACGCCGCTCAGGAAGACAATCCTATCCGTCGAGGCAATCCCGCCAACTCCCCGCCTCCGTCATCCTGACTTAGCAGGCACCTTCACTTCAACTCTTAACCGGCCCATTCACTAGACAAAAGGAGCACTTATGTCCAATGAAATCCGTTCCCGATCACTCCACAAGTAGTTCATCGTCGACCGATTCCGTCTATAAGAGTGGAGCATATCATGCCGCCACGAGCGGGCTGAATGACGGTGGAGGGCAGGCCGTCTCACTCGAGTGCGGGGTACATCGCCGTGTGGACGAGGCCCGGATGTCGGTGGCCGTACACCGCCGGGATATCGCGCGTCGCGTCACTCGGGATGACGAGAGCGACAGCCAGCACTGCGGCAAAGGCCAGGCCTCGCCACCTGAGACCTGCGCCCGGCTGCTCGCTTGGCACAGGAGACGCAGGTAGGGGTGGCGCCGGCCGCCGAATCCAATTGCGAAACAGGAGGATGGCGCCGGCGACCGACATCAGGATGTTGAAGGTCTGTCCAGACGGCAATCCCATCAGCGTCAAAGGGTACTCGCGGAGCAGGTCGATCGGAACACGAAGCGTGGAATACAGGAACACGAAGAGCGCGGCGAGCCGTCCCGGCGGCGCCCCTTGCTTCCGCACCCACAGGAGCACCGGTATGAGCAGGAGGTTCTTGAGCCCGTCATAGAGGACCACCGGATGGCGAAACCCGTCGGCCTCGGGAAACTTGACGCCCCATGGCAGGTCCGTGACGGATCCGACGATCTGTCCGTCGATGAAATTGCCGATTCGGCCGGATGCCAGAATCAGGGCGGCGGGGATCGCCAGGGCATCGAACACCGGCCGGAAGGGCCGGCGATGGATGGCACAGAATGCGAAGACGCCCACGGCCCCACCGATCATGAGCCCGTGTGTAGCCAGCCCACCGATCCAAATCGCGGGCATCAGAGACAGGTGCTCCCGGTAGAACATCCACTCGTTGTTCACGACGACCAGTCGTCCGCCGACGAGGACCCCAACCGCCAGCCACAGCGTGAGGTCATACACAGCCGCGAGCGAGAGCCCGAGCCGCGCGCGCTGTCGCCTGAGAAACAGGTGGACGTTGAGAAAGCCGAGGGAGTAGCTGAGACCATACCACCACAGGTGGACGCCCAGCACGGAGGCGATGATAGGATCCAGGTCATGGACATACGGACCGAACAGAGCCACGCGCGTCACCTCAAATAGGCATTAAGATTAGTCTAAGCTCTCGGCTTTCGGCTCTCGGCCTGTCACTCGTCAGTAGCGCCTGAACCGCCGTTGCCGCGGTGGTGGCGGTGGCCGGCGAGGGCTGGGTCTTGCCAGCTTCATCGGCGAGGATTGCAGGCGCCAGAGGTGTTGGGAAGCTCGCGCAAATATCCCGCACTTCGAGCTTTGCCTTCTCCCTGGTCCTCCGCTTGCTCAAGCCCGCCTGGTGAACGTCTCGGCGAACAGGCGTATTACCTTCAGGCTCTTTATCTTCCACTGCCCGGCAGCTTTGACGTATTCGTCTTCGTAGAAACCCCATCCCCTGAACGACACGGTGGTCAGGCCGTCAGGCTTCGAGACTATGTAGTCATGCAATCTCCAAATGGCCTTGATCGCCGTATCGGTCATCGTCACGATTTCCAGACCCTGGCCCTGGTGAAAGGTCATGGCGGAGTTCCTCTCCATGCGGCCCTTTACAAACTGAACGATCTCGCCTCCGCCTCTAGGCGCGCCGGGAGCCCCGAGGGGGGTGGCGCCGACGTCGAACGTCGCATCACCGGTAAAGCAGCTCCCGAACTCATCCCACAACTTCTTGTCGAGGCAACGCCAGTACTTGGCTTTCAGTTGCTTGATAGCCTCGATATCCTCCAAGGCCCTTATCCTTGCTTCCAGGTCTAATAAGCCAGCCACGATGAAAACCTCCCTCAGCTAATAGACTGCGTTAGGAACGTAGGCCGATGCAAGTGGCGGCTCCTCTAGGAGCCGAATCTGCGAACCGCGCGAATGTGGGCTCTGGCGGCTTCGACCTCACGGTTCCTGGGAGAAGCGGTGGTCACGAGCGAGCGGAGCAGGGTGGAGGACGACTGAGCCACTTCGTCGACGGCGCGATTGAACACCTCGTCGTTCGCAGCAGACGGCGTAGCGAATCCGCTGATCTTTCTCACGAACTGCAGAGCCGCCGCCCGGATCTCGTCGTCGGTGGCGAGCGGTTCGAAGTTGTACAGCGTCCTAATGTTCCGACACACTCTACCCACCTCGCTTGATTGGCTCGCGTCTCAACGTCGCACTGTCGCACGCCACTGGAACAATGAGTGACCCGGTTGTCACTAGGGTTTCCCTTCCCTGGTGGGAGAAAGCGACGCGGGGTATTCATCATGGAAGTGATAGTAGTTCTGGATGAACTCGCCGGGTGAGACGATGATCAATTGGAGGAGGGCTCCTCCAACGGACTCCTTTAGGAGGTGCTTCTTGTCCAGGGTTAACAGGTACTCAGCCAAGCAGGCAACGGCAGAGGCAATAACGTGGGCGTCCTTCGCGGCTACCACTCCGTGGCAGCACTCTACTGCCTCCTTGGATGGCAGCGGTTCGATCTCCCATGAGATCTCCGCCAAGAGGCTGTAGTAACGCAAGAGCGTAGAATGGGGCAGGTCCTCTTTGATGTTGGTCTCTGCCTCTTTGAGGACTGCTATCGAAGCACAGGCCCGGAAGCCCCCCATCTGGCAAGCTCTCAGGATCAGGCTGGACGCCCCCGTTAAGGAATGGGATCCTGCAACCAGGACGGACGCATCAAAGAAGAGCCTGGTCTGACGGGTTAGCTTCACGGGGCCTGAGATGATAGAGCCGATAGGAGCTTACTGGCCTTCTCCCTGGTCTCTTCGTCAACCTGATCTTCTTTGAGGAATTCCTCGATCCTCTGGCGTCCGTAGCGGCGCAACTGAACTGATCTAGGGATCGCAGTAGCCATCAGCAGAAGCTCTACGTTCTCCCTGGGGATACGATACTGCCTCCCCAGCTTCGAGGCCATGAGTTTGCCTTCGCGTATGTACCTGTAGACAGTGGCCTCGTCTAACTGGAGGTACTCAGCCACTTGCTGTGGGGTCAAGATCTCCCTCGTCACCATATCTGTCCCTCTTTTGTTGACTGCTTTGGCTCTTGACTTTAGTCTATTCTAGTTCACTTAACATGATATGTCCAGAAGCCGGTGCGCCCTGTAACATGCTTCCGAAGACGATCCATCAGGCGTCGACCCGCCGCACCTCACAGAGAAACCGCCGGTTGGGGGTGCTGGCGGCGATGGGGTCCCGGTCGCCGTCATCGACCAGTTCATTCACGTTATAGCCGTCGTCTGAGGGGTTGCCCCAGCCGAAATCAACCACCACCTGCCCGGGCTGGGTCTCCGGCGAGACCGACGCCTTCAGCTCTATCTTCCCCCTGGGAGAGCTAACCACGACCAGGGTCCCGTCCTCGATGCCGCGGGCGCCGGCGTCCTGGGGATGGATGGTCACGACGGGCAGCGGGTGAAGCTTGTTCAGTCTCGGGATATTGCGGAAGCGGGTATGGACGTACATCGGAAGCTTGCGTGACGTTCCCAGCAGGGGGAAGTCCCTGGAGGCCTCCGGGCGTACATCCGTGGACTCCGGCGGAGGCACAAAGGTGGGTATTGGCGATTGTCCCAGCCTGTTGAGCTTTTCGGAGTATAGCTCGATCTTGCCGGATGGCGTGGCGAAGCCCGCCCTCAGATACTTGCGATACTCCATCGGGGGCGTGGTATAGAGCACCGGCTGCGCTTCGAGTTGCTTCATGGTGTCGATCACCACGCCGACGACGATCAGCAACCCGGTGCTGCTGATGGTCAGCGAGCCCACGTCGAACCAGGCCGTCGCCAGGTACGGGATTACCGCCACGACTCCCAGGAAGATCGCGCCCGCCCAGGTGATGCGCACCAGCACGCGCATGATGTACTCGCCCGTCGGCCGCCCGGGACGAATGCCGGGCACGAAGCCACCCTGCTTCTGCAGGTTCTCCGCCAGGTTCTGCTGCTGGTACACGACGAGCGTGTAGAAGAAGCTGAACACCACGACCAGCACGAACACCGCGATGTAGAAGCCGGGGCTGCCGCTTGAGCTGCTGCTCGTTCCCGGCGAGAACGTGTTGATGAAGAACCGCGCCATCGACCGGAGCCACGGCGTGTCCGATGAGTCCAGCACGTACTGGAACACCGTCGCCGGCAGAATGACGATCGAGAACGCGAAGATCAGCGGAATCATGCCCGCCGAGTTCACCTTCAACGGGATATGGCTCTGCCCGGATTGCCGGTACATCTTCCCGGCGCGGAACACGCTCTTCGCGTACTGCACCGGGATCTTGCGCACCGCCTCCTGCATGAAGACGATCGCCGCCACCAGCGCCACCGCCAGCACGGCGAGCCCGGCCACGCCGAAATAGCCTACCGTGGAGTTGAACACGTTGTTCACCAGCCCCGGCATGCCGGCCACGATGCCGCCGAAGATGATGATCGAGATTCCGTTGCCGATACCGTTCTCGGTGATCAGTTCGCCCAGCCACACCAGGAACATCGTGCCGGCGGTGAGCGCGAACAGCGCCGTGATCGTCGGCAGCGCCTGCTGGCCGGTAAACGACGGCGAGAACATCGCGCCGGGCGACGCCTGGTTGACCTGCTGCTCCAGGATCACGAGCTGCGCGTAGCCCTGCACG
>Ga0082335_1008512_pt1 | contig 11600 bp, 7 predicted proteins | sample Subgrocontami58m_FD_72375 | JGI IMG/M metagenome (GOLD analysis project Ga0082335, IMG submission 72375) | Subsurface groundwater microbial communities from S. Glens Falls, New York, USA - GMW37 contaminated, 5.8 m (SPADES assembly) (version 2) ...
CTTCTCGATAATCATGCGCACGGCCTGCACGCACTCCTTGAGGTGCGGCGCCGGGCGTCCGTAGTTCTGGACGCCGTGCCATCGCTCGTTCAATCGCTGGACGCCCGTCCCCAGCCCCAGCAGGAAGCGCCCGTCCGTGAGCGCGTCCATGTCCAGGGCGGTCAAGGCGGTCTCCAGCGGGCTGCGCACGAACGCGAGGGCTATGCCGGAGCCGAGGCGGACGCGGCGCACGTGCGTGGCCACCGCCGCCAGCGGGACGAACGGCGTCGAGTGCAGTTGCGTTGACCAGAGCGTGTCGAGTCCCAGAGACTCGGCGCGCGTGGCCACCGGCAGCAGGTCCGGCCCGGCCCCTTCGTGCAGATGGTAGGAGAATGTGGTGGCGTTCATGTTGGCATTCCTCCGGAAAACAGCGGCTTTCCGGTCATTCTACACGACCGCTCCATCACCTGCGCGGACGCCGCGCGACGAAGGCGGCGCGGACCGGGCCGACCTCGCGCTGAATAGCGCACCTCTCCTCATTCCTCAGTCCGCTTGACACGCCGCACACGCGGGGTATAGTGACGGCATAGGGACGTGTTTTCCATCGCCCTGTAGTCAAAAAGGTGCCCAGGGTGGCGGCTTTGAGACGGCCGCGCGGAAGGGCGCTCCACAAAGACCTTCTGATAGAGCAGATGTGAGGGAAAGTGAGGGTCAAGACGTTGGTACAAAACCTAAACAGTCAGGGTGGCTTTTATGGCAGTCTAACGAAAACGCGGCACGACTCGGAACATCTGAAATCGTGCATGGAAGAAGCCGTTCAGAAGCTCTTAGCTAATGTGACTACCGTAGACAGACCTGGAATGCTACTAGGCAAAATCCAGAGCGGCAAGACAGGGGCGTTCATCGGAATAATCGCGCTGGCATTCGATAACGGTTATGACATGGCGATTGTTTTGACTAAGGGCACTAAGGCTCTGGCAAAACAGACCTACCAGAGACTCAAGGATGACTTTGGCCGTTTCATAGAGACTGATGATATTCAGCTTTTCGACGTAATGCACGTCCCGGAGAATCTGCCTAAGTATATCCTTGGCAAAAAGCTAATAATGGTAGTGAAAAAGGAAACCAACAACCTGACTAGGGTTATCACGGCATTGGTGCACACTTATCCTGACCTGGGTACCAAGAGGCTGCTCATAATCGATGATGAGGCCGACAACGCAAGCATCGGGTTCAACAAGGCTGATGGGGAAGCCGTGGAAATGAGGAAAGTGGCGAGCCAAATTGATGAACTCCGCACGAAAGTAAATACCTATGGGTTTCTACAGGTGACTGCAACGCCTTATTCGCTTTACTTGCAGCCTGAGACACCCATAATCAAAGAAACGCACCAGGTCTTCAAGCCGGTGCGGCCAGCCTTTACGGTACTCCTGCCTACATACCCCGGATACATAGGGGGAGACTTCTATTTCAGGGATAGCGTTGATGACAATTCCATGGCCTCACACGTATACAGGGAAATACCGGCGGATGAACTGGAGATTCTGAAGAAGTCCGACGGACGCTCGTTCAAGCTTGAGAATGTCTTAACAAGCAGTCGTATTAAGACTCTTCGGAGTGCCATAGTGAACTTTCTCATGGGAGCGTGCATACGAAAATGTCAACTGGAAAAGACCGGGCAGCCGCGCAAGAAGTATTCTTTTGTTGTTCACACCGAAGCGAGCAAGTCATCACACCAGTGGCAAGAAGACATCGTTAGGTCACTTATCAACGAGCTATCCCAAGCGTCTTCCGCGGTTGAAGGTCCACTGGTGGGTTTGGTAAAGGAATCATACGCCAACCTAGCCGAATCTATAGCGAAGGTCGGTGCTTCGCCACCAGCAGAAATCGAGGTTCAAGCTGCAGTTGTTCGTGCACTCAGGGACGAGGAGGTCATCATCACGAAGGTGAACTCCGAAAGAGAAGTGGAGCAACTGCTTGATGACAAGGGCGAATTAAAACTCATGACTCCACTGAATATCTTCATCGGCGGGCAGATACTCGACCGAGGCATCACAATCAAAAACTTGATTGGCTTTTACTACGGACGACGGCCCTATAAATTCCAGCAGGACACTGTCTTGCAGCACTCTAGGATGTTTGGTAATAGGTCTCAAGAGGATCTGGCTGTAACCCGGTTCTACACTTCGCTTGCTATATACAAAGTCATGAGCAGGATAAACGATTTCGATAGCGCTCTCAGGGACGCATTTGAGAGTGGCTCACAAGATGACGGAGTCGTGTTTATCTCTGCGGATCCCTCTAGCAGGGTCGTACCATGCTCTCCAAACAAGATACTGCTGTCCACCACCACTACACTGAGGCCATATAAGAGAATGCTGCCTGTAGGATTCAATACCGGGTACAAGACGAAGATAAAAGATGTTCTGTCTGAAATTGATGCCACCATTGACGGCCTAGAGCCGCCGAACAACGAGGGAAAACCGTTTTTGATTGATGCCCAAGTCGCAAAGATAATCATCGATCAGGTTGATAAGCTACTAGTGTTCGACCCAGGCTATGGATGGGACGTCAAAGCTTTCAAAGCAAGCATCGAATACTTGTCACATAGTACGGCCAACCCTGCTCACAAAGACAGGGTCTGGTGTTTGATTCGTAAAGACAGAGATGTCAAACGCCTCAAGGATGATGGTACATACTTCGATGCGCCGGACACATCGAAGTATGAGGGCGCTCTTGCTAGGGAGATAGCCACCGACATACCAATGCTGATGCTCTTCAGGCAAAACGGGGACAAGGCAAAGGGCTGGATGGATTCGCCTTTTTGGTGGCCTGTGCTGTATGCCCCGCGAGACACCAAGCCAGTTGTGTTCGCGAGTGAGGTAATCGACCAGACGTAGTGAAGCGTTCGGCTAAACTCATGATAGGGGAGAAACGGTTGTAGCTCCATACACTGAGAGGGATTTGTGCCTGGGAGAAGTAATTTCCCCGCTTGCAAACTTTGCTGTGCTCCCTCCCTCTCCGCGTGCGGCGAGGGAGGCCGGGTGGGTGAGGTCTAACCCTCCACCCGCTTCATCGCGGCGAGCGCCACGCCGCGGCTGAATCCGCGCCGCAGCAGGTGCGCGAACAGTCGCCGCCGGTAGGTCTCGCGGTCCAGCCCGGCCAGCGCCCTCGCGCGCTTCAGCGCCGCCGCGTACGCCGCCTCCGCGTCATCGCTCTCCGCCACCGCGTTGCTGGCTGTCTCGCTGCCGACGCCCTTCCGCCGCAGCTCGCGCTCCGTCAGCCGCGCGCTCTGCGGACGCGACGCCTGCCGCGACTCCCGCCACCAGCGGGCGAACGCCTCGTCGTCGAGCAGGCCGCGCTGCTTCAGGTGCGCGATGGCCCCGCTCACGGCGTCGGCGGGCATGCGGCGGGCCAGCAGGCGCTGGCGTATCTCGGCCTCGCTGCGCGGACGGACGGCCAGGAGCCGCAAGGCGGCGGCCAGCGCATCTTCGAGCGATTCCTGACGGCGCAGAGCGGCGAGCCTGGCGGGCGTGAGCGTCGCGCCCACCGACAGGCTGGCGCGGGCGACGGCGTCGGCGCTGAGCACGCAGAGCGGCTTGCCGTCGGCGTGGACGGCGATGCGCCCTCCACGGGCGGGGGCCAGCGCGGTGACCGTGGGCACGGGGCTACTCCTCCGGCGCTGGCGTCTCTTCCTCGCCGCCGCTCGCGACGGGGACGACGGCCCCGATCTTCGGCGCGGATGCGCGTATCTGCTTCTCCAGGTCCTGCGCTATGTCGGGGTGCTGCCGCAGGAACTGCTTGGAGTTCTCCCGCCCCTGGCCGACGCGCGTGTCGCCGACGGCGAAGAACGCGCCCGACTTCTTGACCAGCCCGAGCGCCATGCCGAGGTCCAGCAGGTCGCCCTCCTTGCTGATGCCCTCGCGGAACATGATGTCGAACTCGGCGAGGCGGAACGGCGGCGCGACCTTGTTCTTGACCACCTTGGCGCGGACGCGGTTGCCGACAACGTCGGTGCCCTGCTTCAGGGCCTCCAGGCGGCGCAGGTCTATGCGGACGGAGGCGTAGAACTTGAGGGCGCGCCCGCCGGGCGTCACCTCCGGGTTGCCGAAGAAGACGCCGACCTTCTCGCGGAGCTGGTTGATGAAGATGACCGCCGTGTGGGAGTGGCTGATGGCCGACGTCAGCTTGCGCAGCGCCTGGGACATGAGCCGCGCCTGCAGCCCGACGTGCTGGTCGCCCATGTCGCCTTCCAGCTCCGCGCGCGGGACCATCGCCGCGACGCTGTCAATGATGACCGCGTCCACGGCGCCGCTGCGCACGATCTGCTCGGTGATCTCCAGCGCCTGCTCCGCGAAGTCCGGCTGCGATATGAGCAGGTCGTCCACGTTGACCCCGCAGACGCGCGCGTAGCTGGGGTCCAGAGCATGCTCCGCGTCAATGTACACGACCTTGCCGCCCGACCGCTGCGCGTTGGCGATGATGTGGAGCGCCAGCGTCGTTTTGCCCGACGACTCCGCGCCGAATATCTCCGTGACGCGCCCGCGGGGGATGCCGCCGACGCCCAGCGCCATGTCCAGCGACAGCGAGCCTGTGGATATCACGTCCACGGGCTGCTTCGCGGCCGCCTCGCCGAGGCGCATGATGGTGCCCCGGCCATAGGTCTTTTCCAGATAGCCCAGGGCCATGTCCAGGGCCTTCTCCTTCTCGGTGGCCCTGGCGCCGTCGGCGGCGTGCTGGTCCGCGGGAGTGCTCATAGTCGTCGTGTCCTCTTTCGTCATTCCTTCCTGGTCCCGTTTCTTGCCGCGCCTGTCCTCTGTCTTGCCCATCGTCGCCACCCCCTGTCGGCTGTTTAGAATTAGAACAATTGTACCACAACCGCGCAAGGGGGGAGGGGATGACTTACACAACCGTGCGCTAACAGGGTGCGGAAAAACCCTTTCGACCATCCCCCTAACCCCCTTCCTGGCCAGGAAGGGGGAGGATTTATTTCTGGGGGATACCCCCAGACCCCCGCCAGAGGGCCGAAGCTCCTCTGGACTCCCATTATTCAGCAGCCTGCTAATCCGTTTACGGATTCCCCTTCCGCTCACCCTGAGCTTGTCGAACCACGAGCGGTTTGCAGGTTAACCCAAGGCTCTGCGGTCGCGACCGCGTTACGCCTTCTGGTAGCCATTGGTGATGGGCATGCGCCGGTCGCGCCCGAAGGCCCGCGGCGTGATCTTGACGCCGGGGGCAGCCTGGCGTCGCTTGTACTCGTTCTTGTCCACCCAGCGCAGGACGCGGTGCACCGTCTCCGCGTCGTACCCCATGCCGACGATGTCCTCGAAGGTGCGGTCCTCCTCCACGTACGCCTTCAGGATGGGGTCCATGACGCGGTACGGGACGCGCTCCTCCTCCGTCCGCTGGTCGGCGCGCAGCTCCGGGCTCGGCGGCTTGACCAGCACGCTCTTCGGGACGGGGCTTCGCGGCGAGCCGTGCTCGTTCCGCCACGCGGCGAGCCTGTACGCCAGCGTCTTCGGCACGTCCTTCAGCACGGCGAAGCCGCCCGCCATATCGCCGTAGAGCGTGGAGTAGCCTATGGACAGCTCGCTCTTGTTGCCCGTGGACAGCACGAGCCAGCCGAACTTGTTCGACAGGGCCATCAGGATGTTGCCCCGGATGCGCGCCTGGATGTTCTCCTCCGCCACGTTGGGCTGCGTCCCGCTGAACGGCTCGCTCAGCGTCTCCAGGTACGCCGTGAACGCCTGCTCGATGGGGATGACCATGAAGCGGACGCCCAGGGCATCCGCCAGGGCGCGCGCGTCCGCGATGCTGCCCTCCGACGAGTAGCGCGACGGCATGCCCACGCCCACGACGTTCCGCTTGCCCAGCGCGTCCACCGCCACGCAGCACGTCAGGCTGGAGTCAATGCCGCCCGACAGGCCGATGACCACGCGCTTGAAGCCGTTCTTGCGCACGTAGTCGCGCGTGCCCACGACAAGCGCCTGATAGACCTCCGCCATGTCGTCCAGCGGCTGCACGACGCGCGTCGGCAGCGGCGGCCTCGCCCTTGACGAGGGCTTCGCGCTGACGACGATGCGCTTCAGCTCGCCGATGCCGTGCTCCGGCAGGTGCTCCTTGCGCGGACGCGGCTGATGCAGGCGCTCGCGCAGCACCCCTTCCACGTCCAGGTCCAGCACCAGCAGGTCCTCCTGGAACTGGCGCGCGCGGGCGATGACGTCGCCCTTCTGGTCGAAGACCATGCTGCCGCCGTCGAACACAAGCTCGTCCTGGCCGCCCGCCATGTTGACGTAGGCGACGATAAGCTGGTTGTCGCTGGCGCGCGTGCCGACCATGCGCTCGCGGAAGCCCCGCTTACCGGCGTAGTACGGCGAGCCGTTGATGCTGATGATGACCTCGGCGCCGCCCTCGCGCTGGACCGCCGTCGGCCCGACGGCGTACCAGATATCCTCGCAGATGTTGACGCCCACGTGGACGCCGTCAATGACGTACACGGGGCACTCGCGGCCCGCGCGGAAGTAGCGGTCCTCGTCGAAGACGCCGTAGTTGGGCAGGAACATCTTGTGATAGACGTCCACCAGCTTGCCGTCGTGGATGACGGCGGCGGCGTTGTAGATGTCCGAGTTGGCGTCCACGAAGCCCACGACGGCGGCGATGCCCTTCGCGTGGCGGACAATCTCGTCCAGCCGCTTGCGGTTCTCCTCGATGAACTGGGCCTTGAAGAGGAGGTCTTCCGGCGGGTAGCCGGTGACGGCGAGCTCCGGGAAGGCGACGAGGTCGGCGCCCGCGGCCCTGGCCTTGTCCATGTAGCGCAGGATGCGGGCCGTGTTGCCGTCCAGGTCGCCGACCGTGGGGTTGATCTGGGCCAGCGCGATGCGGAATGTGCGCATAAACGACGCTTCTGTATCCGTCCCAGCCAAGTTTGCGTTTGACTATAGCATACACCAGCGGGCAACGGGAAGCGCGGAAGGGTGCTATACGGCTTGACAGCTGCTGCATGGCCCATGTATACCCCAGGTGGAAGAGAGGACACGGACGCTGTAAAGGCGTATTGCAATACGCCCTTGCGGGATACGTGGCCGAACCCAACGGGGGCCCACGACGAGGCGGGCCACCCGTGAAGGTCGGGAAAACCAAACGAGGATGGCTGCGTCATGAATGACGGTACTGCGGTCCGCCATCGCCGGTCAATCCGCCTGCAAGGGCACGACTACGGACAACCCGGGGCGTATTTTGTCACGATCTGCACATTTGACAGGGAGTGCCTTTTCGGGAAGATCGCAGACGGACGCATGTGGCTGAATGACATGGGACATGCTGCCGAGGCCGAATGGCTGAATACCGCACGTATCCGCCCGCAGGTGGAATTGGGCGCATACGTAGTCATGCCGAACCATTTTCATGCAATCGTGGTCATTGTTGACAATGGCAGGGACGTGTTGGCGGGCAGGGGCATATCGGACGATAGGGGCGTATTGGAATACGCCCCTACGGGGTTCCGTTCGCCATCTCAGATCATTGGAGCGATTGTGCGCGGGTTCAAATCCGCTGTCACCAAGCGCATCAACGCATCGCGTGGGACGCCGGGCGCGCCTGTCTGGCAGCGCAACTACTACGAACGCGTCGTACGCAACGGCGATGAATTAAATCGTATCCGCCAGTACATCCTAGACAATCCTGCGCGGTGGGCCATGGACAGGGAAGACCCTATGGCAGGGGCACACGTGTAAGGGCGTATTGCAATACGCCCTTACGACGCATCCCCTACCGCTATCGTTCGTTCCGCCGTCGCCCGTTCCTGCGCCGCTACGCGCGCTCGCGCGCAGCCGCTGGATGTACGGGTCGTCGAGGAAGCTCTCGAACGGCTGCGGGCATGCTCCCTAGCTGGCCTCCGCGGGCCCGCCGGGCATGCGCCGCGCCATCTCGTCCCGCAGCAGGCGATGCTCCGCGCGCGCCAGGCGCGGGTCCGCGTCGAACACGCGCTGCGCCTCCTTACGCGCCATCTCCAGCAGCGGAAGGTCCGACAGGCGGGCCATGCGCAGGTCGGGCAGGCCGCTCTGCCGCGTGCCGAAGAACTCGCCGGGGCCGCGCAGTCGCAGGTCCTCCTCCGCCAGCTTGAATCCGTCGTGCGTCGTCTCCATCACGGCCAGGCGCTCCCGCGCCTCCTCCGACGGCGAGTCGGACACCAGCACGCAGTAGCTGGCGTGCTCGCCGCGGCCCACGCGACCGCGGAACTGGTGGAGCTGCGCGAGGCCGAAGCGGTCCGCCCCCTCGATGAGCATCACCGTCGCGTTGGGCACGTCAATGCCCACCTCCACGACGGCGGTGGAGACCAGGATGTGCAGCTCCCCCTCGCGGAAGCGCCGCATCACGTCGTCCTTGTCTTTGCCGCTCATGCGCCCGTGCAGCAGACCCAGGCGCAGGTCCGGGAACACGTCCACGGACAGGCGCTGGAACTCCTTGACCGCCGCCTTCGCCTCGATGGCCTCCGACTCCTCGATGAGCGGGCAGATGGTGAACGCCTGCCGTCCCTGGGACACCTGCTCGCGGATGAAGCGGTAGGCCGCCTCGCGCTTGTCCGGGCCGATGGCCCGCGTGCGCACGCGCTGCCGCCCCGGCGGCATCTCGTCAATGACCGACAGGTCCAGGTCGCCGTAAAGCGTGAGCGCCAGCGTGCGCGGTATAGGCGTGGCCGTCATGGCGAGCAGGTGCGGGTTGTACCCCTTCTGCCGCAGCGCCGAACGTTGCTCCACGCCGAAGCGGTGCTGCTCGTCCACCACCGCCAGGCCGAGCCGCTCGAACGCCACGTCCTCCTGAATGAGCGCGTGCGTGCCCACCAGGAGATGCACGGCCCCGGAGGCCACGCGCTCGCCAAGCTCCTGCTTCTGCTTCTTCGTGGAGGCGCTGGTCAGCAGCCCCACGGCGATGGGACGCGGCCACGGGTCCAGATAGGTCACGAGCAGCTTGTCGCGCTCCTCCGTGCGCGGCGAGCCTCCCAGGAGGCGGCGCACCGTCAGGAAGTGCTGCTCCGCCAGCACCTCCGTCGGCGCCATGAGCGCGCCCTGGAACCCGTTTGCGATAGCCGTCAGCAGCGCCGCCAGCGCCACGACCGTCTTGCCGCTGCCCACGTCCCCCTGCAGCAGGCGGCTCATGGGCCTGTCGCGCGCCATGTCGGCCAGCACGTCGTCCAGCACGCGCCGCTGGGCGTTCGTCAGCGGGAAAGGCAGGACGCGCAGGAAGGCGTCCAGCATCTCCCTGTTGACGGGCATGGGGTTGCCCTTTTCCTGCTGCCACTGCTGCTTGCGGCCCATGACCGCTATCTGCATCAGGAACAGCTCGTCGAAGGCCAGGCGGCGGCGCGCGCTGTCGTTGCCCTCCACGCTGTCCGGGTAGTGCGCCTGCCGGACGGCCTCCGGCAGCGGCAGCAGGGTCTCGCGTTCGCGGATGGCGTCGGGCAGGAAGTCGGGCAGCGCGGGCGCGTAGCGGTCCACCGCCGCCTTGACCAGTCGCCGCGCCGTCCGTCCACTCAGCCCGGCTGTCAGGGGATAGACGGGCACCAGGCGGCCCGTGTGCATCAGGTCGTCCGTCTCTTGGTCAACGACCTCGTACTCCGGCGACTCGAAGACGCGGCGGCCCCGGTAGTCCACGACGATGCGCCCGGAGAGGACGACGCGTGTGTTGGGCCGCAGCCGTTGGGCGAGGTACGGCTGGTTGTACCAGATGACGCGGAGGTTGCCCGTGGCGTCGCCGACGACGGCCTCCGTGGCCTTCCGACCCGTCCTCATGCGCACCTCGGAGGCCTCCCAGACCGAGACGACCACGGTCTGGTCCTTCCCTGTCTCCAGGTCCGCCACGCTTTTCATGTGGGCGAAGTCGTTGTGGCGGTGCGGGAAGAAGTAGAGCATGTCCCGGACCGTGCGCACGCCCAGCTTGTTGAACTTGGCGGCGGTCGCCGACTGCAGGCCGCCCAGCACGGCGATGGGCCTGTCCAGGAGGCCGGTCGCGGGCACGGGCCGCCCCTCAGCGGGAGGGCTTGCGTCGGTTTTCCGGCCTGCCCTCACCTTCGCAGCGGACGGGCCCGAGGCCCGCGGCGCGGGCGCGCGGGATGCGTCACGTTCGTCCGTCTTTGTAACGGGACGCCGCGCTCCACCGCTTCGGGGGAGTCCGGAGGGAGCAGCTTCCTCCGGCGGGGGACTCGGGGGTGTCCCCCGAACGCCCTTTTTCTCCCCCTCTCCCGCTACGGGAGAGGGGGACGGGGGGCGAGGGCCGCTCACATCGCTCGCCCACGCAAGCAACGCGGTGATGAACGCGCGGCGCTCGTCCAGGGACATCGCCGCGTACGCGCGTCTGCCGGGGCCTATCGCGTCAAGGCGGCGAGCCTGCGCCGGAGGGAGCTTCGCCGCGTTGGCCTCCAGCCAGCGGGAGAGAAAAGCGTCCAGGCCGCCTATGACGACGCGGTCGGCGCAGCCCTTCGCCTGCTCCTGCTCCAGCACCTTGCGGAGCGAGACCGCCGGGCCGTCCGCGGAGGCGCGCGCCTCTTGCCGCTCCATGCAGCGCCCGCCGCCTACGCGTCCGTGAGCGCCGCGACGGCCAGCGCGCCCGGGCCGACGTGGGTGCCCAGCACGGGCCCAAGCCGCGCGACCATGATGCGCTCACGCGGGCAGCAGGCGACCAGGCGGTCGGCGAGGGCGGCGGCCTCGTCCGGCGTGGTGCTGTACATGACCGCCATGTCGCGAACGGAGGGGAGCGCCCGCGCCAGCTCGTCCAGGCGGTCCAGAGCGCGCGCCCGCGTACGCACCCGCTCCAGCGGCCAGGGCACGCCGTCGCGGAAGGCGATCAGCGGCTTCACATGCAGAAGGGAGCCCAGGAAAGCCTGCACACGGCCGATGCGTCCTCCCCGGCGCAGGTACTCCAGCGTGTCCAGAACGCCATAGAGATGCGTGCGGGGTATGGCGTCGCGGACCAGCCGCGCGACGTCCTGCAGTCGCCCGCCGTCGCGCGCCGCGCGCGCGGCCAGCAGCGCCAGCAGGCCCACGGCCATGGAGATGTGGTGGGAGTCCACCACTTCGACGCGACACCCCTTGGGCGCGCTCTCCCGCCCCATAAGCGCCGCCTGGTGCGTGCCGCTCAGGTTCGACGAGATATGGATGGAGATGATCTCGTCCGTCTCCTGGGCCAGCGTTCTGTACACTTCCGCGAACGCGCCAACGGAGGGCTGCGACGTGCTGGGATGCGCCGGGCCGGGCAGGATGTCGCGGTAGAACGTCTCGGCGTCCAGGTCCACGCCCTCCGTGAACGTGCGGTCGCCCGCGTGCACGTGCAGAGGTACGATGGTGATGCCCATCTCCCGCGCCAGGCCGGCGGGCAGGTCGGAGCTGCTGTCGGTGACGACGCGCATGGTCAGTCCTCTCCCATTGAGTGTTCCCAAACCCGCCGGCGGCTGCTCAACCCTCACCCTCTGAGTCTCCCTCTCCCTTGAAGGGAGAGGGAGAAGGAAAAAACGGGACTGGGGGATACCCCCAGGCCCCCGGGGGGGAGGGGGGCGCGGCGGGCGCTGGGCGGCCCGCGTGGTTCGCGTGCGCGACTGTGCGCGGCGTCAACACGGGGGCGCGCGCGGG
>Ga0082335_1008513_pt1 | contig 11597 bp, 10 predicted proteins | sample Subgrocontami58m_FD_72375 | JGI IMG/M metagenome (GOLD analysis project Ga0082335, IMG submission 72375) | Subsurface groundwater microbial communities from S. Glens Falls, New York, USA - GMW37 contaminated, 5.8 m (SPADES assembly) (version 2) ...
CAACTGCTTGTCCCGCACGAGCGAGGTTTCCAGATCGAGCAGCGCCAGTCCCGGGGCGCTGCCGGGACGGTCTTCAAGACCGAGCGGGTCGTGGATCGCGCGCCCGAGCATCTGCAGGCCGCCGCAGATGCCGAACAACCTGCCGCCGTAGCGCAGATGGCGCAGCAGCGCTTCTTCCCAGCCGTTGGCGCGCAGCCATTCGAGGTCGGCGCGCACGTTCTTGCTGCCGGGGAGCACGATCAGGTCGGCCGCCGGAATGTCCGCGCCCGGGCCGACGAAGCTGAATTCCACCTGCGGGTGCAGGCGCAGCGCGTCGAAATCGGTGTGGTTGCTGATGCGCGGCAACGCCGGCACGATGACGCGCAGTTCCGCGGCCGCTTTGGGCGCGGTTTCGCGTGCGAGCGCATCTTCGGCCTCCAGGTGCAGGCCGTGAAGATAAGGCAACACGCCCAGCACCGGTTTGCCGGTATGGCGCTCGAGCCAGTCCAGTCCCGGTTGCAGCAGACCCAGGTCGCCGCGGAAGCGGTTGATGACGAATCCCTGGATCCGCGCCTGTTCCGAGGGCGCGAGCAGCGCCAGCGTGCCCACCAGATGCGCGAACACGCCGCCCCGGTCGATGTCGGCGATCAGGATGACCGGGCAGTCGGCAGCCTCGGCAAAACCCATGTTCGCGATGTCGCGATCGCGCAGGTTGATTTCGGCCGGGCTGCCGGCGCCTTCGACCAGCACGCACTCGAACTCCGCGCGCAGACGCGCCCAGGACTCCAGCACCGCCGCCATCGCGACGCGCTTGTAATCGTGATAGCGGCGCGCATCCATGTCCGCGAGCGCCCTGCCGTGGACGATCACCTGTGCACCGGTGTCGCTCGAGGGCTTGAGCAGGACTGGATTCATGTCCGCGCGCGGCGCCACGCCGCAGGCCTGCGCCTGCACCGCCTGGGCGCGGCCGATTTCGCCGCCATCGACGGCGACCGCGCTGTTGAGCGCCATGTTCTGCGGTTTGAACGGCGCGACGCGCACGCCGCGCCGGTGGAGCACGCGCCCGAGCCCGGCGACCAGCGTGGTCTTGCCCGCGTCGGAGGTCGTGCCCTGCACCATGAGTGCCCCTGCAATCATGCGTCGATTATGGCACGCGGCAAGGGTCATTTCCGATGAGCACGCTGCTCGCTGCGCCGCTGGCGTGGCTCCTCGATCGCCTGTTCGGCGAACCGCGGCGGTTTCATCCGCTGGTCGGATTCGGCACACTCGCCGCGGCGCTGGAGCGGGCGCTGCGCCGGGAATCGGACCGCAATCAGGCTCTGCGCATCAAGGGCGCGCTTGCCGTGCTTGCGCTGCTCGCGCCGATCGCGGCGGCCGCGCAGGTGCTGGTGTCGCTCCCGGTGGTCGGTGCGGCGATCGAGGTCCTGCTTTTGTATCTCGCGCTTGGCGCCAGAAGCCTGGAGGAGCACGGCAGGGCCGTGGCACTCGCGCTGGCCGGCGACGACATTGCCTCCGCCCGCGCAAAAGTGGGCGCAATCGTGAGCCGCGACGCCGACGGCATGAATGAGGGCGCCATTGCGCGCGCGACCGTCGAATCGGTGCTTGAAAACGGCAATGACGCGGTGTTCGCCGCGCTGTTCTGGTTCGCAATCGCGGGTGCGCCGGGCGTGGTGCTATACCGGCTGTCGAATACGCTCGATGCGATGTGGGGCTATCGCAACGCCCGCTATGTTCATTTCGGCTGGTTTTCCGCGCGGCTGGACGACGCGCTCAACTATGTTCCGGCGCGGCTGACCGCGATTGTGTACGGCGTCGTCGGCAATTTTCCCCGCGCGCTTGCGTGCTGGCGGCAGCAGGCGCCGCTGTGGTACAGCCCGAATGCGGGTCCAGTCATGGCTGCGGGGGCGGGCGCGCTCGGACTGAAGCTGGGCGGCGACGCGCGCTATGGCGGGGAGTGGAAGCGGCGTCCGGAACTGGGCTGCGGCGAGGCGCCGAGGCACACGGATATCGGTCGGGCGCTGGCGCTGGTGCGGCGCGCATCGTATCTTTGGATCGCGCTTGCGGTCGGTATCCAATGGGGATTGGCGCATGCTTGAGCACGGCGGCCGTTTGCTCGAGGCGTCGCGGCGCTATGGCATCGCGGTCGCACAATGGCTGGATTTGTCGACCGGCATCAGCCCCTTTCCTTATCCGGTGCCGCCGATCGCACCAGAGTTGTGGAGGCGCTTGCCCGAAGAGGAAGACGATCTCGTTTCTGCCGCGGCTGCCTACCATGGTTCCCGGCAATGTCTCGCTGTACCCGGTACGCAGGCTGCGCTGCAGGTGCTGCCGCGTATCCTTGCGGCGCGCCGGGTTGCGGTGCTGAATCCCTCTTACGCGGAGTACGCGCACGTGTGGGCGCGCGCCGGCTGCGAGGTGGCGAGCGTTCCGGAGGGCGCGATGGGGGAGGCGGCAAAGAACTTCGGCGCAGTGGTCCTGTGCAACCCGAACAATCCTGATGGCTACGTATTCCCCGGCGAGCGCCTTGCGCACATGCGGGCCCAGCTTGCCGCGCGCGGGGGCTGGCTGGTCGTCGACGAGGCCTACGCGGACACCCCCGGCGGGGGCAGCGTGGCCGGCGAGGCGGGTGCGGCGGGTTTGATCGTCCTGTGCTCGATGGGAAAATTCTTCGGGCTTGCCGGAATGCGCATGGGCTTCGTGCTCGGGCCGGCTGCGATCCTTGCCCGGATGCGCGAGGAACTGGGGCCCTGGGCGGTGAGCGGGCCGGCCCGCCATGTAGCCGGCATTGCGCTGCGGGACCGGCCCTGGCAGCAGGCCGCCCGCAAGCGCTTGCATGCGGCAAGGCACAGGCTGGGCGACATGCTTGCCGCCTGCGGGCTCGAGTCGGCAGGCTCGACGTTTCTGTTCCACTGGATCCCGCATCCGGATGCGCGCGCGGTGCAGGATCAGCTGGCGCGGCGCGGCATACTCGTGCGCGCGTTTGACCGCCCGCAGGCGCTGCGGATGGGTTTCCCGGGTGCCGAGCGCGATTGGGAGCGTCTGGAGAGCGCTTTGCGGGAGGTGGCGCATGCGGTTTCGTAACCTGCTTGCGGTGCTGGGCGCCATGTCCCTATGTATGGCGTTGCCGCCGGACGCCAGCGCGGCGCAGGGCGCTATCGAGGTGATCGATGACGCAGGCGAGACGATTCGTCTTGCGCGTCCGGCGCGGCGCATCGTCAGCCTCGCGCCCCACGTCACCGAGCAATTGTTCGCCGTCGGGGCCGGCGCGCGCATCGTCGGCGCGGTCGCGTACAGCGACTACCCTCCCGAGGCGAGGCGCATTCCCCGCGTCGGCGACAACCGCGCCATCGATATCGAGCGGGTGCTCGCCATGAAACCCGACCTGATCGTGGCGTGGTTTCACGGCAATGTCGGCCGCCAGATCGACCAGGTCCGGTCGCTCGGCCTGCCGGTGTACTACAGCCAGCCGCGCACGATAGACGACATCGCCAGGGGGCTCGAGCACATGGGAACGCTCGCGGGCAGCGAGAAAATCGCCGCCGGGGCGGCGCGCGGATTCCGCGAGCGCGTGCGCAGCCTGCGCGAGCGCTACGGCAACCGCGAACCGGTGTCGGTGTTCTATGAAATCTGGAACCGGCCGCTGTACACCGTAAACGGCGAGCATCTGATCAGCGATGTCATCCGCCTGTGCGGCGGCACGAATGTGTTTGCCGGGCTGCGGGTATTGGCACCCACCGTGACGCAGGAGGCGGTACTGAAGGCCGATCCGGTCGCGATTATCGCCTCGGGCATGGCGGCGGGCGCGCGGCCGGAATGGCTCGACGATTGGAAGGCATGGCCGGATCTACAGGCCGCGAAGCTCGACAACCTGTTTTCCGTCGACCCCGATCTCATCAATCGGCACGGTCCCCGCATCGTCGAGGCGGCGCGCCAGGTGTGCGAGATGATCGACCTTGCGCGCACCCGGAAATTCCGGCGCTGATCGTGATTTCCAAGTTCATCGCTACCCCGGCAAAAAAACGTTTCGGTCTTCGCCGGCGAGCGCGACGACGCGATGGCGGTACAGCCGCGAGAGGGTTTCCTCGTTGACGACTGTCTCCATGTCTCCTTGCTCGGTCTGCCCTTCGCCGTAGAGCAAGAGGATGCGGTTGCAATAGCGCACGGCGAGGTTGACGTCGTGCAGCACCATGACCATTGCGGTGCCGGCGTGCGTGCGTTCCCGCAGCAGATCGAGCACGGCGATTTGCTGGTGCAGGTCCAGATGGTTGCTCGGCTCGTCGAGCAGGTACAGAGGCGGATCCTGCGTGAGCAGCGTCGCGAGCGAGAGCAGTCGCCGCTCGCCGCCCGAGAGTGTGTGCGCGAGGCGCTCCTGGATGGCGCCGAGACCGAGGAGGGCGAGCGCGTGTTTCGCGATCGCCTCGTCCTTGTTGCTTTCCCACTCCAGGCGGCCCAGATACGGGTGTCTGCCGATCAGCGCCGTTTCGAGCAGCGTGGACGGAAAGGGGTCTTCGCTTGTCTGCGGCAGAAGTCCGATTTTTCTCGCGGCCTCCTTTCGCGTCATTACACTGAGAGGCGTTCCCTCGACAAGAATCTCGCCGGCCGCAGGCGCTCTCACGCCCGCCAGGGTGTGCAGCAGCGTCGTTTTGCCCACGCCATTGACGCCGAGAATGCCCCAGCACTCGCCGGGTGTCACCGTGAAGCCGAGGTTGCGGCACACCTGCTTGCCGGCGATCTCCACCGTCAGCGCCGTCGTCTCGATCAGGTTTGGCATCGTCAACGCCGCCGCAGAAGATAGAGGAACACCGGCACGCCGATGAACGCGGTGATCACCCCGACCGGGAGTTGCTGCGGCGCGATGACGGTGCGCGCGAGCGTGTCGGCAAGCAGCACCAGGGTGCCGCCTGCGATGGCTGCGCCTGGCAAAAGCGCCCGCATGTCGCCAACCCCGGCAAGCCGCAGCAAATGCGGCACGATGAGACCGACGAAACCGACGCTGCCCGCGGTAGTCACCGCCGCCGCGGTGAACAGCGAAGCCGTCACATAGATCAGGCGGCGCAGGAACGAAATGTTTACCCCGAGCGACGCGGCCGTGAGTTCGCCGCGGGCGAGGACGTTGAAATCGCGTGCGAACGGCATTACTGCGACGAGCCCGATGAGCGCGATCGCCGCGGCTGGCCAGGGTGTCGCCGACGCGCTCAGATCGCCCATCAGCCAGAACAGCATGCCGCGCAGCCCGGCCTCCGGCGCCATCGCGAGAATGAACGTGATCAACGCGCCCCAGCCGGCGGCGACGATGACTCCGGTGAGCAACAGCCGCGTCGGGGTCCAGTCGCCTTTCCCGCGCGCCAGGCCGAACACCAGCGCCATCGACAGCATCGCGCCGGCAAACGCGGCCGCCTCCACCCAGGCGCCGCCCCAGCCCAGCCAGAGCACGCCGAGGGCGCCGACCGCCGCGCCGCCGGAGATGCCGAGCACGTAGGGATCGGCAAGCGGGTTGCGCAGCAGCACTTGCATCAAGGCGCCCGCGGTGGCGAGCAGTGCGCCGGTGGCAAAGCCCGCCACCCCTCGGGGCAGGCGCAGGCGCAGCACGATGTCGCGTTCCAATCCGGACTGGTCGCCGAACAGTGCTTGCCACAAGCCGCCGGTGTCGAGCGGGACGCTGCCCAGCGCCAGCGCCATGTACCAGGCGCACAGCGCGAGCAGCGACAGGAGGATCAACGCGTTGCGCGCCCGGGCGAACATTCAGCAGTTCATGTAATGCACGTGGCTGCGTCCGTCTTTTACCGACAGCCGGGTCAGACTTCCGAAATCGAGCCGAAGGGCGAAGCTCTTTTCAAGCGGCGTCCCGAGCGCGTGCGCAAGCAGCGCGCGAATGACGCCGGCATGCGTCACCACGACGATGGCGCGGTGTCCTTCGGACTGCGCATCGGCAAGAAACGCGAGCGTCCTTGCGGAAAGCGAGGCATAGGATTCGCCCTCGGGTGGTGCACGATTGACGAAATCTTCGCTCCAGTGGTCGAATTCGCTGCGCGCAATGGTGTTCCAGGGGAGCAGTTCCCACTTGCCGAAATGCAGTTCACTGAGCCGTTCGTCCAGGCGCGGCGCGCCGATTGCCTCAGCCACCCTGCGGCAGCGGCTCAAGGGGCTGGAGAAGACCACCGCGTCGGCCACGTCCCCAAGGCGCGCGCGCAACGACCCAGTCGCGGTCTCGAAACCGGCGGCAAGCTCGACGTCGCTCGATCCGTAGCAGATGCCTTCACCAAGCACGGGCCGCGGGTGGCGGATCAGAACGACGTCCATCCGGTCAGTGCGAGCAGTGAAAGGTAAAAGACCAACTCGCACACCTGTTGGGTGGCGCCCAGACAATCGCCGGTGAAGCCGCCGAGTCTGGCCTTGAAGGTTCCGGCGAGCCAGCCGCAGGCAGCGAGCGGCGGCAGAACCGCGAGCCAGTCTCGCGGCGGGAACAACAGGACGACCGGCAACAGGCCGATCGCCAGGGCGATCACGAGGTCGATCGCGCCGATGGCAAACGGCTTCGACTTCCCGCCCTCGAGGCGGGCATACGGCAGCAACCGGATGAGCAGCACCGGATAGAAGCGGCTTGCAGCGTGTCCCGCCAGCAGCGCCGGCCCAACGGCGCCCGGCGCGAACGAGGCGAGTGCGGCGAAGCGCAGGATCAGCGCGAGCGCGATGCCGATGGCGCCGTAGGCGCCGACGCGCGAGTCCTGCATGATGCGCAGCGCGTCCTCGCGGGTGTGCCCGCCGCCTAGCCCATCGCAGGTGTCGGCGAAACCATCCTCGTGGAATGCGCCGGTCGCGAGCACCGCTGCGGCGATTGCCAGCGCCACCGCGACCGAATGCGGCAGGATGGTCGCTGCCGCGACGTAAGCCAGGGCCGAAACGGCACCGACCGCCAGTCCGGCGAGCGGGAAGTAACGTGCCGACTGGTTGAGTTGCGCGGCGGAATGACCCACCCACGCGGGCACCGGGATGCGCGTGAGAAACATCAATGCGGTCAGCGCGAGGCGCAGCTCGCGCATGATCACCGGCTCGCCTCCGCGGCGTTTGGCGCCGGTACCGATTTTTCGCTGACGCCTGCCGACTCGAACGACGCCATGTCATTCAGGAACGCTACCGCGGCGGCGACCAGCGGATAGGCCACCGCGGCACCGGTGCCCTCGCCGAGGCGCATCCCCAGGTCGAGCAGCGGTTTGGCGTTCAGATGCTGCAGCAACAGACGGTGCCCATGCTCGCTTGAACGATGGCTAAACACGCAGTACTCGAGTAGAGCGGGGTGCAGGCGCGCGGCCGTCGCCAGTGCCGCGGTCGCGATGAAGCCGTCCACCAGGATCAGCATCCGAAATTCGGCCGCGCGCAGCATTGCACCGGCCATCATTGCGATTTCGAAGCCGCCAAACGCGGCGAGCGCCGCCAGCGGCTCGCGCGCGGCGCCGTGGCGGTCCATGGCACGCTGCAGCACGCCGAGCTTGTGTTCCAGGCCCGCGTCGTCGATCCCGGTGCCGCGTCCGACGCACGCCGCGAGCGGCGCGCCGCTCGCGATCGACGCCAGTATCGCCGCGGCCGAGGTATTTGCTATCCCCATTTCCCCGAAGCCGATGACGTTGGTGCCGGCGAGCGCGGCTTGCGAGACTATTTCGGCCCCGCGCCCGATGGCCAGCCCGCACTGCTCCGCGCTCATCGCCGGTTCACGCAAGAAATTGCGCGTGCCCATTGCGACCTTGGCGGCGACAAGTCCGGGATGCGGCGGGAACGGGTGGTTGACGCCGGCGTCCACGATGACGAGTTCGATGCCGTTCGCGCGTGCGAACACGTTGATCGCGGCACCGCCAGCGAGAAAATTCATCACCATCTGCGGGGTCACTTCCGCGGGATAGGCGCTGACGCCTTCGGCGGCGATGCCGTGATCGCCGGCGAATACGGCGATCAACGGCCGGTGCAGGCGCGGCGACAGTGATTGCTGGACGAGCCCGATGCGCAACGCCAGGTGCTCCAGCTCGCCCAAGGCGCCGAGCGGCTTGGTCTTCCGATCGATCTTCGCCTGCAGCAGGTCGCGCAACTCACGGCTAGGCCGCGCAATGTTGAAATGGGCGAAACTGGCCATGGTTTCTCCGTCAAATAAATGCGAAACGGTGCGGAAAAACCGGGACGGCGGATCGCCGGAAGGGATCTGCTATCCACCGCCCCTCGCGATGTCAACAATGCCTCAGGCCGGTCTCCGGGCTCGAGAGTCTTGGCATATCGCCTTCCCGCGCAGTGCATCAATGTTGCAAAGGCGCGCAGTGGCACGTCGATATGCCCACGCTCTCCTACCGTTGCGAGGGCAGCACGGGCATTGCGCCGCGCCGATACCGCTCGCGTCGCGCACCCGTTTCCCGTTTCACCGCACCCCCTGAAATGGCGGCGCGGCACCTGAAACGCTGCCCGAGTCTACCTGCTGGGGGGCAATCCATCAATCCGATGCATCACGCGCCGGCATCGCGATCGGGTGGTGAGCAGCCCGCCCGGAGGAGGATTTCTGCTATCTTGGGCGCCATGCATGGTGGACCGGCGGATGCGATCGACCTGAAGACGCTCGGGCGCGTAATCGTGGTGAAGCTGCGCCATCACGGCGATGTGCTGCTCGCCTCGCCGGTGTTCACGGTGCTCAAAAACCATGTCCCCCGGGCGCAGATCGACGCCCTCGTATATGCCGATACGCAGGAAATGTTGTCGCAGCATCCGGCAATTTCGCGGGTGCACACCATCGACAGGAAATGGAAATCAAGCGGAATGCTGTCGCGCGCGCTGTCGGAAGGGTCGCTTTACCGGGCGTTGCGGTCGAGGCGATACGACCTCCTGGTGCACCTGTCCGATCAGGTGCGCGGCGCATGGCTGGCGAGGATGCTGGGCTGCCGCTACGCGGTCGCGCCGGAGCGCGCTGCGGGACACGCTGCGGGGTGCGGGTTCTGGAAGCACAGTTTCACGCACCGCTATCCTCTCGTTGCCAGGCGTCACGCGGTCGAGCTCAACCTCGATGCGCTGCGGCGAATCGGGATCCAGCCGTCCGAAGCGGAGCGCAGGCTCGTGCTCGTGCCCGGTGCCGAGGCCGAGGCACGCGTCGCGGAACTGCTTGCGTCGGAGGGAATTCCCGACGGCGGCTTCATTCATCTTCATCCGGCTTCGCGCTGGCGGTTCAAGTGCTGGACGGTCGAAGGCACGGCGGCACTCATCGACCGCCTGCACGCGGACGGCGAGCGCGTCGTTCTGACCTCAGCGCCTGATCGGAGCGAGCTCGATCTGGTTGCCGCGATCCGCGGCCGCTGCGAGCGCGCGCCCGCGAACCTTGCCGGGAAGTTGAGCCTGAAGATGGTGGCGGCGCTCGCCGGCCGCGCGAAACTGTTCATCGGCGTGGATTCGGCGCCGATGCATATCGCCACCGCGATGGGCACGCCCGTGGTCGCGCTGTTTGGCCCCAGCGGCGAAACCGAGTGGCGCCCGTGGGGGGTTGCGCACCGGACCGTCGCGTCGAGCGTCCATCCCTGCCGGCCGTGCGGCCAGGACGGGTGCGGAGGCGGGAAGGTGAGCGAGTGCCTCACTTCGATCGCACCGGACGCCGTCCTCGAGGCAGCGCACTCATTGCTTCGGCCATGAGCGGAGGCGCGTGAAGCTCGCGCTGATCCGTCAGCGCTACAACCCCTACGGCGGCGCCGAGCGTTTCGTCGCGCGTGCCCTCGAGGCCCTGAATGGGCAGGGTGTCTCGGTCACGGTGTTTGCGCGCGATTGGAATACCACAGGAGACACCTCAGGCGCCACGTCAGGGGACGCTTCATGGGAGGACGCGGGCGACGGAATGCCGGCCGAGTTCGTGCGCTGCGACCCGTTCCACCTCGGGCGCCTCTGGCGCGATGCGAGCTTCGCCCGCGCCACGTGCCGCGCGTTGGCGCAGCGCCGGTTCGACCTGGTGCAGTCGCACGAGCGCATCGCCTGCTGCGATATCTATCGCGCCGGCGATGGCGTGCACGCGCAGTGGCTGGATAACCGCCGGCGTGCCCTCGGCGCGTGGGGCAGGCTGGGCGTGCGCTTGAATCTTTATCACGCTTATGTGCTGGCAGCGGAGCGGCGGCTGTTCGCGAGCGAGCGCCTGCGCGCGGTGATCTGCAATTCGCGCATGGTGGCGGGTGAAATCCGTCGCCGATTCGCCGTTTCCGAAGACAGACTGCATGTGATCTACAACGGCGTGGACCTGGATGCCTTCCATCCACGCCTGCGCGATCGGCATCGCCGGGAGGTGCGCGCAAGGCTGGGCATCGCCGACTCCGACATGGTCTATCTCATGGTCGGCTCGGGGTTCGAGCGCAAGGGCGTGCCGCAGTTGCTCGAGGCAATCGCAAGGCTTCCCAACCGGGCTGCACGGCTGGTGGTCGTCGGCGCCGACCGGCGCACCGGCGCCCTGCGCCGGCGCGCCGATGCCTTGGGTCTGGGCAGCCGGGTGATTTTCGCGGGAGCGCAACGCGAGGTACGGCCCTGGTATGGCGCGGCCGACTGCTTCGTCCTGCCGACGCTCTACGATCCTTTTCCGAACGCCGCGCTGGAGGCCATGGCGAGCGGAATGCCGGTGATTACGAGCTCGAACTGCGGTGCGGCCGAGTTCATCGCCGAGGGCGACAACGGCTACGTCTGCGATGCGTTGGACATCGCGGCGCTCGCGGACCGGATGGGGAGAATCGGTCCGGCGACCGCGAGGACCATGGGCGAGCGCGCCCGGGCAGGCGTGGCGGGGCTCGGCCTGGCCGCAATGGCGGAGCGGCTCGTGGCGCTCTACGCCACGCTCGGGCCCGCGCCCGCACGTCGGTCGTCCTGAACCGTGGGGGCGGTGAGCCGCCGCGCCCATACCGATACGGCTATCCGGTTAGAATTCATCATTTTCCGGCGCGGCGATGCCCGACACCCCTGCTACGAGCCTGCAGCTCTACCTGCGCCTGCTGCGCTACGTCAGGCCGTACGCGGGACGATTCGCGCTTTCGGTGCTCGCCCTGGTCGTGGTGGCGGCGACCGAGCCGGCCTTTCCGGCGCTCCTGAAACCGCTGCTCGACGGCAATTTCATACAGCGGCAGGGACCGCTGCTTGAGTGGCTGCCGTTGCTCATCATCGCGATATTCCTCGTGCGTGGCCTCGCATCGCTGCTGTCCGGTTACGCGGCAGGGTGGGTCGCGAACAAGGTGGTCATGGATCTGCGCAATGAGATGTTCGCCAAGCTCATCCGGCTACCCACGCATTACTACGACAATCACACGACCGGCGGCCTGGTTTCCAGATTCACCTTCGACGTGCTGCAGGTAACCGGCGCTGCAACCAGCGTGGTGAACGTGCTGGTGAAGGATACGCTGGCGATCGTCGGGCTGCTCGGGTGGCTGTTCTGGCTCAACTGGAAACTGACGCTGGTGTCGCTCGCGGTGGGCCCCCTGGTCGTGCTGGTGGTGCGGGGGTTCGGCAACCGCCTGCGTGCGATGAGCCGCGGCGCGCAGGGGGCGATGGGCGATCTCAACCAGGTGCTGGAGGAATCGATCGGCTGCCACCGGGTGGTCAAGGTATTCGGCGGGCAGGACTACGAAGCGCTG
>Ga0082335_1008514_pt1 | contig 11596 bp, 6 predicted proteins | sample Subgrocontami58m_FD_72375 | JGI IMG/M metagenome (GOLD analysis project Ga0082335, IMG submission 72375) | Subsurface groundwater microbial communities from S. Glens Falls, New York, USA - GMW37 contaminated, 5.8 m (SPADES assembly) (version 2) ...
TAGCCCCCCTGGCTCACCATCCCAAACACCGCGGGCACAATCGTAAAGGCCATCGCGTTGCTGTTGTCACTACCCACAGTCACCTTCACGTCCCCTGTGGTGGCGCCCTTCGGCACCTTTACCTTGATCTCAACGTTGGACCAGGAAAGAACTTCGGCCGGAACGCCGTTGAAAGTGACCGCGCTGCTCCCCTGGCTCGTTCCGAACCCCAGGCCGTTAAGGACGCGCTCATCGCCGATAGAGCCAGAATAGACTTCCCATGGGGGACTTGAATACGTGATGCTCCTCAAGTACAGGGGCCTGTGTTTAAACTCCACCTCAAAGGCGCCCCCGCTCTGCAGCTCTGTGGTGATCTTGAACCTGGATGTGTTGGAATAGACCGCGGACTGCAACAAGCCGTTGTACAGGTCAACCGCCGGGATTACCGCTCCATATTTGTACTTGGAGGCGGGGGCCACCGTGGCCTGGGTGGTGGTGACGTACAGCGCTTCCCAACTGTAATGACTGGCACTGCTGAATTCCGCCTTAACCTGGCTGGTGACGGTGATAGCCACAGACTTGTTGCGGTCCATGTTCCAGACCGGTATATCCCCCAGGATGATGTCTGTAAGGTCCCGAGGCACCTCATCCTTCTCGAGGCGGTAGCCGGAGGGGGTGGTGTGGTCCCAGATAGTCTCGTCCACTATTACACTTGGAATGGGCTTCTTCCTACCGAAGCCCACGCCAGTGAACACGCTATACGCTCCTCTCCCGTCGGGCATGTGGATGGTCTGCAACGAAGGCTTCTGGGACAGTGGCGGGCCGGTGAGGGTTATAAAGGGCGCCGTGTACTGCCAGAACTGAGACTTCAGTTGCGCGGCGCTCACCTTTCGATAGGCAACCTGGTCTTGCCAGTTCTGCGGGTCGTGGTAGACCAGGCTGACCGTTTCATTGGGCCCACCGACGTCCTCGATCTCGTAGCCTACAAACAGGCCCTGGTGTGTACCCATGTGGACGTATACCGGCCGCCCCTCGTCTAAGGACTTGACCACAAAGTCCACGAAGTTGTTGTAGCTTAGCCACCAGTTTTTCTCCACCGCTATGCCGAAAACGTTTCTGGTCAGGCTGGCAATCGTACCTTCCTGAAACCAGAGCAGACCTTCGTTCTTCTCCACCTTAGCCAGGCTAAGCAGCTTATAGATAGACGCATCGCCGGTTTGCGTCCCGTAGGACTTCAGGAACATCAGCCAAACGGTCGCCCAGCAGTTTTCGCCGTCCTGCTCGTAGTAGGGAATATCCATCACATAGGATGCCTTGCTGTAGCTGTATTGAATATCGCCTTCGATGCCATAGGTGCCGCTGGTTATCCCCCCTTGCACCGCCCTTCCCAGGCCCTGGGCTGCTGAGGCTGCTGAGGAACTGACTAATGGTATGGTGAAGGCATCGTCAGCGGCGCTGACAGTCCCCGTGATAGGAACCACCGAATTGGAATTAGCGGGCCGGTAAAAGGCGGCGAGATGGTTTGGTCTGGCGCCAGGCGGCAGGGGGACAACGATGGAGGCGCTGCTCACCGAACCGCTGGCGCTAACCTCGAAGAGGGCCAAGTTAGGGTTGGTCAGGGTAACGTCGGTGACTACCTTAGAAAAGCTAATCGAGACGGGGGCGCTCACGGACCCCGGGGGAATAGACAGTGTCACGCCGCTGTTGAGCTTCAAGTCAGCCCCGGTGGGCGAGACCGTGCCCTGAACGTCTTCTACGGTGCTGGAATACTGCCTCGTCAGAGCCGGCAGGTAGATCTTGTTGGGCAGATCAACGGAGGCAGCGCTACCGTTGGAGGTGGGCCTGCCGGTATCCGTGACGCCCTCCGCCGTGCCGGACACACCTGAGGGGCCAAAAGGCGCCGCCGCAGTTTGGGAATTTCGCGCGATGGCTAACGCGCCACCCGTCGCCACCAACAGGAGCACCAGGGTAAGAGGGAGAGCAGCTAGGAACAGGTACTGTCTTGGCGCCATTCGCATCCGGAGCCTCCACCCGCATTGGGTCGCCTGCCGTGGCCGGTCCTGTCCGTGGTTTGCCCCATCGTAACTCTTCAATGTTCCCGTGTCAATAGTACTTGCAAGTACTGTACTTGCAATCACTTACCCACTTTTCACCGAGGGCCCCATCTCCCCAGGCACGAAGATTGCTTCGTCGTCCCTCCTCGCAATGACAGCCCACACAACTCCTTTCAATGAACCGTGGAACTGCCAATCGGTTCATTGCTCTTCATCGGGTCGGCCACCCCGACTTACTAGACTCGCAATGACAGCCCACACAACTCCTCGCAATGACATCCCACATGACTCCCTATCACATCCCACACGACTCCTGTGGTCGAGTACTGGTGCTCCGGATCATAATTACGATTCCATATTACGATTCCATAGGACCGACTCGGTTTTGAAAACCGAGTCGGTCTGGGCGGGCCCACGACCACGCGGCCCTGCATTTACGGGCGACAGCACTAGTCGCCCAGGCGGCTCACTGTGAAGTCCCTTTCCCCTCGGACGAATTCCACAGCCCCCAGGGCGCGGCGGCCCTCGAGCTGTACCGTGCGCAGAACCAGCAGGCCCTGGCCCGTCTGGACGGCCGGCAAGGATGCCCCGGCGTGGCGGGTATCGGGCACCAGAAGCACCCGTCCCGGCTCTCCGTCTACCGGAGACAGGATAGGCTCACAGGCCAGAATCTTGACCAGGCGGCCCTTCCAGGTGGTGTAGGCCCCCGGCCAGGGCTGAAAGGCCCGCACCTGCCTCCAGAGCTCTACCGCCGACCGGCTCCAATCAATCCGGCCCTCCTCCTTCTTGATGATGTGCGTGTAGGTGGCCTGACTGTGGTCCTGCGGCTGAGGCTCGGTCTCTCCCTTCGCCCATCGCGGAATCGCTTCCAAAAGCAGCTCCGCTCCCAGCCGGGCCAGCTTCTGGCTTAGCGTTTCCCCGGTGTCTTCGGACGAGACTGGGACGCTTCTTTGGGCCAGGATGGGCCCCGTGTCCATGGCCTCCTCTAAGACAAAAATGGTCACCCCAGTCTCCCTATCCCCTTCCAGGATCGGAGCGATTATGGGCGATGGGCCACGGTACCGGGGCAGAAGGGATGGATGCACATTGAGCCAGGCCAGCGGCGGGATGTCCAGCATCTCCGCCGGGATCAGCCTGCCATAGGCCGCCAGGACGGCCAGGTCCGGCTTCAGTCCCTTGACCCTTTCGACCTCCTCGGGGTTTCGCAGCGTGGCCGGCTGGTATACCGGCAGACCCAGCCGGAGGCACGCCTCCTTCACCGGCGGCGGCGTCGGCTTGCGCCCCCGTCCCGCGGGCTTATCGGCACGAGTGTAGACGTCAACGATCTCGTATCCGGCCTCTACCAGGGCCTCTAAGATGATCACGGAAAGCTCTGAAGTGCCCATGAAGATAATGCGCATGGCGTAACCTCGTTACGGTCTAGGGTTTAGGGTTTAGGGTACAAGGTCCAGGAACCGCACCCAGGGGGTCCACAGCGGGACGGTCAAGGGCCTGTACACTTCCTATTGCTCTCTAAAGGCAACAACCACGGCACAGGTAATTGCCGGCTCTGCAGACGGCCCAAAGGCCCGGTATGGGGTGATGCGGGGAACCTGACCACAACACTGGGTGACAGACACGCGGATGTTGCCAGCGCAGGGCCCACCCCAGGCTAAAGCCATGGGCTGAGAAGCCAAAGCCCACTAAAGGGGCTACCGGTTGGTTCCAGACGATAGTTTGGTCTTACCGACCTCCGCTTCCTCGCTCAACCGCTCCAAGACCGGAATTGTGGTCCGGAGGGCATGATGTTTCCCTTTGCGACTTCACGTACTGGACGACCCTGTCCAGTTGCTTGCTGTCTAGCGATATGACCCTGTAGTCGGCCTGCCAGGCAAAAACGACAGATAGGCGCCAGTTCATGATTCACGAAATGAGAGCTACTACCCTTCAGTTGCCTGATAAATTCAGAGAGGGCGATGCCTGGGGGTACAGGCACGGTTGTTTCACCTTCCTTCTCCTACCGGGCCAGCCCGTTGGTTGCCTGAGCTCCAAGCCCACACCCCTATGAGGCCAGTTTCGTTGGCATCCCACCTGAACAGCCCCTTTAGTGGGCTTTGCTATTGTAGCCCATGGCTTTAGCCCGGGGCGGGTCCGCTCCAGACTCAAGCTTCTTGTAACAGCCGCAGGCACCGACAATAACCTTTGCCGTGACCCTATGCGGTGCCCTTGGCCGTCCATGCCAACTTCAATATGATTCCGCTACCCCCGCGTATTCTTTCTTGTGTCCGGGCGGTGACGCACAGCGTGCCCTGCATGACCGCCCGCCTTCGGTCAACCCCGATCAAGCGCTCCTTGACCGTTATCTTCCCCACCCAGATCTCGCGGATCAGTTCGTTCATGGCGGCGAAGTGATCTATGTGAATCGACTGTGGGACAAGAAAGAAACCGACGTGAGGCGTACGGTAAGAGTATACTATGTTCACGCCAACTGAGGTGCCGAACGTTCACGCCAGACGGCATATGCCCGCAGCCACCACCACATCGAGCCAGGAAAACGTCCACTAAACCTAAGACCCCAGCGCTTTCCAGTCCAGCCTTAGTATAGACCTACTCAGTTCTTCCTGCGTCGTCGTCGCGTTCCCCAACTTACGCACGACCAACCCGGCGGCATGGTTTGCCAGGGTTACGGCCTGGACCATGGGGGCGCCGGCGGAAAGAGCCAGCGTAGCGGTGGCTATAACCGTGTCACCGGCCCCGGTAACATCGAAGACCTCGCTGCGGTTGACCGCCGGAACGTGGAGATCAGAGCCGTCCTGCTGAAAGAGGGACATTCCCTCGCCTCCCCTGGTAATCAGGACCGCCCCGGCCTTGAGGCGCCTGACCAGTTGATGGCCCGCCCTCCTCAGGGAGGCTTCGCCGGCCAGCGGCCGGCCCACCACCGCTTCAGCCTCCTGCAAATTGGACTTGACCAGCGTGAAGCCCTTGAATTTGAAGAGGTCCCCCTGAGAATCCACAGCCAGGACCTTCCCCCGGGCCTGGCCTTCACTGGCCCGTATCACCTCCGGACACACTACCCCGCCTTTGTAGTCAGACAGGAGAATAGCGTCCACTTGGGACCCAGCAGTAGCGATATAGGCGATTAGTTGCTCAAGAAGAGCTCCATCAATGGGGGAATGGTCCTGCCGGTCTACCCGCACGATCTGCTGGGGGAAGACCAGGCTGGCCTCGGCCACCACCCTGGTCTTGACAGTCGTGCGGCGAGGGTTGCTCACGATGACGCCCTCGCAGTTAATGCCCTTCTCCTCCAGATGCCTTACCAGTACGCGCCCGGACTGGTCATCTCCCACCACTCCAGCCATGATGGCCTGGCCTCCCAGGGCCTGAATATTCAGAGCAGGGTTGGCAGCAGCCCCGGGCAGGGTAAACTGCTCCTGAAACTCTAGTACAGGCACCGGCGCCTCCCGGCTCAGCCGCCTGGCTTTGCCAATAATATACTCGTCCAGGCACAGGTCGCCTATCACCAGCACGCGTCTTCCGCTAAAGCCGGGAATGATGCCCAGCAGTTCGTTCACCTGATGCGGCTCGCTGCTATGTATATACCGATGGCGACCGCCACCAGGCCGAAGACGTTGAAGAAGGACCGGCTCAGCCCAACCGCCGCTAGTGAGGCAATCTCGGAAGGCACTCTAACCATGGTCTCGATCGGCATGCGGCTGACCAGATAGCTCACGAAGACCCCGCCCGCGGCCACGATTTGCAGGCCCCTTCCGCCCTTGCGATTAACGGAGAGGCTGACTAATTCCCCCATTACATAGCCCACACCCAGGGCGATGAAGAACGAGAGGTAGCCGCCCAAGAAGCGAACGCCCTGAAGAAAGATCCACCCCACGCCCAACACCAGACCCAGGCCCAAGGCGGTCCCTGCAGCCTTGAAATAGTTCGCCGGAGAGACCTCATAGGTGGGGATGCGCCGAAGCTGGGCGCACTCCCGGCAGCGCAGGCCCACAGGCGACTCTATGACGCAAGAGGTGCAAATGGGCTTCCCGCACTTGCTGCAGCGGACTTTGGTAGCCACGTTGGGGTGATTGGCGCAGGTCAAGCGCTCTGCCATACCCTCGACCTCAAGACCAAAAAAGCGAAACGGGGCAGGCGCAGCATCCGCCGCCAGCGCCACGGCTGAATAGCCAGGCGGAAAAGCCACTCCAGTCCCAGCCTCCGGACCCAGATCGGGGCCCGTTTTACCCTCCCACTGGTGAAATCCAGAGCCCCTCCCACCCCAATACACACGGGCACACCCAGCAGTCTCAGATTGCGCCGGATCCAGCGGTCCTGAGCAGGAGCGCCGTAGGCCACCAGCAGGATGTCCGGTGAGGCGGCCCTGACCCTTGACACCGTCTCACCGTCCTCCTCGTCTCTGGGAGACCCGGCATAGGCGCCGGCAATGCGCAAACTTGGGTAGCGGGTCATGAGCGCCCCAGCCGCGTCCTGCGCCACGCCCGGTCCTGCTCCCAGCAAGTAAAGCCCATAGCCGCCCTCAGCCGCCAACCGGGCCAGGTCCTCGACGAGGTCCGAACCAGCCACACGCTCTCGAAGAGGCCGTCCAAGGACCCTGGAGGCCCATAATAGCCCCACGCCATCGGGCAGGGCCAACTCAGACCCATTCAGGATCTGCCGGAAATCCCTATCCCGCTGGGCCATAACCACGAATTCCGGGTTGACCGTAACGACCTGGTGGGGCCGTCCGTCCCGGATGAATTCCCCGATGCGATCCATGGCCTCGCTCCCGGTAACGTTGTCCACCTTAACGCCCAGAATTTCTATGGCCTCTCCCATGGATCATTCAGCACGGGTACCCTGAGACGCCGGGGCGAATTCCTGCAGCGCTCTCTTGACTGCCGTGAACACCTCTTCCTCGGTGATAGCCTCCATGCAGGCAACACTCTCTCTTCTGCACTCGGCAGTGTCGAGGAGGTCGTAGCAGGGCGAACAGGAAATCTCCTTCCGCAGCACGACAGAGCGGCCGCCATACGGGCCGGAAACAACGGGGTCCGTCGGGCCGTAAAGGCCCACCACCGGCACCCCCAGCGACCAGGCCAGGTGCAGAGGCGCCGAATCGCCCGTCACCAGAACCCGGCAGCGAGTCAAAAGGTAGGCTAGCTCCGGGATCGAGGTCTTTCCTGCCATCACCACCGGCGTCGTTTTCATCCGGCCGGTTATCTCCCGGACCAGGGGCATCTCCGAAGCAACTCCATTGAAGATTACCCCGGCCCCCAACTCTGTAGCCACCCGGTCCGCCAGGGCGGCCCACCCCTGGATCGTCCAGCGCTTGGCCGTCCCGTTGGTCGAGCCTGGATGAATGGCCACCAGCAGGTCTTGGGGCCCGACACCCTCATGGCTCAAGAGCGCCAGTGCTCTATCCTTAACTTCTTCGGGGATAGCGGGGGTCAGGGCAACCAAGGTCTCGCATGCCCCAGCGGCTCGAGCCAGGGCCAGGTCGTATTCAACCTCGTGCTGAGGTACTTCGTAACGGCGACCAGGCACCGGTAGGTTGAACAGAAAGGGACAGCCTTCACCTCGATAGCCTATCCTCAGCCGGGCGCCACTAATCAAGGCGAGAATACCCGCATAGAGGCCATAAAAGCTCACCGCCAGGTCGTATCTCTCCTGCCGGAGCCGGTGGAGTAAGCGCCAGAGATCACGGTAATGGGATAGGTTGAGCATATCCCCAGACGGACGCAGCTTGTTGATATCGAAAGTGACCACCCTATCCACATAAGGGAAGAGGTCCAACGCGGGTGCCGTGTATGGCAAGACCAGCATGGTGATATGCGCCAGTGGGTAACCTTTACGCAGGGCCGCCACTGCCGGCATGGTCAGGATGACATCGCCCAAGAGGTCCATACGAATGAGGAGTATCTTCTTCACATCTTGTGCGTTCTTCGGGGCACCCGCCTGAGTTTCTCTGCCTTGAAAAACCCCCGGGTCCTCTCTGCGATAAAAACCCCCGGTAACCCAGGACAGGAACGCCACAATTGTAAAGATGCCCCTTACGAAAGCAGTGCCCCAGCGGCGGCCACTTCTCCTAAAGTACCCAAAAGCGTTCTTGCGGCCCCCGGCAGGGTCCATCCTCAGACCAGGGCCTCACGCTGGGCGCCGGGGCGCCCTGGCGCAGAGAGCCCCAGGAGACGCTCAACGGCCTGGAGGACCCTGGAAGGCGGGATGTCCCGCACGCACGGATGCTGAGCCAGCTTTCTGGAGGAGTAATCGAGACGGTTGCAGGGTATACAGTCTAAATCAGAGATGATAACGACGTGCTTGTCCGCCAGCCCCCAGGGCCCGAAGACCACCCGGTCCACGGGTCCGTAGAGGTGAATGCTGGGAGTTCCCACGGCCACGGCCAGATGCATGATGCCGCTGTCCAGCCCCACGGCCAGGGCGGAGAGCCTCAGGAGAGCAGCCATCTGGCCCAGGGCAGCCCCCATGAGGATATGAGGCGCACGCCCCGAGGCGTGGGCCACGTCTCGCACCAGGGACTCTTCCCCCGGCCCGCCGGTAATGACCACTCTGGCGTCGTAGCGCTCGACCAGGACATCGGCAACCTGAGCAAATCCCGATGCAGTCCATAACTTGACGGGCGCTCCGCTGCCCGGATGGACCAGGACGACGGGACCGTGCCCCGACCACCGGCCGGCTATCTCCCGGGCAAAGAGCTCATCCTCCGGGGTTATCTGGAAGGATAGCTCGTTGCGAGAGAGCACCCCCTCTCCAACCAGGGCCCTCACCAGATTCAGGCTCTGTTCTACGTGATGCCGGTCTGACTGGTGAGGCAGGGCCTGGCTGAGAAACGGGACACACTCGGGCACGTCATAGCCGATGCGGCGGGGAATTCCGGCCAGATAGGCCAGCATAGCTCCCCACCAATGATCGGGACGCAGGACCAGGGCGACGTCGTAACGCTCAAGGCGCAGGCGCTGGGCCTCCCGGCGCAGGAGCTGATAAGGGGCCCACGGAGTACCCTTGGGGAGCCGGGTGAAGCCTGGGAAGGGGCAGGTCTGCACGCTGTCTACGTCTTTCGTGCCCGCCAGGGCCGCCTGGGCCCACGGCCCCACCAGTGCGGCGATATGGGCCTGGGGCAGTCCCTGCCGGAGGAGCCTGAGTGCGGGGAAGGAGAGGAGCATGTCTCCCAGGTGGTCCGGCCTTATGACCAGCACCCTGGCCGGGGGTTCTTCGCCAGACGGCAGGGGAGGCCGTGGAAGAAGGCTGGGCGCCTTCCTCAGGATGGCCAGCCGCGTTCTCTCCTTCGTTCCCATTCGCCCTCCTGTGCCTAACTCTAACACCTTTGAGGTGCAATAGGCAAGAGCGCGGCGCTCTCTGCGATCTCCGCGGTGAAACGTTACGCCCCCTGTGGTACAATGGCCTGAGCCCATTTGTGCTGGGAGGTGCTGGTTGGTCCCCGTGGTCCTTAGGCTCCGAAACTTTCTTTCCTATCGGGACAACGTCCCGCCTCTATCCTTTGAGGGCATCCACCTGGCCTGCCTCTCGGGGGACAACGGCCACGGCAAGTCCGCGCTCCTGGATGCTATCACCTGGGCCCTCTGGGGCCAGGCCCGGGCCAAGAGCAACGACGACCTGGTATACGCGGCGGCTACCGATATGGAGGTAGAATTCCAATTTCTGATGGATGGGACGCCGTACCGGGTCTTGCGAAAGCAGGCCAGGGCCCGTTCCACTCGGGAGAGCGGACGGTCTACCCTGGAGCTGCACATCGGCAGTGAAGATGGCTTCAAGACCATCACGGGCGACAACCAGACGGAGACCCAGGCGCGCATCAATGAGCTTCTCCACATGGACTACCAGACCTTTATCAACAGCGCCTTCCTGTTACAGGGGCGAGCCGATGAGTTCACCAAGAAGGGTCCTGCTGAGCGCAAGAAGGTCCTGGCCGATATCCTGGGGCTATCCTACTATGAAGGTCTGGAAGCCAGGGCCAAGGAGGAGACCAGAGACAGGGAGTTGCGGGGAGAAGAGCTGAAGCGCACCCTGGCGGGTATGGAAGAAGAGCTGGCGCAGCGCCCCCAGGTGGAGGAGCAACTGGAGCGCTCCCAACAGGAGCTGGACTCCCTGGAAAGTCAGGTGAAGACCCAGGATGCCGCCCTGGGCGTTCTGAGGGAAGAGAAGAAGGCCCTGGACTTGAAGAGAGACCAGGTGGCCGAGACCGCACGGGAGATAGAGCAGGCCAGGGCCCAGCAACACCTAGTAGGGGCCCAGGCCTCCGAGCACCGGAGGAGAATATTAGCCTTTGAGCAGGCCTGCGGGTCACGAGATGAGGTAGAGCAGGGATTCGGCCTCCTGGCGTCCGCTCGTCAGCGTAACGACGAGCTGAATGGGAAGCTGTCCCTTTTGGTGGGCCTGGAGGAGAAGAAGGCCCGGGTCGAGGCGTCGGTAAAGGAGGCCGGGAACGCCCTGGCCACCCAGGAAGAGGTGCTCCTCAACGTGCTGGCCGAGCTGGAGGCCAAGGCCGGCGCACTACCCTCTCTGGAAAGCGAGATGGGAAAGGTTACCCAGAGGCTGCAAGAGCTCCAAGCTCGGGAGATCGAGGTCCAGGAGAAGAAGCACCAGGCCCTGCAGACGGCCGCCGCCCTGGCCGTTCTCACGGAAGAGAAAAATGCCCTGGACTTCAAGAGAGACCAAGCGGCCGAGACCGCACGGCAGATAGAGCAGGCCAGGGCCCAGCAGCACATGGTGGGGGCCCAGGCCTCCGAGCACCGGGAGAGCATAGTAGCCTTTGAGCAGGCCTGCGGGTCACGAGATGAAGTGGAGCAGGGATTTGCCCACCTGGCGTCCGCTCGCCAGCGTGCCGACGAGCTTAACGGGAAGCTGGCCCTGATGCTGGGCATGCAGGAGAAGAAGGCCCAGGCCGAGGCGTCTGTAAAGGAGGCCGGGAACGCCCTGGCCACCCAGGAAGAGGTGCTTCTTAGCGTGCTGGCCGAGTTGGAGGCCAAGGCCGGCGCACTACCCTCTCTGGAAAGCGAGCTGGGAAAGGTTAACCAGAGGCTGCAAGAGCTCCAAGCTCGGGAGATCGAGGTCCTGGAGAAGAAGCGCCAGGCCCTGGAGACGGCCGGGCAGGTACAGGCCCTCAAAGGCGAGAACCAGAAGCTCCATACGGAGATGCAAGAGCTCCGAGATAGAATGGACCTCCTGGACCAGGGCCAGACCTGCTGCCCGGTCTGTGAGACGGAGCTTGGAGAGACCGGCCTCCGCACCATACGGGAGAAATACCTCCGGGAGGGCCAGGCCAGAAAGGGAGAGTACGTAGCCCGGCAGAAGCAGGTCCAGGACCTGGCCGTCCAGCAATCGCGCCTGGAGAAAGAGGCGGAGACGGAGGAGGCTTCTCTGAGAAAAGAGCGGGAGGCCGCCCAGCGCCGCCTGACGGCGGCTGAGAACGAATGGGCCCAGGCCCAGCAAGCATCCAGCCGAGCCGCCCTCAAAAGGGCGGAACTGGTGGGGGTCCAGGCCAGGTTGGCGGGACGGGACTACGCCAGGGAGGAACAGCAGGAGCTGGAAGGGCTGGTGGCAGGCATAGC
>Ga0082335_1008515_pt1 | contig 11596 bp, 12 predicted proteins | sample Subgrocontami58m_FD_72375 | JGI IMG/M metagenome (GOLD analysis project Ga0082335, IMG submission 72375) | Subsurface groundwater microbial communities from S. Glens Falls, New York, USA - GMW37 contaminated, 5.8 m (SPADES assembly) (version 2) ...
TATTGATCTGGATGTCCTTGCCCAAGCGGTGGTGCCGCACGCGGATCCCCGGATAATAACGGCCGGAACAGATGCGTAAAAAGGCGATGCGGTCCCGGTGGGCCGGATCCATATTCGCCTGGATCTTAAAAACAAAACCGGAAAACTCCTCCTCGTAGGGGGACACCATCCTGGTGGTGGTAGGCCGCATTATGGGGGAAGGGGCCAGCTCCACAAAGGCATCCAGCATCTCCCGGACGCCGAAGTTATTGACGGCGCTGCCGAAAAAAACCGGCGTCTGGTTTCCCTTTAGGTATTCTTCCCGGCTGAAAGGGTTGGCGGCGCCGGCCAAGAGGGCCACGTCGCTTCTCAAGTCCTCGGCCTGACTGTCCAGGAGTTCGTCAAGACGGGGATCTTGCAGATTCTTAAAGAGCATGCCTTCTTTGATGCGGCCGCTATGGGTCGGGGAGAAGAGGTGCAACTGGTGCCGGTAGAGGTCGTAGGTGCCGCGGAAGGATTTTCCCATCCCGATTGGCCAGGTCATGGGCACGCACTCGATCTGGAGCGTTTCTTCGATGTCGGAAAGCAGGTCGAGCGGCGGCAGGCCATCGCGGTCCAGTTTGTTGATAAAAGTTATGATGGGGGTATTACGCAGACGGCAAACCTCCATGAGCTTGCGCGTCTGGTTTTCCACCCCCTTGCCGCTATCGATCACCATCAGGGCGCTGTCCACAGCCGTAAGCACACGGTAGGTATCTTCGGAGAAATCCTCGTGGCCGGGGGTGTCCAGCAGATTTATTTCATAACCGCGATAACCAAAGGACATGACGGAGGAGGATATGGAGATGCCACGTTCCCTTTCCATTGTCATCCAGTCACTGGTGGTATGGCGTGTCGCCCGGCGGGCCTTCACGGCGCCTGCCATTTGTATCGCCCCGCCGAAAAGGAGGAGCTTTTCTGTCAGCGTCGTCTTGCCGGCGTCGGGATGGCTGATAATGCCAAAGGTGCGTCGGCGGTCGATTTCTTTTTTGATATTGGTATCCAAGTATTTTCCTTTGTAATTTTTCCACCAGGTAAAAAACGGACCGTGATGGATAGCCCGTTTTCTCAGGAGAGCCATGCTCGCTTGATATTTCCCATGCGTGCGCCCTCTATACAAGAAATAAAAGCAATGGTCAATAGAGAGCGATTTTGTTGAGTGCAGAGGATGTGAGCCATCGAGAAAGTTGTAAATGGAAAGGACGTCCGGCGCTATCAACCCCCAAACCAAGATCGAGCACAGGCAAACCGGATCTTATCCAAATAACGACAGGAGAAAAGAGGGCTCTTATCCCAATTACTGAACTCCCTCGCCCTTAAGGCCGACGCTTGGCCTCTTCATACAACGGCAGCACCGTAGGAATCAGCCCTTGCAGATCGCTGATGCGCGACTCTCCCGAAGGGTGGGTGCTGAGAAATTCCGGCTGTTTGGCGCCACCTGCGGCGGTCATTTTACGCCAGAGGGAAACGGCGGCTTGAGGATCGTAACCGGCACGGGCCGCCAGCTCCAATCCCATCCGATCCGCCTCCCGCTCCTGTTCACGGCTGTGTGGCAGGGTAAGCCCTATCGTGGTGACAAGCGACGCAATTTCCATCGTGGCGGCGGCTTTTTGTTCGTCCTTAGCGGTGGCCCCCACCAGCGCGGCCAGGCCAAACATGCCGATCTGCTGGACATAGGCTTCCGACATGCGTTCGCGTCCATGTTCCCGGAGAGCATGGGCAATTTCGTGCCCCATCACCGCCGCCAGTTCATCATCAGTGGCCTTAAGCTTACTGATGAGGCCTTTAAAGACCATGATCTTGCCTCCCGGCATACAGTAGGCGTTGACTTCTTCGCTGTCCTGTACATTAATTTCCCATTTCCAGCTTGCCGCATCGGGACGGAATGTTACGGTAGGCACAATCAAACGATTGGCAAGCGTGCGCACCCTTTGCAGTTGCTGCGCATCGGTATTCAGCGTTTTATTTTTGCCGGCTTCCTGGAGCGTTGCCAGATAACTTTCGGCCGACATGCTCTCCACCTGCTTTTCCGAAAGCAACATAAATTGCCGGCGCTGGACGCCGACGACGCCGGCTTGGGTGGTCTGCGTCGTAGCGCAACCGGTGAACAGTATGACCGCCGCCAACAGGGACAACAACAGCCTCTTCATAGGTCCGTTTCCTTTACCTTTTCGCAGCAGGGTTTTATCGAATAATAGCCGGGAGTTACCACTTCACGGTCATGAAATCGTCGACAAGCGCGTCGATTTCCGCCACTAGGCGTGCCGCCTCGTCGCGATCATAGCGCACCGCGCGCTCGGCGTAGCGATGGCAGTAACGACAGGCATCGCAGAAGGTCTCCGCGCACCGGATCTTTTGGAAACCCTCCAAAAAATCCGCAAGCACCGCGTTGTCGAGGGTGACGTTGAGTGCCAACAAGCGTTGTCGCAAACTGAACATTCGCAGTGTCAGGCGCCGCTCTTTCGCGTCGAGCTGGGTCAAGCGCTTGCGGCTCTGCTCCTCAATGCTCGGGTGGAATCCGTAAGGATCTCCCAGCATTTCGAGGGAGAGGATGTCAAGCAGGTTTCCGTCGTAACGCCGGGAAGCGTACGCTTTTGTGGCACGCAGGAGCCATGCTGTCGAACGCGATCGATCAATGATCTTAAACTCCTTGACACCCAAGGCCTCGTAAACGTGCAAATCCTCCGGACGGATCCAACGACTCATGAGAAAAAGTTCAGGTTGCACTAACCGTCGGCGGGTACACTGCCATAGGTAAGAATCAAGTATGGAGTATGTTTTCTTGCCGTCCTGATCATCCTGTGAGGCGTGCCCCACGCTACATGCGTGCTCGGCGAGGTAATGACAATGATAGATGCACGATATGTTCGCGAAGAGCACGATGCCGCACGAGAGGTTGGCGATGATGCGCTCAAGCGCCTGGAAGTCACGGTTAAACTCACTGTACGGCAGGATCAGCGGATCGACGCCAAGGGACTCCTGATACTTCAGTCTTGGCAGATTGGTGGGCCAACTGAGCACACTTCCACGGATGCTCAATTCCGGATAGTTGCGCCGCACCAGCGCCACAAGCGCTAAGTTCGAGATCGACACGTTATCAACCCCAAGTTCAACTAACCGCCCGATAAACGTGAGCAGGCGCTCCTTGCCCTCCTGCGTCTGCTCAAGATTTCCCAAGCACGGTGCATTGAGCAGGTAACTGAACGACAAGCCACGCTTGTGAGCTGCCTGGATGTAAGCGGCGGCGGTATCAATGTCCACTTCAGGCAGCACGGAGCCTGCCCTGCCTCCACCCACGAGGTCATATGGCAGCTTCGCATAGACCGAAGTTACCTCGGGAATTTGTGCGAGTCCGTCAAGAAGTCCGATATCCCAATTCGCAGCAACGCTCAAATTCATGGCCGTTCTCCGGAAGCGCGGATCATACCGGCTTAATTCCCGTCACTCGCAAACCGAGTGATGTCTCGACAACCTCGCAGCCGACGAGTTCCGTCATATTGAGCAAAGCCATTACCTCTGCCATGGTATAGGCAGCGCCGATTGAGGCTTGGAGACTTCTTAGGATCACTTCGGACTTCACCCATTTTTCGAGGAATTTGCGGGCCGTGCGTGACAGGTCCCTGCGAAGATCGGACACGTATAATCTTCCGCCTGGTTTCAGTACCCGCCAAAGCTCGGTTAAGATCGTACCTGGATTGCGCCACTCATGGAGCGAGCGGCTGGTAAAGACCGCGTCGAAGGCATTATCCTCGAAGGGTATTGCCTCCGCGGAGCCAAGGAGGTGTTCGGCGCGGTCGGTGAGTCTCAATTCCCGTGCGTGATTCTTGGCTATCGCAACCATGTCCGGGCTTATGTCAAGGCCGACGAGGCGGGTGTCCCTCGTTCGTAGCAACCATTCCAGACCGAGATAACCGGGGCCCGATCCGACCTCCAGCGTAAATCCGCTCACAATGCCATTGAGCAGGAGATCCTCGGTCTCAAGCCATCCCCTCTCCCGGAGAGCTGCCTGCATCCGGTCATAGGCTTCGACATGGGCACGAGTTAAAATCGTCTCGTTCGTCTCTGGAACCCTTGGCTTTGTCATCGGTCTCTGTTTGATAAGGTCTTGCCTTTTGACGGGAGGAGTATAAGTAGCGCGGAGTTGTGTGTCAAGGAAATACTGGGTCCCTAAAACTTATACTTGACAAGCAAAAACAGCCCTCCTATACTTTCGTCCATCGAAAGCAATACCTTATCAAACAAATACCGGTGAAAGCAACAATGCGCAAAGAGCACCCACATACCAACACCGGCGAGCCAGATCGCTTGCGTGAGCAACAATGCCTCGACTACGGTTCCACTCCCCGTACCGACGCGCTTTTCCGCGACCCGGCTTTTATGGAGAACAGGGAAGTCCCTGTACACCGGTGGGTGCCATGGATTGCCGGGTTTTCTGCGCGCTTTGTCGAGGATTGCTTCAGGTCATTCCTGCCAGCCTGCCCGGCCCGAAGGTATCGCGTTCTGGACCCGTTCGCCGGCGTCGGCACAACGCTCATTTCTGCTATGCAGGCCGGCCATAACGCGGTCGGCTTCGAGATCAACCCCTATGCCGCGTTAGCTTGCAGGGCCAAGATCGAGGCTGTCTCCCTCGACCTACAGCAACTGGACCAAGCGATTGCAGAATATGATTATGCAAGCCGCAATGGTAGCCGGACTGCTGTGGGCGCGATTCCCCCGGGCTTCGTATCACGCATCCCGTTTTTCAGTCCCCAGGTCGAGGAGCAGGTCCACGGATTCTTCAGCTTCTTAGATCGTGTTGCACCCCAACCACTGGTTGACCTCTTCAAAGTCGCGTTCGGTGCGGTCATGGTCGGATTCTCCAATTACACCTACGAGCCCAGCCTCTCCACCCGACCGGGCGCCGGAAAGCCCTTAATTGAGCAGGCCGACGTTCATGGGGCGGTTTTGGCGAAACTGCGGAAGATCCGTTCAGATATCGCTTGGCTTCAATCGCGGCGCACCTCGTCAGACGCGCCACAAGGAGTTGTTCACTTGATGAGCTTCATGGAAGCCGGTCGCGTCCTTGAGCCCCAGTGCGTGGATCTGGCGGTAACCTCGCCGCCTTACCTGAACAACTACCACTATGTGCGCAACACCAGGCCTCACCTCTACTGGCTCGGACTGATGGATTCCCCAAATGACCTACGGGGCCTTGAACAGAACAACATTGGTAAGTTCTGGCAGACGGTCAGGGCGCAAGGCCGCATTGACATCACTTTCGAGGACAGTGCCTTGTTTGAGGTCCTAAGCGCGATCAGAGAGACTCGAACAGACAAGGGAGTTTACGGTGGTGGCGGTTGGGCGAACTACGCCGCGTCCTATTTCAATGACTCATACCGTTTTCTTGAGGTTCTCTCCAGCTGCCTGAAGCCAGGTGGAGCCGCGGTCATCGTTGTTGGGAATTCCATCATCCAGGGACACGAGATCAAAGTGGACCAGGTGCTCGGTCGCATTGCCCTCCAATGCGGTTTTAGCCTGGAGCGGATCGAGGTGCTCCGCACCAAGCGGGTAGGCGCCAGCATCACCAAGTCAGCCGTCCGAAGGGGTGAGACATCTCAAGCCCATCTCTATGAAAGCGCAGTCGTCCTGAGGCAGGCAGGAGCCACCCAATGAGCGGTCAGGACAACGCCTATGGTTCCAGGGCGCCAAAGCCCTACAATCCTTTGGAAAAACGCCGGTTAGCGGAGAGCATTGTCCGCGAGCTTCTCGTTCGTCCAGCCGAGCCGCTCCCCCCACCCGAGCTGTTCGTGGGAGCTGGCATATACCTGATTTACTACACAGGCGAACACCTATTGTACAAGCCGCTCGCAGCCCTCAACAACACCGAGCCCACCTACCCGATCTACGTTGGCCAGGCCGCCGGTCCCGGCGCGAGAAAGGGCGGCTTCGCTGAAGGCACCAAGCAGCCGGCCCTCTTTAATCGCCTGAGCCAGCACGCCGGTTCTCTGCACCAGGCGACAAACCTGGATATAGAGGACTTTCGTTGCCGCTACCTCGTGGTGGACGATATCTGGATAGGTTTGGCAGAGAGCCTTCTCATAGAGCGCTATCGCCCCCTCTGGAATATCGTTGTCGACGGTTTCGGCAATCATGACCCAGGCTCGGGACGTCACCAGGGCAAACGCCCCAACTGGGACACGCTGCACCCGGGCCGCGCATGGGCCAGTCGTCTGCAGCCCAGCACTCTGTCCCTTGTTGCGATTGAGCAGAAGGTCAGGGCCTACCTGTTAGCTTCGCCGCAGCCCTAAGCACAGCCGGTATTAATTAGGAAAGAATAGGGGACGTTGTTGATTAGTTGACTAACCCAACTTCCGCAGTTTACGTTGTTTTTTGGTAAGGATTGATGGGATTTCCGGGAAAAGGTTAGCGATTTTAACAGGGCTCTTTGAAAAAGTGAATGTAGTGCAGAACTGCCCCTTGCGTCGGTCATAATAAGTCATGATAATGCTCCTGCAAGGGGGGAGTGCTATGTATTTGCGCCGCCACAGTAAGAAGGTTGACGGAGAGAATTATGGTTACTGGTCACTGGTGGAGTCGGTTCGCACGCTCAGAGGGCCCCGGCAGAGGATCGTTGCGACTATCGGCAAGCTTCCCGACTTGGACAAGGAAGAACGGATAGGATGGGAGGAGATAGGGCGCATACTCGACGGGAAGCCGCGACCTGAAGCGGAACTGTTTGAAGAATGCGAAGAGCCTCCTTTGTGGGCAAATGTCAACATCAATCAGGTCAGCGTGGAAAGATTGTGGCACTTCGGGGAGATATATCTTGCTCTTCTTTTGTGGAGCAGGCTTGGGTTTGCGGAGTTCTGCAAAGAACATCTACCTGGTGGACGGGAAGATATCCCTTGGCACGTCATGGTTTGCATTCTCGTTCCGGCGCGTTTTTGCGCTCCTTCTTCGGAATTGCAGATTGCCGAGTCATGGTATGACAAGACTGCATTGGACGATATTCTTGGCGTACCGTCTGAGAAGATAAATGACGACCGGCTTTATAGAGCGCTTGATGCTCTTCTGCCGCACAAGGATAAACTCTGTCGGCACCTTCAGACCCGTTACGGCGAGTTGTTGGGGCGGCGTATCCTTGAGAAAATCGCCGTTATTTGCCAGGAGTCTTTTAACGGCGGCTATGAGGGCGCCAGCCAGATGGTTGGCTTTGCGGAGCAGTCCTCCGGCGCCCTGGTGGATGGCGGTGATAACTATGGATAACGGTTCATCAGGGGACGATTGCTCCCTACTATTTCTGTTCGGAAGAAAGGGAAAAGGGTGACGCCGCTTATCATCATTAGATTATCTTGCTGAAAAGCTCCATCATATTGCGCCGGTGATTGGCGCAGATAAACAGGGCTGTGATAATTGCCCCCGTTATGGGTATCCAATGATGGCCACAGGCAATGATGATTCCGGCCGTAAGGACGGCGACCATGCACAAAGAGGCCATAAAGGGGAGTCGCGTGATGCCCACTCCCAGCCACAGGATGGCGGCAAGCATTGCGGCAAGGGGCGAGATCACTGCGGCGAAGCCCAGAAAGCCGGCCACCCCTTTGCCACCCCGAAATTGATGAAAGCAGGGAAAGCGATTTCCGAGAATGAGCGTAAAGCCAATCCAGGGGACATAATGTATGGGCATTAGATGCAACGCCACCCAGGCAAGGGCGGCGGCTCTGCCTAAATCAAGCAATAGGATGATCCCGGCCCACCAGAACCCCGCCTGCCGATAGACATTTGTAACCCCGGCATTGCCGCTGAAGCGGTCGCGGGGATCAGGCCTCCCTGACATCATGAAAAGGATGATCGGAAAGTTAATTGACCCGACGATATAGGTCGCCGGTAAAAGCATCATCATGACCTTGAGATCCATGGTGTGTCTCCCCGGCTACCGGTATCTTTGATCATCATTCACGATATGTTCTGATATAAGCGGCAGGGAGGCGCCTCTTTCACTCCTGATCCAGTGGGGAGGCTGCACGCGACCGCCGGAAACATCTTTCATCATCAGGTTCCGCACGTATTCACGAAGGCAGCCTGCTTTATCATGAATCCAGATGTCGAATTTAATGATTTTTCCGGTGGCCGATGTCGGCAAGACCCTGCAAAAATATAATTCACCCGGCACGGTCGGACGGAGGACGAAACGTTCCTCAAAGCCAACAGGAAAGACCACGCTGTGGAGATACCGCTGTCCCCAGGCACAGGCAACGTGAAAAGCCCCGTCCAAGGGAAAAGGTGAGCCGAGGGGTTCTGAAGGCGCCGGATGTTTTGAGGCGTAAACTTGGGCAATACCGCCGCTTTCCGACAGGTACACGTCGCCACTCACATTGCGATAGGCTGGACCGAAAGGGACGAGGTCATCATAGAGTGCTTGGGATGTGATCTTGCAACAGATGCCTTCTAATGTTGATGCCATGTCCATGGGGATGCCGGCGGGATGGTTGCCTTCGGTCGCGAAATCAACGGTGGCGTGGACTTTCGTTCTGGTTATGCCGGTGTCCCCGATCTTGGTTTCACTGATCAACCTGGAAGAGATGCGGCCACTGTTATGAAAATCCAATTCGTGATAGACATTACCGATGTGATCAGCATCTTTTTCGATGAGTAGAAAGTGTCCAAAGGAGGCGGAACGCATACAACTGATATCTGTCTCGGGATGATGCGTCTTTAGCGAACCAGCCAGTTGCTGCATGATATCGACGGCGGACAGCATGGTTTTCCCCTCAAAACAGTGGTCCTTAAGATAGGGGAGAACGCGGATCATCAAGGGAAGCCGAACTCTTTCTCTAACAGGGGAAGCATCGACAACTGGAGCAGGCTGATGACTCAACACGATCCCGCCATCCCTATTTCCAGGAGCGCCCGCGCCTCCGCCATCAGGCCGTTCATGGAAAAGGACTCACTGTCATAATCAGGTTCAAGCACCCCGGCCAGCTCCACCGTGATGACATTTTCCCCCCAGGTATCGAAGCAGATCCTGCCGGGAGGAAAGAGTTTGTGGGTGTTACGAATCACCACGACATGGATCGGCGAATGACAGAGCCTGGCAATACTGAACGCGCCTTTGTTAAATTCGCCTACGTTGCCGCTGCGGTTCCGTGTCCCTTCGGGAAATATAAACAAATTCCCCCCCTCTGACAGAAAATCTTTAATGTTTGCTATCTGACGCAGCATGCTTTCCGTGAAAAGACTGTCCTGTAAGGCCGCAATATAGCCTGATGTTTTCAGTATCCAGCCAAAAACAGGAACACGGAAGTAACCCTTCACGATCGTCTTTTGCTTCTCAAAGAGGGATACAAAAAGGATAGGATCAAGAAAAGAAAGATGATTGGCAATAATCATGGATGAACGTAAAGCGGTGACAGCAGGCGAGACGCGCCACTTGACACGGGGAACAATGATTCGTAAAAAAGAGAAAAAAAGCCGATGTAGTCGGCAGTTCAATTTTTGAAAGGCCTCTTCACGTCTGTCTGAAAAAAAGAAAGCATATAGATAAAAGGGGGAAAAGAGGAGGAGAAATTCCATCAAGTAGAATGTCCACAGGGCGACGGTGATGACAAGATTTACAACTGATTTTAGCATTGCCGGCATGATGGACTGTCGGGAGTCAATCTTCATTGTATCCTTTAATGATAAGGCTGGTATTGACGCCGCCGAAGGCAAAATTCTGAATGGCGGCTATTCTGCTCGGAGATTCCTTTACCTGGACCGCATGATTAATCATGGCGCACCTTGAATCGATTTCATCGAGGTTCAGGGTTGGCGCCATTAAACCTTCCTCCAACAAATATATGGCAATTATGGTTTCAATCGCCCCGCAGGCAGCCATGGTGTGTCCGGTATAGCTTTTCAACGCCACGACGACGGGCCGATTTCCATAGACATCGTAAATAGCCTGCGCTTCAATCACATCGCCCATTTTGGTTCCCGTGGCATGGGCGCTGACGAAGCCCACCTCCTCGGCGTTTATTTCTGCCGATTGCAATCCCAGCCGGATAGTCTGCTTAATGCCGCCCAGATTGGGCAGAATCAGATCGCCGCCGTTGTTGTTACAGGCAAAGCCGATCAGTTCGGCGCGTATCGGCGCACCCCTTTTCCGGGCCGATTCATACTCCTCCAGCATGACGGCTCCCGCTCCCTCCCCGACCACAAGTCCATCTCTCCTGGCATCGAAGGGGCGCGGTGTTTGATGGGGAGAATCGTTAAAGTCCGTGGAACAGGCAAGCAGATTATCGAACACGGCGACGGTGATGGTGTCATACTCATCGGCGCCGCCGCAGATCATCGCGTCCTGCATCCCGTATTTGATCATTTCATATCCATAACCGATGGATTGGCTGCTTGTGGTGCAAGCCGTAGCGGAGGATATGACGCGTCCGGTAATGCCAAACATTTTTGTGATATTGACGGCGGTGGTATGCACCATCGACTTCAGGTAATCCACCGCGCCAATAGATGAAATCTTGGCACTGGTACCACCAAAAAGTGTTTTGTATATCTGCCGCTGGACAGTGGGGCTGCCATGTGTCGAACCGAAAGCGACGCCCAAACGGCCGGAAGTAACGAAAGATTCATCCAGGCCGGCGTTCTCAATCACTTCTTTTGCCACCTGGCAGGCATAATAGGCGACTGGTCCCATGGTTTTTTTCTGATTACGTGTAAAGTCATAGACAATGGGGTAGTCAACAGTGCCAAAAACCTTGGAATGGATATAGGAAGACAACAAATCATCCTCCCGCAAGGGCTTAACCCCGGAAATTCCGGAGACAAGGCTGTGCAGAATTTCATCTTTGGAGCGGCCTATGGGAGTTATTGAGGAGCATGCTGTAATGACAACTCTTCTTTCTTCCATCTCTTGTCTCACTTGTTCAGCGTCGGTGCTGTCCCACTCAGCGACTCAACATAATCGCAGATTTGCCTGATTGTCCTGATATCCATCGCCCGCTTCTTTTCTTCCTGAGTCAGTTCGAAACCGCGCATTTCCTCGATTTTAAGGAGGAGCTCAATGGCATCTATACTGTCAAAGGCGTGTTTTTCCCTAAGGTTGTCATCCAGCCCCGGATTTTTAATTTCAAATTCCTTGCGGAATATGTCCAGGATTGCCGCTTCGATCCCTTCACGTGTCAAATGGGTGCCCTTCCTCTCTATGTTATGAATTACCTCTTTTGTAACCCCGATAAACGGGACTTCCTTCAGTACCCCCTTGAGGGGTATAAGTGCGCTAAAGAGGTTGCTTCCCACCGGGAAGCAACCTCTAGCTTACTAAACTTATACCGGAAAGACACGCCAGAGATTAACGGTCTTGGGATCAACGGCCACGGGCTTTCCCGATGCATTCAAGGCACAATGCCTGGTAAAGCCTTGGCAGATGATATTGCCGGTCTTTTGGTGAATAATCATATAATCGAAACGCAGTTTCACCCGTTCCAGCTCCGCCGGACGGGTATAAATGCACATGGGATCGTCATAATAGAGCGACTCATGAAATTGGATTCCCAGTTCAATAACAGGATAAATATACCCAGTTTCTTCTATCTCCCGATAAGGGTAA
>Ga0082335_1008517_pt1 | contig 11593 bp, 11 predicted proteins | sample Subgrocontami58m_FD_72375 | JGI IMG/M metagenome (GOLD analysis project Ga0082335, IMG submission 72375) | Subsurface groundwater microbial communities from S. Glens Falls, New York, USA - GMW37 contaminated, 5.8 m (SPADES assembly) (version 2) ...
GGTCCGGCCGCATTCGAGCCTTGAGGACCTCACCCCGATCGAGTTCAAAGCGCGTTACCATTCCGTCAACCAGGGAGCCGTTCTCCAGTTATGAATGGTCCGAAAACCCCTGGGCAGGTCACGCTGAGCAACCCGGCCAAGTGCGAAGTAAATTCACTTTCGTTCCTGAGGAAGTCGGGTATATCTTGATTAAGGGTCATGATGGCTCCAACGCTGCGGTATTACAGCGGACCGCTTGGATTGTCCAGACCATATGCGGTGTTAGTATTCGGCGCTTTTGACGCTTCAACAAGCTTAGCATCAGTACGAACGGTGTGCCGATAGGCCAGAGTCCTGTCCTTCTCTTTGTGCATTCTTGGGCCGGCCGGCAGCGTGGGCGGCGGGCGCATCGGCGAGCACGCCGGGCACCCCGGCCATGGAATGCACGCGCAGGCCGGTCGCGCCGAATCCCGCGGCCACGTCGTCGTAGGCCGAACGCGTGAGCGCGGTGGCAACGTCGTCCTTGAGGAGCTTCTCCTGCTCGTGGGCGATCTGGGTCCGGCCGGCATCATAGCCGACCATCGCGATGACTGGGATGCCGTGGCACACGAAAGTGTCGAATTCGACCGTGCCGTAACCGCAGGCGGTGTCGCCGTAGAGGATCCACACCTCGGATTGCGGTCGGTACAACTTCGCTCCGAGAGAGAAGCCAGCCCACGCCAAGCGTCCCGAACACGCCGGGGTCGAGCCAGGAGAGCCGGCGCGTGGATGAAGCACATACGATGCGGTCGCGACAAAGTCGCCGCTGTCGGCCACGAGGACCGCGTCGTCTGCGGCCGCATCGTCGATCGCGCGGCAGAGCGCGATCGGGCTGACGTGTTCGCCCATCGCCGCGGCCTGCCGGTCGATCTCGGTTTCGCGCGCTTGGTCGCGCGCGCGCAGTTGCGTGATCCAGCTCTCGTGCATCGCGCGCGAAGCCGGCTGCGCGTCGGTGAACTTCTGAAGGAACAGGCGCGTATCGCCGATGGCGGTGATCGTGAGCCACTGGACAATCGCCATGCCAAGTGGGAGAGCGCGCATTTCCCGGAGTGCGGTCGACCCGCTCGGCCAGCGCACGCTTCGCGTCCCGAAGAAAGACCGAGACCACGGCGATCGTATCGACGAAGATCATCAACAGCGCGCGCCGCGCCGCATGCCCGCTACCACCGGAGGCGTCTCCTTCTGCCGGCCGAGGAATTGGCGCAGGCGGCGCACCTCGGCCTTGCCGACTACACGGCCTTTGGGAGCGAAGACAAGGCGCCCGTCGGACGAGACCCTCGCAACGAGCACATCGCCCTCCGCCACGCCGATTAGCCTCGCCGATTCCGCCGGCAGGCGCACCGCAAGGCTGTCGCCCCACCTCGAAACCGTAATTTCCACTCGCGCGCGTTTCACCGCCATTGCTGCACCCGACATACACACATGTATCGACATCGTAAGCGCCGACGCCGGCCCCGTCCATGCGACGGGCTCGAATCGCTGGTGCGCGAATTCCCGGTGATCGTAGTACGGAACGACCGCTACCGCGAACAAAAGATGATACCTGCGAACGCGGAGATTTCGGCACTGCCGGGGCCGATTGACGCGGGATCAACAGGTCCGAGTTCGAAGCCCGGCTCCGCGAGCCGAATCCCGCAGCCCACCGTAACCGGGCAGACTACGCAACCCTCTTCGCGGCGGGTTTCGGAGTCGAGGCCCGACGCCGGCCGGGCAGCGCCTTTTCCGTGCTGGCGATGACAAGCCGCAGCCCGCTCGCCTCGAGAATTCGGTTCAGACTGTGAAGTTCCGGATTTCCCCGTGCGGACAGCGAACGGGACAATGCCACACGGTCCAAGCCTGTTTGCCGTGCAACCTCCGAAAAACCGCCTCTTGCTTTGGCGACATCGCGCAATGCAAGCAGGAACGCCGCCTGATCGCCCTCGGCGAGCGAGGCGTTCAAGTATTCCGCCGCCAGTCCCGGATTCCGCAGGTGCTGAAGCAGCCAGTCCTCATGCGGGACGGCGGCGGGCACGCGTCGTCGTTCTGTCTTCATAGTCCTTCCAGTACTTCTTCGCTCTCTTGATATCGGAATCCTGCGATCGCTTCTCGCCTCCGGTCAGCAGGATCACCACCGTTTGGCCCTGGCGGCCAAAGTAAATTCGATAACCGCCACCGTAATGCACGCGAAGTTCGCAAACGCCGTCACCTACCGACTTCCAATCTCCGAAGGTTCCGAGCCTCAGTCGGTTGGCCCTGGCAAGCACCGCGGCCTGCACTGCCTGATCTTGGAGCGAGTCGAACCACTCCCGGTAGGGAATCCTTCCCTCCTTTGTCTGGTAGTGCAGAACCGTGATTTCGGCCATGCACGATTAGTGTAGCTTATAAGCACGGGAAGGTCGACATCGCCGGCGTCCGGCTGGTCACCCTTTCACGCAACCAGGTGCTCGTCTGTGGCTCCGTCACGCAGCGGATTGCCGCCGCTATCATATTCAGCAACGCATTGATAATAAATACTCTTATAGAGAACAATCTTGCTCAGGATTGCACACAAACTCTTGTGTCGAAATGCAATAGACTCTTGCAACCACAAACCTCTGACTCTTGCGCCCACATCGATCGCCGATGAAATCTTCGGCGCCGGACACGTCGTCAACGAAGTCAACCCCTTCGAGAAGCCGCTCCCTGCAGTGCTGCCGGGCGGACAATGGACGAATCGATTATCCCCGTACGTCCCGCAGAGCGCGCATTTGTTCCACGGACAATTTTCGGTTACCCTCGGACGCAGGGAGGGGGAAGCGGGGTGGCGCACGCAGGGAGGCGTTGCCGCCTTCGCTGGTCGGCGGGCAAGCGTCGGACGCCCGTCCGCACGAACCCGATATTCATTCAACGCAACCGTGGGGGAGACCATGAACCGTCGCAAATCCATTCTGAGTCTCGTTGTTTCGCTCGCTGCAGGTCTGCCCGTGCTGGCGGCTCCGGCCACCTCGTGGGCCGCCGACATCAACCTGACCTACGCCTTCTTCGCCCCGGCCGGGACTTTCCCGGGCAAGCAGATGGCGCACTGGGCGGAACAGGTCGGCAAGCGGACCGGCGGCAAGGTCGCGGTGAAGACCTTTCCCGCCGGCACTCTGCTCGGTGCCAGGGAGATGTACGACGGCGTGACCAAGGGCGTTGCCGATATCGGACTGGGAGCACCGTCCTACGACCCCGGCCGCTTCCCGCTGACATCCGGGGTTTCGCTTCCGATGGGTTTCACCAATGCCACCGTGGCGAGCCGCACGCTCTGGGAATTGACGAAGGAGTTCCAGCCCAAGGAGTACGAGAATTTCAAGGTGATCGCCATGTTCACCACGGAGCCCGGCTTCATCCAGTCGCGCACCGCGGTACGCAACGCGGCCGATCTGAACGGCATGAAGCTGCGCGCCGCCGGTACCGGCGTGCCGGTGCTCAAGGCTCTGGGCGCCGCGCCGATCGGCATGCCGATGCCGGAAGTCCCGCAGGCGGTGCAGACCGGGGTCATCAACGGCAACATGACTTCCCGCGAAGTGCTCCAGGACTTCAAGCTCGCCGAGACACTGAAGTTCGTCACTGACTATCCCACCGTGGTCGTCACGTTCGCGGCGGTGATGGACCGCAAGCGCTGGGAGAAACTGCCCGCCGACGTGAAGAAAGTGATCGACGAGCTCGGCCCGGAAATGGCGGTCTGGACCGGCCGGTACCATGACAACGACAACGTCGGCGGCGCGCTCAAGTGGGCCGAGAAGCAGCACAACCTGAAAATCGTCTCGCTGGCCGCGGACGAGCGCGCCAGATGGGACGCCAAGCTGAAGCCGATGGAGGCGGATTGGATCAAGGAAATGAGCGCCAAGGGCCTGCCGGCGGAGCGTTACCTGAAGCGTCTGCGTGAGCTGCGCGACCAGTTCGCGAAGAAGCAGTGACTTTCACGGAGCAAGCGGCCGGGGACGACGGCGCCCGATCGGCAGGGCCCGGCTGCAAGCCAGGCTCGGCCATGCAGTTGCTCGAGCGGCTGAGCGAGCTCGTCAATCTGATCCTGTCCTGGGTCGCCGGCCTCGCCCTGGGCGCGATGATGCTGTTCTCGGTCGCCGACATGGTGCTCCGCCGGCTCGGATACACGATTGCCGGTTCCTACGAGGTGATCGGCTGGCTGTCGGCGGGCGCGATGGCGCTGGCGCTCGGCGCGGTGCAACAGCTCCGCGGCCACGTCGCGATGGAACTGGTGATGGATCGTTTCGAACGCCGCACGAGAGCGGCGGTCGAGCTGGTGACGAACCTGCTGTCGCTGTTGATGTTCGCGGCCGTCGCCTGGTACGTGGCCCGCTATGGCCGCGTGCTGCAGGAAACCGGGTCGCTGTCGGAAACCCTGCGGGCGATCGTCTATCCCTGGGTCTACCTGGTCGCCGTGGGCGGCGCCGGGCTGGCGCTTGCGCTGCTGATCGATTTTCTGCGCTCCGCGGGCCGCTTGCTGGTCCTGTGGCGGTCGGGCTCGTAGACCGCTCACCCGGGCATCAGGAGAAACGCGCCTTGGATCCGGTTTCCGCCGCACTGGTCGGCCTGGTGGTGATGTTCCTGTTCATGGCGTTCGGCATGCCGATCGCGTTCGCCATGCTGCTGGCCGGCGTGCTCGGCAACGCCTACCTGCTCTCCATCCCCGCGGCAACCCACCTGCTCGCGACCAATGTCTGGGAGCAGTTTTCCTCCTACGGGCTGAGCGTCGTTCCGCTGTTCGTCCTGATGGGGCAGTTCGCCTATCGGGCCGGCGTCACCGAGCGGCTCTACGATGCGGCCTACAAGTGGGTCGGGCGACTCCCGGGCGGCCTGGCCAGCACCACGATCGCCGCCTGCGCCGGATTCTCGGCGATCTGCGGTTCCAACTCCGCGACCGCGGCAACCATGGGCACCATTGCGCTGCCCGAAATGCGCCGCTACCGCTACGATCCGGCGTTGAGCACCGCCTCGATCGCCGTCGGCGGCACCCTGGGCGTGGTCATTCCGCCGAGCGTGGTCCTGATCGTGATCGGCGTGCAGACCGAACAGTCGCTGCTGCGGCTGTTTCTCGCCGGCATCATTCCGGGGCTGATCCTGGCGCTGCTGTTCATGCTGACCATCCTGGTGATGTGCCTGCGCAACCCGAAGCTCGGCCCGCTCGGACCGGCGACCAGCCTGAAGGAAAAGCTAGCCTCCCTGTCCGGTGTCGTCGAAACCCTGATCCTGTTCGTCCTGGTGATCGGCGGGCTTTACATGGGCTGGTTTACGCCGTCGGAGGCCGGCGCGGCGGGAGCGTTCGGAGCGCTGGTGATCGGCGTGGCGCGGCGGCGGCTGTCGCTGCAAGGCATCGTCCAATCGATCATCGAGAGCGTGCGGATCTCCGCCATGGTGGTGCTGCTGATCACCGGTGCGGTGCTGTTCGGACGCTTCCTTACCGTCTCGCGCCTGCCCTTCGCCCTTGCCGAATGGGCCTCATCGCTGCAGGTGGCGCCCGTCCTGATCCTGCTGGTCGTGATCGTGATCTACCTCATCGGCGGCGCGCTGATGGACGCGCTCGGCTTCCTGGTGGTGACGATCCCGATCTTCTTCCCTCTCGCCGCGGCGCTCGGCTACGACCCGGTGTGGTACACCGTGGTGTTGACCATCGTCACCACGATGGGGGCGGTCACGCCGCCGGTGGGCGTCAACGTGTTCATCGTCCACGGCCTCGCCCCGGACATTCCGATGTATACGATCTTCCGCGGCGTCGGCTACTTCATGCTCGCGTACCTCCTATGCCTCGCCCTGATGTACTTCTTCCCCGCGACGGTGCTCTTCCTGCCCAACGCCCTGCTCGGCTGAGGCAAGCGATGGCGGCGCTTCCGGGTCGTGGAGAAGTCATATGAGCCACCCTGCGGTTGCCGCGCTCGGAGCGGGTCGCATGGGGCGCGGCATCGCCCTGGCGTTTGCCTGCGCCGGGCAGAGCGTGGTCCTCGTCGACGCCAAGGAACGCAGCCAGGGCGACTTCGAGCGGCTGCGTGGCGAGGCGCTGCGGGACATCGAGAAACAGATCGCGGTGCTGGTCGATCTCGATTTCATTCCCGGCCCGGCGATGCACAGGATCCTGGCGCGAATCGACGTCTGCAATCGCGAAGCCGCCTCCGGGTACCTCCCGCACGTGGACCTGCTTTTCGAAGGCGTCCCGGAGGTCATGGAGGCAAAGTCCGAGGCGCTCGGCTTTGCAGCCCGGTGGCTGCCGGAGGAAACGGTTGTTGCGTCGACTTCCTCCACCTTCCTGTCCACCGCGCTTGCCGGGATGGTGCCCAACCCACGGCGCTTTCTGAATGCCCATTGGCTCAATCCCGCCCATCTCATCCCCCTGGTCGAGCTCTCGCCGCATCCGGGCACGGATCCGCGGGTGACGCAGCGCCTGCAGGCAATGCTCGAGGGAATCGGCAAGGTCACTGTCCTGTGCGGTCCCATTCCCGGGTACATCATCCCGCGCATGCAGGTGCTGATCATGAACGAGGCTGCGCGGATGATCGAGGAGGGCGTGGCGACTGCCGAAGACATCGATCGCGCCACGCGGTACGGGTTCGGTATCCGCTATGCGGCGATGGGGGTGGTCGAATTCATCGACGTGGGAGGAAACGACATCCTCTATTACGCAAGCCGCTACCTGAGCGGGGCGCTCGCCGATCAGCGCTACACCAGTCCGGAGATCATCGGCCGCTACATGGCGCAAGGGCGAAACGGCATCGGCAGCGGCAAGGGTTTCTACGACTGGGCCGACAAGGACATCGGGGAGTATCGACGACAGAGCACGGCCCGGCTGCTGGAACTCCTGCGAATCGCCAACAAGCTGCCGGTCATTGCCGATTGAGGATGCAGCAGGGTCAAGGCCGCCGCCACGCCCACTTCGAGCGCAGCTACATCGAGATCGATCCTTCGCGGAATTCCGTGCGGTCGAGCCACGCGTTGACCAGCACCGGCTTGCCGCTCGCCGCGGCGGCGCGCGCGTCGGCGAGCACTCCAGGCACCCCAGCCATCGAATGCACGCGCAGGCCGGTCGCGCCGAATCCCGCGACCACGTCGTCGTAGGCCGAGCGCGCGAGCACGGTGGCGACGTCGTCCTTGAGCATCTTCACCTGTTCGCGGGCGATCTGGGTCCAGCCGGCGTCGTTGCCGACGACTGCGATGACCGGGATGCGGTGGCGCACGAAGGTATCGAACTCGGTCATGCCGTAGCCGCATGCGCCGTCGCCGTAGACGATCCAGACTTCCGATTGCGGGCGACACAGCTTCGCGCCGAGCGCGAAGCCGGCACCCACGCCCAGGGTGCCGAACACGCCGGGGTCGAGCCAGGAGAGCGGGCTGCGCGGGTGCAGGACGTAGGAAGCGGTCGCGACGAAATCGCCGCCGTCGGCGACGAATACCGCGTCGTCGGCGGCAGCGGCGTCGATTTCGCGGCAGAGCGCGATCGGGTTGACGTGCTCGCCCATCGCCGCGGCCTGCTCGTCGATCTCGGCTTCGCGCGCCTGGTCGCGCGCGCGCAGTTGCGCGATCCAGCTTTCGTGCGTTGCGCCTGAATCCGATGCGGCGGCGAGCTTTTGCAGGAACAGGCCTGCGTCGCCGATGGCGGCGATCGTGGGGCGGCGGTTCAGGCGCGCATCGCGCGCGCTGCGGTTGGCAGCGATCAGCTTGCTCGAGCGGCGGATGTGCCGGCCGTAGTCGAGCCGGAAATCGCACGGGACGCCGGCCAGCACGACGCAATCGGATTCGCGCAGCGCCTGGCGCCGCTGGTGGCGCATCTGGAGCGCATGCTCGCGGCCGAGCAGCCCGCGCGCCATGCCCGAGAGGTACGCCGGAATGCCCAGGCGTTCCACGGCTTCGGCGACTGCGAAGGCGTCGCCCCCGGCGAGCGCCTGGCTGCCGATCACGAGCAGCGGCCGCTCGGCGCGGGCGAGCGCGCGCGCCGCAGCGTCGATGCTCGACTGCGCGGGCGCTTCGGCGACGACGGTGCGAGGCCGCAAGGTGATCGGGTCGCGGCTGCCGGTCAGCATCTTCTCGACGTGCCGGCGCAAGTAGTAGCCGACGAAGCGGTCGGCGAGCGAAGTGCCCTTGCCGGCCGCGCCCGCGTACCACTCGCGTATCGTCGCCTCCTCGTACAGCAGGTCCACGGGGCACTCGACGAACACGGGCCCGGGAACGCCCTCGCGCGCGACGGCGAAGGCTTCGGTGACGGCGGGCGCGAGGTCGCAGACCCGGCGCACGGTCTTGACGAGCTTCACGTGCGGCGCGACGAGCGGCCGCTGGTCGATGTCCTGCAGCGCGCCCCTGCCTTGCAGGGCGGTGGGCGCGGCGCCGCCGAGGATCACGAGCGGAGATTGCGCGAGCTGCGCGTTCTTGAGCGCGGTGATGGTGTTGGTCACGCCGGGCCCCGCGGTGACGGCGGCGACGCCGGGGACGCCGGTCAGCCGCGCGACGGCGTCGGCGGCGAAGACCGCGGTCGCCTCGTGGCGCACGTCGACGACGCGGATGCCGCGGGACTTGGCGGCGGAGAGGATCGGCGAGATGTGGCCGCCGCAGAGCGTGAACAGGAAGCGCACGCCGTGGGCTTCGAGCGCGGCTGCGATGCGGTCACCGCCGTGCATGGGGTCCTTCCCGAGCCGGCACCGCCGGACGCAAACGGCATGCCTTGCTTCGCCTTCCATGATCTCCCGATTTCGGGAAGTTGCGAAGTTGCAACTTCCCGAAATCGGGAGACGAATGTAAACCCAGGATCTTCACGGATGATGTCAGGCAGCGGGTCATACGCGATTACGACCCGGCGCGGGCGCGGCGCTCCGCGTCCTCGTTCGCCAGGGCTCTGAAATCCACCTTGCCGATCAGCGTGCGCGGCAAGGCGGTGCGGAATTCGATCTCGCGGGGGCAGGACCACTTGATGAGCTGCGTCTGGCAGTGCTCGATCAGCTCGCGCTCGAGCGCCTCGCCGGCTTTCGTGGGGTCCTTCGGGACGACGAACGCCTTCACGCGCTCGACCTGCGCCGGATCGGGGACGCCGATGACGCAGGCCTCGGCCACCATCGGGTGCCGGTACAACACCTTCTCGACCTGGGTGGGGTAGACGTTGAAGCCCGATGACTTGATCATGCGCTTCAGGCGCAGGACGAAGTAGAAGAAGCCGTCCTGGTCCATGCGGCCGATGTCGCCGGTGTGCAGCCACGTGCGGCCGTCGGCGTGGACCCGCAGCGCCTGGCGCGTGGCATCGGGATCGTCGAGGTAACCGAGCATCACGGCGGGGCCCGAGATGCAGATCTCCCCCTCTTCGCCCGGCGGCAACTCCTCCACGCTGTCCGGCCGGCAGATCTTTGCGAGCATGTCGGGGAAGGGAACGCCGATGCTGCCCTCGCGGTACTCGGTGACCGGCATCGCCATGATCGCGGTCACCGCCTCGGTGAGCCCGTAGCCTTCGAGCAGCCGCACGCGTCCTCCGCGCGCGGAGACGAGCGCCTCGAAGCGCTCCTTCACGGGGCGGGGCAGCGTGTCCGCGCCCGAGAACGTCGCGCGCAGGCAGGAGAGGTCGGCTTTCGCGAGCGAGGCGTCGCGCGAGAGCGCATCGAACAGGGTCGGCACGCCGACGACGAGGTTCGGCCGCTTGCTGCGCAGCAGCTTCGCCACCACCTCGGCGCTGAACATCGGGACCAGGATCGACTTGCCCCCGCCCATGAGCATCGCGTTGATGCACACACCGAGCCCGAAGCCGTGGAAGATCGGCAGGATCGCGAGCATCGAATCGCCTTCGCGCATGCTGCCCCAGGTCGCGGCCTGCATGCCCTCGGCGATCAGGTTGCGGTTCGAGAGCAGGATGCCTTTCGGAGTGCCGGTGGTGCCGCCGGAAAAGAGGATCGCCGCAGGGTCGTGGGTGCCCGCGGCGCCGAGCGGCGCAACCGGATGCGCCTGCGACATGATGTCCGACCACCACGCGACCGACGGATCGGCGGGGACCTGCGGGATCTTGCGCCCCTTGGTGAGCCAGAAGCCGAACTTCTTCACGGTGGAGAGATAGTCGGGGATGCGCGCGAGGATGAGCCGCTCCAGAGGAGCTTCCTTGCGCGCCTCGGCGAAGCGCGCGTAGAAGGCATCCAGCGTGAGCGCGATGCGCGCTCCACTCACGGCGAGGTAGCGGGCGATTTCCGGGGGCGCGGACAGCGGATGGATCATGGCTGCGACCGCGCCGAGCTTGTTGGCGGCGTAGAAGGCGATGACGCCCGCGGGCGAGGTCGGCATCGAGATCAGGATGCGATCGCCCGCCTTCAGGCCGAGCGCGGCGAGCGCGTCCGCGCAGCGGTCGATCGCGGCGATGAGCTCGCGGTAGCTCGAGGTGGTGTCGAGGAAATCCCAGGCGGTCGCCTCCGGGATGCGGCGCGCGGTCGCGGCGAGGGCTTCGTAGAGCGTGACCTCGGGATAGTCGAGCGACGCCGGCACGTCGCCGTAGAAGCGCAGCCAGGGTCGATCCGTGGACATTGTTTCTCCCCTTGTGCGCGAATGATACCGCAGCGGACGGGAAGCATTTTCAGGATCTTCCCTCACCCCGGCCCTCTCCCGGAGGGAGAGGGAGAAGGAGGGCGAGGATCACCCTTCTCCCTCCGGGAGAAGGGCCGGGGATGAGGGAAAAGACAATGTCCCTCCGGCCACGGTACACTGCGCGGCTTTTCGACGCAGTTCCGGTGAAGATGGCGCAACAGACTCCCTACGACGAGCTCGGCGGCGAGCGGAAAGTCCGCGCGCTGGTCGAGTGCTTCTACGACCTGATGGACACCGAGCCCGAGTTCCTCGCGATCCGCGGCCTGCACCAGCCCGACATGGCGCGGGCGCGCGAGAAGCTGTTCCTGTTCCTCTCGGGCTGGCTCGGCGGGCCGCAGCTCTACGTGCAGAAGCACGGGCACCCGATGTTGCGCGCGCGCCACCTGCCGTTCCCGATCGGCGAGTCCGAGCGCGACCAGTGGGTCGCCTGCATGGCCCGCGCGATGCAGGAGGTGGGTGTCGAGGAGGGGCTGCGCGAGCGGCTCGCGCAGGCGTTCTTCCGGACCGCGGACTTCATGCGCAACCGCGCCGGCTAGTGCGGCGATATACTGGCCTCGCATGAACGAGATCCTGTTGGCGGGCCTGGTCCTGCTTGCGCTGCTGTCCCTCCTGCTCCTCTGGTGGATGCGGGCGCTGTCGCGCCGCGTGGGGGAGATGCCGCAGTCCCTGCTCGCGACGCTGGAGGAAAAGCACCGCGAGATGTTGAAGGACATGCACGACGGTCTCGCGCGGCAGGGCGACCGCCTGGGCGGGAGCTTCAACGAATCCTCCGAGCGGCTGCGCGGCACGCTCGGCGAGGAGCTCAAGCAGACCCGCGACACGCTGCATGCGCTGCGCCTGTCGCTTACCCAGGACCTCGGCCAGAGCCGCGAGGCGATGGCGCAGAAGCTCGCCGACGCCACCCAGGCGCTGACCGCGAAGGTCGAAGAGCGCCTGGAGCAGATCTCGGGCAAGGTGAGCGAGCGCCTGGACGAAGGCTTCAAGAAGACCAACGAGACCTTCATCAGCGTGATCCAGCGCCTGG
>Ga0082335_1008519_pt1 | contig 11592 bp, 5 predicted proteins | sample Subgrocontami58m_FD_72375 | JGI IMG/M metagenome (GOLD analysis project Ga0082335, IMG submission 72375) | Subsurface groundwater microbial communities from S. Glens Falls, New York, USA - GMW37 contaminated, 5.8 m (SPADES assembly) (version 2) ...
TCCACTACCTCGACGCGTCGGTGATGGCCTTCGCGCTCGGATCGCTGCGGCCGTCCGGCGCCGGGTCCGTCGGACCGCGCTCCGTCTTCGCCGAATCGCTCACGCCGAGCCCGCAGGCGGACCGGCTGTACGTGCCGCATCAACGGCAGAACACCGACAACTTCGACCGCAAGTTCAACAACACGGTCTCCCCGCTCGTCACGTCGCTCGAAGCGTCCTCGCTCTCGCCGATCCGGCGCGAGGAGCTGGCCCTCGACGCGGTGGACACGCCGGTCGGCTTGCCGATCGCGTCGGTCATCGATCCGAGCGGCTCGCGCCTCTACGTCGCGAACGCGATCAGCAGCGACATCTCGGTCGTGGATCTCGCGTCGAGCTTCCGGCTGGCGCACGTCCTGGTCGGCGACCACCCGCGCGAGATCGCCCTCTCGCCCGACGGCGCGCTCCTCTACACGCTGAACGTCGTCTCGGACGACGTGAGCGTCGTCGATACGGCGAGCGAGCAGGTGGTGAAGACGCTCCCGCTCGCGACCGACCCGCGTCCGGCGATCGAGAAGCAGGGGCAGCGGCTCTTCATGGTCAGCCGGCCGGAGACGCTGTCGCGCGACCGCTGGATGACCTGCGCGTCGTGCCATCTCGACGGCGGCAACGACGGGCAGGTCTGGCTCGGCGAGCCGTTCGGTCCGCGCAACACGCCGATCCTCCGCGGGATCAAAGGCACGCAGCCCTTCCACTGGTCCGGCGACTTCCCGCGCATCCAGGACGCGAACCCGTTCATCCAGGGACAGCTGGGCGGCACGGGCATCTCCGACGGCGAGCTCGAAGCGCTCGCCGCCTTCATCGAGAGCCTCACGCCGCTGGCGAGCGCGCGGCGCGCGGCCGACGGGACGCTCTCGCCCGGCGCCGTCCGCGGCGCGGCGGTGTTCAAGCGCGCGGACTGCGTTCGCTGCCACGTGACGCCGCTCATGACCGACCGCCAGCTGCGCGACGTGGGGACCGGCGACCCCTTCTACGACGCACCCAGCGGGGGCGGGAAGCTGGCCGAGAAGCGGGGCGGCGCGTACAAGACGCCGCCGCTGCGGGAGCTGTGGCTCACGGCGCCCTACCTGCACGACGGGCGCGCGAAGACCCTGCGCGACGTCCTGACCACCTTCAACACGGACGATCGCCACGGCAAGACGAGCGGGCTGTCGGAAGGCGATCTGAAGGACCTCGAGACCTTCCTGCTCTCCCTGCCGGTCACCGACGGCGATCGCCAGCAGCTCGGAACACCCTGATTTGGTGACCACGACCCGATCCGGACGCGACACGCTCGACCCCGGTGCGGGCTCAGCCGCCGGATGAGGGTGCGGGGGCTCGCTTCCGGACGCGACGCGGTCGACCCCGGTGTAGGCTCAGCCGCCGGATGAGGATGCGGCTGCTCGCGTGCTCCGTGGTCGCGCTCATCGTCGTGAGCGCGTGCCAGACCGGATCCGGCCCCGCGCCGAGCGCCGCGCCGGCCGGTCAGCAGACAGCACCGGCGGGCGTCGGGCCGGGCGCGGGGGCGGGCGTCGGTGCGCCGTCCGGCACCCCCCTCGATGCGGCGATCCAGGACCTCTCGAAGGGCCTGATCTTCCCGCAGCAGCCGACGCCGTTCAGCTACCAGCAGCGCGAGCTGGCCCCGGTGGCCGCGAAGATCTCGGTGTCGCCGCTCGGTCCGGATGGATCGGTCACGGTCATGGGCGCGCCCGGCGCGATCCCGGCCACCCAGCTCAGCTCGGCGCTGCACGACCTCATCGAGGTCGATTCCATCGACACGATGACGGCGCAGTGCGCGCCCGTGGGGCGGGACGGCTCTTTCAGCATCCGGCTGCAGACCGGACCCGGCGCCACGCTGCTCGTGAACGCGCGCGCGCAAGGCACCTGTAGCGCGCAGGGTCCGATGACGTCACCGAGCGCGGTCCTGCGGGTGCCCGACGGGACCACGCCCGGTCCGACGCTGCCGTTCCGTCACAGCGCGTTCGACAGCAGGCTGCACTGGACGGCGAGCGGCGAGCTCATGGGGCCGGCCGCGTTCCTCGACGTGCGCTCCGACGACGTGCCACCGGGTCAGTGCTACGTCCCGCGCCTGCACGTGTACCGGCTGTTCGACGCGCAGGGCCTCTACGTCTCGCAGGTGAACGTGAACGCGAGCGGGCCGGTCCTCACGCCGACCGGGCTCCCGCTCGAGACCGACCAGGGACCGAACCACTACTGGGCGCTCGCCACGCCACAGCCCGCGGCGCAGTGCTTGCGCGGCAGCGGCCGCTACGACCTCTCCGGCTGGACGAGCGGGCTCGAGCCGGGGTGGTACGCGGCGCGGCTGGTCTGGTACCTCCGTCTCGGCGACGGCAGCGAGCAGCGGCCGGACTCGCCGCCCGGACGCGAGGAGGACGCGAACCGCGGCGAGGAGGGCTACGCGCAGTCGAAGGTCGGGATCGAGGCCAACACCGGCGTGGGGTACCTGCCGCTCGCGAACGTCGGCAACGCCGCGACGCCGCTGATCCCGGCGACGCTCTTCAACGACGGATCGAGCTGGGGCTCGGGCGGCCTGCGTGGGGTGGTCGCCAAGGAGGACCAGGGACGCTTCGGGCTCGACAGCCGCATCGCCTTCCCCGGCGAGTACATCGCCTCGCCGCGCGACCCGCTCTCCGGCCGGAAGGTGAAGTACCTCCTCGAGCCGTTCCTGCCTTCGATCGCGTACAGCGCGTTCGACTTCGTGTCGCCGCAGCCGCTCTTCACGCTCGACGCCCAGCGGCCGGGTCAGCTCTCCGTCTCCATCACGAAGCCGGACGGCAAGACGACCGAGCTCGCGAAGGACGCGCCGATCGTGCAGCAGTTCCTCAGCGGGACGACGGGCGGCGCCTACATGAACGAGCCCCCGCTCTCGGGACCGGGGCGGACGTTCGCGATCACGACCGGCCTGCCGTCGCTCCTGGTCGATCTCGACCAGTACGGCAAGACGGCGGTCACACTGTCCGGGACGCTGCGCTCCGCCTGGGGCCAGGAGCTGCGGATCCGCGGGACCTACGAGTTCACCGTCGCCGAGCCGCTCGACCTCTCGCTCGGCACGTTCATGGGCACGCCGCTCGAGGTCGGCGCCGAGCTCAACCCGACGATCGCGGTCCACCCGAGCGTGCCCGCCGACCTCCAGATGAGCGTCGACTTCTACCCGGACGGCGACGCGACGAAGAAGCAGCCCTTCCAGACGTCGGGGAAGGCGAACCGGGAAGGCTACTTCGCGCCGAAGGACGTGTGGAAGGCGCCCGGGCCCGGCGAGTACCTGAGCCGCGTGACCGCGACCTGGAAGGACCCGGCCAACGGCACGCTCTGGATGGGCTCGCGGACGAGCGCGTCGATCGTGGCCACGCCGAACACGCCGCTCATCGCGCACGGGCAACGCAACGTCGAGCTCGCGATCCTCGCCAAGGACAACACGCTGCGGACGTGGTTCTTCACCAGGGCGTTCGACCCCGCGTGCGGCGAGGCGTCGTGCGACCCGATCGGCAAGCACGAGGCCCGCACCGTCGGCCCGTACCCGTTCTTCCGCGGCGACGTCGCGTGGATGGCCGACATGAGCCCGATCACGCCGTCGGTCACGCTCGAGGACCCGACCGGGATCCTCGGCACGCTCGCGCCGCAGGTCGCGTCGGCGTACGAGTACTGCAGCCCCGCGGGCTGCGCGAAGGCGCCCGACTCGAAGAAGCTGAACAGCCAGACGTCGGCCGGCAACGGCGCGTCCGGACGCCCGAACGCGGTCCAGAGCTGGGCGTACTGGTACACGAGCGCCGAGCACGCGGACGGCGTGAGCGTCCGGCAGGTCGCCTCGGAGTTCCATGCCACGCACGACCACTGGTACGGCCACGAGGGCTACGGCTGCCAGATCGGCACGGCGTGCTTCCGCGCCTGGAACGACAACCAGCGCAACGACAACCGCCAGGGCGACGTCGAGGGTGACGTGAAGCTGCTCTTCGGCGGTGCGGTCGTGAAGAGCGCGGCGGGCGCGCAGTTCGTCCCGTACGCGTCCATGTCGGTGATCGTCGCCGGCGCGGTCGTGACGAGCGCCCAGGGCGTGAACCCGCCGACCTACAACCTCCGCGATCCGAAGGGCAACCGGATCTGCCCTCCGTACCAGGGCGCCGCGGGCGGCCTCGCCACCTGCGGTCCGCTCATCACCATCCAAGGCCTCCCGTACGACCTCTTCGTGACGCCGACCGGCACGCGTCCGGGAGAGGTGCTCGAGCCCGGCGACAGCTTCGTCTTCGCGGGCGAGGCCTGGCCGACGCTGGACGTGGCCTACGCCGTCACGCTCACCTCACCGTCGGGCAAGGAGCAGAAGCTCACCGGGCGCGCGTCGTCGATCGGACACATCGACGGGAGCGGCAAGCACGTGAGCGTCACGGAGCCCGGCGTCTGGACCGTCCACGTCGCCGCCACGCAGGACCGCCCGCTCCCGTCGACGGGGGCGGTGCCCAGCCCGGTCATCGTCGCGGACGGCAAGACCAAGCTCCCCGGCTACAGCGCGCCCCTCTCGGCGATCCTCGGGTCGAAGGACTCGACGTACCGCTTCGTCGTCGCGTCGCCGCGGGCGGACATCCCGGTGGCGACGGAGCTGACGATGGGCCAGCAGCCGAACGGCCCGGCCCGCATCCCCAAGACGATCACGGTGACGGTGAACGTGCCGCAGGGCGCGACGGACCTGCGCGCGATCGTCGCCAAGCCGGGGCTGCTCGTCAGCGACGCGCCCGTCGGCGGCAGCGGCCCGGTGCGCATCGAGCTGAACGCCGACAAGCTCTACGCCGACGGGTTCACCAACATCGTCCTCGGCGCGTCGGCGCTCGACGTGACCGTCGTGGGCAAGGCGGGGAACGACTGGTTCGCCCGCACCGTGAACCTGCGCGGGATGACGCCGCTCGGCGGTGCGAAGGCGACGATCCGCTAGGAGGGGACGTGATGTCGGATCACGGTCGTGAAGACGGGACGAGCCGCTTGACGCGGAGGCGCGCGCTCCGGCTCATGGGCATCGGCGCGGGAACCGCGCTCGCGGCCGCGTGCGCGCCGGCGGTAGCGACGCCGGCCGCGACGAACGCGGCGACGCAGGCCGCCGCGACGGCGGCCGCGGCGGCCACGCGGGCCGCGACGCCTGTGCCGGCGACGCCGGCCCCGACACCGAAACCGACGCCGTTCAGCATCGCGTCGATGAAGGATCCGCTCATCGACAACCACACGCATCCGATCGTGCCGTCGCAGGGCGACCAGGCGCAGTACTACGACGGGCTCGTGCGGCTCATGGACCAGAACAACGTCGCGTTCAGCGTCATGCACCGCAACGCCCAGTGGGTGACCCCGGGGAACACCTTCGGCAAGGACCACGACGACTGGATCCGCGCGGCGATGGACCGCCACCCCGGCCGGATCCTCGGCGGCCTCGGCGGATTCGACCCGGCCTCCCCGGACGCGCCCGCGTACGTGCGCGCGCAGCTCCAGACCGGGAAGTGGGCGTTCGTCGGCGAGCTCGACCTCAAGAATCCCGGTCCGAAGACGCAGATCCCGATCAACTCGCCGGTCATGCTCGAGATCGCCAAGGTCGCCGCCGAGTTCAAGGTCCCGCTCGTCTACCACTACAACTTCGACTACCCCAGCGGGGACGCCCAGGTCGGCATGCGCGAGCTGGAGGATGCCGTCGCGAAGAACCCCAACACGACCTTCGTGAACGCCCACAACCCGCCGGTGCCGCTCATGGCCAAGTACCCGAACCTCTGGGGGGAGCTGTCGCTCTTCAGCCCCCAGACCCCGAACCAGCAGTTCCTCCAGCAGCTCGCTCAGGCGCCGGCGACGCTCGACCGGCTCTGCCTCTGCGTCACCGACCTCCAGACGCCCGACCTCAACGTCGTGGCGGGCCTGCAGACGCCGATGACCTACAAGCAGGCCGCGGACGCGTCACGGAGCTTCCTCGCGACGCTCCCCGCGGACGTCCACGACAAGATCGCCTACAAGAACCTCATGCGCCTCTTCAAGCTGAGCTAGCGGCGGAGACGTGGACCTTCGCCGCTTCATAGCCCTTGGCGCGATCGTCGCGCTCGTGACCGCGTGCGGCGCGCCGCCCGCCGCGTCGAGCGCCGCCGCCACCGCCGCAGCCGTGGCGGTCGCGAGCGTCGCGGCGACGGCGCCGGCGGCCACCGCCTCAGCGCAGCCCACAGGGACGCCGGTCGCCGCCTCCGCGCAGCCGACAGCGACGCCGGCGCTCTGGTCGTCGATGCCGGCGCCGGCCGATGCCGGCGTGGCGGGCGCCGAGTGGATCGCCATCCCGATGCCGGGTGGGCGGACCTCGCGCGCGGCCGTCTTCCGGCCCGCCGGTGCCGGCCCGTTCCCGGTCGTGCTGGTCTGGCACGGTACCGAGGGCTTCAAGACGAAGCACGTGCAGCTCGCGGCGGACCTGGCCCCGGCGGGTGTGGTCGCGGTCGCGACCTGTTGGTACGCGGGCAACTACGAGGGGCCGACGAGCGGCCCCCAGGCCCAGCCGCCGACGACCGCTCTCGACGGCGTCACGTGCCCCGGTGGCCCCGACTTCACGGAGAGCTTCACGTCCGCGACCATGCAGGGCCTGCGCGCGCTCGTCGCCGCCGCGCGTTCGCTGCCCGGAGTGCGCGCCGACCGCGTCGGCCTCCTTGGGCACTCGCGCGGCTCAGTCGCGGCGATCGCCGTCGCGGCGACGACGCCGGGGATCGGCGCCGTCGTCGCCGCGGCCGGCTACCCGGACCCGGCCGTCTCGTACCTGGCGACCCTCTCGACCCCGGTGCTCATGCTCCAGGGCACGGACGACGACTTCTACCCGAACGACGCGCAGCAGCCACGCGCCTTCGAAAAGGCGATGGTCGCCGCAGGCAAGAACATCCGCTCGCGGTACTTCGACGGCGCTCCGCATCACCTCGCCTTCCTGCCGCCGTGGCACGACGAGGTCGTGCGGCTCGCGTCCGCGTTCTTCAAGGAGCGCCTCGCTCCCTAGAGCGCGGCGCGCGTGTGGAGCGGCACGCTCACGCGTTCGCCATACTTGCCCACCGATGCGCCGCTCAAGCCTCCGGGGACCACGGGCGCGTCTCACGCTCGTCCACACCGCGGTCGCCGCGCTCGGCGCGCTCGAGCTCATCCGCACGCTCCACCAGACCTGGGTCCGTCTGGCCATCCGCGAGGAGCCCGCGCTCCTCGCGTTCGTCGTCGCGCTTCCGGTCGCGAGCGCGCTTGCCAGCATCGTCGCGATCGTCCTGGGGGCCCGCACCGGCCTGCGCCGCCGTGCGCTCGTCACCGACCTGGCCACGCTCGGCTCGGCGTTCGCCGCGGCGCTCCTCCTCTCGCTCCCGATGGGCCCGAACGCGCGGGGCGTCGTCGGACTCCTCTACGTGGCCGTGCTCGCCCTGCGCCTCGCGCCGTCGGTCGCGCTGGTGCTGCGGGGCCGCGAGCGGTCGGGCGCGGCCGTCTTCGCGCTCTCGCTCGTCTTCTACGGTGCCGTCGCGGTCTGGGCGGGCGCGGCGAGCGCCGCGCAGGGCGACCAGCCGCACTACCTGCTCGCCGCCGACCGACTCGCGCGCGGCAGCCTCGACCTCGCGCCGGCGTACGCGGATGACGCGCTCTTCGGCGCGCTCACCGGCGGCCTCCACTTCGGTCCCGGCGACGTCGAGACGCACGTCGCGCGGGCGCCCGTCGGCGACCGGCTCGTGCAGGGCTACGGGCTCGCGCTCCTCATCGCGCCCGGCTGGGCGGTGTGGGGAAAGACCGGCGCGCTCCTCATCCTCGCGCTCGTCGCGGCGTTCGCGTCGCTCCAGACCTGGCAGCTCTGCCGCGAGACGGTGGACGACGCGCGCCACGCCGCGGTCGCGTGGGCGGCGACCGCGTTCCTCGCGCCGCTCCCCACGCTCGCGGGCGCGGTCTACCCGAACGTGGTCGGCGCCGCCGCGATCGTCTGGTCCTACCGCCTCCTCTTCACCGCGGAGCGACGGCGCCCGCTCCGCGCGGGGCTCGTCGCCGGTACGGTCCTGCTCCTCACGCCGCGCGACGCCGTCGCGGTCTTGCTCTTCGCGCCGTTCGTCGTGCCGGCGACCGGTGTCACGCTCGCGACGGTCCGAGCTGCGCTACAGCGTCCAGCCGCGCCCCCGCGTCCGGCCGCGCTCGAGCTGCCTGCGGTTTCCGCGCGTCCGGCCGCGCCCCCGCGTCCGGCTGGGCTCGAGCTGCCTGCGGTTTCCGCGCGTCCGGCCGCGCTCGCCGCGCTCGTTGGGCGCGATGGGCGACGCTTCGGCGTGGCATTCGTGGGCATGCTGCTGGCGGTCTCGCTCTTCGACCTCGTCGCGTACGGCGTGCCGCTCCCGTACGCGGGCTACGGCTTCGGCATCGAGATGGCGCAGCGCCTCGACGCCCTTCCGACGCTCTCGTTCCACGCCGAGATCGGGCTGCCGGGCATCCTCTTCGACAAGGCCTTCGGGCTCGCCGGGAGCGCCCCCTGGTTCTTCATCGGCCTCGCCGGGGTCGGCGCCGCACTCGCGCGGCGACGCGGCGCCGGGACGCCGCCCGATGCGCCAGCGCCCGCACTCGTCCCGGCGCCCGCGCTCGCGCCGACGCTCGCGCCGGCGCTCGTGGCGGTCGCCGGCAGCGTCCTCGCGCTCTCGGTCTACCGGCTCTGGCAGGGCGGCTGGTCGCCGCCGAACCGCTACGTCGTCGACGTGCTCCCGCTCTGGGCACCGTTCGTCGGCCTCGCGCTGCCGCGGCTCCGCGGTCTCGTGGGGGGCACGGTCGTCTGGTCGCTCCTCTCGCTCTCGGCGCTCGCGACGTTCCTCCTGGTGGCGGTGCCGAACCTCGGCTTCAACCTGAGCGACACCGCGAACCTCGCCGAGGCCCTCGAGGACGTGCTGCCGGTATCGCCCTTCTCGTGGCTGCCGTCGTTCCAGGCGCCCGATCCGGCGGCGCTCGTCGCGGCCTGGCTGTGGTCCATCCCGCTGTGGGCCGGCTGCGCCCTGCTCCTCCGTCGCGGCTTCACGCGGGGACCGGCGTGAGCGTCTGCCACCGCGAGCTCCTCCTCCGTCGTCGCGGCTTCGCGCGGCGGCCGGCGTGAGCGTCCGTCGGCGCGAGCTCCTGCTCTTCCTCGTCGCGAACGCCGCGGGCGTCGCGCTCACCGCGCTCGCACCGTTCGTGCCGCCGGAGCATGCGACGCACGACCCGCAGGTCGCCGACAGCCTGGTCACCCGCTGGCTCCCCTACGCCCTGGCCCTCGCGACGCTGCTCACGGCTGCGCTGGCGCTCCGGGCGCCCGATGCACGCCCGCTCTACGCGCGGCACGCTTGGCTCTGGCTTGCGGTCCCGGCGTCGATGGCGCTCGTGCGGTTCGGCGACATGGTCGAGCCGCCCGCTTACGGGCTGCCCTACGTCGTCCTGGTTGCGGCCATCGCGATACACGGACTCGCTGCCCTCGTCGAGACCCGGCATGTGCGGAGCGAGCAGGCGCTCGGTCTCCTCCTCGGCGCCACCGTGACCGTCGCGGCGCTCGCGCTCCTGCCGTACGACCGCACGCTCCAGCTCGGACAGTCCGACGAGCCGCACTACCTCCTCGCGATGCAGAGCCTCGCGCGCGACCGGGACCTCGACCTCACGAACGACTACGACGGCGCGTACGAGGACCTCTATGCCGACCGGCTCCCGGACCGGCACGTCGTCCAGGTGGGCAACGCGCAGCGGCCGATCCACGACCTCGGGCTCGTCGCGCTCGGCGCGATCCCCTTCGCCCTCGCGCGGCGCACGGGCGTCCTCGTCCTCATGTGCCTGCTCGGCGGGGCGTTCGGCTGGCGCGGCTTCCACCTCCTGCGCGCGCTCTCGTTCGGTCGCGGCAGCGCGCTCCTCGCGACCGGTGCGGTCGCGCTCCTCCATCCGCTCTTCACCTACACGACGCAGGTCTACCCGGATCTTCCCGCCGCGCTCGCCATAGTCCTCGCCGCGGAGTGCCTCGCCCGTCCGCCGAGCGCAAGGCGCCTGGGCACCGCGAGCGCGCTCTGCGGCGCGCTCGTCTGGCTCACGGCACGCGCCTGGTTCGCTGCCGGCGGACTCGGCCTCGTCGTCGCGATCGTCGCGCTCCGCGCGCGGAGCCCGCGGCTCATCCTGGCCGGCGCGCTGCCGTTCGCGGCGCTCCTCCTCGCGAACGCCTGGGTCGACAAGGCCCTCTTCGACGCCTTCCTGCCGAACGAGGGGTACTTCGCGATCCGCGACCAGCAGACTGTCCTCGCGTTCACGCCGCAGATCGGCATCCCCGGGCTGCTCGTCGACCGCACCTTCGGCCTCCTCGCGCGCGCGCCGCTCTACGCGCTCGCGTTCTTCGGCGCGGTCCCGCTCTGGCGGCGCGGCCGCTCGCTCGGCTCGGCCGCGCTCGCCGCGCTCGCGCTCGCCTGGCTCTTCGAGCTCGTTTACGTCGGCGACGTCCGGTACTGGTGGGCGGACGGCTCGCCATCCTCGCGGTACCTGCTCTCGACGCTGGCGCTCCCGCTCTGCGCCCTCGCCGCGGGGCTCGAGCGCCTGCGCGGCGACGCGGGCCGGCTCCTCGTCGCTGCGGCCGCGGGCTGGAGCGCCCTGATGACGTTCGCGCTCGCTCTCCTGCCGGGGCTTCGCTACGACCTCGCCGCCGCCGCCGTGACGGGGGCGCCGGGGGACCTGTGGTCGCGCCTCACCTTCGTCCTTCGCGCCGACCCAGCGCTCCTCTTCCCGTCGCTCGTCCGTGCGGCGCCGCAGGACGCGCTCCTCGCGGGATCCTGGCTCCTGCTCCTCCTCGCGCTCGCGTACGCGGGAGCGCGCCGGCCGCGCGGCGGGGCGAGTCCCATACTCTGAGCTATGCGGAACGGGCCGGGCGATGGCGGGCGGGACTGGGGCTCCATCGACTGGTCGAACATCGACCTCTCCGGCTTCGGCCGCCGCCGGCTCGCCGGGCCAGGCGGGCGCGGAACTCTCGTCGGGGTCCTCGTCGCGGCGCTCTTCCTGCTCCCGCTCGTCGTGGCGCCGCTCATCTCGTTCCTCACCGACCTCCTGTGGTTCCGAAGCCTCGGCCTCGAGAACGTCTACCTCCTTCGCTTCACGGCGTCGTTCTCGGCCTTCGTCGCGTTCCTCCTCGCCTTTTTCGTCTTCGCCATCCCGAACCTCTACTTCGCGCTGCGGCCCACGTTGCCGCGGCTCGTCGTGGACGTCTCCGCCCGGCCGCGCCGGAGCGCGCTCGCGACGACGCTGCGGCTCCTCCCGCTCCTGCTCGTCCCGTCGCTCTTCTTCGGGATCGCGGGCGCCGACCAGTGGGACGAGCTCCTCCGCTTCATGAACGCCGCGCCGTTCGGCGTGAGCGACCCGGTCTTCGGTCGCGACGTCTCCTTCTACTTCTTCACGCTCCCGGTGCTCGAGTTCGCGCGCGGCTGGCTCATCGCGGCCGTGCTCGTCGCGGCGGCGCTCGTGGCGCTCGTCTACGTCGTCCGCGGCGCGATCGGCGTCGTCTCCGCGCCGCTCAGCCAGGCCGCCCTCGGCGCGAGCGCGCGGACGGCGCTCCCGCTCCCGCCGCCGGCGCGG
>Ga0082335_1008521_pt1 | contig 11588 bp, 13 predicted proteins | sample Subgrocontami58m_FD_72375 | JGI IMG/M metagenome (GOLD analysis project Ga0082335, IMG submission 72375) | Subsurface groundwater microbial communities from S. Glens Falls, New York, USA - GMW37 contaminated, 5.8 m (SPADES assembly) (version 2) ...
CGGCCTAGCCGGACTGCGCCACGCCCCGAAAGGGTTGGGGGATTCGCAATCCAGACCTTGGTGCCTCAGCACCACGCGCTAGCCGGACTGCGCCACGCCCCGATCAAATGAACGGGCAGAGTATAATGCGAAGGATGAGTCCCCGTCAAGCAATTCTATTCATTACTTATCTTACGCTTCTTTTTGGACTTTCAGCCTGTATCCCCTCAAATGAGCCGCAAAGCGTACCGGCACAAACAGCGACCTCACCTGCGCCCACCGCCACAGCAACTTTTACGCCCAGCCCCATTCCACCCACACCCACTCCCACCCCGTTGACTTGTCTCAGCCAGCCAGGCACGATCAAACAGGATGTAATCTCTTCTACAAATCCACCACAGGAATTCCTTATCTACCTCCCGCCTTGCTACGGGGAATTGGGCGATATGAATTATCCAGTCCTTTATCTGCTGCACGGGCAAACCTACACACAAGATCAGTGGGTGAGAATAGGTGCGCCAACCATTGCAGATCAACTGATTCACTCAGGAGAGACCGCGCCATTTATGATTGTCTTCCCAGATGACCGTTTTTGGAATTTGCAGGCCGGCGCTGGTTTTGGAGATCGTTTCATCAGAGATTTGATTCCCTACGTGGATCAGAATTACCGCACGATACCAGACCGCGCCCATCGTTCTCTTGGCGGTCTCTCTCACGGCGGCGGTTGGGTAGTGAAACTTGGCTTCGAATACCCCGAATTGTTCGGCTCGCTTGGTTTGCATTCCCCAGGCATTTTCAAAGAAACCGCCCCGTATGTGGAGAGGATTGTTCAAAATATTCCAGTAGAAAACCGTCCACGCTTATGGCTGGACGTAGGTGATGCGGACAGGGATTTGGCAAGCATCCTTGTCTTTGAAGAAATGCTCACTCGAAATAATTACATTCATGAATATTATTTCTACGCAGGTGACCATACTGAAATCTATTGGGGCGCGCATGTGCAGGAATATTTGCGTTGGTATGCGCAGGCATGGCAGGCAGAACCAGCAGAGTAATGGGATATAATTTTTTATTACTATCATCTGTCATTGCGAGGAGAATCAATGAATATCTTTGTTACCGGCGGCGCGGGATATATCGGCTCTGCGACAACCGAAGCCTTGATCCAGGCCGGACATTCCATCACAGTTTTCGATTCACTCATCACAGGTCACCGCGCCGCAGTGCCTTCAGGCGCGAAATTCATTCACGCCTCATTGGATGACGGGCATGCTCTTGCTGATGCATTAACCTCCATGAAATATGATGCCATCATGCACTTCGCGGCTTTTATTGAAGCCGGTGAAAGTATGAAAGATCCGGGAAAATTCTTCCGCAATAACCTCAGGAACTCGCTGGAGTTAATGGAAATCGCCGTGCAGGCCGGTGTAAAAAAGCTGGTCTTATCCTCTACTGCCGCTGTATATCAATCCAGTGAAGAACCGCTAACCGAAGATTCGCCGATTGGCCCCACCAATGTGTACGGTCAAACCAAGTTAATGACCGAGCAGGCCCTCGAATGGTATCGCCAAATTCATGGATTGCACTTTGCCGCACTGCGTTACTTCAATGCCTGCGGAGCATTGCCCGGCCGCGGGGAAGCGCATCAACCCGAATCACATCTCATTCCGCGTGTGTTGCAAATTGCATTAGGTCAAACCGAATCCGCAACCATCTTTGGCACAGACTATCCCACGCCGGATGGCACTTGCATCCGTGATTACATCCACGTTGCGGATTTGGTCTCAGCGCATCTTCTGGCTTTGGATGCGCTCGATAAGCGCGACAGAATGACCTACAACGTGGGAAGCGGAAATGGTTTCTCTGTTAGAGAGGTGATCGAGACAGCCCGAAAAGTAACAGGCCATGCGATTCCCACGGTGGAAGCCCCGCGCAGGCCCGGTGACTCTGCCCGCCTGGTCGCATCTCCAAAAAGAATCATCAGCGAATTGGGCTGGAAACCGATCCATACCAACATGCACGAAATCCTCTCCAGCGCGTGGGAGTGGCACAAGTCAAACCCGAATGGATATGAAAAATGACCTTTCTTGTTGTACTTATCGGCTGGGTGTTTTCCCTTTGCCTGCATGAATTTTCTCATGCACTCGTTGCCTATTATGGCGGCGACACCACCGTGAAAGACAAAGGCTACCTCACCTTCAATCCGCTCAAATATACGCATCCGGTTTATTCATTGCTTCTGCCATTGGTCTTTTTGATGATGGGCGGCATCGGCCTGCCCGGCGGCGCAGTCTATATCGAGAGATGGAGATTACGCAGTAAACAATGGGAGACGGCTGTCTCGCTGGCCGGACCGTTCTCCAATGCGCTTCTTGCTTTAATCCTCGGCTTGATCCTGCAAGGGATGCCGATCAGCTCCTCAGGCATTTGGCCGGGGCTGGCCTTCCTCGCCTTCCTGCAAATCTCAGCAGTTGTTCTGAACTTGATTCCACTGCCGCCATTTGATGGTTTCGGCGCAATTGAACCCTACATCCCCATGGACATCCGTATGAAATTTGCCAAAACTCAGGGCATGTTATCGTGGATCGTGCTTATCCTGCTCTGGCAGGTGCCATTCATTGGTGGTCTGTTTTGGGGATGGATTGGTTTTCTTGCGCGGCTTGTTGGAATCCCCTTGGAATTGGCCGGGCTGGGGCTGGATCAATTCATGTTCTGGTAGTAATAAACCCACATCACATTCATACATATTACGGATGAGCATGACCTCCATGTTTCCATCGCGGATGTCATTCGCTTTGAGGTCAGAAAAAAACGCGAAAGGGTTTTCATAATCAAAATTATATAGCAAAAGCCCCATCACAATGACAGGGCTTTTGTTAGCTCTTGACGGCCTTCCCGCCGCCGAGGACGGCGATGGGAGCGTTATTAGTGTCCGCTGCCGGGCATGGGAGTGCCGTTGAAAATTTCAGGATTTTCAGGTCCTTCAACGAGCAGGAAGCCGGCGAGTCCACGTTGCAATCTTGAAAGCGCGTGATCCACAAGGATGTAACGACCGGGGACTTCAAGTTTGAACTCGACCATGGTCGCACCGCCGGGCGGGACGAGGGTGGTCTGCACATCGGCGAGTGGCGCGCTTGTGAGTGAAGCTTGATCGTACACTCGATCAAATATTTCCCCTATCACGTGGAAGGATGATGTCAGGTTGGGGCCGCCGACGCCGAAGAAGATGCGCACGGTTTCGCCAACATTGGCTTTGAGCGGTTTCTGATCGGTAAGCGCGCCGACTGCGCCGTTGAAGACGATGTATTCTGGGTCTTCGTCGAGCAGTTTAGCCACGTCGGTGGTTTGCTTGCCTTTATCGCCAAATGTGCCAGTGGTGTAGATGTCGCCTTGCATCACGTAGAACTCGCGGTCAACTGGAGGCAGGCCGCCTTCAGGTTCGACGAGAATGAGACCATACATGCCGTTGGAAATATGATTGGCTACCATTGGGGTGGCGCAATGATAGACGAAGAGTCCGGGGTTGATGGCTTTGGCAGTGAACATGGTTTCCTGGCCGGGTTCGGTCTGAGTCATTACCGCGCCGCCGCCGGGACCTGTCACTGCGTGGAAATCAACCGAGTGATTCATGGTGCTGGTGGTACTGTTCTTCATGTGGACTTCGATGGTATCTCCCAGACGCACACGAAAGAATGGGCCGGGGACTGCGCCGTTGAAGGTCCAATAGGTGAAAGTGGTTCCATCGGCAAGTTGACCTTCGACTTCAATGGCTTCGAGGTCAATGCGAATAGTTTCGGGGTCGCGTGTTTCGAGAGGCGCGGGCAGGTCGGTTGGGTCACGCACAATATCCACGCCAGTTGTGGGTTCCTGGGGTGCGGCGGCTGGGGCTGAATCACCATACGCGCCGGCGGGCAATCCATTGAGATATTGGACGATCGCGTTGATCTCATCTGTGTTCAGTGTATCCCTGAGCGTGGCGGGCATCACATTGGGTGTGCACGCACCGGTGGGACATTTTGGGGCAACGAAAAGATTGGGGTCGAGAATCGATTCGCGGATGTATTCTTCCGCGGTTTTTGCTTTGCCCGTGTATGATCCGCTTTTGAGGTGTTCATCTGCCATCATGTTTACATCGGCGAGGCTGGGAGCGATCACGCCTGCTGCGTTTGGAACGCCAAGGATGACGTGGCAGGTTCCGCATGCGCCTTTTTCGAACGCGGCGAGTACTTCTGCTTCGGAATAGGATTTGTCGCTGGTCTTTGTGTTGCCGCAGGCTGTGATAAACACAAAAAGCAATAGACCGATAATGGTAGATTTTACGAACAATTTCATCTTGAACTCCTTAAGAATTGTGAATTTACAGACAAAGTATATCCTAAAAAACATATTATATCTGTGATTTAAGTCATAAAAAAACCCTGACTTGACAAATTATTCCTTGTTTTGTATATTCACCCCACCCCCCTGGGAGGGGTAAGGGAAAGCTGATAAGAATTATCTGGAAGAATAGAGGTAAATATGGAAACTGACAACACAATCCGCCGATTAAAAACCGTTGAAGGCCATCTGCGCGGCGTGATTCGCATGGTGGAAGAGGATACATATTGCATTGACGTGATTCGACAGATTCAGGCAGTTGAAGCTGCCTTAAATAAGGTCAGCGCGCAGATTTTGGAAGGCCACTTGAATTCATGTGTGACGACAGCGATCAAAGGCGATGATCCCAAAGAGCGCGAGCGTGTATTGAAGGAAATTACCGAAGTGTTTGAGATGTCAACGAAGGTTTAAAGTTGTTTAGTCCGGTGGTCGAGTAGTTCCGAACCGCTTGTGGTGAGGAACGTATCGAGATCACCTGTGAATATAAAAAATCAAAATCATATACCCCAAGGAGAAATAAACATGACCACAGTAACCTATACCGTCCCCGCGATTTCATGCGGACATTGCACTCACACAATCGAGACTGAAGTGGGTGAATTGCAGGGCGTTCAATCCGTGAAGGCGGATGAAGCCACAAAGAAAGTTGAAATTACTTTTGATACACCTGCGAACGAAGCCATGATCAAGGCTTTGCTGGCTGAGATCAATTATCCTGCTGAGGGTTTGATTACCTTGTAATATCTTAAACACGAAGGACACAACGGGCACGAAGGGGGGCGAACTAAAAATTTGCGCCCTTTCCCCACCTTTGTGTACTTCGTGTCCTTTGTGTTTGAAAAGGTTTTAGCATGAGCGATACAAAACAACTAACTTTACCTATCACAGGCATGACTTGCGCGAATTGTGTTGCCACAGTGGAACGCAATTTGAAGAAACTTGACGGTGTGCAGAGCGCGGTGGTGAATCTTTCCTCCGAACGCGCCACCGTTGATTTTGACACCGCCAAACTTGGGCTGACCGATGTCATTGCGCGGGTTAATCGTGCGGGCTATGGCGTTGCCACAGGCGAAGCGGATTTGATCATCAAGCGTCTTTCTGATGATAACGATGCGCGTCGTTTGGAAAAAGCGCTTGCCAAACTCGAAGGTGTTCTCGAAGCGCAAGTGACTTTCACCACCGAAAAGGCGCGCGTAAAGTATATCCCAACGATCATCACGCAGGCGGAATTGCGCCGCGCGGTAGCATCCGCGGGATTTGAAGCCATGGAACTCGGCGGCGAGGCGGAAGATGCAGAAGCCAAAGCGCGTGAAGATGAAATCAATGAACAATATCGTTTGCTTGTTATTGGCTTGATCTTTACCGTGCCATTATTTCTGTTCGCAATGGGGCGTGACTTTGGCCTACTGCCTGCGGCGTTTTATGAAATGGCATCCATGGAGGGGATGAGTACTGCGCCCGCGCCATGGACAAACTGGTTGATGCTTGCGCTTGCTTTGCCTGTTCAGTTTTATGTGGGCTGGCAATATTATGTGGGCGCGTTCAAGGCTTTGCGAAACAAATCCGCGAATATGGATGTACTGATTGTGATGGGCTCGTCCGCCGCATTCTTCTATTCATTGCCGATTACATTTGGCTTGCTGGTGGGCCATGTCTATTATGAAACAGCAGCGGTCATCATCACACTGATTAAACTTGGGAAATTCCTGGAGGCGCGCGCAAAAGGAAGAACATCAGACGCGATCAAGAAGATGATGGGACTGCGTGCCAAGACCGCGCGCGTCATTCGTCTGGACGTTGAAACTGAAGTGCCCGTGGACGATGTTCGTGTCGGGGATATTGTGCTCGTCAAACCTGGCGAGAAAATTCCTGTGGATGGTGTCGTCATAGATGGACGAAGCGCAATTGACGAATCCATGCTGACGGGTGAATCACTGCCCGTTGAAAAGAAGCCTGGTGATGTGGTCATCGGCGCGACGTTGAACAAATTGGGCATGTTGAAGTTCGAAGCCACCAAAGTCGGAAAAGAAACTGCCCTTGCGCAGATTGTCAAACTTGTGGAAGACGCGCAGGGAAGCAAAGCGCCCATCCAGAAGCTTGCTGATCAGGTTTCTGCGATATTTGTCCCGATCGTAATTGGTATTGCGGCGCTTACGTTTGCGGGCTGGTATTTCTTTGGTCCAACTTTGCCGATCAATTCTGATATTGATAATTTCACACGCGCGCTGATTTACATGGTTGCCGTGTTAGTGATTGCCTGTCCGTGCGCAATGGGGCTTGCAACTCCAACTGCAATTATGGTTGGCACAGGCAAAGGCGCGGAAGTGGGAATCCTGTTTCGCAATAGTGAGGCTTTGGAACGCGCGGGAAAAGTTAACATCGTTGTGTTGGATAAAACTGGGACAATTACGAAGGGACAGCCTGCGGTAACTGACATAATTACCAATCACCAATTACCAATCACAAATGATGAATTACTTCGCCTTGCGGCCTCCGTCGAGAAGGGCAGTGAGCATCCGCTGGGTGAATCCATTTGGGCGGAAGCAACAACTCGCGGGTTGGTTTTAGTTGAGCCCACTGGTTTTAAAGCAGAAGCCGGGCATGGCGTGCAGGCTGAGATCGAGGGAAGAAGCGTAATGGTCGGGAACGTGAGAATGTTCCAGGCGCGTGGAATCCAGTTGGGGAATCTCGAATCCGAAGTGGCGCGTCTTCAATCCGAAGCGAAAACAGCGATGCTCGTTGCAATTGATAATCAAGCCGCAGGAATTATCGCGGTGGCGGATACGATCAAGGATAGCTCGAAGGACGCGATTGCGGATTTGCACAAGATGGGCTTGAAGGTCGTGATGATCACAGGCGACAATCAAAAGACTGCTGATGCGATTGCAAAACAGGTTGGCGTTGATGTTGTGCTTGCGGAAGTTTTGCCCGAAGGCAAATCATCCGAAGTAAAGAAACTTCAAATCGAAAATCAAAAATCGAAAATCGTAAATGTAGTTGCCATGGTTGGTGACGGCGTCAACGACGCGCCCGCGCTCGCGCAAGCCGATGTGGGACTCGCGATTGGAACGGGAACGGATGTCGCGATGGCCGCCGCGCCTGTGACGTTGATGAGCGGTGACCTGCGCGGAGTTGCGCGCACGATCTATCTTTCGCGCAGGACATTGGCGACGATCAAACAAAATCTATTCTGGGCCTTTTTCTACAATGTGATCTTAATTCCTGCCGCGGCTCTTGGATATTTGAACCCCATGCTCGCCGCTGGCGCGATGGCTTTTAGTAGTGTGTTCGTGGTGACGAATAGTTTGCGGTTACGCAAAGTAAAAATATAGTGAAGAGGCTGGGGTTGCACCTAGCATTTTTTGTTATAAGGCTGTCAATTTGAGCAGGGACATGAACTTCCCTTCTTAGGCATAGGCGATTCTGCCTATCGACGAATACGCCACGCGGCTCTGCATACGCCTCGGGAGATTCCATACAATGGAAGCATCCGAGGCGCTTATGAATACTTCTCCGTTCTTATCTGTCAACCATCCTAGTGACGAAGCATTGCAATGGACGCAAAAACAATTATCGAAAGCGGGCTTGCGCATCATGCAGACTTTTGACCTGCATACTGCGCGTCACGTGCTGGAAGATTGTCCCTGTCCTCATCATGGGACAAGCGAATGCGACTGCCAAATGCTCGTTCTGCTCGTTTACGGCGAAGCGCTGGAGCCAGCCACGTTGATCCTGCATGGCAATGATGGGCAGACATGGCTTTCCATTGTAAACAACTCTCTCCAGCACACAGATGTATCCATTCAATCTGCAATTGAGAGGGCGCTTCAACTTAATCCATCAGAATAGGAACATCTCATAAATGAATTCATCTGATGTTGCAGTTGTCACGCGCTCAGCAGATACCCGCTCCATTGGCGAGTGGCTATCCAGTCACTGGCTTCAAATATTTTTGGTCGTTTACGGGATATGGGTATTCACGCCTTTTCTCGCGCCCATCTTCATGGTTATTGGTTGGACGGGTGCGGGCAAGGCGATATACTTCATTTACTCATTCTTCTGCCATCAACTACCAGAGCGTTCCTTCTTTCTGTTCGGCGAAAAGAGCATGTACTCGTTGAATGAAATTCAAGCCGTGTGGCGGGATACGATCAACCCGATGATTCTCCGTCAGTTCATCGGCAACGAATCAATGGGGTGGAAGATCGCCTGGTCCGACCGCATGATATCGTTTTACACAAGTGTCTGGGTGTTCGCGGTTTTATGGCGGCCGCTTCGCCGCAAAATCAAGCCGCTGGCGTGGTGGGGGTTCGTTTTGCTCCTGCTACCCCTTATAATGGATGGCGGCACACATACCCTTAGCGATTTCGCTGGTATTGGACAAGGATTTCGAGATACGAATCAATGGCTCGCGATATTGACGAATAATTCCTTCCCCGCGACATTCTACGCAGGCGACGCGCTTGGTTCGTTCAACTCGAGCATGCGCTTCATCTCTGGACTTTTGGCTGGGCTGGGCATCGTCTGGCTCGCCTTCCCGTATTTTTTTCAGACACAAGCTCTCACCCAGGAATTGGATCAATTGAATTATGGCAAAGTCCTTGAGCAAATCAAAAACCAAAATCCGCATTCTTCTGGCTGACGACCACCACATCGTCCGCGCGGGGGTGCGTCAACTGCTTGAAAGCGCAAAAGATTTACAGGTCATAGCGGAGGCGGGGGATGGCGAAGAGGCCCAGGCGCTTATCCAAAAACACAAACCCGATGTAGCCGTGCTGGATATCCAAATGCCCAAAGCCAGCGGGATCGAGGTCACCCGCTGGGTGCGTGCACATTTGCCGGAAGTGGGTGTTCTGATCCTGACTGCCTACGATGATGACCCGTATGTGATGGCTGTATTGCAGGCAGGTGCCAATGGATATGTGCTCAAGACAGCCCAGGCAGATGACCTCATCCAGGCTGTGCGCGATGTAAATGAAGGCAAGTCCGCGCTTGACCCAGCCATCACGCGCAAATTGATGTCCAATATATTCAAAGGAACAGAAAAGAAAATCGTCGAGCCGCTGACAGACCGTGAACTGGACGTACTGCGGCTTGCGGCAAAAGGATTCACGAATAAAGCCATCGGCGTGCAACTTAATATCAGCGACCGTACCGTACAGGGACATCTCGCGCATATCTTTGCCAAACTGCAGGCCAACAGCCGCACCGAAGCCGTCATGCGCGCGGTGTCACTGGGATTGATCTCGTAGACTCTGGAACTTTAGCGAACGAGTAATGATCCATGAAAAACAACAGACAATTGCTCAGTCCCCCTTTTGGCACAGTCTGACTCTGCGGATGTTCGCGATGATTATCCTGCCGTTGACTCTGCTTTCGATGGTCATCGCCATTGGCAGTGTCATTGCCCATCAGCGTGAAATGCGCCTGTATCTTTCTGAAGATGCGTGGAGAATCGCCACGTTGGCATCATCAGGCGAGGCAGAGGATGATTGACAGGCTGTCAATAGCAGCGCAAACAAAATTGTGAGTCGAAGTGGATTTTTCAGGAGGACTCCTTTTTATTTGAGCCAGCGCCATGGAGCGCGAACGTGTGTCGTACTTAATTCACGCTCCATAGAGGGGATGTCTTATTTGCACCCTTAGTTATGGATTGCGATTTGCGCCCGTCAGTTTGTTCGATTTGATCAGTCCGTTCTCAACAACCGATTCGTAATACTCGATGGATGTGTTCGTGCCGCTGTAGGCTTGCAGAAAACATTCATAGGTAACGGTGTTCCCATCCACTTTGTAATTCTTGCAGTCCTGCGAGAAGGTTTGGATCGCCGACTCGTAGACGCTGCGAATTTGGTCCTTCCCTGTGAATGTTCCCAATCCATTCGTTTCCACGGCATCATCCGCGAAGAGCGCCATCACCGCGTCGAGGTCTTTTGCGTTCCACGCCGCGTCCATCCCTTCGATAACTGTAACGGCAGGGTCGTCGTTTGACGCAGCGCCTCCGCCTCCACACGCCGACAGGATCATTGCCAGCGCCAACAAAATGAGTGATACACGATATGTTTTCATTTCTGCCTCCTTTGGCGAATAAAGCGGGCGACTTTTGTTTGACACTTTTGTTATAGTGTAGTATAACAAAATACAAATGTCAAGCCCCTTTGCCAAATCTGATAAAATTTCTCCAAAATGAATGATGCCAACTTTACAACTCCCCCTCCACATTGACCCGCAATCCAACCTTCCGATCTTTGCGCAACTGCGACAGCAGATCATCTGGCTGATCGCCAGCGGCGACCTCAAGCCGAACGACCGCCTTCCCACCATTCGCGAACTCGCGGATCAACTCGGCGTGAATCTGCACACGATCCGTCAGGCCTATCACAGCCTCGAAGACAATGGGTTGGTGGAAACACGTCCGAGCCGAGGCACGCGCGTCAAATCGTTCGATTTGAACAAACTCTATACAACGGAATCAGCCCTCCCGTCGCACACGATCGGCGTTCTTATCCCAAACATGTATTCGTTCTATGATCCTTTTCTGGACGGGGTGGAGGAAATCGCTCGTCGTTCGGGCTATATGATCATTGTCTGTTTCACCCGCGATAACGAAGAATTGACGCGCCAGACTGCGCAACAACTGGTGGCGAAAAATGTGGATGGCATTGTGGCGGCCTCTCCAGTGGCGGGCGTGTTCGAGAAACATCATTCCACCCGTTTCGATGGTCCGCCCGTTGTCTATGTGGATGCGCCGCAATTTCCAACTCATACAATTTTGTTTGACCTTGAAAATGCGGGGTTTCTAGCCACAGACCATCTCATCAAGCATGGCCATGAGCAAATCGGGATGATTACTGCAACGCTGGAATGGCCCAACTTTTACGACAGTTACAAAGGGTATGAGCGCGCGCTCAACGCCTCAAACCTGGACCTTGACCCTGCTTTTGTTATCGAGAGTCCTGCCTACTCTTTGGAGAGCGGTTACCAAGCCGCGTTGCGCCTGCTTGAATTAAAAAAGCCGCCTAAAGCAGTCTTTGTCTCAGGCGATTTGATGGCCGCAGGCGTCATCCGCGCGCTCAAGGAAAACGGCAAACGAATCCCCGAGGATTTCGCCATTGTCAGCAAGGACAACATCGAACTCTCCGCGCTGATTGATCCCGCGCTTACAACCGTCACATTACCCGCTTATCAAATGGGAGTGGAGGCCATGAACATGCTCACACGCCTGATCCCAGGAA
>Ga0082335_1008523_pt1 | contig 11586 bp, 6 predicted proteins | sample Subgrocontami58m_FD_72375 | JGI IMG/M metagenome (GOLD analysis project Ga0082335, IMG submission 72375) | Subsurface groundwater microbial communities from S. Glens Falls, New York, USA - GMW37 contaminated, 5.8 m (SPADES assembly) (version 2) ...
CGAGCGTGGGCTCCGGCGACCAGGCCCGCCTCGAACGCGCCCGCTACCTGGTGCACGAAGCGCAGCGCCCGCCGTTCGTGATCCCGGAGCAGGTGTAGGCTGGGGCCCCTCCGGATCGAGTGTGCCGCTCGGCCGCACGACTGCCGTTCGAGACCGAACGCCGTTCCAACCACATCGGTTTCCGCGTGATCCTGGTGGAACGCTGAGGTCGCTGCTCCGCAGCGTGGCCGCAGTCAGCGCCAGCCGGACGGCGCGGGAAATTCTACCGCGCCTGCCCGGACAGTTTTCGGTGCACCGCCCGGATCGCACTGGCGTTGGCGCCGGAAGTGGTGGCCCAGGGCTGGTGGCGGGAGAGATCGATTTCCTGCGTCAATTGGTCGACCGTCTTGCCCGCTTTGATCCCGCCGCGCACGTGCTCCACGATCGCCGCGAGATAATCGCGCTGGCCGCGGAGGACTTCGGTGCCGCCGATCCGGCCGTGGCCGGGCACCACGATCTTCACGTCCCACCGGGCGAGAAGTTCGAGCGCCTTGATCCAGTTTTCGTGATCCGCGTCGCGGTCGCCGGTGTTGTTCCCGTTCGCCCAGTTCACGCACAGGTCGCCGGTGACAAGAATCTTCTCCTTCGGCAAGTAGGCGACGGCGTCGCCGATCGTGTGGCCCGGACCCACGTGAACCAGCTCCACCCGCTGCTCGCCGTCGTCGAAGGTTAGGTGGCCGTCGAAGAGCAGCGTCGGATGCTCGAGCCGGTAGCCGCGCGCGCGCGTCTCGGCCGCGACGGCCTTGTCGTGCTCGGTCGCGTTGGGCCGCTGGCCGCGGTTCAGCACCTGGTTCCTCCAGTCCGCCTCGCCCTTGCTCATCGACTCCTCCGAACACTGCCGCGAGCTCACGATGGTCGCACCCGCGTCCACGAACACGGCATTCCCGAAGCCATGATCGGCGTGGTAATGCGTGTTGAACACGAAGCGGACCGGCTTGTCGGTGGTGCGCTGGATCGCCTGCAGGATCTCGCGCGCGCCCCACGGGAAGTTGGCGTCCAGCACCAGGACGTAGTCACGGAAAACGACCCAGACACAGTTGGCGGGCCGGCGGATTTCCGTGTTGCCCTGCCAGAAGAACACACCCGGAGCGAGCGGGGTGACCTGCGCGCCCTGGCCGCTGGCCATCGCCAGCGTGAGCAGGTCAAGCATGGCCGTGAGAAGATGGCGTTTCATGATCCCGCCGGTGGGTTGGGCTGAGTAGGGGGTCGGGCGGCGTCGCCCGTCGCTCGTCGTGGGAGCTGAAACCAAAGACATCGCGAGCACCACGAGAAATTCGGGCAATCTCAACCTCACCCCTCTAATGGTTCGCGTGGCAGGTTCAACGATTGCAGGTTTTCGCCCTGACCTCGTTTGAAGCCTTCCGCCCCGCCCCATGTCATCATGCACCTGAGCCCTATCATTTCGGTTAGCCCGCTCACTCTTGCCGTTGCCGGTATCGGCTGGCTTGGGCTGGTTCCATCGGTGCCGGCAGCCGACGCCGAGTCGGCACCGCTGATGGCCTACGTCGGCACCTTCAGTTCGCCCTTGCGCGATGTGCTTCCGACGCAAGTGGACCTTCCCCCGGGCAATGGACGCGGGATCCATCTTTTCCAGGTCGATCGCCGCACAGGGGCGCTGACTCCGCGCGGCGTCTACGAGTCGGGCACGAGTCCGAATTGCCTGGCAATCAATGCGACGGGCTCGCGGATGTATGCGACGAACGAGACCGATCGCGTCGGCGACGAAAAAGAAGGTACGGTCAGCGCGTTCGCCGTTGATTCGACCAACGGGCAGCTAAGGTTGCTCAATACCGTCCGGTCCGGTGGTGCCGGCCCGACCTATCTGAGCCTGCATCCCTCGGGAAAGTATCTGCTCGTGGCCAATTACTTTGGGGGTTCGGTCGCGGTCCTGCCGATTCTCCCGGATGGCAGCCTCGCGGCGGCAAGCGATGTGAAGAAGGATGCGGGCCAGATTGGTCCGGCGCGGGCCACGCATGCTCCGCCGGGTAGTTTCGCCTTCAGCGGACACGACCGGACTCATGCGCATATGATCTTGCCCGATCCGGCGGGCCGGTTCGTCCTGCACGCCGACTTGGGACTCGATCGGCTCTTCATCTGGAAGTTCGACGAGACGAAAGGTCGGCTCACGCCCGCCGACACGCCGATGGTAGCGCTGCCGCCTGGGGATGGGCCGCGGCATTTCCATTTCCACCCTAACGGGCGTTGGTTCTATTCGCTGCAGGAGGAGGGATCCACGATCGTGCTTTTCCACTATGATGCCGACCGCGGCCGGCTGACCGCGCAACAAACGATCTCCAGCCTGCCGCCCGGCTTCACTGGCAGTAACTTCTGCTCCGAGATCCTGGTGTCGGCCGATGGCCGGTTTGTCTATGCGGGGAACCGGCTCCACGACAGCGTCGCGATTTTCTCGATTGGCCAGGAAGGCAGGCTGAGCTTTGTGGGCGAGGAATGGACGCGCGGAAACTATCCGCGCAGCTTCAATTTTGATCCGACGGGTGAATTCTTCTACGTGTGCAACCAACGGGCCGACCACGTGACCGTATTTCGGGTGAGCCGCGAAACCGGAGGGCTGACGTTTACCGGCCACTACACCCCCGTGGGCAATCCCTCGGTGATCGTATTGCTGGACCTCGCCAAAGCGAAGTGACCGGCGGTCAGGGGAGAAAATGCGGACGGGGTCAGGCCGATCGACGTTCGGAGCGTCGAAAGACGTTCGCACGCGAACATCGATCGGCGTGACCCCGTTCGTTCGCTCGCCCGTCTTCCGACCTCCGTCCTCTGACTTCCCGCCTCGCTACGTCTTTTCCTCGGCGAGCAAAGCCGCGGAGTCCGGCGGCTCGATTTCCGGCGGCGTTGCCGGCGCGGCCGGAACGTCCTCGCCGTCGAGCACGCGCTGCGCGCGCTCGGCGTCGAAACCATTCTCCCATTTCGACACGATGATCGTCGCGACGCCGTTGCCGACCATGTTGGTCATCGCGCGGGCCTGCGCCATCAGCCAGTCGACGCCGAGCACGAGCACCATGCCTTCGACCGGGATCGTCTTCATCGTCGAGAGCGTGGCCGCGAGCGTGATGAACGCGCTGCCCACCACGGTCGCCGCGCCCTTCGAGGTCAGCAGGCAGACGATCAGGACGCCGAACTCCTGGCCAAACGTGAGGTGCGTGTTCGTCGCCTGGGCGATGAAGAGCGCGCCCATCGTGAGGTACACGGAGGTGCCATCGAGGTTGAACGTGTAGCCCGCCGGCAGGACGAGCCCAACCAGCGGTTTCGCGCAGCCGAGGTGCTCGAGTTTCACCATCATCCGCGGCAGCACCGGCTCGGAGGACGCCGTGCCGAACACGATGATCAGTTCCTCGCGAATATAGCGGAGAAACTTGAAGATGTTGATGCCGTTGTACCGCAGCAGCAGCCCGAGGCAGACGAGCACGAAGAACAGGCACGTGCCGTAGACGCACATCATGATCTTGAACTGGTGCTTCAGCGACTCGAGGCCCCACTTCGAAATCGTGAAGCTCATCGCGCCGAACACCGCGAGCGGCGCGAATTTGATGATCATCCCAATCATGCCCATGAGCCCCCGCGCGGTCTGCTCGAGCGCGACGACCACCGGCCGGTTCGCCTCGCCGAGGCTCGCCATCGCGATGCCGAAGAGCACCGAGATGAACAGCGCCTGCAGGATGTCGCCCTTGGCGAACGCACCGACGAACGTATCCGGAATCACGTTCAGCAGGTACTCGACGAACCCGTGATGCTGCTGCGCGGTGGCGAGCGTCTGCTGGATATCGCTGACGTTGAGCGCGGCGACGTCGATGTTCATGCCCGCGCCCGGGCGCAGCGTCGCCGCGACCACCCATCCGATGATCAGCGCCACCGTCGTCATGACCTCGAAATAAATCAGCGACTTGAACCCGATCCGGCCGAGCCGCTTCAGGTTGCCGAGCCCGGCGAGCCCGACGACCACGGTGGTGAAGATGATCGGCGCGATCATCATCCGGATCATCCGGATGAACGCATCGCTGAGCGGCTTGAGATCGGTGCCGGTGAAATGGTACGTGCTCCCGAACAGCGTGAAGGCGACCGGCGAGCTCGCCGGCGTGAGGTAACCCACCACGACACCGCCGACCATGCCGACGAAGACCCAGAAATAGAGTTGTTGGTGAAGGCGCTTGCGGGGCGTCATGCGGGTGGCAGCGGGATCGTAGCCGCGCCCATTGAGGCGCGGTCGGTGGGGTTGCGCCGAAGTTGGGCGAAGAGCCTGCGTGCGGCGAGCAGTTACTCGCGGGGCCTTGGATCCTGGTCGGTGCCGCGCCGCCGCGCCTTAATGGGCGCGGCTACGAGGTGGTCTGCGCGGCGCCCGAATGACTCGTAGCCGCGTCCATTAAGACGCGGCCCTGCAGCCGAACTCGTCAGAATTTGGCCGAAACCAATTACGTTCCCTTGGCGCCTTCCGCGATGCAGTAGAGGTGCTCGTGGCCGCGGAGGAAGAGTTCGTTGTCGAGCGCGACGGGCGAGGCGTCGATTTTTTCGCCGAGCTTGTTGGTCGAGATGACTTCGAATTTCGCCGCGTCCTTCACCACCATCACGGTGCCCTCGCGATCGACGACGTACAGATTCCCGTTGGCGGCGAGCGCGGACGCATAGATCTGCCGCATCCCGGTCAACGGCTGATCCTGGAAGTGGAACTCGCCGGTGAGCGCGTTGACGCAGGAGAGCCGCGATTCGAGTCCCTTGATCAGATAAAGCCGATCGCCCGACAGCACCGGCGACGAGACGTACGGTGAACTCTGGCGGATTTTCCACACGATGTCCTTCGAATCGGACACATCGCCGCGCGCCGACAACTTGATCGCCTGCGTCGAGTAGCCTTGAAAACCGCTCGTGACGTAAACGAGACCATGGCCGGTCACCGGCGTCGGGATGATGTTCTTCGTCAGGCCGCTCGCCTCCCACAGCACTTCGCCGGATTTGGCGTCGTAGCTGCGGGTCATGTTCGCGGCGGCGACGATCGCCTGCAGCTTGCCTTCGTGTTCGACGATCAGCGGCGTCGACCACGAGGTGCCTTCATCGCGGTTTTTCCGCCAGACTTCGGCGCCCGTCCGCTTGTTGAGCGCGGTGATGAACGAACCGCCTTCGTGATCCCAGTGAATGATCAGCAGGTCGCCGGCGAGCGAGGGTGAGGCGCCTTCGCCGAAACTCATCTTGCTCTGCATGTCGCCGAGATCCTTTTCCCATTTCAGGTTTCCCTGCAGATCGTAGCAGTAGAAACCGCGCGAGCCGAAGGGGACGTACAAGTGCTCGCCGTCGGTCGTCGGGGAAGCCGAGGCGTACGTATTCGTGGGGTGGTGACCCTCGTGGGGCTTTTCCTTGCGCGCGGTTTTCTGCCACACGATCTGGCCGGTGCGGCGATCCAGCGCGAGCACGACGAATTCGTACAAGGCCGCCGGCGCCGGGCCGCCGCCGAATCCGCCACGGCCGGGCCCGCCCCCTTTCCCGCCTCCGCGTTTGCCGCCGCCCGGGGGGCGCGCCGGCGCGTCGGGCGCGGGAACGGGCGCGGTCTCCGCGGCACGTGCGTTGCCGGTGTCCTGTGGAATCGCCGCGAGCAGGAAGATTCGGTCACGCCAGACGATCGGCGTCGAGTAGCCCTCGCCGGGAATTTTCGTCTTCCATTTGATGTTCTGGCTGTCGCTCCACGTGGTCGGCGGCCTCGCGTTCGAGGCGGCGCCAGTGGCACCGCGCCAAGCCGGCCAGTTGCTCGCCTCCGCGGCGGAAACGCGGGCGATCAGCAGAGCAACGGAGGCAGTGAGCAGGGGGAGGGTGGATTTCATGGGGCGATAGGGGAGGCGGGTGGCATGACGTGCGGACCGGAGCACCGGTTGCGGATTCTTCTACTCCCAACCTTTGCGCACCGCGGCTGACGCCGCAACTGGAGGGATTGCCAAGGAATTTAACCGCGGATTACGCCGAGCACGCGGATTTTCGGACTTGCGCCTGCTGTGGCCGCAATGGAATCCGCTCTGATTGGTCGAACGTGCGGCGAGAGATCGGAGAGCAGAGAGCAGAGACCTGGTCGCGACCGCTCACGGCCAAACTCTGACGAGTTCGGCCACAGTGACACAATCCGGCTTCGACGCATGGCAGCTCCGCGCCTGAATTGGCGCGGCTACGATGACGCGGCGGCGGAAGCCGCATCCATCAAGACGCGGAGACCCGGGGGAGGCCGCGCTGCGCGCGACGAACGCGGCAGAAAAACTGGAATCGCCGCTTGAATTCGCGCGTCAATCCCCCGCACGATTTCGGCATGGACCCCACCATACCCCACACTGACGCGGGCAAAGTGCGCCTCAACGCGACCGCGTGGTTGATCTGCATCATCGCCGCGATCGGCTTCGCCTTCGACATCTACGAGCTGCTGATGCTGCCGCTCGTGATCAAGCCGGCGATCGGGGTGCTGAGCGCGCCCATCGTCGAGGGGCTGGTGGCCGGCGGGGTGGACCGCGCGAAAGCCGTCGCGCTGTGGTCGCCGGGCGGCGAGCAGTACGTGCACTGGGCCCGCACATTGTTTTTCATTCCGGCGATCGTGGGCGGGTTGTTCGGCTTGCTCGGTGGTTATCTCACGGACCTGCTCGGCCGGCGACGGGTGCTGACGTTCAGCATCCTGCTGTACGCGTTCGCGGCGTGCGCGGCGGGTTTCGCGACTTCGCTGCCGCAGTTGCTCGTGGCCCGCTGCCTCGTTTTCGTCGGCGTCTGCGTGGAGTTTGTCGCGGCGGTGGCGTGGCTCGCGGAAATTTTCACCGAGCCGCGGCAACGCGAGAAAGTGCTCGGCTACACGCAGGCCTTCTCGTCTTTCGGCGGCCTGATGGTGGCGGGCGCGAACATCCTCGTTGCGCGTTGGGCGGTGTCGCTGCCCGCGATCCACGGCGTGCACGAGGCGTGGCGGTACACGCTGATCTCCGGCGTGCTCCCGGCGCTGCCGCTGATTCTCATCCGGCCGTTCCTGCCGGAGTCGCCGCTCTGGCGGCAGAAACGCGAGGCCGGCACGCTCAAGCGGCCGAGCTTCGCGGCGCTCTTCGCGCCGGAATTGCGCAAGACGACCGTGCTGACCACGATCATCTTCGCGGCGAGCTATGGGATCGCGTTTGGCGCGATCCAGCAGTTGCCGCAGATTCTCGGCGCGCAACGGCTCGGCACGCCGACCGAGGCGGGCCACGTCGCCGTCCGCGCCATCGCGAAGGAAAAGGGCGCCGCCGCGCTCGCCGCCGCCAAGGCCGCAAAGAAACCCGAGCCGGTCGCGCAACGCGAAATGCGGCAGGCCGCCGGCAACGCCAGCGATCAGATGGTCGCGAGCGTCACCTTGTGGCAGGAAATCGGCGGCTTGCTCGGGCGGTTTCTGCTCGCGGTGCTTGCCGTGGCCATCGTGAGCCGCCGGACGTTGCTCCGCATTTTCCAGATCCCGGCGCTGCTCTTCGTGCCGCTGCTGTTCTGGTGGGTGGCCGGTCAGTTGGGCGATGCGAGCTCACTGCGGACAATCCAGATCGGCATCTTTGTCGCGGGCGTGCTGACCGTCGCGCAATTCAGTTTCTGGGGAAACTACATCCCGCTCGTGTTTCCGGTGCACCTGCGTGGCACCGGCGAGAGCTTCGCCGCGAACATCGGTGGCCGGATTCTCGGGACCGCCGCCGCGTGGCTCACGATTACGTTGTCGAGCTCCGACAAACCCGATCCGGCCCGCGTCGCCATCGTCGGCGCCTGCGTGGCCGGAGGCTACGCGCTCGTCGGTGCGCTCCTGACCCAGTTCCTCCCGGAGCCGAAGAAGGAAATCGTCGAGGAACTCGCCTCCGCTACAGGGCAGCCTGCGCCAGGTTCGGCGCGCGTAGCGACCACCGGAAGATAAGCCAGCCGCCGGCGAGGTTGACGGCAACGATGCCGCCCAGCAGCGCGGCGACGAGGGCGAAGGTCGGCGCGGCCGGCAAGGTCGTGACGCCCGGGGCGATCGCGATCGCGGCGGCGAAGACGCCGATCGCTACTCCCCACAGCACGAGCCGGCCGAACTCAGCGACCACCATCCGCGCGAGCACGCCGCGGGGCAGCCCAATGGCGGTCAATACGGCAAACTCGCCCTGGCGCTCGCGGAGATTGCGCGCGACGACGATGGCGAGCCCGAGGCTGCCGAGAATCACGCCGAGCGAACCGAGCACGCTGAAGATTCCGATGTAGGTGTTCTCGATGCCGTGGAAGCTGGCGAGAATGTCGCGCGTGAACTCGACCTTTCCGCCGACATCGCGGAGGGCCGTGGCCAGGCGCGTCCGCAACTCCGGCAGCGGCGCGCTGTCGGCCGCGTCCACCAGCAGAATGGAGTAACCGGCGTTCGTGGGAAATCGCTGCAGGAACGCCTGCTCATCGATCACGACGCAGCCCTGAAAAATCGAGTCGGGCAGCGCACCGACGATCTGCACGCGGAAGGGCCGGCCATTTTCGTCGGTGTAGTCGAGCACGTCGCCGACTTTGCGCTTCAACGCCCAGAGCAGCGTCGTCTCGTCGACGAAAGCCGGCACGGTGCCGGCGCCGCTCGCCGCGGTCAGCGCCTTCCAACCCGGCGCGGAGGGTTTGAGCCGAAATGCGCCCCGCGCCGCCAAGGCCGCGGCGTCGACCGCAAGCAGCTGCGGCTGCAGGCTGGAGTTGAGATTGAAGCAGTTGATGTTGTCGCCCGTGCCGGTGCGCAGCGGCACGACGGCGCCGAGTTCGCGCGCGACAGAATCGAGCACGTCGAAACCGGCGACGGCGCGGCCGTCCCGCGCCACGTTGATCGGGGCGGTTGTCTCGACCCAAAACGTGAACCCGCCGGTGCCGCTGCCGCGCTCGCGCCAGTCGTCACCCACGTGTTTCCGAAACGCGGCCACGGACAGCACCATGAACACAGCCGTGGCGATCAATGCGACGACCACGAGGCTGCGCGTCCGGCGGCGCTGCAGGTTCATCGTGCCGAGCGTCGCGGCGTCAAAGTTCGCCCGCGGCGCGCGCCCTCCGGCCCGGGCGAGCCAGCCGCGGCAGACGGCGACGCCGGCCGCGAGCAACGCGAAGCCTGCCAGGTAGAACGCCGCCTGGGTGGGCAGCCCGTGTCGCGCCAGCGCCACCGCGGCGATGGCGGCGGCCGTCGCAACGCCAGCGACCAGGAAGGACTGCCGACGGATCCGCTCCGCTGGGATGGGCGGCTCCTCGACTTGCGCGGCAAGACGAATCGAAAGCGCGCGCCGCGTCTGCCGGCGAATCGCGAGCCAAATCGCGGCGAGCGACAGCACGACGAACACCGTGCCGCCGATGGCGATGCTCGCCGGCTGCGCTGCGAAGACGAAAGTCGATGATGCCGCGTCGGCCGACCAGATCGATTCGAGCAGCCGCAGAATCCCGCGCGTGTACAGCGTTGCCAGGAGCAAGCCGAGCGCGCCGGCGACCAACAGGAGCACGGTCGCTTCGCCAAGTCGCCAGCAAAGCAGTTTCCGCGCGGAAATCCCGACGGCCCCGAGCAGCGCGTCCTCGCGATTGCGCTGGAGCAGCGAAAGCTGGAACAGCATCGCGACGAGTCCGAGCGCCGCCGCGATGAGGAAGAAACTCATGCCGACGAAAAGCCCGGCGAAATCCACCGGCGACTCCGCTCCTTCGAGCGCCACCGATCGCAGCGGGCGCAGCTGCAATTGGTTCATTTCCGGGCGCAGCGCGTCCAGGATGAGCCGGGTGACTTCCGGCTCGCGCCCGCGGGCGGAAGGGATGCGCAGCGCGGTGGCGCTGCCCCAGCGTGTCGACCACAATTCGCGTCCGGCTTCGCGCGCGAGGAACGCCTTCGGCGTGCCGCGATAATCGTCCCAGTAGCGCTCGTCCTGCGGCCGAATCCGGTCGAGCTTCAGCGGCAGCCCGGGATTCCAATCGCGCTGGTGCTGCACGTTGGTCATGCCCGGGAACTCCGGCATCCACGCGCGATCGGCGGCGAGCCCTTCGAGGGGAACGACGGCCCGGACGCGGAAGGCCGCGGCGTTTTCCGTGAGCGCGCCGCCGGGCGCGGCCTGAAAGAACGTCAGCCGCACTTCATCGCCGACGCCGGCCTGCAAATCGTCCGCGAGCCAGCGGTTGAGGACGATTTCACGGGAGCCGAGGTCCGCGGGCAGAAAGGGCGCGGCGGCGGCCGTCGTGGCGGTGGCGATCGAGTAGGGCGCCGTGCGATCGCGGACGCGAAACTCGTTCACGAGATACGAGAGCACGGGCTGCGCGCCCGCCAGCGTGCGAAGGACGGCGTCGCCGATCGCCGGATCGATGAAGATCCGGTTCGAGGTCAGCTCGAACGCCTGCGCCGATTCGAGCCAGCGCAGCGTGAGCCCATAATCGGCGAGCTGTGCGCTGGCGCGGATGGCTGCCGGCCAATCGACCGGCGATCGCGTGGCCTCGAGTAACACGAGGTTCGCCTGGCCCGGCCGCTCGAGGGTTTCCTGCAATCGCGCGATCGGCAGGAAGACCGAAGGCGGCGGCACCTGCGTGCTTTCGAGACTGAACCGGCCGAACTCATCATCGGAGACGACGGCCGCGACCGTGCAGCGGAGCGATTGCAGCGCGCTGTCGGCGCCGGCGACGGGCGCGCTGCCCGGCAGGATGCCGGGTTTTTGCAGCCGCACAATGAGCGGATCGCCCACGTGGAGGTTGAGGCGCGCCGCCAGCGTCTGGTTAATCGCTGCGTCGGACTTGCCGAGTGAGCGCGGGCGCGGCTGCGGAGCGAATTGCCAGAACTCCGGCGTGACTCCGACGAGCTGCACGCGGTTCGTGGAGGCCGCGATGCTGCCGTGGGTCACCGTGCCGCGCAAATACAGCACGGGCGCCACGGCGGCGTTCGTGCGCGTGGCGAGGTCCGCGGCGAGTCCCTGGCGGAAGAATCGCTCGCCGCCCGTGAGCGCGTGAGTCGCGCGGCCGATCCGCAGATTAGCGATCCGTTTCAGCGACGCTCGTACGGAATCGCCGGCGAAGAGTGCACCGAGCAGCACGGTCGCGCTGAGCACGGCGCCGGCGAGCACGCCCGCGTACGCGAAGCGGTGGTGGACGACGCTGCGGGCGATGTAACCGGCGGGCGACACAGGGGCTAGCGAGGCTTCGCCTCGGACCAGGGACCAGGGACCAGAGACCAGGGACTAGGGACCAAGGACCAGGGACCAAGGACCAGGGACCAGGGACCAGAGGCCAAAGACCGAGAGTCCCAAGCCCAAAGGGTTTCTTTACTCGACCCGTTCACAGCGGATTTTCCGTTTCAAGTAGTCTGGACGGAATGTCATAAACATTTGCACATGTTTTGGAGGGCCCGCCTCTGTGCGGGCCGCGGACGACACGGAGGTCGTCCCTCCAGGAATGCGAAATCTTTAGTGGCGTCGTGTTTAGTTCGCTACGGGCTCAGCGCACCAGCCGGCCGTTTTCCAGCCGATGGGTCTTCCCCATGCGCGCCGCCAGCGCTGGGTTGTGCGTCACCACGACGAGGGCCGCGCCGGATCGGCGGGTGGTTTCCCCCCACCGATCCGC
>Ga0082335_1008525_pt1 | contig 11582 bp, 13 predicted proteins | sample Subgrocontami58m_FD_72375 | JGI IMG/M metagenome (GOLD analysis project Ga0082335, IMG submission 72375) | Subsurface groundwater microbial communities from S. Glens Falls, New York, USA - GMW37 contaminated, 5.8 m (SPADES assembly) (version 2) ...
AGATATAAACATCAAATCTTTTAACGGCCTTTGGCCACCATTCCGATGTAATCTGCTGATGAGCAAGGACTATAATGTCGCGGCTGGGCTTGGAAACGTAGTAACTCACCACCGATGTTTCAATATAAATTGATTCTTTCATTAAAGTTTTTCTGGTACTCATTATCCACGCGCAAAATGTTTTACAACTATACTGACAATCCCTGCAAGGATCATATAGGTCAGCACGCCGGCAATAAGCGACTTTAAAAATCCCCACCTGGGCAAGAGGAAGATCAGGCATAAAACATAGATAATCCAGGGTGGTGTCATTAATAGCAGCCCTTTTGCGTAATTCACCGTGGCGGCTTGCCCTGCCTTACCATAAAGAAGGGCAAAGGTGAGTGCGGTCATGGTGGGAAAGGTCGCCACAAAGGCGGCAAGCATGCCCTTCCCTTGCGAACCCAGAAAGGTTACCACACTGACAATCGTGCCGCCGAGTATGAAATGGAGTATGAAGGTCTTGAGTTGCATTGTTTGTAAGAGTTTCACCCCCACCGTAATGGGCTGTCCAAAAAGTTTCCAGATATACAATATGGTAGGGGCAATTCATGAATTGCCCCTACAGGTCGCATATATAATTGATTTTCTCGAACTTTTTAGACAACCACAAGTCTGGCAATCTAAAAATAAATGTCTACACGTCCCGAAATTGGAAAACCGAACCCTTAACTTTATTTCTGCCATTTTAAGGTAAAATCATCAATTAATTCCAAACGATCTTTTACGAATTGCTTTCCAAAGGTATCGTCATCAGGTAATCCCTCGGTTAAATCACATTGCAGACCGAGTACTTTACATTTGAGGATTAAATTATCTTTGTCGTCCGTATTTGCAACGATATCTATGAACTGATATGCGGTAATAAGCCCCAAGCACCGGAATCCATCCATAGGTATCTGAGAAGTATCACATGCAGCATGACCCGTTAATTCAGCCCCTCCGCCGCCTGAAACAATATATACAGGTAGTTGCATACTGCCTGTTTGATCTGTTTTGCAAATCCGCTGGTAATTATGCTCATGTCCACTGATGACCAATACAATATTATAAATCGGGTTATTAAAGACCTTCGTGTAACGATCCCGAAACCTTGACGCCTTTGATTTGCTATTCATCAAATCCAGGCACCCGTGAAACCCGGTAGAATACGGTGGATAGTGTTCAAAAATAATTTTCGGACCACTGAACTGCTTTAATTCATTCAAAAACCATTGGAACTGTTCTTCATCATCAGGCAACGAAGAATTTAAGGCAACAAATTTTATCTTTAATCCATCGGCTTCTTTGACAAAAGAATACCAGGATTGCCCGTCTTTCGTTTCGCACAACACCTCTTTTAAATAAGAAATGTATGCGGGATCCAACTTACCGCAGATTTCTTCACACAGCACCTGACGGCTCCTCGTTTTTAACTGTGCATCTGCAATCGAGTTGATCTCCTGATACAATTTTCCTTTTAACATTTCTATGCCGTTCAAAAGGACGGTTTGGGAAGATGACCGCTCTTTGGATTTATTTACAACACCTATTTTTTTTAACAAGTCCTTTATAATCGCATCTATCTTTTCACCAAATATAAGTTCGTGGTTACCAATAACGGGATAAATGGGAATCATTTTATGTAACAGTTCACCCCCTCCCCTAACCCCTCCCACCAGGGGCGGGGAATCCTCGTTGTCCCCTTGTATTCCTCCCCCTGTCCCCCTCACTGAGGGGGAGAAATGGGGAGAGGGGAGGTTTAGGTTGGGGTGGACTGTTACCATTTTACTTCCCGTATAGTTACTGGTAATTACTTCTAAAAACCTGTCAAATTCGTCACAATAAACCATATCTCCTGAGAATAAGACAAAATCCGGGTGCCTCTCCCCTATAACCTTAGCCACCGCATTGTGTTTTACCTGGGGGTTTTCCCGTGTCTTCATATCCCTGCGGGTGTCTCCATAGGCAATAAAATGCAAAGCCCTGGCATAAAGTTCCTGGGAAAAAAGAAAGAGAATAACGAACAAGAACATCGTGATACGCAGGAAGATTTTAGCCTGTTTTTGCATATCTTTAATCCTTATACAATTAAATTACCCACTTATTTCGGGGATTTTTCTTCGATACCGGATTCTTTTGCTTTCCGTTTGGCCTGGTAAATTACGCCCAAAGCAAAATGAGATTTGTAGTCGTCAGGATTGTATTCCAGGGCTTTTTGTAGGAATTTAACCGCCTCGTCAAGTTGATCCTTTTTTGCGTAAGCAACGCCCAGATTATAGTATGCATCGGAATATCTGGGATTAATCTCCAGTGTCTTCTTAAAGGCAGCAATAGACTCATCCATGGCATCCATCGAGGCATACGTAACGCCCAAATTGTAATATCCTTTTTCAAATTTCGCGTTAAGTTCTACTGCCTTCTTAAAAGCCGCAACAGCCTCATTATATTGTTTTTTCTTATAATAAATGATTCCCAAATTATAGTGTGCCTCAACGTACTGTGGTGATGCATCAATGGCCTTTTTCATGGCTTCAGCGGCTTCATCCAACCGATCAATTTCATAATAAATAACACCAAGATTGTTATATGCCTTTACAAAATCAGGTTCAATCTCTAAAGTTTTTTTGTATTCATTGACGGCATCTTCCTTCATTCCTTTTTCACTATACACAACCCCAAGGTTATAATGGGCCTCGGCATAGGTGGGATTTTTTTCTACCGCCTGTAGAAATTCATTGATCACGGCATCCAGTGAATCATTCTTAACCTGATCCTGGCTGTAACCCATATTTACTAATGCCAACAGCATAAGTACTACTACAATATATATTTTCATGCCTCGCTCCTTTTCCATGCCATAGGTTCAATTAATCGGAATACGGTTATCTTTTATAGGTCCATGTAATTTTATAAATTGAATAAATGTGTTCATTTCAGATATAGGCGATTGGAGACTCGGTTCTTCAAATGTCAGAACAGGCGCTTCATGAATAAAATTAAGCGGTGGCAGTAAGGTGAGTTCTCTGATGTTCGTAAATTCCAGGGGCAGAAGTTCGCGTCCTTTTATTGTAAATTCCAGGCCGGAAACTTCCGTACGCATAGTACTCACAATCGTTTCTGTTTTGTATTTTTCGGCCATAAGCGTTGTTCCTGCTTTTATAGCCGGAGAGAGCGCTGTAATATACGAGAACGCTATCTCCGGCCGGGTGGGATCAGCTATTGACATCTTTAATTGACCCAGAGTCATTGCAGGTGGAGGTTTTCCATATTTTTCGTATTCAGGTTTTGAAACTGCTTTTGGAATTTCTTCTTTGACTGCTACGGCAATCGGCTCTTTCTTAATAGTTTTCACGATCTTTTTAACCAGCAGATCTCCCACTAACAATTCTTCCAGGTGGGCGTCTTTTTTTACAACCTTTAAGAAGTGATAATTCATATAGATTAATGCAATTCCCAATCCTATTACGAGCACCGAGGTAATAATCTTAGAAACGAACGGGAAGAATTTCATAACGAGGTGGAACAAAACAACAAAGATCAAAGCAGAAGCTCCGACTTCTAAAAGGCCTGCCTGGGGTGAGCCGGTTGAAGTAAAATAAACCATGACAAGAACTACAACCAGAAACCATATGCAAAGGTAGGCAACCATGTGTTTCCACGTATTCATGGGTCTATGAGGCGGGAGTATCTTTGCTGGTTCAACGGGTAGGTTATTTTTATCTAACATGGGTATATTTTGGTTTTGAATTAGGCCTTCGGTAACCTACAAATACAAATTTTCCCTCCCTTGACTTCGTCGTGAGTCTTCGGCGTGAGCTCAGACGAACGCTCAGTCAAACGATGGGAGGGACTAAGGGAGCGTAAGGGCAGGTTTCAAACCTGCCCCTACATTACCCACCGAACCTTCCCCGTCAAGGGGGAGGAACTATTTGTTTGAAATTCCTATACAATTGAATTACAGTCTCGCCTTTTCCGGTGTGCAATTCTCCAAGGGCATAAAAGTCTGCCTCTCTCTTAGATGATAACCTTTTTTGTCGCTTCCCAGATACCATGCAGGTTACAACGGGTTAAAATTCTCAGGGTCGCAGACTCCTTGACGGCTACGGGAATAGTTACTTTTGCCTGGGGACAGAGGGGTGAAAATTCTATCCGTGAAACCTGTTCGATCCCTGCATACACCTCAATCCACTGGATATAATGATTTGAAGTCATTGGATGCAGGGTTTCACCAATCTGAATGTCCAGGTTAAACGGTTCCCCGTTCTTTATGTTTATGGGCCACTGGACCACTGGGGCGTGACCTTTCTCTTTTGGGGTTTTATTGAGAGGGTCTTTTACACGGTTAACGTTCTGAAACCAATCCACCTCGTCAGCGCCAAAACTTCTTAGAGAACCCACAGTAGTAGCCAATCCCGCGGTAACAGCAGAAATACCGATGGTTTTTAAAAATTTCCTTCTATCAAAGCCTTGCATAACATTTCCTCCCACTAAAAAATAAGAACTTTAGATTAAATCAAAACTACGGTAACTAAAAAATAATGTCACATATATCTCCGATGGTGTCAAGCCTAAATATATGTTCAGGAATTTCAATGTTGCAGTTGTAGTGCGAACTTTAGTTCGCATAGCAGGATGTAAGCGAACTGAAGTTCGCGCTACATTGAAAAAGCGGACGAAGGCCTAATTATAAACGCCTCAAAAAATTTATCAGATAAAACTTGACAGTGTGAGGATAAAAAATATAATGGTGAACAGGTGTTCACCTATAAATAAAAATCTATGACCAAACCATTAACGAAAAAACAGCTGAAGTTTTTGTCATTTCTGAAGGAACATCTTCAGGAAAGGGGCTACCCCCCTACCGTACGGGAAATTATGGATGGGATCGGGCTTTCCAGCACCAACATGGTAAAAAAATACCTTGATGTCCTGGAACGCAAAGGATACATCAAGAGGCAATTCAATAGCCCCCGTGCGATTGAGATTATTGAGGCGTCTGGCAGAAGCCTGGAATTGAGGTCAGTTCCGATTGTGGGAAGGGTTCGGGCAGGGACACCGCATCCAGCCATAGAAGATGTCGAAGGATACCTTTCCGTAGACAGAACGATATGCCGCAGCAACAATGCCTTTTTTTTGCGGGTAGTGGGAGACAGCATGATTGAGGCACACATACAGGAGGGAGACCTTGTACTCGTTAAACCACAGCCTGTAGCGAATAATGGGGAGATCGTGGTTGCCCTCATAAATGACGAAGCAACCGTAAAGCGATTTTACAAAAAGGGAAATACGATACAACTGAAACCCGAACATCCAACAATGAAACCGATCATTGTCAAAGAGGGACAAGCCGATGTTCACATCATTGGCAAGGTTACAACTGTGATAAGGCAATTGGATAAATAATAATTGTTTGGTGAAATTATGATTACGGAAATCAACGAAACGATCAAGGTGGGCGCCATCTTTGGCGATAATAAAAAGAAACTCAAACCTGTCTGGTTTATATGGAGTGGTCAAAAGTATCTCATCCAGGAAATTACCTATATTTGGACGGAAAGGATGGGAAATGCCGTCATGCACCATTTTACGGTCACGGACGGCGCTAGCCTTTTTTCCATTTCTTATAACACCAATACCCTGGTATGGACACTCCATTCCGTAGAAACGGCAGGCTAGCGTTCCAGCCTGGACAAGCCAGAACCAAGCAGGAAATGAATTAAAGTAAATTTTAGATTTACAATTTTGGGTTTACGACTTTTTAAATCTCAAATTGTAATTCGTAAATCTTACATCAATGGTGAAAATCAAATAGCGCATACGCTCAATATCTTTGCAGGAGTTACGATGGATAAAACTATTATGCACATCGATATGAACGCCTTCTTTGCATCGGTGGAACAACAGGTGAATCCCGCACTCAGAGGAAAACCCATTGCGGTAATTGGTTCTCATGAAAGGACGGTAGTGACTACGTCTTCTTATGAGGCACGGGCATACGGGATCAAGACAGGCATGACCAAATACGAGGCTATGCGGTTGTGTCCCCATATTGTCCTCGTGGCAGGCGACACGAGCCGTTATACAGACACCTGCCGCCGGCTTATCGCGATATACCGGCAATACACCCCCATCGTAGAGGTTTACTCTATAGACGAGGCATTCCTGGATGTTACGGGTTCTATCCCGCTCTTTGGCAGTGCTGAGGTTATTGCCAAAAATATTAAGAAACAAATTCGCAAAGCTCTTGGAAGGCTGACCTGCTCTATTGGTATTGCACCCAATAAACTCCTGGCAAAGCTGGGCAGCGATATGAAGAAACCCGACGGACTTGTCATTATCCAACAAGAGGATATTGGTAAATTGCTGGAACACTTACCTGTACAAGAACTCTGTGGCATAGGCCCGCGTCTTGAAAGGCATCTGACCGCTGTGGGAATTAAGACATGCGGTGAGTTGGGGCGGGCATCCATACACGTATTAAAGAACCGGTTCGGCGTGATTGGTGAACGGCTGAGGCTCATGGCTCAAGGAATAGATGACAGTCCTGTTATACCCCTGGAGCATGAAGCCGATGCCAAGTCAGTTGGGCACAGCATGACCCTTGACAGGGACGCAAGTGATATAGAAACGCTGGAACGGCACATCCTCCAGTTATCTGAGATGGTGGGCAGGCGTCTGCGTCGCGGAGGATATGCGGGCAGGACGATTGCCCTTACCCTGCGCTACCCTGATTTCACTACCTTTACAAGACGCAGTACAGTTGGAACGTACATGAATAACAGCATAGATATTTACGTTGCTGCAAGAGAGATACTCAATACGATACGACTCCAACAGCCCATACGACTGATAGGGGTCAGTGTTTGCAACCTCACGAAAAACACTGTGCAACTACCTCTCTTCAGCACAGACAGGGTTAAACAGGCCGCTACGCACACCATGGATACGATAAACGATCGCTACGGGGATTTCTGCATTACGTGGGGCACTCTGATTGAACGCTATCACCATAAGGGTGTTATTTCCCCTGCCTGGCGACCCGCCGGAGTCAAATGCGTCAACCTTTCTGCACAGAAAGGTAAAAACGCCAGGGAAATAGTTCACCGGAGGAAAAAGATTTGACAAGATAACAGGATAGACATGATATAAATCCAGTTAATCAAAACTATTTATCACAACCTGAAGAGGGTTATATGGAATACAAAAACGTGACTGAGACAATTATCGGCTGTGCTTATCGTGTTTATAATAAAATCAGTTAGACGAGTTGTTAAAGCACACGAAGTACAACTGGTTAATTACCTTGTTGCTACGGGAAAACCTATAGGACTTATTCTTAATTTTGGGGAAAGCAAAGTTGAGGTTAAACGAAAGGTCGAGGATTTAAAGTAAAAGATATACAGGATGAAACAATTATCATGTTAATCTTGTTTATCCTGTCTAAGGTAGCTGAACTATTACCTTCTTTCTCCCTCTTAATCTCTGTCCATTATTTACGGGTGTAGTTGTAATGATGACATCCTCTGATCACATTGAAGATGGAGGATTTTTGTTATCATATTCTCAAGCAGTAAAGTAATGTTGGCATTGTAATCAAGATATTCAAGTGACGTCTTGATGGTATTCAAAATACGGAATAACACATCTTCAGACAGCGACCGGCTTCTTACTGCTAGCGCATCCCTCCAATCGGTGTGATAAACAGGCAAATCATCGCTCCCTATTTTACAGACAAGCAAGTCACGGTAATACATAAGAAATGAGAATAGGAGTTCCTTTACATACGACCGTTTTTCTTCCAAAATATCTAAATCCTGGATATGCCATTCGCTGAACAATTCTTTTGAAAAAGTCAAATTGTCATTAATTTCTAATTTCAAAAGCCGGTCAACAAGCCAGTTTTTCTTTTCAAGAGCACTCGTACCTGAAAGCAGGGTTGCCCTTTCAATGCTGCCATTGGAAATGAATGCCAGCCGTTCTGCTTGTTTATCATCCAATTTAAAGTGGTTTACGAGGATATTTTTTACGACGGCTACTGATAATGGGGAAAACCTTATGATTTGGCACCTTGACCGGACTGTTTCTCTAAGAGACTCAAGAGATGTTACGATGAGTATAATAATGGCATACGAAGGCGGCTCTTCCAGCGTTTTCAACAAACAGTTAGAAGCTTCTTCGTTCATCTTATCCGCAGATTGGATAATTACTATTTTATACTTGGATTCCAAAGGTTTGACCTTCAGGACATCCTGAAGGTATTTTAATTGTTCTATTTTAATCACCCGGCTGTTTTTTTCAGGCAGTATAAAAAATAAATCTGAGAAATTATCACGGGTGATTCTTTGACAATTATTGCAGGTGTCACACGCATCCCGACCGGGATGTTTGCAAAATATTGCCTTTGCAAGTTCTCTGGAAAATGAAGTTTTACCCACACCTTCCTGACCTGCAAAAATATAAGCGTGTGCCAGGTGATTATTTCTGATAGCATTTTGAAATAATTCTACAACACGCTCTTGGCAGGCTACACTTTTAAAAGACATGAAAAATTATGGTTTGAATAACGGTAAAACTAATGCTTTATGAATATAATGAATAAGCACTGCAAGGAATGACAATTTAAAGGTAATTGAAAATTTCTCTTATTATTCATCTTCCTCATCTTCCTCTTCTTCCTCTTCCTTCTCTTCCTCTTCTTCCTTCTCTTCCTTCTCTTCCTCTTCCTCTTCTTCCTCGGTTTCGAGTATTGCCACAATATCACCAACCTTCACTACGTCACCCTCTTGTGCAAGTATTTCCACCAATCTCCCCGATACTGGGGCAGTAATGTTAAAAGTTGTTTTTTCCGTGATCATTTCAACAATATCTTCACCTTCTTCAACTTCCTCGTCTTCTTCAATATACCAAAAAGAAACTGTCGCTTCGTCTCCGCTGTTTTCATCTACCCCAGGTAATTCTACTTCGACTCTCATATAGGTTCTCCTTTATCGATGCCGTATATCTATAAAAAAGTTTAAGATTATGCTTAACAAAAGGTCTCCTGTATTTTTAAAGGACGGTATTATACTTAACGGTAATTTGCTTGTCAAGCGTCAAGGTGATAATATAAAATTATTTAAAAAGGTCATATTTGTTGACAATTTATAACTTCTTAACCCTTTTAATAATATAGCTATAAAATAACTTGACTTAATTAAAAATATAGTTTAAAATTCCACCCAATAAGCTAAATTTATGTTGCATAATTTTAACAAATTGTGAAATTTCCTGAAATTTGTTAGCATAATGCATTTTTGTTTTTATGTTAATTAAAATACTATAGAAGGTCGGGAAGGTTTGATCTAAGAAAATGTCTTTTATTTCAATATTTTAAATAATCTTAGAGAAATGAGAAAAACAGCATACTTAAATGTTTTAAGGCGAATTTTATGATTATGAAGCGTTATTTTGGGATTTTCAGTGTGCTGTTTTGGTTTGGTGATTATCACTTAAAGATGATCATTATGAATCTAAAAGAAATATTTTTCAATACGTGCATTTTGGCTAAACGAGAAAGCAGAGTACATAAATGGTGGTGTAGCTTTGTGTTTAAAATGTCTTACATGGCTATATTATCCCTGATACATACCATATTTTATGATACTCACTTTTTAAGAAGTATTTCTAAAAGATAGTAACCTTCATTTCTTTTCTGTTTAAATTGACATTTCTCTTAGGCCGTACCTCTCCAAAAAGTTTCATCCAGTTTTCTTTTTCCCGATATAGTTTCTCATTATTTTTTACACGACGAAGACCGTTTTTATTTATTTTTGGAGGGCGAGTCGATAGATCGGCTCACAAAACAACATGCAAATATTTCAAATACTGATGTACCTCCCTATCCCCGCTTGTATTGCCCTTGGATACTTCATTTGTATCCTCGTTTACAGGAAAAGGCACTCAGCCAGCGAAAAGAAGCTAAAGCAACTCATCGAAGAATCAACGAGAGAGGCTGAAAAAGTCAGGAAGGAAGCCGAGCTTTCGGCAAAGGCCGAACTTTACCAGCGGAGGGAGGCTTTTGAGAAAGAAACGCAAGAAACCAGGATGGAATTGAAGCAGCAAGAAAGAAGGTTAAGTAAAAGAGAAGACAACATGGAACGCAAGATGGAGTTACTCACAAAGAAGGAAAGGTACATTGACACTCTTTCTGCTAATTTTACCTTAAAAGAGAAAAAAATAGATGAAAAAAGAGTAGAACTTGAGAAAGTCATAGAGGAAGAAAATAATACACTCCTGAAAATCTCTAAGTTATCCAGGGAAGAAGCTGAAAAACTTCTGTTGAGTCGGTTAGAAAATGAACTCGATATCAAATGCGCCGAAGTGATTTCGAAAAAAACTACAGAGGCAAAAGAAAATGCGGAACAGACCGCCGTATCATTAATTAGTACTGCAATCCAAAGGTGCGCCGCAACTCATACGGCTGTATATATTGTAAGCTCAATTGAGCTTCCCAATAATGAGATGAAGGGACGTATCATTGGACGTGAAGGGCGAAATATCCGGGCCTTTGAAAAAGCGACCGGGATTGATGTTATTGTGGATGATACTCCGGGAGTAATTGTGCTTTCTGGATTCGATAGTGTTCGACGTGAGATTGCAAGGCAGTCAATGGAGAAATTGATCCTTGATGGCAGAATTCACCCTGCACATATTGAAGAAATTGTGAAGGAAACAGAAAAAGAAATTGAGCAGGTCATTCAGGAAACAGGGAAGCAAACGTGTTTTGAGTTAGGGATTCATAATGTTCATCCAGAGTTAATGAAACTGCTCGGCAGGCTTAAATATAGAACAAGTTATGGGCAAAATCAGCTTCAGCATTCTATTGAAGTCAGCAACCTCATGGGTATTATTGCAGGTGAATTAAAACTGGATGTCCCACTCGCTAAAAGATGCGGTCTTTTGCATGACATCGGCAAGGCTATTGGCCCTGAAATGGAAGGTACGCATGCCGTTGCAGGTGCAGACCTTGCGAAACGGTATGACGAAAGGCCTGAAGTGGTAAATGCAATTGGCGGCCATCATGAGGAAAAACCGGTTGAATCTGTTTATACGGTGTTGGTGAGCGCAACTGATGCCATTTCAGCAGGAAGACCAGGAGCAAGAAGAGAAACCCTGGAAAAATATATCAAACGGCTTGAAAAACTCGAAAGTATAGCGACTTCCTTTAGCGGTGTTGAAAGCGCTTATGCCATTCAAGCAGGAAGAGAGGTGCGAATAATGGTGTGCCCTGACAAGGTAAATGATAAGGTTGCTGCAAAGATGTGTTTCGATATTGCCAGAGAAGTTGAAGCACAGTTAGAGTACCCGGGTGAAGTCGTTGTTACGGTCATTCGTGAGACACGCTTTGTTGAACATGCAAAGTAGTTTATATGCATACAGAATTTGATGTAATCGTCGCCGGAGCCGGGCATGCAGGCTGTGAAGCGGCTCTTGCAACTGCACGGATGGGTATGAGCACTGCATTGCTCACGATAAACCTCGACACGATTGCACAGATGTCCTGTAATCCTGCCTTTGGCGTC
>Ga0082335_1008529_pt1 | contig 11580 bp, 7 predicted proteins | sample Subgrocontami58m_FD_72375 | JGI IMG/M metagenome (GOLD analysis project Ga0082335, IMG submission 72375) | Subsurface groundwater microbial communities from S. Glens Falls, New York, USA - GMW37 contaminated, 5.8 m (SPADES assembly) (version 2) ...
CGGGCGGGCGCTTCCTGCTGGGGCTGGGGACGGGCGTCCAGCGATTGAACGAGCGATGGCACGGCGTCCAGAACTACGGACGCCCGGCGCCGCACCTCAAGGAGTGCGTGCAGGCCGTCCGCATGATTATCGAAAAGGCGCACCTCGGCCAGCCGCTGCGCTACAAGGGCCAGTACTACGACATTGACATCGTGGGCTACCAGAGGCCCCTGAAACCCGTGCGCCCGACGATTCCCATCTACGTGGCGGCCGTCGGCGAGGGCATGTGCCGGGTCGCGGGGGAGGTCGGCGACGGCCTCATCGGCCATGCGCTGCTCTCCCCGAAGTGGTGTCGAGAGGTCATCCTGCCCAACGTGCGCATCGGCCTGACGCGATCGGGCCGCGACACGTCGCGCTTTCACGTCCTGCCGTCCCTGACCGTCGCCGTCTCGCGCGACAGGCGTGAGGCCCGCCGCGACGCCGCGGGCGTGGTCTCGTTCTACGCCTCGGTGCGCACCTACGAGCCGTACATGGCCTACCACGGTTTCCTGGAGCAGGCCCGGCGGGTGCAGGAGGCCTTTCGCAAGAACGGCGGCTTCGGCCCCGCGGTGACCGACTGCGTGACCGAGGAGATGGTGGACGTGTTCACGGCGGCGGGCACGCCCGACGAGGTGCGCCAGCAGGTGCGGCGCTACGCCGACATGGCGGACCACGTGATGGTGAGCGAGCCCGGCTACTTCATCTCGGAGGAGAAGCGCCGGGTGTACCGGGACGCCCTGTTCGACCTTATCGGGAGCTAGGCCGCGCCCGGTCCGCCAGCACGCGGGAGAGCCGACGGCGTATGTGCGGCGCGGCCTCCCGTGGCCTCACCACTTAGAGCCTATCCAATAACTCCAGCGCGGGGGAGTGCAGAGGGGGCGAAGCCCCGTAGCCTGTCCTGAGCGAAGCCGAAGGAACGGGAGTCTGGGGATATCCCCAGACTCCTGCCAAAGGGGTTTCACCCCTCTGGGCTCTCCTTTTTCAACAGCTTGCTAGTGTCCTGAATCAGAGGTCCGCTGAACAGGTCCGGAGGTGCAGGGGCGAGAGCCCCTGTCGGGGTCACAGGGGTGTCCCCTGACTCTTTCTCTCTTCCCCCGCTCCTGCAGGAGCGGGGGAACTCAAGGGGGTGAGGTATATGACGACAATGGGCGCAAGCCAGGGGTACGACACGCCCGGTTGTGTCAACGATTAGTGACTCAGGACGCTAGAACGCCGACACCGCCTTCCCCTCTATGACGAGCTTCTGCAGCGCGTCCTGGGACAGCGGCTTGAGCTCCGGCGGAATCTCCAGCGGGGCGAGCAGCTTCGACCAGAGCGGACACGCCAGCAGGCGCACGCCCTTCGCGCCCGTGGCGCGGACAAGCGCCATGATGTCCGTCTGGCGGCCGTCCAGCGCGCTCACGACGGGAATCGCGGCCTCCTTGGCGTTGCGGGCGATGGTCATCTGCTCCTGCCGTCCCCGCAGAAGCGGGGGCCAGTCGAAGCCGCGCCCGCAGACCGCGGCCAGGGCGGCCTCGGTGAAGAGCACGCCCGCGTCCTTGCCGCCGTCCCGCGCCTGGGCCGCCAGCGCCAGGGCGGTGAGGACCGAGCTGCCGGAAGCGCTCTTGCAGACGAAAAGGATGTCCATGGCTTTCCTCACTCCCGCCTTAGCTCTGTCGCCGCTGGCGGAACTGGCCGAAACGCGGCTTGCGCTTCTCGAACCATGACTTCTGGGCCTCTTTGATCTCCTCGCTCTCGAACCACTGGGGAGCGATCAGCCGCTGGAAACGCCCCTGCGTCCCGCGCATGTACTCGACGTCGTTGCTGAAGCTGGCCTTGAGTATCTTGAGGATGCTGGGGCTCATGTCGAGGATTTCAAGGCACCACTTTTCGACCTCCGCGTCAACCTGCGCGACGGGCACGACTTTGTTCACAAGGCCCATCGCCAGCGCCTCCTGCGCCGTGTACTGGTGGCACAGGAACCATATCTCCTTGGCCTTCTTCGCCCCGACGACGCGCGTCAGGTACGCCGACAGGATGCCGTCGGCGGGCGACCCGATGCGCGGCCCGTTCTGGCCGAAGACCGCGTTCTCCGCCGCGATAGTCATGTCGCAGAAGTACGCCCAGTGGTTGCCCGCGCCGATGGCATAGCCCTTGACCGCCGCGATGCTCGGCTTCGAGCAGTCGAGCAGCGCGCCGTTGATGCTGGCGGGCGCGCTGAGGTGCTTTTTGAGGCCGCCCGCGGCCTCCCATTCCACGTCGCCGCCCGCGCAGAAGGCCTTCTCGCCGGAACCGGCCAGCACGACCACGCCGACGTCCTCGTCGGTGCTGCAGTCGTACAGAGCGGCGCAGACCTCCTCCATGCCGGTGCGCGTCACCGCGTTCAGGCGCTCCGGGCGGTTGAACGTGATGCGCGCCACGGTCCCGTTCTCATAGCGTCGTTTCTCGTACAGGACCTCTTTGGTCGGGAAGTCCGGTACAACCTTCCACGGTGTCTCTGCCATAGCTTTTTCCCTCAGACCCGTTATGCGACCGCTTTCTCTTTGCGCAGCGCCGCTATCTCGGTCGCCGCGTAGCCCGCCTCCTTGAGAATAGCGTCGGTCTGCTCGCCGACGAGCGGAGCGGGCAGGCGGACGCGCCGCTCTTGGCCGGATATCTGCAGGGGCGTGTTCATGAACCAGACCCGCCCCGCCCGCGGGTGGTCGTACGGGATGATGGCCTCGACGGCGCGCACCTGCGGGTCGTCGAAGACGTCCTCGCGGTCGTTCACGGGGCAGCACGGGACCTCCGCTGCCTCCAGCAGCCTGATCCACTCGTCCCGCGGCTTCGTCATGAATATCTCCTGAAACACCGCGCCTATCTCCGCGCTGGCGGCCACCCGCTTCATGTAGTTGTCGTAGGCCGGGTCGGTGGCCAGATGCGCCAGGTCCAACACCTCGCAGATCTTCACCCACTTCTGATCGCTGACGAAAGCGGCGACGAGCCACTTGTCGTCGGCGCAGCGATAGGGGCTGTACTGGACGTTGGACTGCGAGCCGGGCAGCGTCGGGTCGTCGCCTTCCACCTTGACGAGCGTGTAGCCCTGCATCGCCACGATCAGGTCGAGCAGCGACGTCTCGACGAGGCGGCCCCTGCCCGTGCGGTAACGGTCCAGGAGGGCGGCCGTGATGCCGAAGGAGAGCAGCATGGGAGCGGACATGTCGGCGACCAGCACCGGCGAGCTGACGGGGGTGCCGTCGGGCATGCGGCGCGCGCCGGTGATGCCCAGGCGCGCCTGGATGGCGATATCATAGCCGGGCATCTTGGCGTGCGGGCCTGTCGTGCCGTAAGCGGTGACGTGGGCGTACACCAGCCGCGGGTTCCGCTTGGAGACTGTGGGATAGTCCAGGCCGAACTTCACGTCATCGCCGACGACGAAGTTGTGGATGAGGACGTCCGCTTTGTCCAGGAGGCGGAAGAGCACGTCCATGGCTTTCGGCTTGCGGATGTCCATTGCGATGCTCCGCTTGTTGCGGTTCAGGACGAGGAACGGTTTGCTCAGCGGGCCGAGACGCGGAGTCGTGTGCAGCGTCCGGCAGGAGTCGCCCGCGAGGGGCTCCACCTTGATGACGTCGGCCCCCAGGTCCGCCAGGTACATGGCCGTGCCCGGCCCGGCGAAGTACTGGGACATATCTATTACCTTGATGCCTTCCAAGACCATGCCCATGTCTGCGCTCCTCCCGTGACGTCACTATGCCCGGGGGCCGGACCCCATGCTGCGCAAGGCGGGATTTTTCCCGCGCCATATTCCCAAATGCTTAGCAGGCGCGGCTGACGCTCTGTGGTCCACCGCGACCGTCTAGATGGCCGCGCAAGCAAACCAAGACTCGGAGGGCTGGTGGGAGGCCAGCGGCGTCCAAGACCCGGCGCAAACGCGGCGAGCACATCTTATGCGCTTGAACATCGCTGGTCAACCCACCTGCGCCCGTTCGGATGCGCGCCTTTCGCGGTGAATGACTCAACCGGTCCCCTTGACTAACCTGACTGAAAGCGATGTCCCCTGGCCTATGAACTTCGGTTGACAACGGTGACAAAACAGCACATAATGCGCCAACCCTGTAAAACAGTCGCATGCGGCGTTTGGGCTGGTTGCTTTGGCTGGAACCTCCAGGACGCGGCTGGAAAGTGACAGCGACGCAGGGCAAATTCTGAATTGGATGCATCCCGCCGGCAGCAAAGCAAAATATGGGAGAGATACCATGCAGCACAGGAACCGGTTAGCACTCCACGTGACCTTTGTAGCCGTAGCGTCTGTCATCCTGGCGAGCTGCGCACCAGCACAGGCGCCAGTGCAGGCGCCGGCTTCAGCACCCGCCCCGGCGCGTCCGGCTTCACCGTCCAGTCCTCCGTCCGCCGCGCCGACCGTCGCGCCCAGAGCGCCCGCGCCCGCCGCGACCGCAACCCTTCCAACGCCCGGTCCGGCAGTGCGAGCGACACCTGCGGCTCCGGCGTCCTCGGCGGGTTCCCCCAAGCGCGGCGGCGTGTTCACGCACGCCAGCTACACGCGCTCTCCCGACGCCGACCCGCATACCAACAACGCCGCGCTCGACGCGGTGCTTGACCTGTGCTATGACACGCTGATGACCGTTAACCCGGAGACGAGAGACATCGTGCCGGGCCTTGCCGAAAGCTGGGAAGCAAGCAAAGATGGCCTGACGTACACGTTCCGTCTGCGCAAGGGAGTCAAGTTCCAGGACATTGCTCCGGTCAGCGGGCGCGAGTTCACCGCGGACGACGTGGTGTACAGCTTTGAGCGGATCCGGACGCCCTCACCGCAGTTCCTGCGCGGCTCGTTGTTCTCGAAAGTGACCTCCATCAAGGCGCTTGACAAGTACACGGTGGAGATGAAGCTGTCGGAGCCGTTCGGTCCCCTCCTTACCTATATCGTCAATTACTCGAACAAGATGGTCGCCAAAGAGGTGGTCGCCAAGTTCGGCAACCTGAAGAGCAGAGGCGACTGCATTGGCACCGGGCCTTTCATCATAAAGACGTGGAGGGAGCCGTTCTCGGGCGAGATGGTTCGGAACGCCAGCTACTGGGATGCCGGACACACGTATCTGGATGGCGTACGCATCCAGGTCATAGAGGACACGATCACCCGTATGGCCGCGCTGCGGGCCGGCCAGGTGGACGTCGCTGTGCGCATCCCGCCCAGCAGCTACGCCGCGATCAAGAACCAGCCCACGCTGACGTTCGACCCCGAGGCCGTGAACTGGGTCTCCCAAATCCTGTTCAACGTCAACAGAAAGCCGTGGAGCGACGAGCGCGTCCGCAAGGCGGCCTACCTCGCGATTGACCGGGACGCGGTGGTCAAGGGCGCGCACGAAGACTCCGCCTTCATATCCGGGCCGCTGCCTCCAGCGGTGTTCAAGCCGTGGGCGCTGCAGCCCGAGGAACTCAGGAAGCTTCCGGGATACCGGCAGCCGAAAGACCAGGACGTGGCCGAGGCGAAACGACTTCTCGCGGAAGCGGGCTATCCCAACGGTTTCGACGCCGAGGCCCCTGTGTCAGAGTACTCTCCGATATCGAGCCGCCTCGGGCTTGAGGTAGCCCAGGGCGACCTCCGCAAGATAGGGATTCGGGTCTCCTTCAAGCAGGTTGAGGCGGCGGCGTTCCTGCAGGCTGACCTTACGGGCAACTTCGACCTCATCAACCGCGGGTACGGGACCGGCGTTGAGCCCGAGCCTGACGCGATGTTCTCTCAGCTCATGTCCACGGGTGGGTCTCGCAACTATTTGAAGCTCAAGGACGATAAGCTCAACTCCCTGGTGGCGGAAGGGGTTCGCACTCTGGATACCACCAAGCGCATCCAGGTCTACAAGGAACTGCAGCTTTACGTATTGGACAAGGCGTACCGCGCGTTCCTGGACGAGCCCTACACGTATACGGGCAAGCAGAAGTTCGTCCGTGGCTACAACGGACAGTGGATTCTCGACAACCGGCAAATCGCCTACGTCTGGCTGGACAAGTAGACAACGCGGGTCAGACAGAATACGGGGGACACCACAGGTGTCCCCCGTATTCTTTTCTGGCACAACGTCAAAAGGTCGAAGAGCTACCCATACCCCGCCATGCGGGGCGGGGTGTCAAGATGAGGTCTGAGTCTGTGGAAGCGGTAGCTCAGCGCGGGGTCGGCCCGGCCCTCCGCCCTGCGGAGCGGCGTCCGCGCAGGTAGCGCACGAGGAACAGCCCGGAGCCGATGATGACGACGCTCACGTAGGTGATGGAGCGGTCCAGCAGGATGACGGAGAGCGCCGCCGGGGGCGCCAGCGCCAGCGTCAGCACTCCCGCCACGCCGGTCTCCACCAGCCCCAGCCCGCCCGGCGTGATGGGGATGATGATGAGCAGCGCCGCGGCAGCGGTCGCGAAGAACAGCAGCGACAGGTCCACGTCGAAGCCGAGCGCCCGCGCCACCATGTACAGGTGGGCCACCTCCAGACACCACACCGCAAGGCTCACGACCAGCACCCACGGCAGTTGCCGCAGGCTGCCCAGCGTGCCCTCGTGGAAAAGCGTGTAGAGCCGGGCCAGCGGGACGGGCAGTCGCTTCGCCATGCGCAGGCCCAGCAGGCGCATGCCAACCAGCGCAGCGGCGGTCGCCGCGAGCAGCGCCACGCCAATGCCGATGAACACGGGCGCCTTCTCCGGGCTCGCGCGCCCCAGCAGCGCCACGCTGGACAGGACGAGCGCCAGGAACACCACGACGATGTCCACCACGTGCTCCGCCGCCAGCGTGCCCAGCGTCCGGGGGAAGCTGGCGCGGTTCTCCTTCGCCAGCAGGTACGAGCGATAGACGTCGCCGAGCCGGAAGCCCGTCACCGCGTTCGTGAACCAGCCCAGGTAGCACATCTGCGCCGCGCTGAAGACGGAGGGCAGACGCACGCCCGGGTCGCGGTCAACGCCCGCGTTCCGCAGAAAGACCAGCCAGCGGTACGCGCGCAGGGGGAAGTTGGCGTAGTAGAAAGCGACGGCCAGAACAAGGAACAGCGGGTTGGCGTGGCTGATGTACTGCCACATGGCGGCGAAGTCAATGCGCACGCGCGTGACCATGAACACGACAAACGCCGCGGCGATGGCGAAGGAAATGAGGGTGGGCGCCGACAGGAGACGTCGCTTGAGCGAGACGTCCGGCAGCTTGTCGGCGTCCTGCGGCTCAGTCGTTGGCTGCGCCAGCTTGTCCATGCACCAGGTCCTTCTCGAATCCCAAAGGTCGCTTGTGCGGCATCCCCGGACGCCGCGGATAGGCCGGAGGCGTGGGCCGCTCCTTCGCCAGGACGACGAGCGTCCGGCCCGACAGGCCCGGCAGCTCGACGGGCACGACGCGGAGCAGACGCCCGCCCATCGTGGCGATGGCCTTCGCGGCGCGCTCTACCTCAGAAGTCGCGTCGCTCAGCTTGCCCAGCACGGCCATGCCGCCGATGGCGCAGAAGGGCAGGGCGAGCTCCGCCAGCTCCGCCGTCTCCGCTACCGCGCGCGCCAGCACCACGTCGAATTGCTGCCGGTACGCGGGGTCATGCGCCCGCGTCTCCGCCCTGTCGGTGACGACCTCGACGTCGGGTAACCCCAGAGTGGAAACGATATGTCGCAGAAAGTCCGTCTTCTTCCGCGCTGATTCCAGCAGCGTCAACCGTATGCCGGGGCAAGCTATCCTGAGCGGCAGTCCGGGGAACCCGCCGCCGGAGCCGATGTCCAGCGCCCGCATGCCGGCCCGCGGCCCGCCCGGCAACGCCAGGACGAAGCTGAGCGAGTCCAGGAAGTGCTTGACCTCCACCTCATCGGGCAGGGTGATGGCGGTCAGGTTCACACGCCTGTTCCAGTCCAGAAGCTCGCGTCGATAGTGGGAAAACGTCGCTATCTGTTCCGGCGTCAGGCTGATGCCCAGCCGCCGCGCCCCCTCCGTCAGCCGCTCCACGTCCGCCTCCCATGCGCACAATAGGTGGATTATAGCACAGCTATCCCGCGCGAACGGACGGCCGCACGCGCACGGCGTCCCCTTTTCGCCATGCCTCGGAAACCGGTATGATAGGGGCGCGACACGCACCCGCAAGGACGGACACCGATGCAGAATCGCTTCCTTCGCGGCCCCAGCTACGGGCTCCTTGTCCTGCCCGTCCTTGTCGCCCTGCTCCTTTCGGCCACGCACGAGGGCCGAGTCCTGGCGCGTACCGCCGCCCTTGTGGCCGAGGTGCTGCCTAACGTGCCCGTGCGCCCGCTCCTGTGGTCCCGGCCCGCCGCCCTCCGCGAGACCGTGTCGTTCCCGTCCGCGGCGGGCGAGGCGAAGGCCGAGGTGTACCGCCCTCCGGAGCCGGGCCGCTATCCCGCTCTCATCCTCATGACCGGCGTGACGCCCAATCTGGAGGACCCCGACCTCCGCCGCCTGCTGGAGGGGCTGGCCCGGTCGGGCATCGTCGCGCTGCTGCCGCACTCGGCGCACATGCTGCAGGGCACGGTGAATACCGACGACGTGGAGACCGCGGTCGGCGCCTTCCGCTTTCTCCAGCGGCAGGAGTACGTGGACGCGCGGCGCGTCGGCCTGGCGGGCTTCTCAGTCGGCGCCTCCGTGCTGGCCCTGGCCGCCGCCGACGAGCGCATCCGGGACGAGGTGGCCGTCCTCAACTTCTTCGGCGGCTACTACGACGCGGGCGACTATGTGACGGAAGTCGTCACCGGAAGCGTCACGTACGACGGCCAGACGAGAGCGTGGAGCACGCGTCCCCAGTACGTGCCGCTCATCAAGGGCCTGCTCATCGCCACGCTGGAGAGCGCGCGGGACCGCGACCTGCTCCAGAGGGCCGTCCTGAAGGGGGAGCAGGTGTCCGCCGAGGAGTGGGCGCGCCTCTCGCCGGACGGGCTGCGCGTCCATGAGTTCCTTGTCAATCGCGACCTGTCCAGAGGGCGCGAACTCCGAGAGAAGCTACCGCCCTCCACGCAGACGGCGCTGCGCCTCTTGTCGCCAAGCCAGGTGGCGGACAAGCTCACGACGCGGGTCTTCATCATGCACGACCGCGCCGATCCCGTCATTCCGTACGAGGAGTCCCGCCGCCTGCGCGACCGTCTGGCGATCCTCATGCCGCCTGGCCGCTCAAGCTACACGGAGTTCTCCATCTTCGAGCACATGAATCCCACTCGCGGGCTGGACCCAATCGCCTTCACGAAGGAGGCGGCCAAGCTGATGGCGCACGTGTACGGGGTGATGCTGGCGCTGCTGTGAGAGCAGGTCTCGTCGCGCCTGGCCCCGGCCCGCGAAACGGAGGCCAAGACCCCGATGAAATCCCGTGCAAAAACCCTTGACAAGCCTTAATGCCGGTGCTACCATGAACAATGCCCTGTGACATACATGTCCGGGGCTGTTGTCGCCTGTACGTTAACAACTGAAGAGCAAATTCTTTGTGGAGTGTCCTGTAGGTCAAGCTACACAGGGCACACGGTGGATGCCTTGGCGCCTGGAGCCGATGAAGGGCGTGGCACGGCTGCGAAAAGCCCCGGGGAGCCGCCAAGCAGGCTGATCCGGGGATTCCCGAATGGGGCAACCCAGTCCGGCAAAACCGGACTACTCTGGCTCTGCCAGAGAGGTAAGCGGGGGAACTGAAACATCTTATTACCCCGAGGAAAAGAGACCATTCCCTGAGTAGTGGCGAGCGAAAGGGGAAAAGCCTAAACCCTGTCACCTTAGTGGCCTGGGGGCCTATGCTGACAGGGGGTTGTGAGGCCGGACAGGCTCCTGCCCTAGCGGGAGCGCGGAGTTACAAAACTTCTTACTAGTCGAAGGCTCTGGAAAGGGCCGCCATAGAGGGTGACAGACCCGTAGGCGAAAGAAGAAGGCTCCGGACCGGTTCTCAAGTACCACGAGGGCCTAGGAACCTTGTGGGAAGCTGGGGAGACCACTCTCCAAGGCTAAATACTCCAGGCGACCGATAGTGAACTAGTACCGTGAGGGAAAGGTGAAAAACACCCCGGGAGGGGAGTGAAATAGATCTGAAACCGTGTGCCCACAAGCGGTCAGAGGGCCGGGTAACCGGCCTGATGGCGTGCCTATTGAAGAATGAGCAGGCGAGTTAATCGACGTGGCGAGGTTAAGCCTGGCGAACAGGTGGAGCCGCAGCGAAAGCGAGTCCAAATAGGGCGTCAAGTCGCGTCGATCAGACCCGAAACCGGGTGAGCTACTCCTGGTCAGGGTGAAGGTCAGCGAAAGCTGACTGGAGGCCCGAACCCGTGTGAAGTGCAAATCGCTGGGATGAGCTGGGAGTAGTGGTGATATACCTACCGAACCCGGAGATAGCTGGTTCTCCCCGAAGTGTATTGAGGTACAGCCTCAGAGAAAGACTGACGGAGGTAGGGCTCTGAATGGGCAAGGGGGCTAACCACTTACCGAACCCAATCAAACCGCAAATGCCGCCAGTTAATTCCTGGGAGTGAGTCAGTGGGGGATAAGCTTCATTGACGTGAGGGGAACAACCCAGACCGCCCGCTAAGGTCCCTAAGTGCAGGCCAAGTGGAAAGGAAGTCGTTTCGCTTAAACAGCCAGGAGGTTGGCTTAGAAGCAGCCATCCTTTGAAGAGTGCGTAACAGCTCACTGGTCGAGAGAGACGGCGCCGACAATTTATAGGGACTTCAGCCTGCCACCGAAGCGACGGCTCTTGCGATGCCTTCGGGCACCGCGAGGGGGTAGGGGAGCGTTCCCTCCAGCTGTGAAGGTGTGACCGTGAGGTCCGCTGGAGCGGAGGGAAGAGCGAATGCCTGCGTGAGTAGCGTTTAGACATGTGAAAACCATGTCCGCCGCAAGCCGAAGGTTTCCTACGCAACGTTCTTCGTCGTAGGGTAAGTCGGGCCTAAGCTGAGGGCTAACGCCGTAAGCGATGGACAGCCGGTTAGTATTCCGGCACCGCTCTGCATGCGTTATCAACGCCGGGGGGACCCAGAGAGGTAAGCAAGGCGCCCCCATTGGACATGGGGCGTCCCCCTTCTTGTGCCAGGCTGCGATTGGCAAATCCGTCGTGGCCGTTACGAGCGAAGGAAGGGGGGAAGTTTCGGGGCGACCCGGGGCAACCCTGTTGATCCTGGACTGGCAAGAAAAGCCTCGGCGTGAGTGTGCAGTGCGCCCGTACCGTAAACCGACACAGGTCGGCCGGGATTAACGTCCCTAGGCGGTCGAGAGAACCCTTGGGAAGGAACTAGGCAAACGAGCCTCGTAACTTCGGGATAAGAGGCGCCCTCCGGGGTGCAAGCTCTGGAGGGCCGCAGCAAAGCAGCTCGGGCGACTGTTTAACAAAAACACAGGTCTGTGCCAAAGCGTAAGCTGAGGTATACGGGCCGACACCTGCCCAGTGCCGGAAGGTTAAGGGGAGGAGTTCGGGGGCAACCCCAAAGCTCTGATCTGAAGCCCCGGTGAACGGCGGCCGTAACTCTAACGGTCCTAAGGTAGCGTAGCCCCTTGTCGGGTAAGTTCCGACCCGCATGAAAGGTGGAACGACCTGAGCGCTGTCTCCCCAGGGGACTCGGCGAAATCGAAGTATCCGTGAAGATGCGGATTACCCGCAGCAGGAC
>Ga0082335_1008530_pt1 | contig 11578 bp, 8 predicted proteins | sample Subgrocontami58m_FD_72375 | JGI IMG/M metagenome (GOLD analysis project Ga0082335, IMG submission 72375) | Subsurface groundwater microbial communities from S. Glens Falls, New York, USA - GMW37 contaminated, 5.8 m (SPADES assembly) (version 2) ...
CCCTTTCAGGGACCAGAACTAGTCCCCGGTTCACGACTTCGTGGGGCATTTTATTGTTAAGGCTCTTTCCGCGGAAGATAATAGTGCCATCGGTCACCCTGGCATTATCTATGCCCAGAAATCCGGAGATAGCTCGCAGAGTGGTAGTCTTGCCAGACCCGTTTACACCTAATAAAGCCACGATGCTTTTCTCTGGCACCGATAAAGACACACCCTGAACAGCGATGATGCTGCCCTGATAAACTACTTCCAGCTTATTTACTTCCAGAAAGGAATTCTTTTCCAAATGGGCCTCGATTTATTGCTTTGAAAATAATTCCAAAACCTGATCTCAAAGGTTAAAGTTCAAAACTCAAAACCATAGTGAAAAACTTATAACTTATCTTTTATTTTTCATCGTAAGCAGACTGGCGGCAATGATTTTGGATATTTCTTCGGCCTCTCTTAATAAGTACGTCATTTCAGGCCCATTAATATTTAAGGCATCTTTTAGAAGTCCCAGCCAGTATGTCGTTTCATTAGCTGATTTTAGAGCTATCTCATAATATTTAATAAAATCTCTTTTAGAGCTGGTGGATTTTGCCTCAACGACGTTTGCTCCGATGCTTGTGGCAGAACGCAATAGTTGACTAGAAAGAATCCAATAAATCCGTTTTTCGGGTAATGTCTCAATAAATTTAATTACCTTTATTGAAAAAAGATAACAACGCCCTCTTAATTCAGGTTTAACTTTTGAGCTTTGGCTTTGAGCTTTACGCTCTGAGCTTTCACTTAACAAAGTTATTTCCATTTCCTGTTTATTATTCCCCTATCATATAAAAGGTCGTTATCTATTTGGTTGTCGTTGGCGCCCGATGATATTTCAATGGCCACATTTCAAAATAGGTCCTTAGCTTGCGCCACAGGGCTACCAGACCCCCCGGCTCCAGGATAAGGAACATCGCCACTAATAGACCGAAAGTAGCAAACTGAATAGCAAAGAAATACGACTGAAACCTGGGGGGCACATTTATCCAGTGAAATAACCCGTCCAGAAGATAGGGCGTCAGTGTAATTATTATCGCTCCGAAGAAGGAACCCAGGATGGAACCTATCCCGCCAACTATTATCATGGCAATGTAAAAAATACCTACCCAGATAGTATACTCTTCGGCAGCGGCAAAATTCAGGTAATAAGCGCCCAGCGCTCCGACTATAGCCGTAACGCTGGAGCTAAAGGTGAAGGCGAGTATTTTGTAGTACGCAACGTTCACCCCTAACGCGGCTGCGGCGATATCCCTGTCTCTTATAGCCATCCAGGCCCGGCCAATACGCGACCTGACCAGATTTATACAAACTATTGTTACCACTATAGTCACGGCAAGCAGAAAATAGAACCACACTTTGGAACTTTCCAACTTAAGGGGGCCTAGGGTCGCTACGGGTACATTTATACCCGAAATGAACCCGGCGCCAGACTGGTAAAGAGACACAGTGAGGGTGACAATGTAGTGAATGGATACTGTACTCAGGATAAGATAGACAGCCCTCAGCCTCAGGGCGGGTAGGCTTGCCAGCAAACCCAGAAGGGCGCCCACAACCCCGGCAGCCGGAACAGTCACCCAGAAGGGTGGGGGTGGGTTGAAGCTAATTACCAGGGCGGCCACTGTAAAACCTCCAGCGGCCAGAAAGGCAGCGTGGCCTAACGAGATGAGGCCGGTATACCCGGTTAGTATGTTTAGCATTAGAGCCCCAATACTGGACAGAAGGACCAGATTCCCCAGATGTATGTAATACCTGGGCGCAAAAAATGGAAAGGCTACAACCGCTGCAAGCAAAATCCCCAGCCATAACTTACGGAAAGGGGTATCGAAAACCGCCATATCCTTCTGAAATGAGGTCTTAAAGTGACCTGAACCCGGCATTTATACCCTCTCTATTTCTTCCTTAGTTCCCCAAAAACCCCACGGACGGGTGAGAAGGACAATAAGCAATATTATCATTGGAGCTGCCATGCCAAACTTAGGGTCGAAATAGCGCATAGCTATATTTTGTGAGAATCCTACGAGGAAGGCGCCAGGGATCACGCCCTTCAGGCTATCCATACCCCCTACCAGAGGCACCGAAAACGCCGCAAGTCCCACCACGCCGATTTCGGGGGTCAGGTAGTTGTTAGCTCCATAGAGAATCCCGCCAAGGCTTGCACTCAGAGTCGCCAGGCTCCAGGAAAGCGCAAAAAGAAAGTATATATTAATCCCTCTTTGTGAAGCCAGAAGAGGAGCTTCGGCTGAGGCTCTCATGCGGAATCCCAGCTTGCTGCGTTGGAAAAACATGAACAGGAAAATCAGGTAAACAGCCGCGCTGCCGATGATGGCCAGGTCAAATGTAGCCAGCGTTGCTCCCCACGGTAAAAGATGGGGTGCGTTTTTAACGTTAAAAGCAGTTGAAAGATAACGTAAATCGGCGCCCCAGACCAGCGTGGCTATTCCCCGCAACAGGATGCTCAGCCCTATAGTAACAATGATGGCCGAATGGAGCGGTTGGCCTATCATGCGGTACATCGCCAGGAAATAGATAGCAGCCCCTACAGCGAAGCTAAAAAACAAGGCTATAGGGATTGCTATCCACATATTGCCATTTGTCGGGGATGCCAGCATAAAGGCGAAATACCCTCCTACCATCATGAGTTCGCCGTGGGCAAAGTTGAGCACCCTGCTGGCGCGATAGACAATAACGAACCCACTCCCCAGAAGGGCATAGAGCGCCACCAGAACCATGGTGTTGCTGAGGAATTGCGCCATATTACTTAATGTCCTTAAGCTCTTTTACGGTAGACCTTTTTGTCCCTAGGGCGTCGGTCACAAACCAGGGCCCACTGCCGGCGAGACTTTTGCCATCCCAATGATAGACCTGTGCGGAGTAGTTGCCCACATGGTCTTGAGGTGTCCATTTCACTGGTCCCATAACCGGCTTGCGGTCAACCGTTAGATTCTGCATCACGTTGACCAGCTTTTCCGTAGTCACCGGCCAACCTGCTTTACTCAATATTTCTTTGAATAGCACTCCATCGTACCAACCAATCAGGTAAAGAGAGTTCAAATTTGCAGCCCCATACTTCTGGGCGGCCTCTTTTAGCTCCTTATGGGGGGGGAGGTCCGCTGACAGAGGCACAAAGGCGCTGGTTACATATAAATTGGTATTCCCTTTGTATTTCGCCTCGGTTGTCTCGGGTGGCACTGCTACCGCCTGGTCCAGAAGGTTTCCTTTCCATCCCGCCTTTTGCAGGGCATCAAAGAGCATAGTTGAAAAAGCGCCGGGGCCAGAGTAAAAAATCCAGTTAGCGCCCCAATCCTGATAGGCCTGGGCTATAGAAGTCATGTCCACAGTGTCGGCTGGCGCTATCTTCAAAAGCGAAGGAATCCCCATGCGCTGGGCTTCCTTGTCCATGTTTGTCATTTGAGCAGTCGACACGGGGATTTGCATGCCCAAAAGTCCGACCTTTGGTGACGGATTGATGCTCTTCATGATGTCCAAGTTCAAGAAAGGAGAGCCCATGCCAAATCCATGCGAGCCCATATAGATGAGAGGGTCCGGGTTGGGGGGCATGGCCTCTGGAGGAGCGGTTAAGGTGAAAACGGCAGGAATATTGGCCCTCTTAGCCTCCTGGACAGTTGGCGCAAAAGTCGCAGAGGTACTGGTATTGCGTACTATATGGACACCCTGGTCGGTGAACTTGCGCATGTTGGAGGCTGCTTGAGTTGGCTCCCCCCGGTCATCCTGGATGGTTAACTCCACTGGATGCCCGTTTATTCCACCGGAGTCGTTGAGTTTCTGGATATATATGCGAAAACCTTCAGCTTCCGGGCCGGCCGTCCCGGCAGCCGGGCCGGTAAGAGCGGCGGTCATACCTATCTTGTAGGGCTCGCCCTTAGCTGTCGGCGCGGACGGACGGCAAGCCGTTAACAAAAGAACCACTATTGCTACCACTGCTACCAGTACACGATATTTGGCCATTGTACCCTCCTTATTTAATATCCTTGAGTTCTTTTACGGTGTATCTATTGTCACCTCTGGCATCGCTAACAAACCAGGGCCCTGTTGCTACCATAGTATTACCCTTGAATTGGTATACCCGGAAGGAGAAGTTGCCCACATGGTCCTGGGGAGTCCATTTCTTCGGGGCCATAACCGGACTGCGGTTGACGACCAAATTTTGCATTGTTGCCAACATTTTTTCTGTGGTCACCGGCCAACCTGTCTTCTTTAATATTTCAGTGAAGATCAAGCCGTCATTCCACCCAATTATGAAAAGTGAGTTTAAATTTGTAGCGCCATACTTCTTGGCGGCTTCTTTGATATCTCTATGAACTTGAAGGTCATCCGAGAAGGGAGCATAAACGCTGGCAAGATATACATTGGGATTCCCTTTGTATTTTGCCTCAATGGTTTCAAACGGAGTGCTCATAGCCTGCTCCATCAGGTTTCCCTTCCATCCCGCCTTTTGCATGGCATCAAAGAGCATGGGAGAAAAAGCGCCGGGGCCAAAGTAATAAATCCAGTTAGCGCCCCATTCCTGAAAAGCCTGGGCTACAGAGGTTATGTCCACTGTGTCCGAAGGGACAACCTTCATCATGGTTTCTATCCCCATTCGTTTGGCTTCTTTGTCCATATTTTGTATTCCAAGTTGTGAAATGGGGATCGCGATAGCCAGCAGTCCTATCTTGGGATTTGGCGTGATGCTTTTCATGGCATCCAGCAATAGGAAATTAGACTGAGGGGACTGATCATGCGAGGCCATATATACCAAGGGGTCAGGGGTGGGGGGCATTGCTTCCATCGGTGAAACCATGGTGGTGACTACCGGGATATTGGCCCGTTTGGCTTCCTGGATTGTAGGTGGAAAGGTAGCAGAAGGGCTGGTGTTGCGCACTATGTGGACGCCCATGTCGGCAAATTTGCGCATGTTAGAAGCTGCCTGGGTTGGCTCACCGCGGTCGTCCTGCATTGTCAACTGCACCTGACGGCCATCTATTCCACCGGAATCATTCAACTTCTGCATATACAGGCGGAAACCCTCGGCTTCGGGAAATGCTGTTGCTGCGGCCGGGCCAGTAAGAGCCGCAGTCATGCCTACTTTATACGGTTCCTTCTGTGTAGCCGCCGGCCGGCAGGCTGCAAACACTAAAGCGACTACCACCAGTACCATGATTACTATACGATATTTTGCCAACTTTACCTCCTGTAATTTATTGACCTTATTATGTTCTTGCCAGTTCAGCAGTTATGCGGGCTTCTTCATCCTGGCTATACATGGACTCCACCAGGTCCTTCATCTTCTCATACATCTTTTTCCGCTGCACCTTCCGTGTAGCCGTAACCGGGTCGGCCTCGTCTTCCGGGTCTAACTCTTTAGGCAATATACGGAATACCTTTACCTGCTCCAAACGCCCTAATTTTTGGTTGGCTCTGTCTACCTCCTTAGAAATCAACCTGAGCACCTCGGGATGCTGGGCCAGGCTTGCGTAGGATGTGTAGGCAATACTATGGGCCCTGGCCCACTCGGCGACCGTATCGAAATCTATCTCGACAAGAAGGCAGGGGTATTTCTTACCGTGGCCAAAGACCACAGCTTCGCTGATGTAAGGGCTGGCTTTTATGGACTTCTCGATCTCCGAAGGGTTAATATTCTTACCGCCCGATGTGACAATCAGGTCTTTAACCCTTTCTACAATACGTATACAACCGTCTGCAGTTACCTCTACCGCATCTCCTGTATATACCCATCCATCTCTCGTGGCAGCCTTAGTGGCGTCGTCTTTTTTCCAGTAGCCAGCCATAGCCGCTGGAGCTTTAATCACCAGTTCACCCTGTTCTTCCAGGCGGTATTGCACCCGCGGCATAGGTGTTCCGGCATTCCCCGGTTTGGAAAAGGATTTCCTCTGGGCCATACCCAACCCAAACTCTGTGCCGCCGTAGAGTTCCAGCAGATTTACCCCCCATGTATGCCACAAAGCTACCGTTTCAGGAGGCACCGGCGCAGCAGCCGTCAGGGCCAGCGTTATGTTCTTAAACCCAATTTTATCCAGAAGAGGGGTAAATACCAGCCACCTGGCCATTGTGTAGGCCAGGCGAGTGTTCCAGGTTTCCTTCCCCTCCCACCTCTGGGAAATATATCTTTTCCCCGCCTGCATAGCCAAATGGTAGGCTTTTTTCTTTAACCAGGTACTGGACTCCATCTGAGCAGCCAGTTGGGAAGCATACTTTGTAAAAATCCGGGGAGGTCCCATCATTGCTGTCGGACCTACCTCAAAAACCGTCCCGGCTATAGTTTCCAATGATTCGCCGAAATGAGTGATATAGCCTCCCAGTAGAGGAAGATAGATATCCTGGAGCCTGCCTAACATATTAGCTGGACTTAAATAGGCCACAGTCCGTGTTCGAGGATTCAGAAAGGTCTGTGGATAGACGGCAGCCAGCCCTAAATGGCCCCAGAGAAAGGCATAGTGTGAAAGCATAGCGCCCTTGGGTGGGCCGGTAGTGCCTGAAGTATAAGCAATAACCGCTGTATCCTCCGGCTTACGACGGGCAACCAACTCCTGGAAAAGGCCGGGTTCCGCAGCTTTCTTTCGTTTCCCCGTTTCCTCCAGGTCTCCCAAGCTCATCAACCTGGGGTCCTTGTAGAGGAACATGGCACGGGTATCGGATACGATAATCTTCTTTAACTGTGGTAAATTGCCGCATACGGCCAGGATTTTGTCTACATACTCCTGGTCCTCTGCCACAAAAACTTTGGCTCCGGAATCTTCCATCAAGTATTGAATATCTACCAGAGAGCTGGTGGCGTATATCCCGAAGCTTATGCCACCGGCACATTGAGTAGCCAGGTCGGCATAGGCCCATTCGGGGCAAGTATCGCCCATGATGGCGACCCTATCCCCGGGCTCTAACCCCAGCTCTACCAGCCCAAGGCAAAGGTTCTCTACATGCTCCAGATACTCCTGCCACGTAACCTCACGGTATATCCCCATTTCCTTTACCCTGAATGCTGCCCGCTGCGGGGTGCGCTGGCACCGCTCCAAGAAAAGAGCCGGGAGGGTAGCAGCGGAAAATCCAGCCAGTTTACTCCACGGCTGGTCGTGAGGCAATCCAGTTTCGGATATTGAGGGGTTTTGCTTCATCGAAAATTATGCTCTCTGGTATGTTGAGTTATAAATATTGGATATTGGGCAAATTATAGGCTGGCAGAAACAAGCTTGTCAAGCCCCCTGGACTTGACTGCCGTCCCTTCCAGTTGGATCAGAGGGTGTTTGTTTTTTTGGAAGGATAGATCTAACTATTCCTTTAATGCTCTCCCCAGGATGAGTTCAGTCTTGCCCCCCCCGGAGAAGACCCAAACCCAGGCTAAATGCTCTTCACTATTCTTAGTATACATACCCATACTAAATTGCGGGGTATCTGTCCACGGAGTTTCTCCCCAACCTTTGGCCGGCATCTGTCCCTTGTAGAAAGCGACGACCTTTTCGAGGCTGTCATTGGTCTCATAAAAACGGAAATCAGCTTTGGCGTAACCTGTCTGCGGAAGTGGCTGGCTCGCTTTTTGTATCTGCCGTAGGGACGGGTATATGGGTATGTCAGGCCAAGCCAGGCCACCTGCTGACGGTGTTGTATTCGTTGTTGTCGTTCCAGATGGAGTCAACGTTGATGTCGGAGTTTGGGTTGCCTCACCCTTCTTCGTACCACAACCGGCCAAACCCGCGCCCACCAAGAGCACCACCATTACGAGTAGTAGAAACCTTAAGTTGTTCAATCTTATCCCCTCCTGTTTAGTTGCTTGCTGGTTGGCTCGCAGTCTCCCGGAGGCTACGGTTTGTTTCCAACTACGGTTTGAGTTGTTTCTCAACGAAGTTACTGGCCTAAGGTAGCTTATACTTCTGTCCTTAATAAGCCTTGAACCTCGCTGACAGTAATCATCCCCTAAATTACAGGGGGTATCATCTAACGACCTGGAAATGAGACTATTGCGCCATCATATTTCACCCCTATGATTTTTTCGAAGTTCTCGTTAGACAGACCCACCCTGGTTATTTCTATCTTCGCATTACCTGACGCACCGCTTTTACCCCTGAACTCGAGGTTGGCAAGAACACCCCTTACACCTGGCGCCGTTGTTTCACCTAATCGTGCTAAAGCGTAGACAATTGTGCCCCGGTCGTTGTCTATTTTTTGAGCACCTAAAATAGATTTTGGTCCCAGGGCGTCGCCAGGTTGGATGCTTAACGCCTCCAGTTTTGTGGGATCAAAAGATACTTGCACTTCAGCAGCGCTAACACCCCAACCCGCAGGAATTACTTCTATCCCCACCTTAATCTGGCCCGCCTGCCCAGCGGTCTGGGATTTAGGGTTAATGAATACGGATCCCGGTGTTCCGCTCACAAGCTCGGGTGTAGGAATGGGTAACTGTATTTGTTGGGGGATAGCAGTCTGAGCCGGCAGCGGCGCCTGCGTTTGCTGCGGAGTGGCAGTCTGAGCGGGCAGTGGTGTCTGCGTTGGAACCGGGTTAGCAGGTTGACCACTTTTGCTACAGGATGTATTCAGCAACAAAAGCATTAGAGCTGTGATCGCACAAACACTCGCTAACCGATTATATCTATTTCCCATAGTTAGCTCCAAATATGCCGAGGTCACGGTAGTCTATTATACCGTCCCCATTCAGGTCGGCTCCATCGTTGAAATCTTTCTGTCCTCTTGAAGTTCCATAAGATCCACCGAAGATGCCGAGATCACGGTAGTCAACTATTCCATTACCATCTATGTCGCCCATCTTTTGTCCTCCAATATTAATGGTTGAGCCTTTTATTTGGCTTACTTTTATGTCTAAACCTTTTGCGTCGGCGAGTCCCACCTTTGAAACCGAGACTTTATAATCTCCCGGACTTGCCTGTGGCTTTACCCTGAATTTTATGATGGCCAGAGGATTCGATACGGCATAACCGACGGCAGGGCTGCCAAAGTAAGCATTTCCAGATGGCGGCGCGGCAGATGAACCACCCCCGGATGGAACACCATAAGCAACTCCAGATGGCGGCGTGGCAGACGAACCACCGCCAACGGCGGCGCCTGTGGCAACGCCACCCGGAACAGCCTCAGATGCGTGGTGGGCTGGCATAGCAACACTGCCAGTACCAACACTGTCAATAGTAGCACTTCCAGTAGCAACACTGTCAGCCGGTGCAGGCGGGGGTTGAACACCGAAAAGGCCGGCTAACGCATTAGCTGCGGTATTAGCTGCAGTATTAGCCGCAGCAATTATTGTGGCAAGAATGCGGTCAGCTTCAGCACCCGCGTCACCACTGGCCGCAGCACCGGAAGATGAAGGAAGTGCAGCGGTTTGACCACCACTTTGTGCGGCACCGGCAGATGCAGGAAGCGCAGCGGTTTGATCACCACTTTGTGCGGCACCCGGAGATGCAGGAAGCACAGCAGTTTGATTACCACCCTGTGCGGCACCAGCAGGCGGAGGAGGCGGAGGAGGTGGAGAACCCGGAACCGATGCAACTGGGGTTGCAGCCCCTCCGGGAGCACGAGCCGCGACTAACCGTGCTGTACCGTTAGTATTGTTATATTCGTTCTGTACTACCATAGGGCTGACCCCAAATACATTTCCCGGTGTGATGCTGGTAATCTCGAGGGCTCTGGCATCAAAACTCAGTGACAAATCGCCAGAACTTATTACCTGGCTTCCAGAGGCCACCCAAACTGATAGAGAGAAGACACCGCCAGCGACAGGTCCCAATGCTTTTTCGGGAGTCGTATAAAGTAGACCCCCGGAAGGACCCGGGACTGGCACAGAACCTGTTGCAGGAGTAGAACCTGGCGCCTGTACTGCAATTGGCACTCTTGCAGAACCAGGCGCTAGCGTGCCAGACGGCGTTGCCACAGAACTCGATGCAGGGGTAGAAGCTGGCGCCGGTGTAGCAACCGGCGTTTGTATAGAACCGGGCGCCAGCGTAACAGTTACTGGTGCAGCGCCAAATACAGGGGTAAGCACAGGCGCACCGGCTTTCAGCGCCAGGCTATGAAAGTTCCTCCCGGCGATGGCTGTAACGCCGGTCAGACCGCTTACCTGAACGGGAATTAACCTCTGAGTAGTGGTATTATCGCCAAGCTGGCCGTAGTAGTTATAGCCCCAGGTCCATACAGTGCCATCGGACTTAACCGCCAGGCTATGCGACTTTCCTCCGGCGATGGCTGTAACGCCGGTCAGACCGCTCACCTGAACGGGGATCTCTCTTGCCGTGGTGGTAGTATCGCCAAGCTGACCGTAATTGTTCATTCCCCAGCCCCAGACGGTGCCGTCTGACTTTAATGCCAGCCTATGAAACTCGCCGGCGGCGACAGACATAACGCCGGTCAGGCTGCTCACTTGAATAGGGATAAAGATCCTGGCGCTATTGATGGTATTACCGCCCCAGGCCCAGACGGTGCCGTCTGACTTAACTGCCAGGCTATTCATCGAACCGGCGGCGATAGCTGTGACACCAGTCAGGCCGCTCACCTGAACAGGGATACGGCTTCCGAATGTGCCAGTTTGATTAGACGTAGATGGGATACCCAGTTGACCGTTTGAATTATCACCCCAGGCCCAGACCGTGCCATCCGACTTTAATGCCAGGCTATGGATGTTGCCGGCGGCGATAGCAGTAACGCCAGTCAGGCCGTTTAACTGAACGGGGACTAGCCAATTATTATTGGTATTATTCCCGATCTGGCCGTTAAGGTTAAGTCCCCAGGCCCAGACCGTGCCATCCGACTTTAATGCCAGGCTATGCGAGTTTCCGGCGGCGACAGCCTGTGCCCCGGTGAGGCCATTCACCTGAACAGGGGTATACCTACTGGTAGTGGTAGTATCGCCAAGCTGACCCGCAGAGTTAAGTCCCCAAGCCCAGACAGTGCCATCCGACTTAACCGCCAGGTCATACAGGTCGCCGGCGGCAATAGCCGTAATGCCGGTCAGTCCGCTCACCAGAACTGGAATATTTTTGTCTCCGACGGAATTATCGCCCAGTCCGGTGGCGCCTTTAGAACCCCATGCCCACGGGCTCCCGGGAGAACTTACTGCGCCGCCGGAAGAAGCAGATGGCGGCGTGGTAGCTGGCATTGTAGTAGATGCTGTCGTGGTAGACGGTGTTAGCGTAGAAAGCGTTATAGTAGAGGGCGTTGTGGTAAGTGCAGCCGCTCCGGCTTTAAACACCAGGCTATGCAAGTACCTTCCGGCGACGCCTGTAATACCGGCCATACCGGCTACCTGGACGGGGACCAAGCTGGTAGCACCTGTATTATCCCCAAGCTGGCCGTACTGGTTATAGCCCCAGGCCCAGACGGTGCCGTCTGACTTAACGGCCAGGTTATGCTTGTCGCCAGCGGCAACAGTCGTAACACTGGTTAGACCGAGCACCTGGACGGGGATACGGCTGTCGGCTGTGGTGGACCCAATACCCAGTTGACCCGATCCGTTACTACCCCAGGTCCAGACCGTGCCATCTGACTTAACGCCGATACTATGCTCTTCGCCGGCGGCGGCTGCCCTAACGCCAGTCAT
>Ga0082335_1008531_pt1:0-2500 | contig 11576 bp, 5 predicted proteins | sample Subgrocontami58m_FD_72375 | JGI IMG/M metagenome (GOLD analysis project Ga0082335, IMG submission 72375) | Subsurface groundwater microbial communities from S. Glens Falls, New York, USA - GMW37 contaminated, 5.8 m (SPADES assembly) (version 2) ...
AGGAATTTCGCTACCTTAGGACCGTTATAGTTACGGCCGCCGTTTACCGGGGCTTCAATCAAGAGCTTGCACCCCATCATTTAACCTTCCGGCACCGGGCAGGCGTCACACCCTATACGTCCACTTTCGTGTTTGCAGAGTGCTGTGTTTTTATTAAACAGTCGCAGCCACCTATTTTTTGCAACCGCGTTGGGCTCCGGTTGTACACCTTCACCTACTAGCGGCACACCTTCTTCCGAAGTTACGGTGTCAATTTGCCGAGTTCCTTCAACCGAGTTCTCTCAAGCGCCTGAGAATTTTCATCTCGCCCACCAGTGTCGGTTTGCGGTACGGTCGTCTCTGGACTGAAGCTTAGTGGCTTTTCCTGGAAGCTGGGTATCAGCACCTTGGGCTCCCGAAGGAGCTTGCGTCATCACGCCTCAGCTAAGCCGCCCGGATTTGCCTAAGCAGCACGCCTACACGCTTGAACCGGGACATCCAACACCCGGCGCACCTAACCTTCTCCGTCCCCACATCGCATCCAGAGCCGGTACAGGAATATTGACCTGTTTCCCATCGACTACGCATTTCTGCCTCGCCTTAGGGGCCGACTCACCCTGCGCCGATGAACGTTGCGCAGGAAACCTTGGGCTTACGGCGAGCGGGCCTTTCACCCGCTTTAACGCTACTCATGTCAGCATTCGCACTTCCGATACCTCCAGCAGGGGTTACCCCCCACCTTCGCAGGCGTACGGAACGCTCTCCTACCGCGCACACACTTCCTTTAGTTCGCTCTCGTTCGTGAACCGCCCGCCCGACTCGATCAGTCGGAGGCGCTTTGGCCTCGGCCGCGCCTTGCGGCGCTTAACTTCACGCAAGCGTGAAGTTAGCCTCGTCCAAGCTCTGGAACGAACTAAAGTGAAGTGTGTGCACCCGCAGCTTCGGTTATTGGCTTGAGCCCCGATACATCTTCCGCGCAGGACGACTCGATCAGTGAGCTATTACGCTTTCTTTAAAGGATGGCTGCTTCTAAGCCAACCTCCTGACTGTTTTAGCCTTCCCACCTCGTTTCCCACTTAGCCAATCATTCGGGACCTTAGCTGGCGGTCTGGGTTGTTTCCCTCTCGTGTCCGGACGTTAGCACCCGGTGCACTGTCTCCCACGCTGCACTTTCCGGTATTCGGAGTTTGCCATGGTTTGGTAAGGCGCCATGCCCCCCTAGCCATAACAGTGCTCTACCCCCGGAAGTGATACGTGAGGCACTACCTAAATAGTTTTCGGAGAGAACCAGCTATTTGCAGATTTGTTTGGCCTTTCACCCCTACCCACAGCTCATCCGCTACTTTTGCAACAGTAGTCGGTTCGGTCCTCCAGCCGGTGTTACCCGACCTTCAACCTGGCCATGAGTAGATCATCTGCTTTCGGGTCTACACCTACAGACTGAACGCCCTATTCGGACTCGCTTTCGCTACGCCTCCGCTATGTGCTTAGGCTTGCCGGTAAATGTAAGTCGCTGACCCATTATACAAAAGGTACGCAGTCACCCCTTGCGGGGCTCCTACTTTTTGTATGCATGCGGTTTCAGGATCTATTTCACTCCCCTCCCGGGGTTCTTTTCGCCTTTCCCTCACGGTACTGGTTCACTATCGGTCGATCACGAGTATTTAGCCTTGGAGGATGGTCCCCCCATCTTCAGGCAGGATTCCACGTGTCCCGCCCTACTTGTCGCAACCTTAGTTCCACCACTTCGCTTTCGCATACGGGGCTATCACCCACTATTGCCGGACTTTCCAGACCGTTTTGCTAGCAAGATGGCTAAAAGTTGCGGGCTGATCCGATTTCGCTCGCCACTACTCTCGGAATCTCGGTTGATTTCTGTTTCCTCTCCCTACTGAGATGTTTCAGTTCAGGAGGTTCGCCTCACACACCCTATGTATTCAGGTGCGGATGACCCTTGCGGGCCGGGTTTCCCCATTCGGACATCTCCGGATCAAAGCCTGTTTGCCGGCTCCCCGAAGCTTTTCGCAAGCTACTACGTCCTTCATCGCCTGTGATCGCCAAGGCATCCACCACATGCACTTATTCGCTTGACCCTATAACCTTGCCGCCTCGAATCGGTTAGGTCCGAAGCGGTTACAGGGATATTCGCGCTTGTGCCTGGTCGCACCCGACTAAGGTGAAACCAGGTTGATGCAATCACAACCCGTGCATCGGCCTCTCGACCGACGCACTTACTTCTTCCAAATTGTTAATGAGCAAACAGCCTACTGGTCAAAGACCAGACGTAAGCCGGTCGCGGCTTACGTATGTTCTCTGCGGAACGCTGGTGGAGGTGACCGGAATCGAACCGACGACCCCCTGCTTGCAAAGCAGGTGCTCTCCCAACTGAGCTACACCCCCCGCTGATCTATGGTGGGTCTGGATGGATTCGAACCATCGACCCCCGCCTTATCAAGACGGTGCTCTAACCAGCTGAGCTACAGACCCTTAAATCAGGATCTGGGATCAAGAGGACCTGGAC
>Ga0082335_1008531_pt1:5000-11576 | contig 11576 bp, 5 predicted proteins | sample Subgrocontami58m_FD_72375 | JGI IMG/M metagenome (GOLD analysis project Ga0082335, IMG submission 72375) | Subsurface groundwater microbial communities from S. Glens Falls, New York, USA - GMW37 contaminated, 5.8 m (SPADES assembly) (version 2) ...
CGCAGGGAATTCCCGCCGCCGCGAGCCGCCGGATGGTCTCGATGCGGCGGTAAGGGGCGGCCGCACGGGGCTCGAGGCGTCGCGCCAGCTCGGCGCTCAACGTCGTCACTGAAACGAACACTTCCGCCAGGCCTTTCGCGGCCATGGGTGCAAGGATGTCGATGTCGCGCTCCACGAGGGAGGACTTGGTGACGATCCCGAGGGGATGGTGGAATTCGTTCAGCACCTCGATGATGCCGCGCGTGATGCGCCGTTCCCGCTCTGCGGGCTGGTAGGGGTCGGTATTCGCGCCGAGCGAGATCGGGTCGCACCGGTATCCCTGCCGGGAAAGCTCCGTGCGCAGCAGTTGTGCCGCGTTCGCTTTCGCGAATATGCGCGTCTCGAAATCCAGGCCCGGCGACAAGCCGAGATACGCGTGGCTGGGCCTCGCATAGCAGTAGATGCAGCCGTGCTCGCAGCCCTGGTAAGGATTGATCGACTGCGAGAACGGAACATCGGGAGACTCGTTGCGCGCGATGATGGAGCGCGCCTCGTGCGTTGCGACGACGGTCACCGGCACCGCCGCAAGCGTCTCGGCCGAGGGCTCGGGTTCGCGCCGCAGCGCCTCGAAGCGGACCCGGGGATTGGCGGTCGCGCCGCGGCCCTTGATGTTCGTGGAAGGCCTGGCCATGCGCGCTCGCCCGCTCAGATGACCTTGCGCTCGCGGAGCGCCGCGATGTCGCCGCTCGCGTACCCCAGCATGGAGAGCACTTCCTCGGTGTGCTCCCCGAGCCGCGGTCCGACCCATTCGATGTCTCCCGGCGTCTCGGACAGTTTCGGCACGACGCCGGGGACCTTCAGCGCCGTCCCGTCGGGAAGCCGCACTTCGCGGATCATCTCTCGCGCCAGGTACTGCGGATCGCGGACGATGTCGGCGATGCTGTAGATCTTGCCGTTGGGAACCTGCGCCTCGTTCAGCAGGCTCACGAGCTCCTCCACGTCGTGGCGCCGGGTCCAACCGCCGATTGCGGCGTCCAGCTCGTCGGCCCGCCTCGCCCGCCCGGCGTTGTCCGCGAGCGCGGGGTCCTCGGCGAGGTCGCCGCGTCCCATCAGGACCATCAGGCGCTTGAAGATCGAGTCCCCGTTGGCCCCGATCACGACATGCTGGTCGTCCCGGGTGAGGTAGGTGTTGGAAGGCACGATCCCGGTCAGGTTGCTGCCCGTGCGCTCACGCACCAGGCCGAACATGTCGAACTCCGGCAGCACGCTCTCCAGCATGCTGAAGACGGCCTCGTACAGTGCCACGTCGACGACCTGGCCCCGCCCGCCTTCTCTGCCGCCCTCGGCGTCGCGCTTGCGCAGCGCCATGAGCACGCCGATCACGCCGTGCAGCGACGCGATCGCATCGCCGATCGAGAGGTTCGGCCTCACCGGCGCCCGGTCCGGGAAGCCGGTGATGTAGCGCAAGCCGCCCATCGATTCGCCGATGGCGCCGAATCCGGCCTGGTCCCGCAGCGGTCCGGTCTGGCCGAACCCCGACAGGCGCAGCATGACCAGCCCCGGGTTCTCGCTCGCGAGGCGCTCGTAGCCCAGACCCCATTTTTCCAGCGTACCGGGCCTGAAATTCTCGATGACGACGTCCGCCGTCCTCGCAAGGCGGCGCGCAATGTCCTGGCCTTCCGGCGTACGCAGGTTCAGGGTGACCGACTTCTTGTTCCGGTTCTGCACGTACCACCAGAGCGAGGTGCCCTTGTGCAGCTTGCGCCAGCCCCTCAGCGGATCCCCGGTATCGGGAGGCTCCACCTTGATCACCTCGGCTCCGAACTCGGCGAGGAACTTCCCGGCAAAGGGCCCGGCGATCAACTGCCCCAGCTCCAGAACCTTGACGCCCTCCAGGGGCTTGCGCTTCGCGGTATTCATCGCATAGGCGCTGCGCCGCTCAAACCGCGCGGCGCTCGACCAGCGCCTGCGCGAGTGTGCCCGCATCGACATACTCCAGCTCGCCGCCGACCGGAACCCCGCGAGCGATGCGCGTGATTCTGATGTCCCTGCCCTTGAGCATCTCGCCGATGTAGTGCGCCGTCGCTTCACCCTCGTTGGTAAAGTTGGTCGCCACGATGACCTCCTTCACCACGCCGTCGTCGACGCGCGCCTGCAGCACATCGAGCCCGATTTCATGCGGACCGATCCCCTCGATAGGGGACAGTCTTCCCATGAGCACGAAATAGAGCCCGGAATAGGCCAGCGTCTGCTCCATCATGAGCAGGTCCGCTGGAGTCTCCACCACGCACAGCAGCGATGCATCGCGCCTTGACGAACTGCACAGCGCGCACAGTTCCTCCTCGGTGAAGCTGTTGCACCGGGCGCACCGCCGGATCGTCCGCAGCGCGCGCCCGAGCGCCTCGGAGAGCCGTTGCGCTCCTTGCCTGTCGTATTGGAGCAGGTGAAAGGCGGCCCTCTGCGCCGCCCTGGGCCCGACACCGGGCAGGCAGCGCAGCGCTTCCATGAGCTCCTCGAGGCTGGAAGAGGGCTTCAAAACGGCAGTTTCATTCCGGGCGGCAAAGGCAATCCGGCCGTGACCCCTGCCATCTTCTCCTGGACCGTGGTCTCGACGCGCCGTACCGCATCGTTGATCGCCGCGGCCACGAGGTCCTCGAGCATGTCCTTGTCGTCGGCAAGCAGCGAGGGGTCGATGCTCACCCGCTTGACGTCATGCTTGCAGGTCATCACGACCTTCACCAGGCCCGCTCCCGCCTGGCCTTCGACCTCGGTGTTGGCGAGCTGCTCCTGAACGCGGCGCATGTTGTCCTGCATCTGCTGCGCCTGCTTCATGAGTCCTGCGAGCTGTCCCTTGTTCATCATGTTCCGCCCTCCGTTACTGAACCGGTTTGATAGACGAGCCGACGATCGTGGCGTCGAAGCTCTCGACCATCTCGCGCACGAAGGCGTCCTGCTGGATCGACGTTACGGCCTGGTCCTGCGCGGTGTTCCCGGTCGTGCCGCCGACGCGCACCGCCAGCCCGATCGGCTTGCCGAAGTGCTCCTGCAACGCCGCCTTCAATTTCTCCTGGTAGTTCCGTTCCGCAAGATGCTTCATGGACGTCGGCACGCCGAGCTCCATCGCCTCTCCGTCGAAATGCTTCAATTCGCTCTGCTGGGCGAGCTGCTTTGCCATCCCGCTCACCTTGAGGGACTTCGCCAGCTGAGGCCAGTTGCCGTCGAACTCCCGCGGGCCGGGGGCGCCGCCGCGCGCCGCCCGTGCGGGCGAATCGGACGCCTTCGCGCCGGCGGCCGTGCCGCCGGCCGCGGCCGCCCCGCCGCCGCCTTCCTCCGGCGCGAACGCGAACATGCGCAACAGGCTCATCGTGAAGCCTGCGTAGCCGTCGGGCGCAAGCGGAAGGTCCTGCCTGCCGTGCATTGCAATCTGGTAGTAGAGCTGCGCCTCTTCCGCCTGGATCGATTCCGCGAGCCCGAGGATGTCCGCCTTTCGCGGGTCCTCGTCGGGCAGTGCCTCGGGCACGGTCTGCGCGAGCGCCACGCGGTGCAGGAGCGTAGCGAGGTCCTGCAACGCGGAATCGAAGGACACGCTGCGCGATTCCATCTCGTCGGCCACCGCGAGCGCCGCGCGCGCGTCGCCCCGCGCAACGGCTTGCAGTATGGCGAACAGGAAGCCGTCATCGACCGTGCCCAGCATGGCGCGTACCGACGCTTCGGTCAGGTCACCGGCGGAATACGCGATGGCCTGGTCGAGCAGCGAGAGCGCGTCGCGCATGCTGCCGCGCGCCGCGGCGGCGATCAATCTCAGCGCAGGCGGCTCGCCCTTCATCTTCTCTTCGCCGAGAATGCGCTCCAGGTGGGCGGATATGACCGCCGCCGGCATCTGCTTCAGGTTGAACTGCAGGCAGCGCGACAGGACGGTCACGGGGACCTTCTGGGGATCGGTCGTAGCCAGGACGAACATGACGTGCGCGGGCGGTTCCTCCAGCGTCTTCAGCATGGCGTTGAACGCGTGCGCCGAGAGCTGATGCACCTCGTCGATCATGTACACCTTGTAGCGCCCCGCCGAGGGCGCGTAGACGGCGCGCTCCAGCAGGTTGACCATCTCGTCGACACCCCGATAGGAAGCCGCGTCCATTTCGACGTAGTCGACGAAGCGGCCGCTGTCGATCTCCAGGCAGGCCGTGCACTTTCCGCACGGCGTGGCGGTGATCCCGCCCTCGCAGTTGAGCGATTTCGCGAGTATGCGCGCAAGCGTGGTCTTGCCCACGCCCCGCGTGCCGGTGAACAGGTAGGCGTGGTGCAGGCGCTTCTGCTCCAGTGCGTGGGTGAGCGCCTTCACGACGTGCTCCTGGCCCACGAGCGCCTCGAAGTTGCGCGGCCGCCATTTGCGTGCGAGGACTTGGTAACTCATGCTGGGAATTTTATCACTTGAGGTGGCGGTTAACCCTCACCCCTAGCCCCTCTCCCGGGGGGAGAGGGGAACGTCGAGAGTCGCCCGCGGTACGCGGGCGACTTAGGCTCGGTGGGGGTGGCGAGCCTTGCCCCCGGCACTTGCAGTGAGTAGCTGTGGCTGCTTCCTTCCGGACCTGACCAGGTTCACCACGCTGCAATGCGGGGAGGCCCGCCGTAGTCGTTGAATCACCTTGGGCGTCCTCTCGCACGCCCCAGGAACAGCGATTCTGCGGTCAGTGTAGCACAGCGTGATGCGTCAGCCGCCCTCCGCCGGCCCGGGCGCCGCGACGCGCAGCGCCGAGGGTTTCAACCTCTCCGGCAGCACGCGTCCCATGCGTGCACGGTGGCCGAGGTAATGCTTCAGCTTCTCGCCCGAGAGCGTGACTTCCTTATCCTTGCCGCCCCGCCCGATCCCGCTCACGGCGAGCCATTTGCCGTCGAAGACCGAAGTCGCGACGAGTCTTTCCGCATCCTCGAGCCCCATGATGATGACGCCGCGTCCGCGCGAAACCTGGCGCATCTCGCCTATGTCGAACACGAGCAGGCGCCCCTGCTCGGATACCGCGGCGACGAACTTCCCGCGGCCCTCTTCGAATACCACGGGCTCGACCGGATTTTCGCCCTCGCCCAGCGTCATGAACTCCCGCCCGGCCTTGCGATTGGACAGCATGTCCGACAGCCGGGTCAGGAATCCGTAGCCGCCGCTGGAGGCGACCATCACGCAGGTATCGGACTTGCCCGCCACGCAGTACATGAGCTTCGCGCCGCCCTGAACGTCGACCAGAGACGACGCGGGCGCGCCGTCCCCGCGAGCCGAGGGCAGCTCCGACGCGCTCAACGTGTAGGCCCGGCCTGAGGAATCCAGGAACACCACCGGGTCGACCGTCCGGCACGCGATCAGCGTGAGCAGGCTGTCGCCTTCCTTGAACGAAATCGTGCTCGGGTCGACGCCCCATCCCTGCCTTGCACGCACCCAGCCGTTGCGCGAGAAGATCACCGTGACCGGCTCGTCGATCACCGGCGTTTCGACCACCGCCTTCTCGGATTCTTCGATCACGGTGCGGCGCTTGTCCCCGAAAGCCTTGGTGTCGGCCTCGATTTCCTGGACGACCAGTTCCTCGAGCACCTTGCGGCTGGCGAGGATCTTCTCGAGGCCCTTGCGCTCCTTGCGCAGTTCCTCCAGCTCCTTTTCGACCTTGATATGCTCGAGCTTCGCAAGCTGGCGAAGACGGATCTCGAGGACGTCGTCCGCCTGGCGCTCGGTGAGCTTGAATGCGCGGATGAGATCCGCCTTGGGATCGTCGGCGTTGCGGATGATCTTGATCACCTTGTCGATGTTCAACAGGACGATCATCCGGCCTTCCAGGACATGGATCCTGTCGAGCACGCGTTCGAGGCGGAATTTCGTGCGCCGCGTGACCGTGACAAACCGGAACCGCAGCCATTCGGAGATTATGTCCTTCAGGTTCTTGCCGGTCGGCCGCCCGTCCAGCCCCACCATCACGAGGTTGATCGAGGCATTCGTTTCCATGCTCGTCTTGGCGAGCAGCAGGTTCACGAATTCCTGTTCGTCGATCCTGGACGATTTCGGCTCGAACACGAGCCGCACCGGGTGCACGCGGTCCGACTCGTCGCGCGCCTTGTCCAGCATGGAAAGCACGAGTTGCTTCTCGCGCTGCTGGTCCGGCGTCAGCGACTTCTTGCCGGGCCTGGGCTGGGGATTCGTGCTCGCCTCGATCTCCTCCAGTACCTTCCGCGCCGAAGTTCCGGGGGGCAGCTCGTACACCACGACCTGCCACTGGCCGCGTGCCAGCCTCTCGATCTCCCAGCGCGCCCTGACCCGCACCGAGCCCCGCCCGGAAGCATAGGCTTCGCGCATCTCCGCGCGCGGCGTGATGATCTGTCCGCCGCCGGGGAAATCGGGACCCTTGATGTACTTCATCAGGCCCGCGACCGAGAGATCGGGATCGCGAACGAGTGCGATCGCTGCGTTCGCGACCTCGTTCAGGTTGTGGCTCGGGATCTCCGTCGCCATGCCCACGGCGATTCCCGACGCGCCGTTCAGCAGCACCACCGGCAGGCGCGCGGGCAGCACCTGCGGCTCGAACAGGCTGCCGTCGTAGTTCGGGTTGAAGTCCACCGTGC
>Ga0082335_1008534_pt1 | contig 11573 bp, 9 predicted proteins | sample Subgrocontami58m_FD_72375 | JGI IMG/M metagenome (GOLD analysis project Ga0082335, IMG submission 72375) | Subsurface groundwater microbial communities from S. Glens Falls, New York, USA - GMW37 contaminated, 5.8 m (SPADES assembly) (version 2) ...
CCCTGCCAGATCGGATAAGCAGCAAAGACTGCTGGATCATAGGCCCTTCCAGCAATAACCACGTCTGCCCCCCCTTGTAAAGCAGCTATAAAAGGTTCAATTCCCATTTGTCCAACAACCCTCGTCGCCGCTTCTAACGATTCAAGGGGTAACTGCCCTCCCGGTGGCAGTGGTACAATCTTTCCCGCTGCCCACTTTTCTAAAAGCAAGGTTTTTCCAATCTCAGCCCCGATTACAGCCATCTTAAACTTGAGACCCTCTTCTTGTGCTATCTCCCTGACAATATCCAAACACCACTCTAAATGTACATCGCCACCGGAGCCTCCAGCTGAGCCAACAATAACCGGTATTTTCCTTGAACATCCAGCCTGAAGCATCACCGCCAAATCTCGTTTCACAGCTTGGCGATCTGTAAAAGAAACCCCCGCCCCCAGATAATACGGCCCTGGATCAGTCGATCCTGCATCCACTGCTAAAACATCAGGATTACGGCTCAAACCCTCTTCAAAAGAGGCCATCGGAAACCCATATCCCAAAATTGCGGTGGTAGATAAGACTACAATCTTGTCTTTCATGCCTTTGATCATAAAATTCACCTTCTACCCAAGTTTACTCCTTCAGAACAAATAGTATAAGCACTATTACTTTCCCACATTATTCCACCAACCTTTAATGCTTGCAACTGCAAACTCGACCGTGTTATAACTCATTCCACATTGACAAACTCCGTTTTATTGACTAAATCATAGACTCCATACGGCACAACTTTACCTAAATCTTGATCTGGAAAATCATAAACATTGACTTCGACAGGTTGTCCTTTATGTGCATAGTCATTGCCGTTGTTTTTATAATTTCCTATGTTTTCCTTTTTCTTCGAATCAACTGAAATGACAGGTTTTCCTTCTTCCTGAAAACGATCCACACTTTTCTGTATATACTCAAACTGTTCATTCCTGTCGGGGTGGTCTCCTCCCTCTAGTGTTTTCTTGTTGGCTTGAAGACTGAAATTCAATTCATGTAATAAGTCGCCGACACAGGTGCTGCTCACGGGATATCCACGATCTGTTAATTCCTCAGAAAGTTTCAATGTACTCTTGCTTGTCCATAACAGCGGTGATTCAGGATCTCCCTTGGTCATTGGATCTACCAATTTTTCCAATTCCTCTTTGATTCCAGGATAAATTTCGGTTATTCTTTTTCTTTCTCCTCCTTCTTTCCTTTGACTATTAGGCTTAATCTCAACTTTGCCATTGAGTTGATCAACTCCTAATTTAATTGAGGTTATACTGCTCACGGTCACACTTTTCCCAAGTAAAAATATATTATGTGAATTATTTTCTCAATGTATCGTAACATATTAGTTTTAACTTGTTCAGCATTTACATATATTGGTTTATAACATAGAGTTCCTTTATTCCATTTATCGGAATATGGGGTTCAGCATTTACATATATTGGTTTATAACCATGTTTATTTACTCGAGTCACCTTAGCTTAGCATACCAAATCCGCAGGTAAAGGGGTACCCCTCGGCAACCCCTTTACTTATTACTTGTCTGATAAACCAAGAAGACCGGTAAACCCGGCCTTCTAGAAATTGCCCATGGAGGAACTCTTTTCATCGATAAAATTGGCACTATGCCTTTGGACTTACAGGCTGAAATATTGGGTGTTATCTCACCTAAAATATGGTCTCCCGAGACCAATATATTTTTCTCAGCCTCATAGAGGCACATGTGCCCTTTTGTATGACCAAGAGTTTCGACACAGTGAAAAGAGTGAACATAATACTAGGATAATTCTGCGCTATGACCAACCCCTTTGTCAAGAGGCCACTGCCCATTTCTCGGATTGATGAAGTGCCTACCGACTCCTTTCTAAGAGCCGTGTTCTTCAAGTGCCCTCCTAGCATTAGAACTTGTTCTATCTGGTCAAGTTAAGCTATTTCACAGGGAGAGTTCCTCCCTATGCCAAACATTATTCTCCTTGAAGTCATCATCCTGCCCTGTTCTTCACAGCAAACGGAACTCCTCCAACTTCCGGTAGAGGGTACTTCGGGCAATTCCTAATTCCATAGCAGCTCGCTTTCGGTTGCCACCGTGCTTCTGCAGGATATGGATAATCGCATTTATTTCGGCCTCTTTGATGGATGTCCCTGCAACAGGCGGTTCCTTCCCACCCGTCCCGTCCATACCAGCCGGCAAATGTTCCAGTTTAATAATTGTCCCCGTCAGCAAATTTAAAGCGCGTTCAATCGTATTTTGCAACTCGCGCACATTCCCTGGCCATGCATAGCTTTTCAACGCTTCCAAAGCCGGCTGATCAATGCTAACCTCGGTTTTTCCCAGAGATTTTTCCAGTCTCCCAGCAAAATATAAAGCTAAAATGGCAATATCGCTTTTCCGTTCTCGCAGAGATGGCAAACTCAAATTAATAACATTTAACCTATAGAACAAGTCTACCCGGAAATTCCCTTTCTCAACTTCATCCTTTAAATTTCGATTAGTCGCGGTTATAATACGCACATCCACAGGAATAACCTCTTGACCACCCAGCCTGGTAATCTTCTTTTCCTCGATAACACGCAGTAAATGAGCCTGCAATTCTAAAGGCATTTCTCCGATTTCATCGAGAAAAAGAGTACCTCCGTCAGTTAATTCAAATTTTCCTGGGTTTCCGCCCCTGCGTGCACCCGTAAAAGCACCTTCAACATGGCCAAACAATTCACTGCCTATCAATTCGCGGGGAATGGCCGCGCAGTTAAGAGCAACAAAAGGAAAGCGAGCCCGGTAACTTTCGTTATGAATGGCTTGGGCGAACACCTCTTTCCCGGTGCCACTCTCCCCTGTTAACAAAATATGGCTGGAGGAAAGCGCAACTTTTCTGGCTGTGTTAATCACTTTCGTTATACTCGGATGAGAACCCACTATATCTTTAAAAGTTAACTGCGCCTTAGCGCCGCCAATCTGTTTAACCAGCCTGTTGACCCGTCCGGTTTCCGAAAAAGCGAGTACGATCCCTCTTTGTCCGCCTTTTAAAGCCCGTAAAGTCCGTATCGTTAAAGTACATTTAACCCAGGTTTGGTTAACCTTGAATTGGATCAATTCATCATTAACGGGTTGATATCTTTGGATTAAGGGAATGATTCTCTCGAATCCAGGAATCATTTTTTTCAATTTTTCCAAAGTAATTAAATTCCAATCTGCTCCGTCCAGCCCCAAAAGCTTGGTGGCTGCCTGGTTCATGTGTGTTACCTTTTCAGTCTCATTAAGAACCACTACACCTTCTGACAACGACTCCATGATCGCTTCTTTAAAATTGCTTTCGTGCTGTAAACGGAACTGATTTTCAATCGCATTGGCCGCCGCAACCACCATCCCCAAGGTATGCGGATGAGCTTTCCGGTAATCGCCGGTCATATTTAAACAGCCGATAACCTGCCCGAGATAATCGCGAATGGGAGCTCCGGAACAAGTTGCATTATGAGCGGACAGGCTCCAGTGCTGCGGGCCTATAATCTGAACCGGCTGACCTGTAGCCAACGGAGTACCCACACCGTTTGTCCCCAGCAACTCTTCGGCCCAACATGCTTCCACCGTAAAATTGGAAAGCTTGCCAAATTCAAAGGCAGAAGCATCCCCATGGGCTTCCAAAATGTAACCGTCCTTGTCGGCAAAAACCACCATAAAATCAGAACCTTTAACAAGATAGGCAAGCTTCTCCATAACTTGGTTGGTAATTGCCAGTAATTCTTCTTGTCTCTCTCTTCGTTCCCCTAACTCTTTGACCGAAGCCAAGTAAGGATTGGTCTTCAGAAAGGGATTTACATTCCGCTGCCGACAGCGAATCCACGATTCCTTGATTAGGGGAGGCAGATCGTTCGCTAGGGTACCTGTCGTAACAGCCTGTTTCCATTGTCGGCGCAACTCCAGCCATTGATCCATCATACCACTCCCTCAAAACCTGGAACTTCTACCGGAGTTTTCCCTGTCATAAAGCCATTTTTACGCGGTTCCGGTTTTACCTTATTTTCCTATGGATAATCTTGCTTAGCCATTTTTTGGCTAACCGGTTTGTTTCAGAGTAAAGACCATCTTTTGGTCGATGAGGTCCTTACGTATTTTCCCCTTTCCTTCAAGATAGAGCAAGTGGGCTAAAGCCTCACCATAGGTAAACAACTTTTGCGCTACAGGAAACAAATCCCAAGATTTATAAGTCATCTCCCAGGTCATCTGTGCCGCTACCTCAAAAGCGTTTTTACTGCCTTTTTCCAAGATAGATACAGTTTCTGCTAACCTTGTCTGATGGTGAAGTCTCAACTGCTGAATTCTTTTTTTACAATCGGTAATTATTGCCCTATGGCCAGGCAAGACCAGCTTAATATCCAGTCCATAAACCTTATCCAAGCTATTGAAGTATTCTGCCAAGGGATCTTCCTCACAGGACCAGGCTGAAATATTGGGTGTTATCTCACCTAAAATATGGTCTCCTGAGACCAATATATTTTTCTCGGCCTCATAAAGGCACATATGACCTTTTGTATGACCAGGAGTTTCGACACAACGGAATAGGTAGTCACCATAGTTTAAGGTATCTCCTTCTTTCAGAAACCTAAAGTCCAGATTACTCTTGGCGATCGGAAACAGCTCCACGGCCTTCCTGATGTCGTTTTCGGGAATACCACTGCCCCGAGTAAAGTCTCGCATTTGTTTCCATGGGTCTTGTGTATTGAAAGTTTCTCCATCCACCTTGGTACAGTATATTACTGACGTATTTGTGGCGAGAGTTGAAACCAGACCCGAGTGATCAGCATGTAAATGGGTAAGAAGAAAGTCGGTTTCCCTTAAGTCTACGCCAATTTCTTTTAAACCAGAATGCATCGCACTCATACATTCTTCACGATTAAATCCCGTGTCCACGATTAAGTTGCGTTTTCCCGCTTTGACCACGTATGAATTGAGAGATTTCAATGGATTTTGGGGCAAAGGAATTTCAATCCGGTACAGATGGGGTAAAACTTCGTCAATAATTTTTTACATCCCCTTACAATGATTTTATCGGATACTAAGATAATTCTGCGCTATGACCACCCCTTTGTCAAGAAGCCACTGCCCATTTCTCGGATTGATGAAGTGCCTACCGACTCCTTTCTAAGAGTACCGTGTTCTTCAAGTGCCCCCCTAGCTTTTAGAACTTGTTGTCAGTCCGTCCGTCCTCGCCCAATGGTTTTGGTTAAAGAGAGGAGCCAGCTACTCCACGGTCAGTTCAAATCTCTTTCCACAATGACCGCCATGCCCATTCCACCTCCGGAGCAAAGCGTAGCTAACCCTGTCCTCAAATTCCTTCTGGCCATTTCATGGAGCAAAGTCACCACAATCCTGATTCCGCTGGCACCTACTGGGTGACCCAGCGCAATTCCGCTCCCATTAACGTTTGTGATGTTGCGATCCAGCCCCAGTTCCTTTTCCACTGCCAGATACTGGGCGGCAAAAGCTTCGTTAACTTCCCATAAATCGATATCTCTCAAACTCAGACCGGCTTTTTCCAAAGCCTTGCGGGTTGCTGGCACGGGACCTATCCCCATATAATCCGGATCAACCCCGGCTACCGCATAGGAAACTACCTTAGCCAATGGCTTGATTCCTAAGCTTTGCGCTTTGCTCCTGGACATTATCAGCACTCCGGCCGAACCGTCGTTTATTCCGGAAGAATTTCCAGCGGTCACCGTGCCGTCTTTTTGAAAAGCAGGCGACGCTTTGTCCAATTTTTCCAAGGTTACGTCTGTACGCGGATGTTCATCCGTATCCACAACTACCCCAGCACTTTTGCGCTTTGGTACCGTAACAGCTACTATTTCGTCCTTGAACCTACCGTCCTTGATAGCGCTAATAGCACGTCTCTGGCTTAACAGGGCCAATTCGTCCTGCGCCTCCCGACTTATGTTGTATCTCTTAGCAACATTCTCGGCCGTCATGCCCATTCCAACACCAGTTCCCAATTGAGTAAGCCCGTCCCACATAGCATCACGCAGTTCAATATGCTTCATTTGGGCACCCCAGCGCACCTCATCAACTGTGAAAGGAACAGTGCTCATACTTTCGGTGCCACCGACCAATATAACGTCAGCATCTCCACACTTAATAGCCTGTGTTCCAAAAGCCAAGCTGGTCATAGCAGAAGTACAAGTCCTATGGATTGTTACAGCCGGTACCTCGACCGGAATACCGGCCTGGAGGGCTGCTACCCTGGCCAAGTTCGTCTCATCTTTAGTTCGTTGATAACAACAGCCCCAAATCACATCATCTATGATCCCGGGATCAATCGCTGTCCGACGAACTAATTCCTGCATGACTGGCACGGTTAAAGACGGTGCCCTCATTTCCTTAAAAACCCCTCCGAAACTCCCGATCGGAGTACGCACGGCAGCTACAATCACTACATCATCCAAGTCCGTTCCTCCTCGTATAATTAAATTAGTTCCTGCCCCACACAATCGTCTAAGGCATGCTCCCAATCAGTTAAATCCGTACCAACTTAATTCTGATCATGCTTTTCCATTTGCACCACCGCTTCCCCTTCCAATACAACCCTGCCCCCTAGATTAAAGCAAACTGTCTTAAGCCTCAGACGCTTGGTAGCCGGCATTTTTTCCACAACCTCAACCTCGGCCACAACAGTATCACCTAAAAAAACCGGAGACTTAAAATGAATGCTCTGGGAAAGGTAGATCGTTCCCGGACCGGGCAATTCATTACCCAGAACAGCAGATAATATGCCTGCTACCAACATACCGTGTGCTATCCGCTGCTTGAAACAAGTAGAACTAGCATACTCTACATCAAGGTGTAACGGATTAAAATCTCCACTGATTTGAGCAAATTGACGAACGTCCTGCTCCATAACAGTCTTCCTGCCCGTCGCCTTGTCGCCCACCTGGATATTCGCAAAACTCCTGTTTTTCTCGTTCATTCTCCCAGCCTCGTTTTCAACAAATATTATCTAAATTAGAACATTTACCGTGTCTCCGGATCGTAAACCTCAATTTGCACACCGTGCGCAGACTTGGGATGAATAAAATTCGCCGTACCAAACTTTCCAGCAGCAGGTTGGTCTAACACAAAAATGGAGCCAGCCTCGGTCATGCGTTCCATATCTTCCTGAACATTATCCGACCTCAAAGAAACCAAGAATACGCCTTCTCCTTTGGAGTTTAGAAATTTGGCGATTGCAGTATTATCCGTTAACGAAGCAATTAAATGAATCAGAACGCCGCCAACATCAAAGACCACTCCTTTTAACCCAGGAAAGGCAAAATCCTCCTCGCCCAAAACTTTAACAGGTTTAACCCCAAGCATCCCTTCGTATTTTTTAGCTGCGGCATCAAGATCTTTGACAGCAATGTTCAAACGTAAATTGTCTGTGAACCCTCCTCTTGAATTCTAAAAAACCTCTATTTTAAAATAAAAAAATCGAAATGGGAAAAAATGTACGGGACAAATGCTGCCGCTTATATTATCACTACAGCGTAACATAAAAAACAATAGACATTACGAATCCTGTGTGATAAATTAGTAATGAGGACTCGGAGGATGAAAATACTATAAAACATACCAAGGGATAGCTCTGTCCTCAAAACCGAAAGGATTCGTTATTATGAAACTAAACTATGATATTTCTTCAATTGATGATACCCCCTTTATAGAAGAAATACTTGAGATAAGATCCGCGCTAAAAATCGAACTTGTCAGTCGCACGGAATGGGAAGTTCTTTGGAACCATCTTGTAAAATCATATCATTATCTTGGTTATAACAAAATAATTGGTCCCCGCGTCAAATATCTGGTGTGGTTTAAGGAACGCCCTATTGCTGCACTTAGTTATACCCAAGCTTCTTATAAACTGAGTATGCGGGATACCTTTATTGGCTGGAGTGAAGAGGAACGCAAACGGAATTTACCGCATGTTTTGAACAATAATCGCTTTTTGATCTTACCGTGGGTACACGTTAAAAATCTAGCATCTCATATCATTGCTCTATCGATTAAGCGTTTAAAACACGATTGGCCGATCCTTTATCGGACACAACCCTATGTATTAGAAACCTTTGTGGATCGAACCCACTACAAAGGGACTTGCTATAAGGCTTCTAACTGGCACTATGTCGGGGAAACCAGCGGGTTTGGGAAAGTTGGAGTCACGTATCAGTATCATGGAAACAAGAAAGGAGTGTTTATCTATCCGCTGAAAAAAAACTTCAAACAATTGATGGGTTGTACTGGAAAGCCCCTCCGAGTCCTCAAACCATCTAAACATTCGGAGGAGATTATGATGCAACTACAAAAAAATACGTGGCACGAAGGAATCATAGAAGAGGCTAATGTACGGGGTCTTATCGATAAGTTACCCGTGATGCTTAAAAATTTCACGGATCGTTTTACGGGTTGTTTTCAACGCTCTGAGCAATTTGTTCATGCCAATGTGTATCTCAAGGGATTAATGAGCAACTTGGAAAGGAAGTCGGTTGAACCCATTGCTTTAGAATATATCGACAATCCAAAGGGCCCTCGTAATTTGCAGAATTTCATGAAAGGGTCTACATGGGATGATGAAGGTGCTGCTCTTATTTATCAAAAGGGTCTTTCAGAGCGCCTTTCAGAGGATGACGGAATGCTTACTATTGACGAAAGTGGCTATCTTAAAAAAGGTAACAATTCAGTGGGTGTCGCCCCTCAATATTGTGGTAGTGTCGGAAAAGTAGCCAACAGCCAAGTGGGTGTTTTCTTAGGCTATTCCAGTTCGAAAGGCTATGGTTTGATTTCGACACAGCTATTCATGCCTGAAAAATGGTTTGACGAAGAGCATGCACAGCTGAGAAAAGACTGCGCTGTGCCCGAGAACCTCATCTTTCAGACCAAACCACAAATTGCGCAGGATTTGCTTCATAACAACGAAAAAACGGGTCTATTTAAGGCCAAATGGATTGGTGTGGACTGTCTTTACGGAAATAGTAAGGAATTTCTTGAGGCGATCCCTGATAAATATTGGTATTTCGCTGATATACACAAGGAAGCACTAGTATGGCGCGTTCAACCCACATTTGAAATACCTGCCTACAAAGGAAGGGGTCCACGCCCTCAGAAAAGGGTCGCCACTACCCCAGCAGAACAGGCAGCCAAGATCGCCGAAGATAACACGATACCTTGGCAAAGAATGTATCTTGGCGAAGGATCCAAAGGACCGATTTATTCGGATATCAAATGCACTCGAATCTTTAGAGCCTTTCCAAAAGAAACGGGTGAGGTTTCTATTAAATCATGCTGGTTATTTATCCGTCGTTTAGACAACGGGGAAACTAGGTTTTCTGTGAGCAATGCGCCCGAAGATATTCCCGTGACTGAGCTGTGTAAAGCATCATTGATGCGTTGGCCTATTGAGCAGTGCTTCCATGAAGCCAAAGATGAATTAGGCATGGATCACTATGAATTTAGGTCCTGGCCTGCATGGCATCGCCATATGCTATTGGTGTTTATTGCCAGTGCCTTTCTGCTAGAAATAAGATTGCATGTCATTGATAAAAAAAAAGTCCCATCTTAAGTCTTCCCATGGCTCTATCGCTTGTGGTTGCAGCCCTATCAGGTGATGAAAATCAGATAAAGAGAGCCTTATATAAGGTGGATTACCATCTTCGTCGTAATTATAGTGCGTATAAGTCACATAGTTTAAAGAAATTACAGAACCTTACAGGGTAAAATTAGAATACCTGCGCCAAGGGGGAAGGCTTTTTCACCTTAAAGTTTTGGCAAAACGCAAATGGAAGACAGTGTTTGAACGGTGCCAGATCAATGGTAGATCTCCTGCCAAGATAGAACACTACGAGGCTCTGGTCGACGCCTGCTAACAGTATCATACCGAGTTGAAGGAGCAACTTCTCGTGGTAAAACAAATGAAAAAGAGGCACAAGCTATTACTTCACTCATAGCGTCTTGCATTGAACAGCCGGAGTACAAAGAAGCGACATTTGGCGTTATTTCCATGGTAGGGGATGAACAGGCTATGCAAATTGAACGCTTATTGCAACGGTTTATCCCTCCGGTAGAGTATCAAGCACGGAAAATTCAATGTGGTAACTCTGCCCATTTCCAAGGCGATGAACGCACCGTGATCTTTCTCACGATGGTGGACGGGCCTAGCGAAAAGCCACCGCTTAAGTTAAAAGGAGATGGGCCCCTAGATATGTATAAAAAACGGTTCAATGTTGCCGCTAGTCGGGCAAGGAATCAAATGTGGGTGGTCCACTCCCTTAACCCTGATGTGGATTTAAAAGCAGGGGACTTGCGATTGCGGTTGATCCGACATGCCGAGGATCCGTTGGCCCAAGTACGCTCCTTGGAAAAGCAGGAGCAGAAGACGGAGTCCGAATTTGAACGTTTGGTGTTACGCAGATTGTATATGGCGGGTTACAAGGTTATGCCCCAGTGGAAGATCGGTGGGTTTCGCATCGATATGGTCGTTGAAGGTGGTGGCAAACGTCTCGCCGTAGAGTGTGATGGTGACCGATTCCATACTTTGGAGAACCTTTCTGAGGATTTGTCCCGTCAGGCGATTCTTGAGCGCCTCGGTTGGACCTTCGAACGTATTCGCGGCAGTAAATTTTTCCGCAATCCAGACGAGGCCATGCAAGCGGTCTTTGCACGGTTGGAAGCGCTGGAGATCCCTCCCGAAGGTCAAGAATCTGAGCCCGCGGAGGCGAGTGAGGTCGGAAACGAGCTAAAGGAGAGGATTATCCGCCGTGCCGCTGAACTGCACCGGGAATGGGGATTTGAGGAAGAGCTTAATCGTGATGCTGACGAGGATGAATTATCCTCAGACATAACGGAACAAGAGAGTGATCAGAGTAGCGAGCATGGGTTGGAGGAAAAGGCAGAACAGAACGAGGATGACAAGAAAGAACGGGTGGAAGGGTTCACTCAGGTGGAAAAGGGGCTTAATTCGGAAAACCTTGCCAGTTTGATTGACGACAATAGCATAGAAGCATCTGTTTCGCATCAAGCGTCGCTTATAGGAAGTAATCAAGAAAGTATTGAGTTTAATATACAAGCTTCGATTGAAGATGCAAGCTTTAAAGTAAAAGAGAAGCAGGAAATCTCCGTAAATGATGCTGAAAAAGTGGCAAACGTTCAAGACGACAGCACTAAAGTATTTAATTTGAAGCGACTTGAGCGTGAATGGCGTAAAATAGCATCCTTAAACACCAAGTTTAACATCTTGGAATTTATAAAGAGTCTCGGTTTAGAAATAGTGGACAAACGTGATAAAGGTGGGGCACTCTGGGTCATAGGGGGACCAGAACTGGAACCGATGATAAAGGTATTACGGCAGAAGGGGTATAAGTTCATGTATACTCCCCGTGGTGGAAAAGCATCCGAAAGTCGCCCAGCTTGGTTTTGTGCTCAGAAGGAATCTGCTCTCTAATGGGATATCACCCCCTTTTGTAACGTCTAAAATGTCGTAGCCCCAATTATGCCGAAATGAACGGCTTGTGATTTTAAGTAATCCCTACTCAGAGAGAAA
>Ga0082335_1008538_pt1 | contig 11569 bp, 8 predicted proteins | sample Subgrocontami58m_FD_72375 | JGI IMG/M metagenome (GOLD analysis project Ga0082335, IMG submission 72375) | Subsurface groundwater microbial communities from S. Glens Falls, New York, USA - GMW37 contaminated, 5.8 m (SPADES assembly) (version 2) ...
GGGCAAGACGTTTCTCAACCGGATAGGGCAGCCGCGCGAGGTGGCGTACGCCGCGCTGTACCTCGCCTCCGACGAGTCGGCGTATGTGACCGGCGCCGCGTTGCCGGTCGACGGCGGCTGGGCGGCAATGTGAGTGGGAAACGCCAAATCCCACGTGCCAAACGCCAAAAAAATCTCAATGGGCCAAAGGCAGTTGAATATTCCGCCTTGAACATTCTTTGGTGCTTGGGATTTGGCGTTTGGACTTTCTCCGCGCGAACGTCGCGGACGATATGACTGCGGCTCCGACATGGCGCGCCGGTGCGGCAGCGACTGAGATCACCCCGGCGGAGCCGATGTGGCTGGCGGGCTGGGCGGCCCGGCGCGAACCGGCTTCGGGCAAGGCGATGGATCTTTTCGCGAAGGCGCTTGCGCTCGAGGACGCGCAGGGCGGGCGCGTCGTCATCATCACCGCCGATCTGATCGCGTTGCCGCGGGCGCTCACCGATGCCGTCGCCGCGCGGGTGCGCCCGGTCTGCGGCCTCACCCGGGATCGGCTGCTGTTCAATGCGTCGCACACGCACACCGGGCCGGAGATTCGGCCGGACAAGGTGCCGTTCTTCGAGATTCCGACGGAGTTCGCGGCGAAGATTCCGCCCTATGTCGCGCGGCTCGAGGAACAATTGGCCGCGCTGATCGAAGAGGCGATCGACTGTCTTGTGCCCGTCACGCTGCGGGTGCACGTGGGCCGGGCGACGTTCGGTGCGAATCGTCGCGCGAGCGGCGGCCCCAGCGATCCTTCGGTCCCGGTGCTCGAGGTGCGCGATACCGATGACAACGTTCGCGCGATCGTTTTCGGCTACGCGTGCCACAATCTCGTGCTGCCGCCGTCGTTTTGCGCGTACCACGGCGATTACGCCGGCATCGCGCAACGCGAACTCGAACGCGCGTTTCCGGCGGCCGCCGCGCTTTTTCTCGCCGGGGCTGGGGCCGACCAGGATCCGGCGCCGCGCGGGACGCCCGATTTCGCCAAGGCGCATGGGGTCGCGTTGGCGCATGAGGTGTGCCGCGTTTGCGCGAGCGGCGGCCGCGCGATCCAGCCGCGACTCGCGGTGCAGTTAACGGATATCGTGCTCGATCTGCAGCCGTTGCCGGCGATCGGCGATCTGGAGACGGACGCGCGCTCGACTGACGCGCCGCGCCGGCGCAAGGCTGAATTCCTCCTGCGGGCGCTGGCCGAAAAGCGTCCGCTGCCGGTGACGCAGAGTTGCCCGGTGCACGTGTTGCGGTTGGGTGGCGAGTTGTTGTTCATCGCGCTGGGTGGGGAACCGGTCGTCGACTTTGCGTTGCGTTTTCACGAGGAGTTTGCCGGCCCGGTGGTCTGGGTCGCCGGCTACTCGAACGACATGTTCGGTTACCTGCCGACGCGCCGCGTGCAGGAGGAGGGTGGCTACGAAGGCGGCCGCGCGACGCTCTGGAGCGCTCTGCCGATGCCGATTGCGGCGGACAGCGAAGACCGCGTGGTCGAGGCGGTGCGACGGCTCGTTCACGCGACGGTTTGAGCCCTATCGATGCAGTGGAACTCCGAATTAGCACTGCAGAAGCGAACACCGAAGGGTGGACGGCGACCTCCCGTCTTCGCCCTGCGGACTACGACGTGGCCAACAATGAGGCGCGCCGAAGCGTTTCGGCGAAGGCGGCCGGGCGTCGTCGGGCCGCGTCCGCCGCAAGAACGCGCCCGGAGGTCGCGTTCCACCTCAAGCCAACTGCAATTCTGCAGCTGAGGGTGGGGCCGGTTCGCTCCCTGCTTGCGTGCCACGCCCGACGCCTCTGCGATGAACCCGTGGTCTCGGACAACTTCACCATCATTGGCGGCGGGCTGGTTGGGCTGGCGACGGCGTGGCGGCTGCTGCAGCGCGCGCCGAAGGCCAGGGTCGTTCTGCTCGAGAAGGAGTCGAGCGTCGGCCAGCACCAAAGCACGCACAACAGCGGCGTGCTGCATTGCGGACTCCATTATCGTCCCGGCTCGCACAAGGCGAAGCTCGCGGTGCGGGGGATTCGCCAGATGGTCGAATTCTGCCGCGAGAACAACGTGACCCACGATGTCTGCGGCAAGCTGGTGGTCGCGACCAGCGAGGAGCAAATCCCTCGGCTGCGCACGCTGCAGGAACGCGGAACGGCGAACGGGCTGAGCGGGCTGCGCTGGATGGATCCGGCGGAGTATCGCAGGATCGAGCCGCATGCGGGCGGCCTCGCGGCGCTGCACGTGCCGGAGGAGGGAATTGTCGACTACGCCGGCGTAGTGGCGGCGCTGGCGCGCCACATCCGCGACCGCGGCGGCGTGATCCAGACCGATTCCGAGGTGAAGAAATTCGAGCGGCGCGGCAGCGAATGGATTCTTCACACCGCGCAGGGCGAGGTGCCGGCGAAGTTCATCATCAGCTGCGCCGGCCTGCACACCGATCGCGTCTGCCGCCGCGCCGGCCAAAAGACCGAGGTGCACACGCTCGCCTTCCGCGGCGAGTACTATGCGTTGAAGAAGCAGCGGGAAGGCCTCGTGCGGAACCTGATTTATCCGGTGCCGGATCCGCAGTTCCCCTTCCTCGGCGTGCATTTCACGCGACTCGCGCGCGGCGGCATCGAAGCCGGTCCGAATGCCGTGCTTGCCTTCGCGCGCGAAGGCTACCGTTTCACCGACGTCAACGTGCGCGACCTCGCCGAGTTCCTGGCCTTTCCCGGGCTGTGGCGTTTCCTGTGGAAATACCGGAAGATGTGCGCGTTCGAGTTCGCGCAATCGCTCAGCCGCGAGCGGTTCTGCCGTACGCTGCAACGCTTGGTGCCGGATCTCCGTAGTGAGGATCTGGAGACCGGCGGCTCGGGCGTGCGCGCGCAGGGCATGCTGCCGAACGGCAGTCTGGTGGAGGATTTCAACTTCGTGAAGGCCGACGGCGCGCTGCACGTCTTGAACGCGCCGAGTCCGGCCGCGACCTCGAGCCTCGCGATTGGCGAGCACATCGTGGCGCAGCTGGAGTGAGGAAGAACGCAGCAGCGCGGGCTCAGATGTAGGGCGGGGTCTCCCGACCCCGCCGAAAAGCAGGTTCACCGTGCCAAATGCGGCGGGGTCGAAAAAGGATCGGAAGGTAGGGCGGGACCGCTGGGCCCGCCGCGATTTTACCTCGCGTAGCGCAAGAACGACGGCACAGCTGGGCGCGCCCTGCCTTTTCCGACGCGCCCTGAAGCGGCGGGGTCAGGAGACCCCGCCCTACATGGATGCGCACCTCTTTCTAGAAGGGATGCGAAGACTCTATGGCGTTCTTGCGATCCCCTCTAGCAAGAGGGGTGGCCCGCAGGGCCGGGGTGTGTGCCTTTCGGTCCAATGAACCGTCCTACGGCTTCAGCCGGTCCAGCTTCACCGGCACGGTCCACGACTTCACGCGGTCGCCGTCGCGGCTGAGATAGATATTCCGCAGCCACTGCGCGTTGTCGGTCGCGGGGAAATCCGTGCGAAAGTGCGCGCCGCGGCTGTCTTCGCGCAGCAGCGCGCTGCGAGCGATGAGCTCGGCGGCGGTGAGCAGGTTCCGGACGTCCAGCGCCTGCTGCCAGGAAAGATTGAAGACGCGCCCGCCGCCGACGCCGATCTGCTCCGCACGCGCGCGGAGTTCCGCGATCCCCGTGAGAGCCTGCTGGAGCCGTGCGCCATCGCGAATGATGCCGACGTTCTCCCACATCACGCGACCGAGTTGCTCGCGGACGGCGAAGGGTGTTTCGGCGGCGCGCCGGTCTAGAAACGCATTCACCGTCGCGTGGGCCGCCGCGATCGCCTCGGCCGGCGGTTCGTCGTGGTGCACGGCCGCGACCCAACCCGCCACGAAATCGCCCACGCGCGCCCCGTAGACCGTCGACTCCGCGACGCCGTTGCCGCCGAGCCGGTTCGCGCCGTGCACGCCACTCGAGTCCTCGCCGGCGGCGAAAAGCCCCTCGAGATTCGTGCGGCCGTTGCGATCGATCCGGATGCCGCCCATGTTGAAGTGTGCGGTCGGCGCCACCTCGACGCGCTCGCGGGCCAGGTCGTAGCCAATGCGCAGACACCGGTCGCGCATGCCCGTGAAGTTCTTCTCCACGAACTCCGCGCCAAGGTGGGAAACATCGATCAGCACCGCGCCGTTTTCCGTGCCCCGGCCGGCCATGATCTCGCTGAACGCCGCGCGGGAAACCCGGTCGCGCGTCGAGCGCTCCATCTTTTCCGGATCGTAGCGCTGCATGTAGCGCTCGCCCTTTCCGTTGAACAGATGCGCGCCGGCTCCGCGCAGGCCTTCCTCGAGCAGCGCGCCGTTCAGCCGCGAATCCGGCACGACGAGTCCGGTCGGATGAAACTGGACCATCTCCATGTCCATCAGGTGCGCGCCGGCGCGAAACGCCATCGCGACGCCGTCGCACGACTTTTCCTGCGCGCAGGCGGAACGCTGGTACATCAACGGCCCGGCGCCGGTCGCGAGGATCACCGCCTTGCTCCTCACCGTGACGAATTCGCCCGTCTGGATGTCGAGCAGCACGGCGCCGATCACCCGCTGGCCGTCGGCCGATTGCAGCAGCTCGATGCCGCGCGTGTACTCCCGGCACGGGATGTCACACGCGAAAATCTGGTCCCGCAGCCGCGACATGATTTCGATGCCGGTGAGATCGCCGACGTGGACCGTGCGGTCGAAGCTCTGGCCGGCGAATGCCTTCTGGTGAATCCGGCCATCGGGCGCGCGATCGAAGAGGCAGCCGATGCGGTTCTCGAGTTCGCGGACGATCCGCGGCGCATCCTCGACCAGCGTCCACGCGAGGTCCTGATCGTTGAGAAAGCCGCCGCCGCGCACCGTGTCCTCGAAGTGCGCCTGCACCGAATCGTTTTCGTTCAGCGCGACGTTGTAGCCGCCCTGCACCATTCGCGTGCAGCCGCTCTTGGCGAGCCCTCCCTTCGAAACGAGCAGCACCCGCTGCTGCGGATCGCGCCAGTGCGCGTGCAACGCCGCCATCAACCCCGCGCCGCCGGTGCCGAGGATCAGGATGTCGGTGGTGATGGTTTCAGCACTCATGCGGTTGGCCCGCGAATCACGCGAATAAACGCGAATGCGGCAGCGGCGATTTCAGCATCATTCGCGTCCATTCGCGTGATTCGCGGGCGATTCCTTCCGCGCGAAAAAACCGAACACGTTGCGCACCTGCTGCCAGACGCCGAGCCGCTTCAGCCGCGCGATCGAGTGCGTCGGCGAGATGCCGCGGGGACACACGTCGCGGCAGTTGCCGAGCGTGTGACAGCGAAACGCCCCGTCCTCCCCGGTGACGATGGCCAGCCGCTCCTCCCGCCGCCCGTCGCGCGGATCGACGCTGAGGCTGAGCGCGCGGTTCAACGCCATCGGGCCGACGTATCGGGGATTCAACGTCACCAGCGTGCAGGCCGAGTAACACGCCGCGCAGTCGATGCACTGCGGCTGGTGATTGAGCGCGCGCCACGCCTTGCTGGCGTGTGGCAGCCGGTGGAAACTGTTCGGGTCGAGATCGGTCCGCGGCACGAAGTGCGGCTCGGTTTTCTTGTACGCTTGGAAAAAGGGCGCGAGATTCACCGCGAGGTCGCGGACGACGGGCAGGTTGCGCAATGGCTCGATCTTCAGGTGCGTGCCCAGCGGCTTGACCAGCGTGCTGCAGGTGAGCTGTTCGCGGCCGTTCACGACCATCGCGCATGAGCCGCACATGCCGACGCGACATGAAAAGCGAAACGCCAGGTCCGGCGTGGTTGTCCGCTGCAGCGCGAACAGCGCGTCGAGCACACTGGAGCGGTCGCCAACTTCGACGGCGTGGGTCTCGAAACGGGGCTTTTCGTCCTGCGCGGGCGTGAAGCGCTGCACGCTCAGGGTCACGGTGGGCATGGCTGACACGTAAGGTGGGAAAAAGACATGTCGAAAAAAATCGGTGGCGATCACGTCGCTGTTGCCATCGCCGCCCAAAGCCGTTCCTACAGTACCCCGCCGGCATCAAGCCGCCCCCACTGCGTCCATGGAAGTCAGTTCCGAGTTCTACGATCGCGTCGAAACCGCGTGCCGCGATCTGTACATCAAATCGCTCAAGGAAATTCCGCCCGACGTGGTCGCGGCCATCAAGCGCGCGGCGGCGACCGAGACCAAGGAGGTCGCGAAACGGATCTTCTCCCACTACCTGCAATCGATCGAGCTGGGCCGCGCGGAGAACATGATTGTCTGCCAGGACACCGGCATTCCCATCTACTGGGTCGAGATCGGCGGCAACCTGCGGCTCGACGGTGCGCAGCTCAGCGAAGCGATCGTGCGCGGGACGGAGCGGGCCACGCGCGAGCATCCGCTGCGCTCGAGCATCGTTTCGCCGCTCAAGCGCGAAAACCGCCAGACCAACAGCGGCGAGCGGATCCCGATCATACATTACGATTTCGTCCGCGACTCCGACGTGCTCGACATTCTTTTCATGCCGAAGGGCTCCGGCTCGGAGAACATGTCGTTCATGAAAATGCTCGTGCCGGCCGATGGCGTGAACGGCGTGAAGCGGTTCGTGCTCGAGGCTGTCGTCGGCGCGGGCCCGAAGCCGTGTCCGCCCACGATCGTGGGTATCGGCATCGGCGGCTCGTCGGACCTGTGCATGACGCTCGCCAAAAAGGCGACGACGCGGCCGCTCGGTTCGCGCCACCCCGACCCGGAGATGGCTGCCTTGGAGCAGGAACTCTTCGAGGCGATCAACCAGACCGGCATCGGTCCGCAGGGGCTCGGCGGAAACACGACGGCGCTGGCGGTGCACATCGAATCGGCCTGGACTCACATCACGTGCAATCCGGTCGCGGTGAACATGCAGTGCTGGCGCGCCGAGCGCCGCCGCGCGAAACTGTGGGCCGACGGACGAGTGGAGGAGGGGTTTTGACGCGGCGGAGCCGCGTGGACCAAGGACCAGGGACCAAGGACCAGAGACCAGAGACCTGAGACCTGAGACCAGAATCGCATCGTGCTGAATACCCTTTCAAAACTCTCGGATGTAGGGCGGGGTCTCCCGACCCCGCCGCTCAGTGCAATCGATCGAGGAATCCGGCGGGGTCGGCGACCCCGCCCTACAACGCGAGACTGAGCCACCATGCCTGATTATCGTTTCAAGACTCCACTGACGGAAGCCGACATGCGCCAGCTCCACGTCGGCGATGCGGTCGTGCTCGACGGCATCGTGTTTGGCGTGCGCGACGGCAACCTCATCCGCGTCTTCGATCAGAAAGTGGCGCCGCCGTGCGACTGGCGCGGCGCGGCGCTGCTGCACACCGCGCCGAACGTGCGCAAACTCGGACCCGGCAAATACGAGCCGGTGAGCGTCGGCACGACGACGTCGATGCGGATGGATCGCTTCACCGAGGGGCTTCTGCGCGATTACGGCGTGCGCGCCATCCTGGGCAAGGGCGGGCTCTCGCCAAAATCGGCCGAGCTCATGCAGCAGTACGGCGCGGTGTATCTCTCGGTCACGGGCGGCGCGGCCGCGATGGAGACGCTGCAGATCGAGGAAATCGAAAAAGTCTACTGGGAAGACCTGATGCCGGAGTGCATCTGGCAGATTCGATTCAAGGGACTCGGCCCGATGACCGTCGGCATCGACACGCACGGCGGAAACCTGCAGCACGAAATCCAGGCGCAGGCGCAACAGAAGACCGCGGAGCTGCTGCGGAAGATGGGAGTCGCGTGAACGAAGCCTTCGCAGAAAAACATTAACCGCGGATAACGCGAATGACGCGGATCAACTCTTCCGCGTAATCCGTATTCCGTGGTCAATTAATTGATAAATGGAAAAACGCTTTCAAAGTTATCGCGGCACGTGGGCGTGGCTGATTCAGCGGTTCAGCGCGATCGGGCTCTTCCTGCTGATTCCGCTGAAGATCTACACCGGCTGGGCGTCGGACGAGAAGGTGCCGTATCCGAGTTTTCTGATGGATCCCGGCCGGCTGCACTCGGCCTCGACGCTGGGCCAGAAGATCGACCTGGCGCTGCTGCTGTTCTTCCTGCTGCACGCGTTCTACGGCCTGCGCGTGATCCTGATCGATGTCGGCGCCCTGCGCGAAGACCGCTGGTTCTGGCGCACGCTGACCACCGCGGCGCTGCTCTACGCGCTGGCCGTGTGGTGGGTGTATGTGCGCTGAGCGATGCGCGCAAACAACGGACAACGGACGCCGTGACACGAGCCGTGGCGCGGTCAACCTGACCGCGCAGGTCGAGCCATATTTCTCGTCGTTGAACCGCGGTCAGATTGACCGCGCTACGTGAGAACATGACGAACAACTCTTGGACTTACTGGCTGCATTAGCCGTTGCTTCATGGGGAAAGCCGTTCCTGTCCGCGCTTCCGGTTCGCGATCGTGGACAGCACGAGCCCCGCGCCGCCGATGACGCCGCCGACAAAGAGGAAACAAAGCCGGCCGCCCAGCCCGTTCGGAATCAACATGAGCAGCAGGATGAACGCGCCGTAGATCAGGCAGAGCACCCCGAGCAGCCGATAAACGGGTTCGTCGCTCATGGCGGCGTCTTCCCTCGGTTTCAGCGGCGTGCGGAGCTGAGCGAAGAATGATTCGATCCGCGCCTGTTCGGCCGGCGCGGTGCGTTCGTAGAAGAGCGACGAGAGCGCGAAGACGAGCACCGCCACGAACAACGTGCCGAGCGCCGTCACGATGAGCAGCAGATCGGCCTGCTCGGCGCCGGTCAGCGGCTGCATCGGGTTGCCGAGCAAGTTGCGGAAAAACGCGGGCAGCCGGGCCAGGAAATCCGGGGTCGCGAGCTGCGCCTTAAAGCTGAAGTTCGCCCACGCTGAGTAGCCGAAGCACACGAGGGCCGTGCCCCACGCCGACCAACCGGGAGTGCGCCGGTAGAAGAGTCCCGCGAAGACCGGCAGTGTGAGCGGCAGTCCGACGCTCACCATGACCTGATTCAGCAGCGTGAACACGTCGGTCGATCGGTACGTGTTAACGAGCAGGCTCAGGCCGACGATGATCGCGCCGAAGACGAGTGTGCAGAGCTTGCCGACGACGAGCAGGTGCCGTTCCGGCGCGGCGGGCCGCAGCACCGGCCGATAGAAGCTGCGCACGAAGACGCCGACGTATTTGTTCACGGCCGCGTCCATTTGCGTAAGCGTGGCGCCGAACATCGCGCAGAGCAGCAGGCCGATCAGGCCGACGGGCATCACCTTCAAGGCGACGGCGACGAACGCGCCTTCGGTCGGCTTCGACAAATTGGGGAAGACCTTCGCGAGGTCGGGAAACATCACCGTGGCCGCGAGCGGCGGGATAATCCAGAGCAGCGGACCGACGAGCCCGCCGATGAGCGGGATGGCCACCATCCGTCGCGCGTGCGACTCGCTCTTCGACATCAGGTACATCGTCGAGTACTCCATGCTGTTCAGTTCGGCGAATTTCACGCACACGAAGGCGAAGCCCCAGCCGAAGACGATCGCCGGCCGAAATGCCAGCCACCACTGGAAGTGGCCCGGATGCGCGGCATCGACCTGCGCGAGCAGGTTCGCGAGCCCGCCGATTTCCGGCTGACGCAGCGTGAGAATCACCGCGAGCAGCGTGATCGTCATCACCAGCAGCATCTGCACGAAATCGCTTGCGAGCACGGCGAAGGCCCCACCGGCAAACGCCACCACCGTGATGGTGATGCCCAGCCCGACGATCACGGAGTTGATCGGCGTGTTGAACACCGCCGCCATGAACACCCCAATCGTCATCAGCCCGATGGCGGCCTTCACGAGTTCCACCGGCACTTTGATCCACGTGTAGAACTGCTCGCTCACCGGCCCGAACCGCGCGCGCACCGCCTCCATCCACGTGACGACGCGCATCCGCCGGAAGCGGACGGCCGTGATCCACGCGACGAGCGCCAGCGGGGGGATCGAGGCGTAGAACAGCAGGATCACCTTCAACCCCGAGCGGTAGATTTCCGACGCCGCGCCGACGAAGGACCAGGCCGAAAACGTCACGAGCCACGCCGAGGTTCCGGTGATCCACCATGGCATCGCGCCGCCGCAGCGGAAATAGTCGGACGTATTCTTGCTCAGACCCTTGAAGACGACCCCGAGCGAAAGCATGAACACCACGTAGAACCCGATGACGGCGTAATCGTAGGCGGTGATCATGAGGCAGGGGCGGCAGCACTGCCGCGCTAAACACGGCGTGATTCAGAATTGCGCATTCTTGAAGGTCCGCTGCTGGAGGCTGTCTCGTCGGGGCCACCGGGATCTTCTAACCAAACACACCCCGGCGCTACGCGCCACCCCTCTTGATAGAGGGGACTTTCGTCGTGGCGATCGCACCCGGTTCTTGTCTTGAAATCCCCTCTAGAAAGAGGGGTGCCCGAAGGGCGGGGTGTGTTCGTCCGAGCGCGTTGAGCGGCTTCGAGACAGCCTCTTCGCGCGAGCCGCGGCCCGCGCAGAGGCGGGCCCTCCAAGAAAGGTCGCAGATGATGCGACCGTCTCATTTCGTCGCCAGCGTGCCGCCGTTCGTCACGACCTTCGCCGGAGTGGCATTGCTCAACTGGATGTCCTTCGCGACGGCGGGCTGTTTGCGTTGATAATACGCGTAACCCCGGTGCGTCGCCAATTCGATCACCATGCCCGGCGGAATGAATTCAGGATGTGCCGTGTGCAACCGCACCGCGTGAGTCCGGCCGTTGATCGTCGCCAGCAGGTCGTTCGCCAGTCCGCCGCGCGTGTCGAGGATTGCGAGATCCACCCGGGCGTCGTGCGAACCGGAATAAGGGCAGCTCAGCGCCTCGGCGTATTTCGCGTCGGCGCGGCAGTTTTCCAGCACGTCGCCGCTGCCAATGTTGAATCCGGCGGCGACGCAGTCGCGGACTTCGCAATCGATCACGTGGTCCGCGGCGCGGCCGAGGCCGGTGCAAATTCCGCGCCGCATCTGGCGCACAGTGCACCGGCGAATGGTTGTCGCGCCCGTCGCGTGCTCGCCGCCACCGGCGGGATAAAGCCGGATGCCGTCCTCGCTCAACGAGATCATTTCGTTCGGGAGAATCTCGCCGTTGGGCCCCACCTGGGTGCCCTCGGCAAAGTCGCGGCTTTTCGATTTGAAGCCGTGGGCAAACGCATAGCCGGATTTTTCGGCCAGAATCTCGTTCGTGCGTCGCAGGAGTCCGTCGACCTGGCAGTCCTCGATCAATGTGTCGACGGCGCCCTGCACGAAAATCGCGTGTCCCATCGCCCGCATGTGCACGCGGCAACGGATCAGCTTCGCGCCGACCGCCGGCCAGCCGACCCGGATGCCGTTCATTTTCCGGACATCGCCGCCGCTGATGCCGTAGAGGCTGCCGTAACCCCACGGGCTCGAACCCGACGTCGTCACCTCCACGTCGCGCAGCATTACGCCCGCCCCGCAGACGTTGATGATCTTGTTGCGGCTCTGGATGCCCGGCACATCGCCAAAGTTTTCCGTCGTCACTCCCTCGAACACGATGCGATCCCCCACCAGATCGATCGCGCAGTAGAACCCATCCGGCCCGCGCGGCGCACCAAACTGTCGGAAGAGCCGGCCGTCGATCCGCAGCTTG
>Ga0082335_1008539_pt1 | contig 11568 bp, 10 predicted proteins | sample Subgrocontami58m_FD_72375 | JGI IMG/M metagenome (GOLD analysis project Ga0082335, IMG submission 72375) | Subsurface groundwater microbial communities from S. Glens Falls, New York, USA - GMW37 contaminated, 5.8 m (SPADES assembly) (version 2) ...
AGCAGCTCGTGCAGGTCACCGTGTCCTCGGCCTGGAACCTGCTCATCGTCGGCGTGCTGCTCGTGCTCTTCGTCACGCTCGCGCCCAACGGCATCATGGGCTGGGTCGACCGCTGGCGCGAGGGGAGACGGCGTTCATGACCGGCCCCCTGCTCGCCGCCAGCGGAGTCACCAAGCACTTCGGCGGGTTCTACGCGCTCGAGCACGTCGATTTCGAGGTGGGCGTCGGCGAGCGCGTCGGACTGATCGGCCCCAACGGCTCGGGCAAGAGCACGCTCGTGAACTGCATCACGGGCACGCTGCGCAACGACGACGGCGCGATCCTGTTCGAGGGCCACGATCTCGCGGGGCTGCGGCCCCATCGCCGCATCCGGCTCGGGATCGCGCGCAGCTTCCAGATTCCGCGGCCGTTCGCGGCCATGACCGTCCTGGACAACCTGCGCATCCCGCTGCTCTACGCGGCGCACACCCACGGCGGCCTGTGGCGCAGCGAGGACCAAGCCGGCGACGAGGCCATGGAAATCCTCAGGCAGTTCGGGCTCGAGGCGAAGGCCCGCGAGATGTCGGGCGGCCTCACCCAGGTCGACCTCCGAAAGCTTGAGCTCGCGCGCGCCATGGCCGCGCGCCCGAAGCTGCTGATCTCCGACGAGGCGATGGCCGGACTGTCGTCGAACGAGATCGACGAGATCCTCGCCATCCTGCTCGGGATGAAGGAACGTGGCATCGCCGTGGTGATGATCGAGCACATCATGCGCGCCGTCGTGCGCTTCTCCGAGCGCGTCGCGGTGCTGGTCGCCGGGCGCAAGATCGCCGACGGCAACCCCGCGGAGGTGATGCGCAATCCCGAAGTCGAAAGGGCCTACCTTGGGGAATAGCCTGCGCGTCGAGGGCCTGCACGCGGGCTACGGCAGCGTGCGCGTCATCGAGGACCTGTCGCTGTCGGTCGGCGACGGCGAGACTGTCGCGCTGCTCGGTACCAACGGCAACGGCAAGAGCACGCTCATGAAGTGCATCATGGGCATCGTCCGGCCGAGCGCCGGGCGCATCGTCGCCGAGGTCGGTGGCGTCCAGCACGATCTGGTCGGGATGGAAGCGCACGACATCGTGCGGCTGGGAATCGCCCTGGTGCCCGAGGGCCGGCGCCTATTCCCCAAGCTCACCGTCGAGGAGAACCTGCTGCTCGGCGCGTACCGCGCGGAAGCGCGCCTGCGCATGCGCGAGAGCCTCGCCTTCTGCTACGAGACCTTTCCTCGGCTCGCCGAGCGCCACTCCCAGCTCGCGGGCAGCATGAGCGGCGGCGAGCAGCAGATGCTCGCGCTCGCGCGCGCGCTGATGACCACGCCCCGCATCCTGCTCATCGACGAGCCTTCCGTGGGCCTGTCACCGCTGCTGGTGCAGACCGTGATCGGCAAGATCAAGGAGCTGAAGGACCGCTTCGGGCTCACTGTGCTCATGGCCGAGCAGAACTTCCAGCAGGCCGTGCGCATCGCCGACCGCGGCTACATCATCGTGCACGGCAGGATCGAGTTCGAGGGCGCATCGCGCGAGGCGCTCGCGGACAACGAGATGGTGAAGAAGCTCTACCTCGGGATCTGACCTGCAAGGGGACAGAACACGATTTCCCCCCGTACGGTCAACCCGCCGCCCGGGTGGGGCGTTCCGGAGACATGGTTGGTCATTCCACTTTCGCTTGCCGAGCCAAGCGCGGACACGTCCTTAAGCTGCAGCGCCCTCTGGAGCGTATCAATGCGCTCGCCACGCCGACCCAGCGCGCTGTCACGGAAGTTATCGAGGCCGTGCTCGCCGAGGCGAGCCTCTAAAAGGGGATCGCCGCCATCGGCACGAAGAACACCGCGCTCCTTGCCATCGAGGCGATCACCGGCCGCATCCTGGTGCTGCGCGGCCAGCGCGTCATGCTCGATGCCGATCTGGCCGCGCTCTACGATGTCACCACCCGGCGCCTGAACGAGCAGGTCAAGCGCAACCAGGAGCGTTTCCCGGCGGACTTCATGTTCCGGCTCACGGCGCTCGAGTTCGAATCCCTGAACCGGTCGCAAATTGCGACCGGTTCCCAGAAGCACCGCGACCCGCGCTTTGCCCCCTATGCCTTCACCGAGCACGGCGCGCTGATGGCCGCATCGGTGCTCAACAGCCCGCGCGCGGTCGAAGTGAGCCTGTTCGTCGTGCGCGCCTTCGTGCGCCTGCGCGAAACGATTGCTGCGCACAAGGAGCTCGCCAAGCGGCTGGATGAGCTCGAAGCCAGGATCGAGCGGAAGCTCGCCACCCACGACCAGGCGATCGCCGGCATCCTCGATGCCATTCGGCAACTGATGGCCCCGCCGCCTGCGCCAAAGAAACCCCGCATCGGGTTCGTGCGGGACGACTGATCCGGCGGCCTCTTCCGCGCGGCGCGGTGGCTCGCCGCACGGGAACCGTGGTAGTCTGGCCGCGTCTCACTTCGCCGGGAGGACGACGTGGCCACACATACGCACCTGCACACTGGAGTGCCGTGCAATCCGACCTCGCCGGGGCCGGACTGTCATGAGCCGGGGGCCGTCATCAGCTGCGACAAGGGCACGGGGCTCATCGGGCCCGTGTGGGTCTGCGTGCACGAGGTGCCTGCTGCGCCTCATGTCACGCCTTCTCCCCAGCCGCCGACGCCGACCACCCCTGGGCCGGCGCCGGGGCCTTCGGTTCCCCCGCCCCCTCCTCCCAAGATCCATCACGACTGCGAGACTTTCGACGAGGGCGTCGAGCGAGGATTCGTGTTCGCCAACGCGATCGATCCCAAAGTCGGCATCGCGATCCGCGACGCGCGGCGCGAAGCGACCCGGAATGCCGAAACCGCGGGCGCCGCGGCCTCCGCGGGCCACGTCTGCGATTCGCCCTGCACCAAGTTCGACAACGTGCGCGTCGAGCTGTGGAACCCCTCGATCCAGAAGATCGGCACCGGCGCGACGGCCACTTTCAGCGTCACGGTGATCGCGACCTGGTACCTCGATATCCTCTGCGCCATCGTGCCCGAGCCCGGAAAGGGCAAGCCCAAGAAGAAAGGCGGGGCCAAGAAGAAGCACGCCAAGAGGGACTTGCCTCCGAAACGAAGGACCCGCAACGCGAAAATGCCCGCCAAGCGGGCGCGCAGCGGCTAATCCTCCGCTTAAAGGGGCCAGGCTCGAACTAGTTGATAATTCGAGCCTGGCCCCTTTTTCTTTGTCCTAGAGCTTCCTCTTACGAACGTTCGTGCTATTATGCCTGAATGCAAAAGGGGGCACAGACGCGGGCGTTGATCCTCGACCAGGCCGTCGCGCACGCGAGCGAGGTCGGGCTGGAAGGGCTGTCGATCGGCTCGCTGGCCGGGCGGCTGGCGCTCTCCAAGAGCGGCCTCTTCGCCCACTTCGGCTCGAGGGAGGAGCTGCAGATCGCCACGCTGAAGCGTGCGCAGGAACTGTTTGAAAACAAGGTGTTCCGCCCTGCCCTGGCCATCGAGCGCGGGGCGCCGAGGCTCCTCGCGCTGTTCCGGAACTGGCTCGAGTGGCTCGACGCCTCGGGGCAGCCCGGGGGTTGCGTGATCCTGTCGGCCGTCATGGAATTCGACGACCGGCCGGGCGCGGTGCGCGACGCCCTGCTTGCCGGCCAGAAGCAACTTCGCGGCGCGATCATCAAGGCGGTGCGGCTGGCGATCGAGGCAGGCGACCTCGCCCCGGAGACGGACGCCTGGCAGCTCGCCTTCGAGTTGTTCGGCATCGTGCTGGCCGCGCACCACGACCGGCATCTGTTCGAGGACCGCCGCGCGATGGAGCGCGGCATGAAGGCCGTCGAATCGCTGCTCGCCGCGCACGGCGCGCAGCCGGCGAAGGCCTGACCGTTCCAGCGCGCGAGCAAGGAGGAGACGATGGCTTCCGCATTCCCGCTGCAGGCGACTTCCTGGCCGCTCGGCCTCGACCATTCAATCACCGTGAGGCCGATCCGCCCCGACGACGCCGACCTCGAGCGCGCGTTCGCGTACCGGCTGTCGCGCGAGTCGATCTACAACCGCTTCTTCGGCGCGCGCAGGGTGCTCACGCCCGAGTGGCTCGCGCAGCTCACGCGCCTCGACTTCAGCCGCGAGGTGGCGCTGATCGCCACCGTCGTCGTGGAGGGCAGCGAGACCCAGATCGGCGTCGCGCGCTACGTGCGCGAGGGCGCGGCCTGCGAATGCGCCATCGTGGTCGCCGACGCCTGGCAGGGCCGCGGCGTGGGCACGAAGCTGCTGCGCGAACTGCTCGCCGCCGCCGCCCGCTCGGGGATCACCGAGGTTCGCGGCGACGTGCTCGCATCCAACCGGCCGATGCTCGCGCTGGCGCGCAGGCTCGGCATGAGCGTTCAGATCAACCCCGGCGACGCCACGCTCAGGCGCATCGCCCTCACCGACCTGTCCCGCGCCGACCCGGCGCCGCAGCGCCCCTTCGAGGAGAAACGCGCATGAGTCACCGCTCCGTCACCGTCACCTGGGAAGACCCGCTCGTCGGCGCGCGCGAAGGCGCGCGCCTCGCCGGCCGCGAATACCTGCAGGCCATGATCGACGGCAGGCTGCCGCGCGCGCCTATCGCCGCGCTGCTGTGCTTCGAGCTGGTCGAGGTGAAGGAGGGCTTCGCCGCGTTCGAGTGCCGGCCCGAAGAGCGCCACTACAACCCGATCGGCACCGTGCACGGCGGCCTTGCCTGCACGCTGCTCGATTCGGCGATGGGGTGCTCGGTCCACAGCACGCTGCCCGTCGGCATGGCTTACACGACGCTCGAGCTGAAAGTGAACCTGGTGCGTCCCGTGACCGCGGCGACCGGCACGCTGCGCTGCGAGGGAAGGCTCATCCACGCGGGGCGCCGCACCGCCACCGCCGAAGGCAGACTGCTCGACGCCGCGGGCAAGGTCTATGCCCACGGCACCACGACCTGCCTCCTCTCCCCCATCGCGGAACGCGCCTGACCGACGGCGCGGCCATCTATCGATACGCGGCCAGCAGCTCCGCCTCGCGCCGCTTCGCAGCCTCGACATTGCGCAGCTTCACGTGCCCGAATCCGCGCATCTGCTGCGGCAGCGCGGCGATCTCGACCGCGAGCGCGACGTTCTCCGGGGAGAGTCCGGCGAGCAGCGTCTCGATCGTGGCCTCGTACTCGGCGATGAGCCTGCGCTCCATTCTTCGCTCGGCGGTGTAGCCGAACACGTCCAGCCGCGTCCCGCGCAGCCCGCGCAGGCGCGCGAGGATGCGGAACGCCGTGCCCATCCACGGTCCATACATGCGCTTGCGCGCCCGGCCCGTCGCGGGGTCGGGCCGCGCCAGCAGCGGCGGAGCGAGGTGATAGCGGACGCGATAGCGGCCGCCGAAGCGCCGCTCCAGGTCGCGCTCGAACGCGCCGTCGGAATACAACCGCGCGACTTCGTACTCGTCCTTGACCGCGAGCAGCCTGAACCAGCTCTGCGCCGCGGCCATCGCGAGACTCCCGTCGCCGCCCGCGCGCGACTCCGCATCGCGAACACGATCCACGAGGCGCCGGTAGCGCTGCGCGAGACCCGCATCCTGGTACTGCGCGAGGAAGTCCGCGTGGCGCTCGACACGCGCGTTCAGGTCGCCGTCCGGCCCTTCGTCGCGATGCGGCGCGAGCGCCGCATCGATCGATGCCGTATCGTGCGCCGCACGTCGGCCGAGCGCGAATGCGCGCCGGTTCGATTCGACTGCGTTCGCGTTCAGCGCGATCGCGCCCTGGATCGACGCGATCCCGAGCGGCACCCATCCCTTCTGCCACGCAAAACCCAAGAGCACCATGTTGGCGTAGATGGAATCCCCGAGCAGGTGCTCGGCGATCCCGCTCGCGTCGAGGAACTCGCAGCCCTGCGCCGCGGCGGCGATCGCCTCGCGCAGGCGATCGGCGTCCAACGGCGCATCCGGGTCCAGGCGCTGGACGAGCGTCGGCACCGCGTGCGCGTTCACGATCGCGCGCGTGCGGCGGCGATCGAAGCGCGACAGCGACTGCGCATCGGCCGTGGCCACCATGTCGCAGGCGAGCACCACGCCCGCCTTCGCCTGCCCGATGCGCGGCGCGTTCAGGTCCTGCGGACGCGCGGCCAGGCGCACGTGCGTCGAGACCGCCCCGCCCTTGCGCGCGATGCCGGTGTTGTCGAGCACCGTGCAGCCCTTGCCTTCGAGGTGCGCGGCCATGCCGAGGATTGCGCCGACCGTGATCACGCCGCTGCCGCCGATGCCGTTGATGAGGATCTCGCAGGGCCCGGCGAGCGACGGCAGCCCGGGCTCGGGCAGCGCGGCCTCGTCGATCGCCGCAGGCGCCGCGCGCAGCGGCTCGGCGCCCTCGAGCGTGACGAAGCTCGGGCAGAAGCCCTCCAGGCACGACAGGTCGACGTTGCACGAAGACTGGTCGATGCGGCGCTTCCTGCCGAGCGGCGTCGCAACGGGCATCACCGCGGCGCACTGGGACTGCTCGACGCAGTCGCCGCAGCCTTCGCAGACGCGCTCGTTGATGAACACGCGCACCGGCGCGGCCGGCGCCTCGCCGCGCCTGCGGCGGCGGCGTTTTTCCGTGGCGCAGACCTGGTCGTAGACGATCGCCGTCACGCCCTGCTCGCCGCGCAGCTCGCGCTGGATTCCCTCGAGCGCATCGCGCGAGGCGACGCGCACCCCGGGCGCGAAACCCTTGAAGCCCGAATACTTCCCCGGCTCGTCCGACACCACCGCGATGCGGCGCACGCCCTCGGCGTGCAATTGCCAGGTGATTTGGGGGACGCCGATCGCGCCTTCGACGGGCTGGCCGCCGGTCATCGCGGTCGCCTCGTTGTACAGCACGCGGAACGTGATGTTGCTCTTCGCCGCGACCGCCGCGCGGATCGCGAGCGTGCCCGAATGGCAGTAGGTGCCGTCGCCGAGGTTCTGGAACACGTGGCGCGCATCGACGAAGGGTTCCAGCCCGATCCAGTTCGCGCCCTCGCCGCCCATCTGCGACAGGAACAGCGTCGCGCTTTCGGGCATCCACATGCGCAGCGAATGGCAGCCGATGCCGGCCATCGCGAGGCTGCCCTCGGGCACGCGCGTCGAGCGCGCGTGCGGGCAGCCGGCGCAGAAATGCGGCACGCGCCCGGCACTCGCTGCGCCCGGCGCGGCTTGCGGCAGGGCTTCGATGCGCGCCAGGCGCCCGGCGACGTGCGCCGGAATGCCGAACGCGCGCAGCCGCGCGCCGATCGCGCGCGCGACGATCGCCGCGGACAACTCCCCGCCGACAGGCAGCAGCGGCGCGCCCGATTCGTCGCACTTGCCGAAGATGCGCGGGCGGCGATCGGCGGGCCAGTTGTAGGCGAGGTCCTTCAACTGCGGCTCGAGCACCGCACGCCGCTCCTCGACCACCAGCAGTTCCTCGACCTGCGCGGCGAATTCGCCCGCGCGCTGCGGCTCCAGCGGCCAGGGCATGCCCACCTGGTACACGGCGATGCCGAAGGTATCGCCCGAGTCGATGCCGAGGTCGGAGAGCGCCTGCCGCACGTCCAGCGACGCCTTGCCCGAGCACACGATGCCCAGGCGCGCGGGCACCCGGCCGAACACGACGCGGTCGATGCGGTTCGCGCGCGCGAAGGCCTGCGCCGCGGGCAGGCGGTGCTCGAGCAGCCGCGCGTCCTGGTCCCAGCGGTTGTCCGGCCAGCGGATGTGCACGCCGCCCGGCGGAGGAGTGAAGTCCTGCGGCAGCGCGATCGAGGGCTGCTCCGCATCCACCTCGATCGTCGCCGAGCTTTCGACCACGTCGGCGACCGTCTTGAAGCCCACCCACAGGCCGCTATAGCGCGACAGCGCGAAGCCGATCTGGCCCAGAGCGAGGATTTCGGCGATGCCGGAGGGTTCGAGCACGGGCATCAGCGCGGCGATGAACGCCTGCTCGCACTGGTTGGGCAGCGTCGAGGAAACCGCGCCCGGATCGTCCCCCGACACCGCGAGCACGCCGCCCTGCGCCGCCGTGCCGGCGGCGTTGGCGTGCTTCAACGCGTCGCCCGCGCGGTCCACGCCCGGGTTCTTCGCGTACCACAGGCCGAACACGCCCCGGTAGCGGCTGCTGCCGACGATTCCGGTCTGCTGGCTGCCGGCGACCGCGGTCGCGGCGATCTCCTCGTTCAGCCCCGGCTCGAAGCGGATCCGGTGCTCGTCGAGGAAGCGCTGCGCCTGCCACAGCGCCGAATCGAACCCCCCGAGCGGCGAGCCGCGATAGCCGGAAACGAAGCCCGCGGTGGCGAGGCCGGCGCGCGCGTCTCGCCGCCGCTGGTCGATCAGCAGGCGCACCAGCGCCTGCGTGCCGGAGAGATAGACGCGGCCGCGCTCGAGCGTGTACTTGTCGTCGAGCGAGACCGTCATCTCGGGAAACGAAGCGCCGCCCTCCGATCAGAACTGCTCTTCGGCGAGCGCCATCACGCCGCGCGCGCCGTGCAGGACGGTGTCGCGCAGGCCGCCCGCCTGCGAGAGCACGTGATCGGCGTAGAAGCGCGCGGTGCCGATCTTCGCCTGGTAGAACGAGGCGTCACCGCCCGCCTCGCCGAGCTTCTTGTGCGCCACCAGCGCGGCGCGCGCCATCTGCCAGCCGCCGCAGACCACGCCGACCAGCTTCAGGAACGGAACCGCGCCCGCGTGCACCGCCTTGATGTCGGAGCCGTAGGTCCTGACGATCCAGTCGGTGCATTCGGCCACGGCGGTCGTGCCCGCCGACAACGCCTCGCGGATCGCAGCGAGATCCTCGCCGCCCGCATTCTTCAACTGCGCCTCGACCGCGCGGATCATCTCGATCACCGCCTTGGCGGTCGCGCCGCCCTCGCGGGCGAGCTTGCGGCCGACGAGGTCGTTCGCCTGGATGCCGGTCGTGCCCTCGTAGATCGTCGCGATGCGCGCGTCGCGCAGGTGCTGCGCGGCGCCCGTCTCCTCGATGAAGCCCATGCCCCCGTGCACCTGGATGCCGATCGAGGTCATCTCGATGCCGGTCTCGGTGCTCCAGCCCTTCACCACCGGGATCATGAAGTCGACGAACGCCTTGTGGCGCGCGCGCTCCTCGCGGTCCGGGTGGCGGTGCGCGATGTCCAGGGACGCCGCGGTGACGTAGGCGAGCGCGCGCATCGCCTCGGTGTGCGCCTTCATGCTCATCAGCATGCGGCGCACGTCGGGGTGCCGGATGATGGGCACCGAGGCCTCGCTGCCGGCGAGATCACGGCTCTGGATGCGCTCCTTCGCGTACTCGAGCGCCTTCTGGTAGGCGCGCTCGGAGATCGCCACGCCTTCCAGGCCCACCGCGAAGCGCGCGGCGTTCATCATGATGAACATGTATTCCAGCCCGCGGTTCTCCTCGCCGACGAGGTAGCCGACCGCGCCGTCCTTCTCGCCGAAGAGCATCACCGCGGTGGGGCTCGCGTGGATGCCGAGCTTGTGCTCGATCGAGCTGCACTGCACGTCGTTGCGCGCACCGAGGCTCCCGTCCTTGTTGACGATGAACTTGGGCACGATGAAAAGCGAGATGCCCTTCACGCCCTCGGGCGCGGTGGGCGTGCGCGCGAGCACGAGGTGGACGATGTTCTCGGCCATGTCGTGCTCGCCGTAGGTGATGAAGATCTTCTGCCCGTAGATCCGGTAGTGCCCGCCGAGCTCCGGGCTCGAAGAGGGCACCGCCTTGCACTTGAGCAGCGCGAGATCGGTCCCCGCCTGCGACTCGGTGAGGTTCATGGTGCCGGTCCACTGCCCCTCGACCATCTTCGGCAGGAAGGCGCGCTTCTGCTCGTCGCTGCCGCGCAGCAGCAGCGCCTCGATCGCTCCGGTGGTGAGCAGCGGACACAGCGAGAACGACATGTTCGCCGACTTCCACATCTCCATCACCGGCGTCGCGACGAGCTTGGGCAGCCCCTGGCCGCCGTATTCGGCGGGAAACTGCAGCGCGTTCCAGCCGCCCTCGACGAACTTGCGGTAGGCCTCCTTGAATCCCTTCGGCGTGCGCACTTCGCCCTTGGAGAAGGTCGAGCCTTCCACGTCGCCGGACTGGTTGAGCGGCGACAGGACTTCGCTGGAGAAGCGGCCGTTCTCCTCGAGGATCTGATCGACCAGTTCCGCGCTCACGTCCTCGCACCCGGGGAGCGCGGCGACCGTGTCCAGCCCTGCGAGCTCCTTGATGACGAACTTCATGTCGCGCAACGGCGCGATGTATTCGCTCATGTCGACCTCCGACTACGCTATCGCCGGCAAGGACCCTAGCCCAGCTCCTTCACCAGCTCGGGCACGATCTGGAACAGGTCGCCGACGATGCCGTAGTCGGCCACCTGGAAGATCGGCGCTTCCTCGTCCTTGTTCACGGCGACGATGACGCGGCTGTCCTTCATCCCCGCCAGGTGCTGGATCGCCCCCGAGATGCCCACGGCGATATAGAGCTCGGGCGCGACGATCTTGCCGGTCTGGCCGACCTGCCAGTCGTTCGGCACGAAGCCCGCGTCCACCGCCGCGCGCGAGGCGCCGAGCGCGGCGTTCAGCTTGTCGGCGAGCGCCTCGAGGATCTTGAAGTTCTCCCCGGATCCCATGCCGCGGCCGCCGGAGACGACGACGCGCGCGGACACCAGCTCGGGGCGGTCGGACTTGCTCAGCTCGCGCCCGAGCAGGCTCGACAGCCCGCTGTCGGCCCCTGCGGCGAGGCTCTCCACCGTTGCCGAGCCGCCGCTCGCGGCCACCGCGTCGAACCCGGTCGTGCGCACCGTGACGACCTTGATCGCGTCCTTGGATTGCACCGTCGCGAACGCGTTGCCGGCATAGATCGGCCGCACGAACGTGTCGGGGGACTTCACCGCGATGATCTCCGAGACCTGCGCGACGTCCAGCAGCGCCGCGACGCGTGGCATCACGTTCTTGCCCGTGGTGGTCGCTGGCGCGAGGATGTGGCTGTAGCCCTTGGCCATGCCCGCGACGAGCGCCGCGAGGGACTCCGCGAGCTGCCCGCCGTAGTGCGGCGCGTCGGCGACGAGCACTTTCCTCACGCCGGGAATGGCCGCCGCGGCCTGGGCCGCCGCCGCGCATCCCGATCCGGCGACCAGCACATCGACCTCTCCGCCGATCTGCGCCGCCGCCCCGAGGGCGTTCCTCGTCGCGGTCTTGATGCTCTGATTGTCGTGTTCGGCGATGACGAGGATGCTCATTGGATCACCTTGGCTTCATTGCGCAGCTTGTCGACCAGCGTCTTCGGGTCGGGCACCTTCACCCCGGCCTTGCGCTTGGGCGGCTCCTCGACCTTGAGCGTCGCGAGGCGCGGCGCGACGTCCACGCCGAGCGCGTCGGGCTTGAGGACCTCGAGCGGCTTCTTCTTCGCTTTCATGATGTTCGGCAGCGTCACGTAGCGCGGCTCGTTCAGCCGCAGGTCCACGGTGATGGCCGCGGGCATCTTCAGCGCCACGGTCTCCAGGCCCCCGTCCACCTCGCGCGTGACGGTCGCCTTGTCGCCCTCGATCTTCACCTTGGAGACGAAGGTGCCCTGCGACCAGCCCATCAGCGCGGCGAACATCTGGCCGGTCTGGTTGCAGTCGTCGT
>Ga0082335_1008541_pt1 | contig 11566 bp, 15 predicted proteins | sample Subgrocontami58m_FD_72375 | JGI IMG/M metagenome (GOLD analysis project Ga0082335, IMG submission 72375) | Subsurface groundwater microbial communities from S. Glens Falls, New York, USA - GMW37 contaminated, 5.8 m (SPADES assembly) (version 2) ...
TGGCCAACCCCCTGAAGACGAAGAGAATAATGAAATTGTAGTGTCCATAAAACGATGTATTTGCCCGATTTCGTATTCGATTTCGGAACTCGATGGTAAACTTGGGCTAGCGCAACTTTCATTCTGGCAAGCCCGTCATGTCCAACTGCATTCCGTCATACCCCCCAAAAGGTTGACCCGTTCCGCTCTCAACTGCTTCCTTGCTTTCCCCATATCACGACAAAACCATAAGCCGAAGCGGACAAAAAGCGTATTGCAGGTTGATGTTTTGTACAGGCGCAGTCGAAGGCCCGCATATGGCGCTCTTGGCCGCCAGGATATTACCCGATCGCCTGCAATACCGCTTTCGTGTCCTTCAAGTTGTCCAAAAGGAAGTCTGGATTTGATTGTTGCAGCATGGCTTTTGGATGGAACCCGGTGGCAACTGCTATGGTTAATGCTTCTACTTCTCTTCCTGCCTGGATATCGCGCAACGAGTCCCCAATGACTGCGACATCTTTTCCCACAAATCGTTTCCCGGTTGCCCGGGAAGCCTTCTCGATTGCCAGCCGGAGCATACCAGCCCTGGTAGGAGCGTCCGTCCCGTACACAGCGAACTTCAAGTACTTTCCCAATTCGGTCGCTCTGAAAACGGTGTCCACAATCCCTTTCGAATCGCCAGTATATAGCACGTTGTAGTTGTTCGTCTCGCCCAGAGCGGCCAGGAGTTCCAATGCTCCGGGCAGGACGTACTTGCCTGCATCTTTTGGGACACTCCCGGCGAAGATTGCCTCGTACTCCTGGAGCAACCGCGGCGCGTCTTCCTTCAGGCGGTCTCGGGGGATCCCCTTCAGCCTTCCCAGTTCGTTGAAGTTTTCAGTCAGGCTCTTTCCGGAAAAATCGATTTCGGTGAGTCTGGCTTCGACTCCATAGAACTCGCAGAAGATAGTCTTCGTTGCTTCATCATGCAAAGGTATGATGTCGATCAGAGTTTGGTCCAGGTCAAAAACGACTAGCTTCATCAGATCTCCTTGGAAGATACGCAATTCAATTCTAGCATCGCACCGGGATATGATATTCATAGCTGGTGCTATACTGGAAATGATGGGAATAAGGGGGAATCTAACGGACCTGCAAGAAGAGGCCTTGTGGAGACGGGCCAAAGCCTCTGGTTTCACCCGGCGTGCCTTCCTAGCGGTGCTGGCTTCGGGTGGAGTTGGGGCTTTGGTCACGGCATGTTCCCCAAAGGTACCAACAACTACGCCCGGCACTTCTGTGACGCCCTCCCCCACAACGGTTCCTCCGGCCACGCGTCCCATCTACAAACCTACGCCCGACCAGTTCTTCGTCAATTTCGGGACTAACGCCGAGATGCGCTTAGAAGTCATGGCCAACCGGGCTTATGCGACGCCGAACTCGTTCTTTTTTGTCCGCAGCCATACCGCTGCGCCGTTCATCGACGTGAAGTCATGGAAACTTAGCATTCAGGGGGACGGCGTAGAAAAGCCGTTCGAGATGACCTATGACGATTTGCTCAAGGCTCCATCCAAGACCGTTACCCGATATGTGGACTGCGCCGGGAACGGCCGGTCCTTCTACGATTCTATGATGAAGAAACCGGCGACCGGGACGCAATGGAAATTGGGGGCATACGGAGTCGCGGAGTGGACGGGTGTTCCCCTGTCCGCGTTGTTGAGGCAAGCAGGGATCAAATCAACTGCTGTGGATGTCATGCCAACAGGGTCGGACAGCACCCAGATCGAGAGGCCGATGCCAGTAGCCAAGGCAATGGAGGATGACACCATTCTGGCCTACTTGATGAACGGCGAACTGCTGCCGGTGGACCACGGTTTCCCCGCAAGGGCCATCGTCCCGGGATGGGTTGGCGTCGCCAACATAAAATGGGTCTCAAGGATAACCGTCTCCGAGAAGCCGCTCTTCGTCGACAAGAATACCAACAGCTACGTATTCATAGGGCCTGACTATGCGCCGCAGTCGTCTGCGAAGGGCCAGATACTCTCCAATCAGGTTATCAAGAGCGCTTGCGCATTGCCCTGGCCGGCGACTTTGGCAGCGGGGCGGCAGAAGGTGGTGGGATATGCGTGGTCGCCATTCGGCAGAATCTCCGGAGTGCAGGTCAGCCTTGACGGAGGCAAGACGTTCCAGCAGGCTACCCTGACCGGGCTGAATATCGAACGCTCAGGCAGTCGTTGGGAACTTATCTTTGATGCCAGGGCAGGAGACATGACGATCACACCCGGTGCTTCTGACGAAAAGGGGAACACACAATATGACCTATCCCAGCAACGATGGAACGAACAGGGGTATCTCTTTGGCGCAATGGTGCCACATCCCGTCAGAGTGGTCTAGCCTCAGAATGGCGTTCCTGGCGATGTCAGCCCTGGTCATAGTCGTCCTACTAGCGACAGTGGGGACGGCCTGCCAGCCTTCGGAGTCAAAGAAGGTCGTTACCTTCGGCCAGTACGCGGACGAAGGGAAAGCAGTTTTTACGCAGAACTGCGCCAAATGCCATGGCGACCAGGGCCAGGGTGGCGTAGGGCCCGCGATCATGGGAACATCTGCCACCCTGCAGAAGTTCGACACTGCGCAAGGGTTGAACGCCTTCATAACCGTTGCTATGCCCATGGACGCGCCCGGCACCCTTTCACCGCAGGACTACCAGCGGGTCTTAGGCTACCTGATGGTGCAAAACGGGTTCGCCGTCAGGGACACGCCTTTCAACGCCGAGAAACTGCAAGACTACCAGTTGAAGAGGTAGAGCAGGACAATCAGCGCACTATCTTGAGGGACGCACACCTTTGCACGCCTGCCACACCTGACCAGTCAAGCTCCGGGTGATAATGAGAACGGCTCATGGGCCTAATGGCGGTATCGGGATGTCAGACACGGTGAATGGAAGCTTTGGAGTTTGTCCCCGCGCATTGAATTGTGAGTTTACCACCAACATCCGTCCGTCAACCTTCGCTATTGTCGTTGGGTAGGCAAAAGAGGAATCACGGAAGTTGTCCCTGATCGTGCCCCGCGAGAAATCTGCCGCCATCTGTATTCGGACAATCATGTCGCTTGTCTGAGTGCGCGTCAGCACATACAGCAACTGGCCATCAAGCACCATGCCATCGCCTCCCTGTTGCGTTCCGCCGAGGTCGACTTCGCGGACTTCTTTGCTGGCCATAGTAATGCGGAAAAGCTTTTGGGCGCCGGAATGGACGACCACTATGTAAGCTCCATCCGGGCTGAGCACAATGCCGTTAAGCGCCGTTGCGCCTGCAGTGAACTGGATGGCTGTGCCGGAGAAGCTGAGCCAACTCTCCACCTCGCCCGGCTGAGCGCCGGCACCGCTGATCTTAAATAGGACAGGCCGCCGCGAATCGGTAAAGAAGGCGTCGCCATTCGGGGCCAGCGCGACATCGTTCAGGAATGTCTGTTCCGCCGTGGGAGTGGCGTACTTGCGGATTAGCGCCCCGGTGTCGACGTTGTACACGAACATCAGCCCCGTGGCGCCGCCGGCAACCCACAGGCGCCGGGTCTTGATGTCCGCCTTCATGCCTATCGCCGCAGTGCGCCCGTCCGCGCCGCCTGGAGAGAATATTGTCACCTGGCCAGTGGAAAGACCACCACGAAATATGGTGCCATCGCTAGTACTTCCAGTGAAGAAGGTGTTACTGGTTGAGTCGTAGGCAATGCCTTCGGGGAACACCTGGTCGCCGGGAAGCGCATAGGTTCTCGTCGAAGCAGAGGCAGCCGGAGTTGGGGTTGCGACAGTGGTTGGCAGCGTCTTGGTTTGAGAGCATGCAGCAAGCGCAGAGACTAGGGTGAACAACACGGTGAAGCAGCGCAGGGATCGTCTCATGGTAGACCTCCTAACACTATCGTAGCACGGGAGTCACAAGTCATGATCTGTCAAATACGCAAATGGCAGCATTGGCGATGCGACATGGCTGGGACCTCACAAGGTATTGGTCGAACGGCATCCCTTCTCGCCGGGAGATTAGTCATAAAGCCCATCATGTCCGTTAGCGTTGACAACGTAGGGACAACCCAAGCAATACTATGGGCGATTCGGCGAAGAAGGGGGTTGTGGTTACACCGGCCACGAATGCGGAATTGACGGTGAAGCGTGAAAACGCCTACCGAAAGAGGACCCCCAGGTCATTTGTCGCCTTCCAATCGGCGATGAAGTATTTCCCTGCCGGCAGCGACCGAAGCGGCACTTTTTACCGGCTGTACCCAATTTGGGTTGACAAGGCCGAGGGATGCCGGATCACCGATGTAGATGGAAACGAATACGTCGACTTCCACAACTGCTTCGCGGTTACAGTACTGGGCCACTCCAATATGGAGATCGTGCGGGCAACACAGGGCCAGGCCGCCAAGGGCGTAGTCCATGGCGGGGCAACACCTTGACAACGAAGCCGCTGAAAAGGCGTTAACTCAGAAGAAGGACCGGCTGGCAGCCGTCGTTCTGGAGCCGATGATGGGCAGGACGGGACAGATCCCGCCAAGGAACGGCTACCTTTCTTTCCTGCGCGATCTCACCACCGCCAACGGTGTACTTCTGATATTCGATGTGAAATACACAGCTTCCGCATCGATCACGGTGGCGCAGCAGATACAAAATATGGCGCGCCTAGGGGGATTCGAACCCACGACCCTCGGTTCCGAAGACCGATGCTCTATCCACTGAGCTATAGGCGCTCTCGCCCTGACGCTTACCCGACGGTTGCATGAGTGTGGGGTGGACGGAGGGGTTCGAACCCTCGATCTCCAGGGCCACAACCTGGCGCCTTAACCACTCGGCTACGCCCACCATGAACAGCCGTGCAAGTATAGCGAAAACCGGCCCAGCATTTCCAATATGATAGCATAGGTCCAGCCGGAGTCTGGAAGGCGAGTCACCGTCACCCCGCACCAGTGTACAGGCCAGGCCTCTTGGCCCCCCTCCCTGCGAGTGAGAGGGAGCGTGGCCCGTGTCCTGATTTACACATAACACAATGGTCCACGAAGAGCAACAACGCCTGTTTCTTTTCGTTGTTAACCTTGGGCGCCAATCAGCAGCACGCCTGACAACGGATTTCCAGTTGTAACCAAATAAACCAAACAAACGGTCCATTTTTGTATTTGTGCCGGGAGTTGTTCGGGAAACAATCCGATACACCGCGCAGATATGCGCCAGCTTGCGGTGCGGGCTTCTTAAACAGCATTTTTTTCTGTGCCATCTTTTGTAACCTTGGGCGGGGCGGCTTCAGCGGGGCCGCCAGGCAGAGAAACGACTCCGAACGGCACTCCAATTTCCGTCATGACCTTGAGCATGGCCTCGTTGATCCTGTCCTGCTGGGCGCCGCCAAACTGGCAACGGGTCTTCAATGGCCTGCCCAGTATGCTGGCGGCCTGAAGTTGCAGGCTTAATAGCCGTTCTCGCGGGCGTTCTGGTTGCCGCGCGGGGGACCTCCGGGAATGCCGACCTCCTTGTCCGGACAAGCCCGAAACCTGAAGCTCGAAATCCGAAATGCGAAACATGTTCAAAGCTCCAACCATGTCTTTGCAAAGCGTCCGAAGGACCGGGCAAACCGTGCCCATCCCCAAAGTGCGGATTGCCTTGCCATCTCTGTCCCGCAAGGGCGGGACTCCGAAGTCACGAATGACACAGCCCACGGCTTTGGTCATGCCTGGAATCGTACGCTGCGCGCTCGGCCGTGGTCAACAGGGTCTTGTCGCGCCGGGGTTGCGGAGGGAGCCGGGCGTCCGCGGGGGAGCGGCAGAGAGCAAGAAGCAAGTGGCAAGTACCAGGCAGCAAGCTGTTGACATAATAGGGACGAGGCCGAAAGCATGCTGAGGTATCTGAACGCCTCTCTGAACGCCTCTTGACAGTTACCATATCCGACCATAATATGAACTCTGGCACGGTGAAACGGGAGAGGAGTCGGATGGATAGTCTGGAGAGAAGGCAGCGCAGGATCGACGAAAAGGCGGGCCGTGGAGACGTGGACTTCGCCGGCATAATCGGCAAGCTGACCAGGGAGCAGATGCTCGGCTCTGTCCACGAGATGCTCACAGATGTTTGCTACGAAACGGTCGCACCGGGACAGGTCGGCAGCGTGACACCCGACTTCCGGGCCAGGCGTCAAGGCGAAAAATGCGCCTACGAGATCGTTGGGGTGCTGTGCATGTCGCCCGACGAAGTGATCAAGGCCTACGAAAAACTCGTTGAAATGGAGAAGGCGCTGGGCAACAAAGGCCGAGTATGCCATGGCAGTCCACCAGATGCCTGAGTACCTGCTCTACGATATCCTGGAGGCGGACAAGGGCAGGCTTTACATCGAAATGAAGGAACGCATGTTTATGATGTGGGTCTGCTACATCACCACCGATGGCCGGACCAGTACATGGTGCTTCCTCGGTGGCAGCGGCGACAAACTGCTCGAGGACCGTTTCTCGACCATCCGTCAACTGACCGCGGAGGCCATAGTGGGTCCCAGGGTGACGGATATGCTGATGGAGGAAGAAGATTTCTAGAAAGAAATGCGAAAGCGCAAAACCGAAACCCCGAGCCAAAACCAGAAATCCTCAATCCGGAATCCCGAGCACATATCTGATATAACGAAGCCCCCGGGGGACTGACCCACCGGGAGACCTCAAGACTACTTGACACTTGATGTACAATTCAATCGGGTACTTCGTATAATGTACCTTTACCGAAGTTACGGGGAATTGTTTTGACAAGGCGTTCTTTGCTAAAGCTTCAAAGTCTCGCAGTGACAGGCCGGGGCGGGTCTTTGTGTTCACAGCCTATCCAGCAAGAGAACCGTCCAAATCTTAAGCAAAGGTGTCAAACAGTTGCCAACTTCCAGGAAACCCTTGGGGAAAATATTGTGTTTGTCACGGACTCAAAAAGGGGCACCGAAAAATGAAAAACGATGAAACACCCATCCTCGGTCACTTCAGGGGCTTTTTTGAGCACCTTGATGTTGAAAAGGGTCTGTCCGTCAGAAGCCAGCAGACCTATGCCAGGTTCCTGGGTGTATTCTCCCGCTGGCTCGATCAAAACGGGCTCCAGGACCTGAAACCCCATGAACTGGATGATGCCCACGTCCGGAAATACCGCCTGTTCCTTTCTCAAACAATAAGCCGGAACAAAAAGGAGCCGCTCAAGAAATCCACTCAAGGTTACTACCTGATCGCCCTTCGAGCGCTGCTCGCCTATTTCGCTGAACGAGATATCACATCGTTGCCGTCGGACAAGGTTAAACTCGTCAAAAAGGCAGGGGAGAGGTCGTTGAAGGTGCTTACCCTGGACCAGGTGGAAAAGCTGGTCACGGCACCGGACGTCTCAAAAGTTATCGGCCTGCGCGACCGGGCGATCCTGGAGTCCCTTTTCTCTACCGGTACGCGCATTGCTGAGCTGGTCAGCCTCGACCGCGAACAGTTGAGAATTATGTCATCTACCCAGGACATCGAGATCAGTATTGTCGGGAAGGGTTCTCACATAAGGACGGTGTACTTCTCATCGCGGGCTGTCGAAGCTTTGCGTTGTTACCTGGAGACCAGGCATGATCGTGAAAAGGCCCTGTTCATTAATTACCGTGGCGTCAAGCACAACCCCGGTGGACGCCTGACTGCGCGTTCTATCGAGAATATGGTAAAGAGGTATTGCATGCTGACGGGTTGCCCCATGAGCACCACTCCGCACGTGTTCCGTCATAGTTTCGCCACGGACCTGCTAAACAAAGGCGTGGATATCCGCGTGGTACAGGAGTTCCTCGGTCACCGGAACATCGCCACTACCCAGGTCTACACCCATGTGACGTCCAAGCGGTTGAGGGATATTCATCGCAGGTACCATGGCGGTCCAGAGATGGGGAAGTAGGCGCGGACAGCCGTTACTGTTTCTGCACGCGTCCGGATAGGGTCTCGATGATTTCCTTCAATAGCCTGTCGATACCGAACCCTGTTGCGGCCGAGATGAGAACCGTCTTCTCACCCGGCTTGCAGAGTTGCTCTGTAAGGCGGACTACCTCTTCCGATTGGACGAAGTCCCCGGGCCTATCTGTCAGTGCGTCTATTTTGTTCAGCGCTGTGACCCGCGGTTTGTCCTGGACGTGCAGCGTGGCCAGCGTCTTTTCCACTGTCTGACACTGTTCTGGAGCGTTAGGATGGGTGACGTCCACGACGTGCACCAGAAGGTCGGCTTCCTCCAGTTCCTCCAGGGTCGCCCGAAAGGCTGCGATTATCGAAGGTGGCAGCTTCTGGATGAATCCCACGGTGTCGGTCAGAAGGAAGGGAGCCCCAATTGGCGGTGTGATGCGCCTGGTAACCGGGTCCAGTGTGGAGAATAGCTTGTCTTCCGCAATCACCCCGGCCTCGCCCAGCCGATTGAACAGCGTGCTCTTGCCGGCATTGGTGTACCCGACGAGTGATGCCACAGGAACACCGGACCTCCTCCGCCTGGTCCTGTAGAGCGTCCGCTGGGACCTCACATCTTCCAGTTGCTTCTTGAGCCGGGATATCCTGCCCCTTATCAGCCGACGGTCGGTCTCGAGCTGCGACTCGCCGGGGCCGCGAGTGCCAATACCGCCACCCAATCTTTCCAGGTGACTCCACTGGCCAGCGAGGCGTGGCAGAAGGTACTCATGTTGTGCCAACTCCACCTGAAGCCGGCCCTCCCGCGTTCGGGCACTGCGGGCGAAAATATCGAGAATGAGCGCGGTGCGATCGAGGACCTTGACCTCCAGCGTGTCCTCAAGGGAACGCTGTTGCGCCGGTGAAAGTTCATCATCGCAGATGACCACTGTATAGTCTAGCTGTTCTTTGGAGGCGAGCAGTTGCTCCAGCTTTCCCTTGCCCAGGTAAGACTGATTCGACCGTTCCAGCCGCTGCACCATGGTGCCCACGACCGTGGCTCCCGCCGTCACGGCCAGTTGGGCAAGCTCCTTCAATGAGCTTTCTACAGTCCAACCGCCCGAACTCCTCCCGACAGCTACGCCGACGAGGAAGGCGCGTTCTGCTTCTTTCCTCGTGGATGACATCGCGGCACTAATGAGGCGTCACCTCGGCATCGTCCCAATCCCGCACAAAAGCTGTTATGTCAATCCCTCGATCTCTGGATGTTGAACGAGCCTACTCGCGATTTCCATGCCTTAAGCCGTTCGACACCTTCGAAGAGGTCAGCGTCCGGGGTTGTAAGGGAGAGCCTGACATATCCTTCGCCGCTCGGGCCGTACCCGTTGCCCGGAGTTACGGCAATGGCAGTTTGGTCCAGCAGTTCCGCAACAAAACTGACTGAGGTGTGGCCCTCGGGCACCCTCACCCAGAGATAGAGGGAAGCTTTAGGAGGGGTGAGCGCGAGGCCAAGGTCCCTCAGTGCGCTGACCAGAGCGTCCCGGCGCCTCTGATATATGGCATTATGTTCTGCAATGTTATCCTGGTTCCCGTTGAAAGCTTCGATAGCCGCTAGTTGCACTGCCTGGAAGATGCCGGAGTCGACGTTGGACTTATATCGCATCAGGCCGTTAATCAGTTCAGGGTTCCCCACCGCCATGCCGATGCGGAAACCGGTCATATTATAGGTCTTGGAACAGGAATGGAACTCTATCCCCACCTCCTTCGCTCCCGGGGCCTGAAGAAAGCTTGAAGGCTGGTAGCCATCGAAGGCGACATCCGAGTACGGTCCGTCGTGGCAAACCGGAATGTCATGCTTCCTGGCAAAGTGCACTACCTTCTCAAAGAAGTCCGGTCCCGCCACAGCGCCGGTAGGGTTATTGGGGTAGTTGATCCACAGCACCTTTGCTTTCCTCGCCACTTCGTCCGGTATGGACTCGAAATCAGGCAGGAAACGGTTCTTCTCGGTCAGTGGCATGTGGAACGGCGTACCACCGGCAAACATTGTCCCGATGGAATAGACGGGGTATCCGGGATCAGGTACCAACGCCGTATCGCCCGGGTCGATCAGGCACATTGCGATGTTGGCTATGCCTTCCTTAGAGCCGATAAGGGGCAAGACTTCCTTGTTGGGGTCGAGCGATACGGCAAAACGTCTTCCGTACCACCCGGCAATGGCCTTCCTCAACTCAGGGAGACCTTCACTCTCCGGATAGCGTTGGTTAGCCGGGACATGAGCGGCCTGGCAGAGCTTCTCGACTATGTGTGGTGGAGTCGGTATGTCAGGGTCTCCGATGGCAAAGGAAATGACCTTTTCGCCCCTGGCTCGCTTTTCGGCTATTTTCCGGTTGATCTCAACGAACAGATAGGGGGGTAGTTGCTGAATGCGCCTGGCAAGTTTCAAGTCCTTATAGTCCTCCCTGGCTTAGCCAAGTTCCCTTGAAGACCGTCTCGGGGCTACCAGTCAGGGTGACGTCCCCGTCACCATTCCATTCAACGCCAAGTTTGCCGCCTGGCAATAGAACATCTACTTTGTCGCCTGCATACCCGTGCAAACGGGCCGTAACGGCAATAGCGCAGGCACCGCTGCCACAAGCCATCGTTTCGCCTGCCCCCCGTTCCCAAACGCGAGCTTCTATCTGCTTCGAATCGATCACGCGTGCGATCTCGAAGTTTACCCGCTTGGGGAACATGGGGTGATTCTCCACTACGGGACCCAGTCGGTTGAGGGGGAAATCGTACACTGGCTTGGCCGTGAAATATACCGCATGAGGATTCCCCATGGAAACCAAGTTAAGCAGCAATTTTCTGTTTCCGGCAAACACAGGATAATCAAGTATCGGCCCGGCTATTTCTCTGCCCAGAGGCCCCCTGACCAAGGCGGGTATTTCGTCCGGTTGGAGTCGAGGCTTACCTATGTTGACCTGCACCTGGCTCAGCCTGTTGCCCTGTCTCAACAGCTTCAGTTTCTTGATTCCAGCCTTCGTATCTACACTCACTTCTTTGGCCGCGGGTTTGACTATGTCGGACTCTATTGCATACCGACCCAGGCATATCAAGCCATTACCGCAGATCTCGGCTTCCGATCCGTCGGAATTGATGACCCTGACTTTGAGATCCGCCTTCTTGGAAGGAATCACCACTAATATGCCATCTGCACCGATGCCCAAGCGGCGTTCACATATCGGCTTGGCCATGCTGGCCCAATCCTGCCCTGATTCCTCTTCCCGCACGATGACGAAATCATTTCCTGACGAGTGCATTTTCACGAAATCCATGGTCTTCTCCGTACTGACTATGAAACCAGGGCCAATGCCGCGTCCAAGGGGTGCTCATCGGACCTTAGCCAGTGTATCCTCCCATCATCCAGGCCAAACCAAGCATACTGGCGGCGCGCCAGGTGGTGAGTCCGGTACTTGATCCTGCTAACTGCAGATTCCAGATCGAGCTGGTTTTCCAAATATGACGAGATTTCCCTATATCCTATCCCAGTCATGGGAGCGAGGTCAACGTGATAGCCCAGTTCACGGAGTTGGCTGACTTCGTCGATCAGCCCCCCGCCAACCATGTGGTCAACTCTAAGGTCGATTCCGCGGTACAGCTCAGTCCGGGGCTGAGTAAGTCCCACAATGACAGTGTCGAACGCCGGTTTTCTCTTCTGACGCCAGCGAGAGAAGGGAACACCGGAGCT
>Ga0082335_1008543_pt1 | contig 11564 bp, 9 predicted proteins | sample Subgrocontami58m_FD_72375 | JGI IMG/M metagenome (GOLD analysis project Ga0082335, IMG submission 72375) | Subsurface groundwater microbial communities from S. Glens Falls, New York, USA - GMW37 contaminated, 5.8 m (SPADES assembly) (version 2) ...
AGAAGATCGGAATGTTGGACGAATCATTTTTTATGTACACCGAAGATGCGGATTGGTCCATGCGTATGCGACGTGCGGGCTACACGATCGTGTATGAGCCGAAAGCGAAAGTCTGGCACAAGCTCTCCGTTGCCAGCGGCGGACATCTTTCATTCTTCAAAATGAAAAACAAGTTCATTAGCAATCTTCGTTTCTTCTTCCGCTATGCGACCCTGCCGCAGAAGCTGGTGTTTCCGTGGATGAATGTGGTGGTGAACGGGTGGGCGGCAATAAAGTATTTGCTCTTCAAGCGAACACAGCAAGTTTGAACGAAAGGGATTTCATGGCAGAGAGTTTTATCAAACGACATCCAATGCGTTTTCATGAAGACGACCGGGGCGTACGTTACAATGATATTTTTCCGGTAGAAAAGGGAGATGTGAATCTCACCATCGTCTATCCCGGCGCTCTCTCAGCATGGCATCGCCATCAGTTTCAGGATGACTATCAGGTCTGCGTGAAAGGCGCGTTGAAGTTCGGCTTCTGCGACAAGCCCGCAAAGGATGGCGGACGTGTTGAATGGGTGTATTCTTCCGAGCGAAGCGCAAAGGATGGCTCTCTGTTCATCCCCCGCGGCATCTGGCACGGATACTACAATTTCACCGACGAGCCTTCTATCGTTCTGTATTGGTTGACGAACAAATACGATCCCAACGACGAAGAGCGAATGACGATTGAAGCGATGGGATTCGATTGGCTGAGGCATGCAAAGTAAGATTCTGGTTACAGGCGGAAGCGGTCAACTTGCGCGCGAGATTGTCAAGCTCGATGCAAGCATTCTCGCCCCGTCAAAAAATGAAATGAATGTCACATCGTACGAACAGATTGAATCGTACTGCAAAGACAAAAGTATTGACATTATTATTCACGCGGGTGCAGTAACAAACAAATTCAACGAAGACAGAGACCAAGATTACGTCAGCACAAACATCATCGGCACGGCGAACGTAACGCTCTGGTGCATGAGGCATAACGTTCGGCTTGTGTACGTCTCTTCCGATTATGTGTATCCAGGCGAAGTTGGAGATTATTCAGAAAATGCGGTTCTTTTCCCCGCCAACAAATATGCTGCTTCAAAATTGGGGGGCGAGATTTCTGTTGGGATTTACTCTAACAGTCTGATAGTTCGAACTTCGTTTTACTCATCATTGAATTTTCCGAAGGCTTGTACCGACCAGTTCACGTCGCGCATTCCAATTCGCGATGCAGCAGAGGCAATCTACAAACTTGCGCAGATGTCTAATGTGAAAGGAATTATCAATCTCGGAAGTTTGAAGGTGCGTAGTCTGTATGAGATTGTAAAAAGCGAGTTCAACCCAAATGTAGAGCCGTGTTTACGGAAGGATATCAAGATTTCGTACATGATCCCTCGCGACAGCTCGATGAACACAATCCGATTTCATAACGTAATGAAAGCATCAATGCCTGAATCAAAAACTCAAACACACTGTCGCATCTGCGGCTCGACGACGCTCTATAAGTATTTGCATCTCGGCTCAACGCCGCTTGCGAATTCCTATGTCAAGAAAGAAGAGTTGGACAAGCCTGAGTTCAGCGAAGAGCTTGCGTTGCAAGTCTGCACAACGTGCGGCCTCTCTCAACTTACAAAAATTGTCCATCCCGATTTGATGTTTAAGAATTATCTTTACGTCAGCTCAACAACGCAAACGTTCCGCGACCATTGTGTTGAGATGGCTGCGACGACAAGCAAGGTTGCGAGGTTGAGTATGGGCGACTTGGTGATGGATATTGCGAGCAACGATGGCTGCATGCTTTCCAAGTTTCAGGACATTGGAATGAGTGTGATTGGCGTTGACCCGGCGGAGAATCTCGCGGCGGAAGCAAACGCAGCGGGAATACGTACGCTATGCACGTATTGGTCGCCTTCGATTGCAAACGATATCGTATCGAGATTTGGCAGACCGAAAGTCATCACAGCAACCAATGTCTTCGCTCATGTGGATGATGTGCATAGCTTCGTTCAAGCCGTAGATGTCTGCATGGCGAAGAAGGGCATCTTCGTCATCGAGTGTCCGTATGCTCTCGACTTTATTGAGAAAAATGAATTCGACACGGCGTATCATGAACATCTTTCCTACATCGGCATTACACCGGTGACGAAGTTGATGTCGAAGTACGGCATGCAAGTGTTCGATGTTGAGTACTTCGAGTATCTCCACGGCGGAACAATTCGCGTGTACGTCTCTCGCCTGCATGATTACGAAGTGAGCAAGCGAGTCGGAGAATATCTTGACCGTGAGGTGAAGTTCGGCATCACAACCAAAGCCCCGTACGATGCGTTTGCGCAGCGGGTTCTTCTCAACAGAAAGCAACTCGTTGAATTGCTGGAGAAAGAAGTCGCAAAAGGCAAAGTCATCTGGACGTACGGTGCAAGTGCGAAGGGAAACACTCTGCTTAACTTCTTCGGTATTACGAACAAGCTAATTCCCGTCTCAATTGATGATAATCCAAAGAAGTGGGAATACTACACACCCGGCTCACGGCTTCGAATCACGGGAATAGATGAATTAAGGACGGCAAACGTGGACTATTTGCTTTTGCTTGCCTGGAATTTTCAATCGGAAATCGTGCGCCGCTGCAAAGCGGTGAATTACGGAGGAGCGTACATTCTCCCTGTTCCGGAACCGAAAATTGTTTCTTAATCTCAAGAGAACATCATGAAAGTTGTGTGCATTACCGGCTGTTTAGGATTTATGGGCTCGCATTTTACACGTCTGTGCCTGCTAAAGGGCTGGAAGGTGTGGGGCATCGACAAGAAGACGTATGCCGCCCGTCCCGAGCATCTCGACGAGTTTATGCAGTACAAATCGTTCAAGTTTCTTGAAGCGGACATCGTCACAATGGAGCACTTGTACGAAGTCGATTACATCTTCAACTTTGCAGCCGAAACGCACGTCGACAACAGCATCATGGACAGCAAGCGGTTCACCTACTCGAACATTCTCGGTGTCGAGAATCTGTTGGAGCTTATTCGTGCAAAGCGCAATTATGAAATGCCGGTGCTCTTTCAACTCAGCACGGACGAAGTGTACGGCGATCTCGTTGCTGGCAACCACAAAGAAACCGAGCCGCTGAGACCAAGCAATCCGTACTCCGCGAGTAAAGCAGCGGCGGATATGCTCGTTCTCGGCTGGCACCGCACACACGGCGTTCCGTTCAACATTGTGCGACCGACGAACAACTACGGCATCTCTCAATATCCGGAGAAGCTCATCCCTAAAGCGGTGAAGTATCTGACGCTGGGAAAGAAAATTCCACTTCATGGCGACGGTTCGTACCTCCGCAACTGGCTTCATGCAGACGATACCGCTTCAGCAATCCTTCATATCGTCGAGCACGGGGAGCGGAACAGAATTTACAACATCTCCGGCAACTACGAAGCGTCAAACAAAGAAGTGATTACAAAAGTCTTGCACCGGTATTTCGGCAAGCCTGTGAAGCTGGAAGACTACGCACAATTCAATTATGTACGCATGGGCGAAGACGTCCGATACTCGCTCGATGATTCTGCGCTGAGAAATCTTGGCTGGAACAATTCCAAAGTGTTCGACAACGAGCTTGATGTGATTGTCGATTACTACAAGAATAAATTCACGTGGTAGCCGGAACGGGAGAGAAGCGGACAGCGTGAAGCTTTCAGACCATTTAGACAAAGGCATTTGGGGCGCTGCGGATAGGGGGCTGCCGGTGCTGTACGGCATCGGTTACGTCCTGCTCGTCATCCGTGTACTGCCGGAAATCGAACTGGGCAACTTCGCGTTGGTGCAAACCATCTTCCTTATCATTTCGGGCCTCGCCAATGCATTTGCCCTTCAGCCTCTCTTGAAGTTCGCTTCCGAAGAGCGCAGCGATCGGAGGGAACTGATCGGTACGGCGCTGATTCTCAATGCTGCGTTCGTTCTCCTCTGCTCCATTGTTCTCGTTCTTTTCCGGATGCAGTTTGCGGCGCTACTCAATGCGCCGGAGCTGACGCGTCTCTTGCCGCTGGTGCCGGCAATGCTGTTTGGGTCATTCATTCGCAACTTTGTTCTTGTTTTGTTGCAGACGCGCTATCGTGTCCGGCAGGTGTTCTGGATGGATGCCGTCCACTTCATCGGCGCGATTACGTTGGTGTACGTATGGAGCAAATTGCATTTGTTCGATTCCGCGTACGACATGGTATACATTAATCTTATTTCTTTGAGCGCCTCATCCATAGTTGGCGTATTCTTTTGTTGGAACATTTTCGATGCGGCATGGAAGCTGAGTCGGGAGCATATTAAAGAATTCTGGGGCTATGGCAGATATGTTTTTGCGAGTATCGTCAGTTATCTCTTCTATTCCAACTCGGATTATTTTTTCCTCGCTGCGTTTTCAGGTCCCGCGCAGGTGGGAATCTACAGTGCTGTGAAAACCTTCGTCCGCATCTTCGATACGATGCAACAACTTATGCAAATGTTCATTCTTCCTGCGTCATCGCGCCTTTCGTCTGTCGGTGATTTTCGCTCACTGAAAGTGCTCACGGAAAAAGCAATTTGTTTCGGCACTCTTGCCTTGACGCCGATTTTTCTGCTCTTTGTTTTTTTTGCGGATCCCCTGATGAGTGCGATTTCCGACGGACGCTTTGTAGGCGCGGCGCCATTGCTGCAGTTGTTCGGACTTCTTTCTCTCATCACGGCGGCAAATGCCGTCGCCGGCAACGTTCTCTTCGGCCTCGGCAAAGCAAAGGAAGGTTTCATTTTGAGCATCCTGCTGCTGATCTCTTCAGCAGCGTTCTACGCTATTTGTGTTCCAATGTGGGGGGCGCTCGGCGCTACGATTGGCTATCTTTTATCTTCTGCGCTGCTCACATGGCTGACGGTTCATAAGGTGCAGCAATTTGTTCCGTTCACGCTGAGAGGAGTACTCGCGCGTGTGCGCGACGCGACACAGTTCGTAAAAATCCGGCTTGGACGGGCGTAGATGAACGTCGACGCAATGTCATCCTTCCTGTGTGAATTGTGCGGGAGTTCCAACACGCGGTTCGCGTTTTTCGTGAAAGACAACAACCGGCGCGTGGACAATGCTGAATACAAAGTGATGCGCTGCGAGGAGTGCGGAGTCGGCTTCACTCTTCCGAAGCTTTCAGCGCAAGAACTCTCGCGCTATTACACAAACGAATACTACAGTCTCGATGGGAATATGAAACTGGAAGCTGCAACGCGCCCACATAACCAAACTCGCGTCGAGAAAATCCGCCGCTTTGTTCGCGAGGGAAAACTTCTCGACGTCGGCGCGGGGACGGGGATGTTTCTTAAAACTGCAAAGGAAAATGGATTTGACGCCGAAGGGTTGGAGATTTCGGCAGATGCCGCCGCATTCGGCAACGCGACCTGGGGCTTGAATATCCGTCAGGGAAACCTGCACGAGACGCCGCTTCCACCCGAGTGCTACGACGTTGTCACGCTCGGTCATGTGCTTGAACATTTGCACAAGCCACATGATGCGATCAGCCGGCTGCATTCTATTCTCAAAAGAAATGGGCTTCTCGTCGTCGCCGTGCCGAATTTCGCGAGCATGCAAGCGGCGCTTTTTGGTTCTCATTGGTTTCATCTCGATGTGCCGCGGCATCTCTTTCACTACACCCCGGCGAACATCAACGCGCTCGTCGAAGGGAAAGGATTCACGGTCGTTGGCATCAATTACTTTTCCGCCGAACACAATTGGGCTGGCTTTCTGGGCAGTGTGATGAAGCTCGGCAGGCCGGGCGAGACGTTCCCGCATAAGGTCGCTCGTAAAGTGTTCGGAGGGCCGGTTGCACGAGCGCTCGCGTGCGGTGAATCTGCATTGAAGCGCGGAGGAACTTTTGAAGTGTACGCAATAAAACAATAATCTCCTCGTTATTGCCTCCCCCCTCGTGCAGCCGTTCGCTCGGACGGGGTTCTGGAGAAACGATTTCGCTGTATTCAGTGACACAAGCGCGGAGCGCTCCACTTCTACAGCGAGTTAACACGTGCAAGAAATGCTGCCATATATCATACCGGAAAAGATTTGATGAATGAATGAAATACTGAAATCAATGTCGGACTGCCTCAGACAAGGGCCCCCGGTGTATTTGCCATCCAAGTTTTGGGAAGAGTTCAATGAAAAAAATATCGGGCAGCTTGATTCGGAAGGGATACAGAACTTCAAACGGACTCTGGCGCTCAACTACTTTACGTGGGTGATCGGAAAGAGTGATCAACAATTCCGCAATCTTTTAAGGCACACCAAACCGGCAGATTGGCCCTCCGTGGTGAGTGGAGTATGGGATCATGATGCGTCGTGTTCATTGACGAGAAGACAGCAGCTTTCCTACGGACTCTTCACCCGCATGTTGTGGAGGTTTGCCGAGAGATTCGATTCCGAGCGGATTCTCCAACGAGTGTCGGAGCCCCTGGAGGGACACCCTTTCAAGATCCATTTGGACGGACGGTTGATCTCACAGGACCTGGCGAATTCCGTTTTGGAGTATTACTCGATGCGTGAGCGCTGGCGACATGGCGTCAGCGAAAAGCCCTCCATCTGTGAGCTTGGAGCTGGCTATGGCAGGAATGCATACGTTTTTCTGAAGCACCTACCTCGTTGCAAGTATATTATCGTTGACATTCCGCCTGCCCTCGGTGTCTCTCAGCACTATCTTTCTTCCGTTCTCCCCGACAAAAAAATATTCTCCTTCCGGTGCTTCAAACACTTCGGAGAAATAGACCGCGAGTTTCTGAATTCCGACGTCGCGTTTCTGCTGCCCCATCAAGCGGAAATGCTTCCGCCGAAAACCGTGGACCTCTTTGTGAACATCTCGTCCTTACAAGAAATGACACGAGAACAAATCCATGCGTACTTCAGGCTGATTGACAGGCTCACGCGAGGATTTTTTTATTCCAAGCAATGGCTCGTAAGTCGGAACCCCGCGGATAACATAACGATCACAGCGGAAGACTATCCCGTTCCTCCCAACTGGAGAGAGCTGTATCACCGCAAGGCGAAAGTTCAATCGTACTTTTTCGAAGCGATGTATGAGATAGGAGAATATTGAGGTTGACCGAATCAACTCCTGTTGCCAATAAGCAGCGAATTCCGCAATGAGTCAACTGAGAGTGAGCATCGTTCTTCTCAACTGCAATCGCAATGACGACACGCTCGACTGCATCCGCTCGTTGAAAGAGACGGGCGAGCAGTTCGAGATCATTCTTGTTGATAACGGCACGACGCCTAATCCCGAGCGGCTCTACAGCGAGAAGCATCCCGAGGTTATCTTCCTGCGTAACGAAGAAAACCTCGGGACGCCAATCGGCAACAACGTCGGCGTCAAGTACGCACTTGAACACGGTGCTGATTACGTAATGATGCTGAACAACGACACGACAGTTGATAAGAATTTTCTCGCGCCACTCATTGCAGCAATGGAAACCGACAAGCGGATTGGCGTTTCTGGCGGGAAAATCTATTACTACTCGGACCCGAAGAGAATCTGGTTTGCCGGAGGAAAATTCAACCGCCTTACCGCACGAGTTGAACACGTTGGCATTCTAAAATACGATAACGAGCTTGCCTCGATTCACACGGACAATGATTTCATTTCCGGCTGCTTTTCCATGTTCAGGTCATCGGTCTTGAAAGAAGTCGGGTTACTCGACGAGCAGTTCTTCGCGTACATGGAAGATGTTGACCTGAATGTCCGAATCAAGAATGCAGGATACGAGCTCGAATACATTCCCGAAGCGTTCATTTACCACAAAGTCTCGACAACTATCGAAGTTGACTCTCCATTCTATCTCTACTTCAACATGCGGAATAGGCTTATCATGTTGAAGAAGCATAACTCCGCGATTGAGTTGATTGCTGCCGTTCCCTATCTCAGTTTCTATTACGGAAGACAAATTATTCGGCTTGCACTCAAGCATCGCTATTGGGCAGGATTGAAAGCGGTTTTGTACGGGATTCAAGATGGCTTGAGAGGATTCACGGGTCGTTTTGGCAAAGGGCGACTGGATCTGCTTCCCAAATAAAGTTCTGATTGACTTCATCAGACTGATACTCTATATTGCATCAGGTTCTTTGTAGCTCACTCGGAAAAGCCTCTCTCCCAGTTTTTCCCTATACTCTCAGCCATACGTAAAGGAGGAGTTATGCCTCAGCAACGAATCCTGTTCTTCATCATACTCTCAATGGTTTCGACATTATGTCTAGGTCAAATCAATTGGACGCGGTACCAAGGAAATCCTGTTGTCACCATCGGTCCTGCTAACCCGGACGACCCGAAAACGCTGCGTCTCGCATACACTCCGTCCGTCATCTTCAGTACGCGATCCAATCGCGACGACGGTGCAGACTTGTATCGCATGTGGTTCAGCACCACCACTCCCGGTGCAAGCACAATGAACATTTCACACGCCGTCTCACTCAATGGTAAGGACTGGTTTCTCTACTCGAACAATCCGGTAATGAAAGCTGGAAGCTCGGCTGCCTTCGATAGCCGATGGTTGGTGAGCGCCGATGTCCATTATATCAACAACCAATATCTGATGTACTATCAAGGATTCGATGGAGTCTTGTGGCAGATCGGTCTGGCGTCTTCAGCGGATGGGATCAATTGGAAGAAACACGAAGGCAATCCAATACTTCGCGTTGCGCCGGGAACATGGGAATCTGTGACGTGCGGCGCACCTGAGGTTGTCCATAATGGTTCCACCTATTCGATGATGTACACCGGCTTTGATGGCAGTACATATGCAATAGGACTCGCGACATCAACGGACGGTGTGCGCTGGACGAAGCATCCTACAAATCCTGTTTTGAGAAAAGGACCTCCAGGCAGTTGGGATCAGAATTCTGTTACAAGCATCGCAATGTTCCATACAAGCGGTAGGTATTATCTTTTGTATGGCGGCGGTCCGTACACTGGAATTGGATTGGCGACCTCGACGGACTTGATCAACTGGGTAAAGTATGAAGGCAATCCTGTATTGCAACCCCGTGCAGGTACATGGGAGGGACGCATTGAATATGGCTCGGTAATGCTCAGGAACAATGTTGTGCATTTTTGGTATTCCGGAAATGGTCCCGGCGATGTTTGGCAAATTGGATATGCAACCTCACCGTTCACACCGCAGGCATTTGAGGAAATGTCTTCTGTTCGTCCATCCGACATACCTAAAGTGTACGAACTCAAACAAGCGTTTCCCAATCCTTTCAATCCTGAAACGAAGATTGAATATAGCATCGCGAACGATGAACATGTTACAATCACGATCTACGATGCGTTGGGGAGAGAATTAGAAACGCTCGTGAATGAAGCACAATCTGCGGGCAATCATTCTGCAACGTGGGACGCAAACAAATATGCAAGCGGCGTGTATATGTACCACATGAGCGCAGGCGGCTACAGTGATACGAAAAAAATGATCCTCATGAAGTAGTAGATGGCGAAAAAGGAACGCGTTCTTATCTATTCAGAGTATTGGTCGAGTCGAGGCGGCGGGGAGAAATATTTACTCTGTTGTATCGAAACGCTTCTCCGCTCTAACTACGACGTTACCATCGTTGCGCAGGCGGCATCCTTTGATAAGGATGCCGTCTCGCGCTATTTTCAAGTGAATATCGGCGGCGCGGCCGTTCGTTTTGTTGACGGGGACTTGGAGGCTCTGCGTCGCGGAGCAGAGCAGATGAGCCGTGAATTCGACATCTGTATCTACATGACGAACTACCGCTTCTTCAACTCTCACGCTCGACAGACATTTGTTGTTCTGCAAATTCCCTACGGGCGCATCACCCCGTTCAACTTTCTCTTCAAAACAGTCGTCGGCAAACCGAAAGAAGCGGCGAAGGATTTTTTTCGGCTTCAACTCCTCAGGCAGCTTCGAGAGACGCAGGCAGTTCTGGTGTACTCCAAATTCGTTCACAATTCTCTGGAAGAAATTCACAGCATCCCATCGACTATTCTTGAGCCAGCAATCGATGACTTTGCGATTGAAGGCGCAACGAAAGAGCGAGTTATTCTCAGTGTCGGAAGATTCTTTCGCGGACTCTACAACGACAAGCGCTGCGATGTGCTCATCGAAGGATTCAAACAGTTATGCAAGAAGTTGCCAAACACGACCTGGCAGTACAGGCTCGTCGGCAGTTGCGGCAGCGATGAAGCATCGCAGCGTTATCTTGAAGAATTGCGCGACTCGGCGAAAGGTTTGCCGATTTACTTTCACATCAACAGTGCCTATGAAGAATTGAAGCGACACTACAATGAAGCAACGATCTTCTGGCATGCTGCCGGATTCGGAGTCAACGAATCTCGCAATCCTCAACGTGCAGAACATTTTGGCATGTCCACGCTTGAAGCAATGTCGGCGCGGTGCGTGCCGGTCGTTATCAATCGCGGTGGACAAAAAGAAATTGTTTCTCACGGCGAATCAGGCTATCTTTGGAACAGCGTGGACGAGCTTGTCGATCATTCCATCAAACTCATGGCTGACCAATCGCTTCTTGCAACGATGCAAACCAAAGCGAGAGAGCGCTTCAAAGAGTTTGACCGCGAACATTTTTCTAACAAGCTTCTTTCCATTTTACAACCTTGATTTTTTGTGAAGTCTTAGTGCACTTCGTGCCTTTGTGGCAAAGCTTTTCTTTCCGAACTCAACAAAAAATAATATGGCAAAAGGGAAAAAGACTACACCCCAACGCGAACACAAGCAAAGCTCCTTCTTCTCTTCACTCTCGCCGATAAAACAAGATTTGCTGTGCGTTGGCTTTCTCTATCTCATCACGCTCGTATTGTTCAGAGGAATTGTATTTGATGATGGCGCATTCTCAACCGGCGGCGATACGGCAAATGCTCTCACATGGATAAAGGTCGGCGACGACATCAAGAAGTCCGAAGGCATTGATCCGCTCTGGATGCCGAACTTCTTCAGCGGTATGCCGACGTTTGGTAATGTTCATTACGTTCCGCATGATGTCAGTTACGCCCAGAAGGTTGTGGTCACGGTTCTCGACCTTTTCTACCTCAACAGGAAGTGGAGTTGGTTCGCCGTCTATTATTTTTTCTGCGGCGTGTTCACGTTTCTGTTGCTGCGCGTGTGGAAGCTCTCGCGCATCGCTGCGCTGCTCGGGGCAATCACATTTATGCTCAGCCCGTACGGCATCGGTCTCGCGGCTGAAGGACACGGCTCGAAGCTGATGGCATTGAGTTATCTTCCGCTCGTCTTTCTTCTCACGCATCTTCTGTTTGAGCGAAGGGATGTACTGAGCTTTGGTTTGCTGTCTGCAGCAATCGGAACTTTGCTGCTCACCAATCACATGCAGATTGTGTATTACGTATTCATTGTGCTGGGCTTGTATCTTCTCTACCATATCATCAGAGATTTCAAGGAGAAATCCGCCGTCGGCGGACTCATTCCAACAAAGACGGCGTTGTTTGTTGGCGCGTTGGTCGTTGGGCTTTGCATTTCATCGTACATTTATCTTTCCGTTTACGAGTATGCACAATACTCGATTCGCGGCGGCGGGACTGC
>Ga0082335_1008545_pt1 | contig 11562 bp, 10 predicted proteins | sample Subgrocontami58m_FD_72375 | JGI IMG/M metagenome (GOLD analysis project Ga0082335, IMG submission 72375) | Subsurface groundwater microbial communities from S. Glens Falls, New York, USA - GMW37 contaminated, 5.8 m (SPADES assembly) (version 2) ...
TATTAGTGAGCGTGTAGGAAGGCACGGGCTCGGCGCCGTTCCTGAGGAACATCTTTGACGTATGCCAGGGAATAGGCAGGTAAGCACCTGGTTTTATATTCTTGACATGATTGATGTACTGCGTCTCACGGGCCAGTTCCCAGAGATGGTGATCATGATTGCCGGGGATGTAGATGATCTCCTTGAAAAGCCCTTGCCCCGGCGCCATGATCGCTTCGATGAAGCGCTCGAAGCACATGATTGCCTGATTGTCCGTCGTCAGGGCCAGCTCCAGGATGTCCCCGTTGAGAATCAGGGTAGGCTTGTCCGTCCCCTGGTTGTGCATGATGAGATGCCGCAGGCATTCCACCAGACCGTCCATGACGGGGCTGGCCTGGGTCGGATCGACATCCGAGCTGGCTGTTTTAAGATTGGTGAGGAGACTGTCCTCCTCTCCCAGGTGCATATCCGAAAGGCAAACATAACGAATATCAGGCATTTTCCACCTCCTGGTTGCTTCTTTTAGCCTTCAGCCATTCCCCGCACAACCTGGGATACTGAGCTGGCCGCATTTTACCGGCAGTTGCGCTTAATTTGGGACGTTGCCCCTAGCAATCCTTTATTCATCAAGGGGTTATCTCTCAGTCTGTATGTTCTGGGGATCAGTATTTATGGGGCGATGCAAGGTCGCAATCCTTTATTCATCAAGGGGTTATCTCTCAGACGCGGTAAGGGTTGCCCCATCTGCGGTAATAAAAAAGTCGCAATCCTTTATTCATCAAGGGGTTATCTCTCAGAACAAACTTTATTCCTGGAACGAAGATTTAGGCACGCAGGTTAAGTCGCAATCCTTTATTCATCAAGGGGTTATCTCTCAGGGCGGTAGTAATCCAGACAGCACTTACGCCTGTTGCAGGTCGCAATCCTTTATTCATCAAGGGGTTATCTCTCAGACTGATGGAACGGATTGACAGACTAATTCAAGCCCTGGTCGCAATCCTTTATTCATCAAGGGGTTATCTCTCAGGAGGCGTGCCGGGAAATATTAACGCTGATTGATACCAATATAGTTTTCGTCGCAATCCTTTATTCATCAAGGGGTTATCTCTCAGCGGTGGGTTGTCTGCCGGCGGTGTGAGACATTGGCGCGTCCGTCGCAATCCTTTATTCATCAAGGGGTTATCTCTCAGAGGAAATAATTGACCACGGTATCCACAATATATCGAATGATTTTCAGTCGCAATCCTTTATTCATCAAGGGGTTATCTCTCAGGATGATCGAAACGGTAGGAAATGAAAGAATTTTAACAATTACGTCGCAATCCTTTATTCATCAAGGGGTTATCTCTCAGGGCAACCTAAACAATGAGAGGAGAACCGAGCGATGAAAAGTCGCAATCCTTTATTCATCAAGGGGTTATCTCTCAGTAGTGTAGTAAATGTCAGGATTGGCGATGATGTCGAGAAAGTCGCAATCCTTTATTCATCAAGGGGTTATCTCTCAGTAGTGTAGTAAATGTCAGGATTGGCGATGATGTCGAGAAAGTCGCAATCCTTTATTCATCAAGGGGTTATCTCTCAGGCCATCTCTTAATTTTCAAATGAAATTTGTACCGATGATTGTAAGTCGCAATCCTTTATTCATCAAGGGGTTATCTCTCAGGAGGCCGGCAAGATTTTTCTCTTAAAGACGGGTGGCGCCATTATTGTCGCAATCCTTTATTCATCAAGGGGTTATCTCTCAGCGAACTGCCTGAGGCCGTGCGGGATAGTGCACGATCTGGAGTCGCAATCCTTTATTCATCAAGGGGTTATCTCTCAGGCTACACAAAGCTGGCTGGGTACAGACTGCCTCACCATGGTCGCAATCCTTTATTCATCAAGGGGTTATCTCTCAGTGGATAAATTTTTTATTGGGGCAATGATTGCGTTTATTCTTACGTCGCAATCCTTTATTCATCAAGGGGTTATCTCTCAGATTTTCAGGTAACGCTGGAAACATTTAACGGCTATTTTGTCGCAATCCTTTATTCATCAAGGGGTTATCTCTCAGAATGGTGATTTTTACATTCTGGAATCCGGATCAGAGGATTTGTCGCAATCCTTTATTCATCAAGGGGTTATCTCTCAGCTGAGCAATGATTACTTCATGGATGTGGCGCGAGAAGTCGCAATCCTTTATTCATCAAGGGGTTATCTCTCAGTCTATCACAATATTCATACGTAAAATCCTATATTTATAACTTGTGTTTCTGTAACTTCAAGTTGTCCACAGTTAATTAACCTTTGGTGGGGTAAATCATTCAGTTGTCAAAGAGCAAATTCATATTGAGATCAATAGATTATGTGCATTACTGTAACCTGCTCCAATTTCCGCCTTTAGAATGAGCTTCGTTAAGTATCATAAATAATTGGGCAATGATCAAAAATGCGCCTTTGGCCGATGGCTCATTTTCTATGCTTTTTTTAGCAAGATTGCAATGATTCATTAAGCCTCTATCCATCCCAGGAAACTGCTCATGGCCGGATATTGTGACGTCCGACAGACTTTGGATGGTATAGATGTTCGCCCTAAAGAACATAAATCTCTTTGTCTTTCGTGACTTCGCCGCTGCCCAGCACGGCGATGCCGCCTTCGCACTTCGCGCAAAGGGCGTAAACCCTTATTTTATCTTCATCCTCAACAATAATCTTTGCCAGCCTTTGCAGCAACTCCTGCCGGGCGCTGTCGTCCATGAGGCATTCAAAGACGCTGTACTGTACCCTGGCGCCGAAATCAAGCAGTGTTTTGGCTACGTTAAGCCTCCGCCTGTCATCAGAAATATCGTAGGAAACCACGTAGAACATCTTCATACCTCAAGGTTAAAAGTCCGATATTCATTACCACTGCGAAGAAGTGCGGCGAGTCTTTCCGCCTGCATGCGGAAGCACTTGCGCAGGGATGTCTTTGCGTGGTCCGGATGGACAAACTCGCGATTTATATACCGCTCATAGTGAACAAAATATGTTTTTAGCGCTTCTCGCGTCAGATATATCCCCTCACCCTTGGGATTCACGAAGAAGTCCGGCGGCTTGAATATCCTGTCGTTCATGAGATAGAGGGTAAAGCGATCCACCGATGCCCGGAATTCTTCCACCAGATCGGAGGCCAGTGACGCCCGCCCATATTCGACATTGTGAAAATAGCCCAGATAGGGATCAAAGCCCAGACCGTCCAGCAGGGACATTATCTCATTGAAAACCAGTGTATAGCCGAAAGAGAGCAGGGCGTTAACCGGATCAGGCGCGGGGTGCTTCCTGCGCCCCGCAAAAGTGAACTCGCCCAGAATCATCTTGCCGAAGCCGCTGAAATAGACGCGGGCGGCGTTTCCTTCCATGCCCATCAGCGCATTGCTATCGGCGGCGTGTTCAAGTGTTGAAAGGGCGGACTGGATACCTGCCATTTCCGGGGCCAGATCAATATCCGGATGGTTATAAGAGAAAGTTCGCATGAGGTTGAGGCTGTTTGAGATTTTCCCCCTGACGATAATTTTAGCCAGCGCCAGCCGGAACGGATCATCCCAGTATTTCTTGAACTGCTCGACGCGCAGTTCGATATTCTTCGTGGCGGGAGAGGTGATTTGCCCCACGATCTTGCTGCCTGAACGCGTCAGAATGGCCAGCTCCACGCCGTGTTCCAAAATTTCCCTGATGCATTGCGTGGTAACCTGAACGTTGCCGAAGATCAAGACAGCGTCGATCTTGTCGCATGGGACATCAAGAAGGATTTCTTCATCTTTTTCCACAAGCAGGCGGTTGCCAGTTTTGCGAAGTACGGAGCCCTGCTCGGTGATGTAGAGGTTGGCCATAATTACCGTCCTCTAACGTAGGATATTTTGAGAAGCATGAATTACGGGTAAGACATCAATCTGATCTGGCGTAATGTAATAGATGATGCGGTATTGACCTTCGATTATTTCCCGTATCTGGTACATTTCATATTCAGGCACCCTACGGCCCGACATGGGAAAGTCAATAATTTGCTGTGACCTTCTTGTAAGCCGATCAACCAAACGCCTGGCATATACAGGCGAGTCCTGGGCAATGTATGCGTAAATGGCCTCAAGATGGCCTTGGGCTGTATTTGTCCAGTGGACCTTCATTCGGGTAGCCCATATTTTGAGCGAACGTCTCTGACGTCATTTGTTCTGCCTGCCTTGCTATCGGCTAAACCACGCTCAATCGCTTCCCGCACATATATCTCATGTATAAGATCATCCCACGTGGCTGCCGGTGGAAGCCGATCAATCAGTTTATGGGCTTCATCTTTCAGTAAAGCCGTTGACATAAAGTCACCTCCTTCCATTACCTTACTATTACTCGCATCCACCCCATGGGATACACTCCTTCCGTGAGGTTTCTGGATGTGCCCCATACTGATTTATTGCCTGGCGGTCTGGGGTTGCGGTAACGATCGAGGGTTACACTCTCAACACCTGAAAACCTTCCTAACCTTAAAAGAAAAGATGTTTTATCCAGCACCGTATCGAGCAGTTGCATTGAACTGGCCTCAACATCACTGTTTTTGTAAAACTTCATATGCTCCTGTACCATCTTGTCTTTATAGAAATCAGTGCACGACCTGATGATTTTTTCCATATCCAGAGACTTGCTCAAAAAGTGCGTCGCATATAATTGCTCATCAAAGGAGATTTCTGTTTCAAATGCGACCGTCTTTCCTGTAATGTTTGAATGCGTAACTTCGCAGATAATTTGGATATCGTTTGCACACAAGGATGCGCCCTTCTTCTTTGAGACGTTTCTAACATCACGAATGACCGTGCCGTCTTTTTGCGGGGCTTTATCCCTTATCTTGATCCCCCGAAAGGGGTCATCCTTCCCATCTTTATACCCCAATACCTTTGACTCAAACTCGTATATCTCCCTGGGTTCCTTCGGAGCGGGCAGGTTGCCGTTTTTTGCCGCCTCACTGATCACGGCTGTTCTTATCGCCCCTTTAATGGAGCTGCCCGGCATGAACGGTACAGATGCTCCCTCAGTCCTGATGAAAGGATTGATCAACAACTGGTTTTGAATATCTCCGATCTTTGATTTATAGAGGCTCTCGACTTTTGCTGAGACTTCTACGGTGAAGATCGTATCCCGGTCTTTATTGATATTGCCCACAACAAATTTTCTGATCTCTATGAGATTACCTTTATCGATCAACCCTTCAAATGTTGCCCTTCCGGCCTCATCCATCGATGCAACCAGATTTTCAAAAGATATTTTATACAATTTGCCGTTCTGGATGAGATAACTCAAAGGGTCAATCTCATACCCTGCACCTATATGAATTGGGGACAATATCTCGCATTGTAATTTAAATGTCTTCATAGGTGTCCTCAATATGGATGCCTAAGGGGAAAGCATAGGCGTAATGCCTTATGGTCCCATTGTGATGAACTTTATCCAACAAAGAACCATAACTGCGGTCTTTATGGTAATTGTCATCAATGAAAGTCGAACCGGCGGAAAACATAATGAGAGGTACTTTAAAGGGATTGCCATGGACTTTCGGATCGCCCGTGGCATAGGAGCCGCCGAGTTTCCCGTACTTCTGAATGATATTGTAGTAGCCTTTTATCGGGTCATTTTTTGCCGGCACATACGATGAAAGCGTCATGAAGGCATTAGGCTGGGCAGATTCCGGCAGATCAATGCCTTCGCGAATGGTAAATGAGAAAAACCCCTTACCGGTCGATTTATCTCTGCCAAATCCTTGCCTGCTGATGAACTCGAATATGCGCTTAAGTTCTTCGAAGGGAAAGTAGTTTGTTTTTAAGTAGATCTCAAAACCCCCTTCTTTTTGATCAAAAAAAGTTTCATCCTGGACATAGAGGCCGCCTCTCCTGACGCTTCCCTTAATGCGATCAATAGTATTGTGCTGGACCATGATGATTTGCTGTTTTCGTTTGTTATCCATGATAATGTCATAGCATTCGTACATGGCGGCAAAAAGTTTGTCGGGGGTAATCCTGTCTCTCTGAAGCTGCTCTAATTTACCTTTTGGGATGATATCCGCCTTCTTGACGGTCTTAATTTTAAAGGATGCCTCTATCCGTTCATCGTTCTTAACAATCTTCTGCAAGTCTTCCTGAGTTACCGGCGGAATAACCGGCTTCGGCAAATAGTCTTTGGGAAACCCGTTGCTTACCAATAGAGGGGGCTGTAAAGGATTCTTCTCGTATGAAACAAGAAATTCTCCAAGCTTTTCTTCGTCATTGAGAAATCTATATGCCCAGCAGATATGGCCGAAGATTGTATCGGCCTGAAAAGAGGTCTCAATGGAGGAAAGAAGCTCGATTTCTATTGTGTAGCTTCTGTATTCGCACATTGCACTTCCTCTGTCTCTGTTGGGAAAAGTGTATTGATCTCTTGTTCATCAATCGCCGCAACATCTCTATATGATCCATCAGCCATTTTGATTTTGAACATTACTTGCCCGCTGCCGCGGCTGCCGGCACCGCCAAGGGCATCCTTTTCGATGAGCTTAAGGCCATCAATTACATGTTTGAACAAACATTCGTCATTATTCCCATTATCGCCATTATCAAATACCCTGTAACTCATTCGAAACTTAAATTCAGCACCGGATACGACCCTTTCGAAAGGTCTCGGATTCGCCTTAGCTGTAATACGGTTAATGGCATTTTCATATTTATCCTCGGTGATGTCCATAACCGTCCATGATGGTTTTTTTATTTTTTGTCTATCCTTATAGTCAATGTTGAGAATCGCGTCCCGGACGACAAGTCTTGTTGGACCAAGTCCTGCTTCATCCGCAGAAGTACCAAAAATAACGCATATGGGACAATCATGATGACCGCACCATTTATGCACTTCGCCATAATTCTTATTTTCTTCGCCATTGATTTTCTTCCTGCAATCAATTAATTGAAGCTTCCACTCCAGAAGCGACCGCATTTTCCCTTTCAGAGAAGAGCCGGGAATGTAGGGTTCTTTTGTGACGGGATTCTTTATAACAGGATTGTCGTTGCCGCCTATCTCAATGATTGCTGCACTGCCGCCGATGTGAAGCCCCGTTACAACTTCGATTATGCCTTCAATGTTCCTGTAACCTTTCAGTTTCATTTTATCTACCTCCCTGACCGTAAAAGAAGCCGACAACCGATTCGAAACATAACGCAAAGGCTTTAAAATCCTTTGCATCATTGATATTATCGATCATTTCCTCTATATACTTTCTAAATTCTTCCGGGACTTTTCTTTCCGAACCAGTTATCGGACAGGCATACGCGACCTTGGATTTTAACATTTTGATAAGTGGCCTGATTTTTGAAAAATCTCTTTTGTCATCCCCAAGATTGTTTACTTGTTCCTCAAGTTTTTTCGCCTCACCGTGAAATCGTCGCAATTGAGCTGATGTCAACTTTGGATTTTTAGGCCCCCGTTCTTTTGGTGGCTTGGGCTTAATAAAGCTCTCGGCCCACGCCTTTGCCTTGCCGGTCAGAAGGGTTTCTTTTATTCTTTCTTTTTCATCATCGTCATAAAAATAATTTGCCATGTGCTATCCTCCTTCCTGAGCTTGCTTAATAAATATTCCAATAAGATTAATCTTCTTCTATTTGCGCTTTTCTGTTTCTATACAAAGCCCAAAACAGCGGCACTTTTAAATTGTATATTGGGGCACTTCCCTTTTCCGGTTTTCTATTAATTATCCTTTCCGTTAAGAAATCATAGGTTTCACGCCCCTTTGTAATTTTTCCGTCTTTGTCCCATTTAACGACATTCCTCCCTAAATCGTAACTTAAAGCGGAAACATATTTTAATCCTTCCAAATTATGATTATCGATAAAATCCACCGCCATATTGTGATATTCAAGCAGACGATGAAGAAATGCCGTATTTATTTCAGGTTCCTCCTGGTTTAATTTGCGGTCCAAGAACAAAAAGAAGTTTACAAGGTCAGTCAGCTTTTCCCATTTTATGGTTGTACCAAAGAGAGTTATCGAATCCTTCCCGTTCTTTTTTGATGTCTCCAGCAATTCGTCTGCCTGCCTTATCGCTGACGCTATCGGATGCTTTTCTTTTATGAAGGCGAGTCCGGCAGAGAGCGTGACATGGTCATTCTTACAACTGTATCTTCTGAATTGCATATTCAAAAATATGGAAAAAATGATCATCGTCTCCCAAGGCCCGACAAGAACCAGATCATCTCCCCCGGAATAGACGGTATAGATATTATTGAAATAGATGCTATCGTTGTTCAGATACTTACAAAAAATATCTGCATCGACGCCCTTTATTGTCAAAAGTTGTTTAACAATTTCTTCTTTGGGGGCCGTCATTACGGTATTTATCCAGCCGGAGAAAAAAAGATCTGTCATCCGGCTTAAGGTTAAAAATCTTGAAACAGTTCTGCGATCCACATCGTTAATATCTTGTTCGTCTTTGCCAGGCCTTATAAACCCCCTACTGAATATCATGCCAAGGTTGTCAATGTCTGCTTTCAACACACCCAGCAAGTCGCTTCCATAATTTTCTTTACCCTTCTTCCAGCGTGACCGCCGGGCGATATCTTCAAAACTGGCGATTTTAGTTGCATCAAGTACTGACCGTGGGACATGACTTGCACAATGCATTAGTAGTATAGGCTTAGATAAATTTTGATCAAAACCGGTATCCTGCTCATCCACATAACAAACCAGATAGTGCTCCGGATCATCCCTATATTCTTTCAGCAGTTCAATGTAGTAGCCCTCACTGAAATTATCACCCTCGTTTATTACAGGCTGAAAAATAAATATTCGTTCTCCTTCCTTTTTCTCATCAGGTACACCTTTCCCGAAGGCTACATAGTTCGCCTTCGGCAGTTTCTCGCCGATCCGATATTTATCCTGATAACAAATAGGACATGTATTGGTTATTTCACCCGTATCAGGATCACTGTCTTTCTTGATTCCAGGACCTCTACCGCATATTTTGCAGTCACCAACACCCTCGTACTTTTGATACATGTCATTTGCTTTAAAGGCATCGATATTCCAATGTGCGCCAACACTACTTTTGTTAGCCAGAATGCTACGGAATTTTCTCAGCTTTTCTGTCTCAAGCCGATGGAACATGGCATCAGCCGATTGATAAAAGCTGCTAATTTTAAACTCATTATTTGATTTATAACCATTGATTTTCATCCAGGATAATAAAAATGAAAATTGATTGAAATATGTGTTGCTGATTTCCCTTTCTATATCAAATTTAACCTGATTGAGGGTACGGCTCATATTTGTAAAATCATTATTTGGAGCAAGAAGCAGGAATTTCCCACCGGAGGAAAAGAGATTGCAGACAAAAGGAAGGTCAAGGGTATGGAGTATCTTGTGAATGGTGGTTTCGGAAAACAGATGTATAAAAAATGATCGCGCCCTAAGCCTTTTTGCCGCCCCGCCTGACCCCCTGTTCGTGATGTCAAAGATATAGTCCTGAATGCCCGAATAATCGCCGCCGATAAGGATAAGTTCGTTTCCCCTCTCAAAGTTACGCCCCGTATTGATGGATGCTATATGTCGTTTATAAAGACAGGCGGCGAAAGCGGCTGATGATCGCAAATGATCATAAAGGGATACATCGGGACCCTTATAGCGTGTATCGCTCGGTACTGCCCAGGTGTATCGTTGAAGCATATCCACCCATTTGTTGAGAACATCATCAAACTTTTGATAGGTTGAAATATCAGGTGTATTTTGTTTGAATTTATCGACAAATCCGCTTATTTCTTCGGTTTTCAGCATGCCGAATTCATCAGGAAAGGTTAGGAATGGGTTGAGACAATTCAAATGGTATCTATCATTTTCATTCTCTGCCTTTTCTGCATCCCCCAGAGTAATATTCAAAAAGATCGGTTTCAGAGGTTCATGTCTATCAGCAAAAGCTTTTCTCTCTTCCTCATCCTGATCCCGTTCCGAACATGAGTAACTGTCCGCGTCTTTAACGATTCTCAGTAGCCCCCACAATCTCTCTGCTGTTGTTTTTGATTCTTTTAGATATGCGTCAGATCGTGCTACAGTCAGGGTTGAATGATGATGTCTGACCAGAAATTCTATAAGCTCGATATCGTAAAGTTGATCACGCCTTAATTTATCCCCGATTTCTTTTATGAAGGATGCGCCCGTTTCTTGATGACTTACTTTATAAACCTGATTATCCCTTCTATGCAGGAATTTTCCTATATCGTGCAGCAACGCTGCAAGAATGACCGCGTTGTATTCTTTACGATCAAATCCTTCAATCTGAACTCCGTCCATCTATTTTAGACCTCCGCTTATTCCACTTTTCGTTGTCTTTACCGAGATTCATTATCGATTATCTTCGATTTCAGACCTTTGTATGTTCATTATTCATCCTCCTGATAGAACGGCATATCCGGAAGTGATTCACGTCGCCTTAAGCACCGCGACTTCGAAGTGCATACCGTCCGGCCGCTTCGCGTAGTGCCCACCCCAAAAAAAGCCGTGTTCGTTGGCAATGGAGACCAGCTCGCGCACCGAACCTTCTTCCCCTGCCAGGGCCGGTTGAACTCCTAACTGGTTCCAGGGAACATTAATGTCAAAGGCGGTGCCAAAGGCGTGGTTGCTCAGGCTCGCACCACCCCTGACGAGGCGGGGCACAAATGATCCTCCCCAACTGAGGATGCGGTCCAAAAGTCGCGCGCTTTTCCATGCCCCGAACATGGCTTGCACCTGTTGTATTGCGAGCCTGTGGAACTGAATATTGCCGCTTGTTGGCGCCCCTTTGATCCCTTTTAGCTGGGGGATATTGACGGTGACAATATTTTGTTTTGTCCAGTCTCCGAGGATCTGCACTTCACCGTTACTGTCCAGTATGACATTGTAGGCAAATTTGCCGAACAAGCTTTGCCGTGCCGTCGTACCGACAAGGGGCGGGAAATCCGGTTTCGGCGACCAGTTGGGACTGTTTTTACCTTCATCTACGGTTTCTTCCAGCACCGTGAAGCCAAGTTTTATGGCCTGTACAATAGTCTGATGCCCCACGATCCCGTCCGGATCGAGATTATACTTCTTCTGGAAGGCAACCGTGGCGGCGGCGGTTTGCTTGCCGAGCAGTCCGTCGGCCTTTCCCGTCAAGCACCCCTGGCCGATGAGGAAGTACTGCCATTTCCTTATATCCGGCCCTTTCATGTCTTTTCTGAGGACTCGCATCGGTTATTATCCTTTAAATAAAAAAATACCTTCTTGTTCTTTCCTCATCAATAGACTATAATTATGACCAAAATGAAATATGAAAAGGAGCATTGCAATGAACAAGGTGATTCCGTTGGCAGAGGCCAAGAAGCAACTTTCCGCTATTGTCAAAGATGCGGACGAGAAGTTTGACAGATTTGCCATTACCAGAAACGGTGTCAGTAAGGCCGTAATCATGAGTAGCGATGAGTATGAAGGTCTTTTGGAAACATTGGACATCCTTTCCTGTAAGGAAGAGCGGGAGGCAATTGCAAGAGCGAAGAAGCAGGTGAGGGAGGGGAAAACAGTCTCATTGGACAATATCAAGAAGAAGTATGAT
>Ga0082335_1008547_pt1 | contig 11560 bp, 8 predicted proteins | sample Subgrocontami58m_FD_72375 | JGI IMG/M metagenome (GOLD analysis project Ga0082335, IMG submission 72375) | Subsurface groundwater microbial communities from S. Glens Falls, New York, USA - GMW37 contaminated, 5.8 m (SPADES assembly) (version 2) ...
CCCGTGGAAAGGTCCATGACCGTGTCGGCGCCCCAGCGGATCGCCCACACCATCTTCTCGACCTCTTCCTCCATCGACGACGTGACCGCCGAGTTGCCGATGTTGGCGTTGATCTTCACCAGGAAGTTGCGGCCGATGATCATGGGCTCGAGTTCGGTGTGGTTGATGTTGGCCGGGATGATGGCCCGCCCGGCCGCGATTTCGCTGCGCACGAACTCCGGCGTGATGAAGGCCGGCAAGGCCGCCCCGAAGCTCTCGCCGTCGGCCAGCCGCTCCTCGGCATCCGCGAGCATTTCCTTGCGGCCGAGGTTTTCGCGCGCGGCGACGTAGATCATTTCCTTGGTGATGATGCCCGCGCGGGCGAACTCGAACTGGGTGATCGGCTTGCCGTCCAGCCCGCGCAGCGGCCGCGACGTGTTGGGAAACGGCTGCAGCGCCGAGGCCTTCACGTTGCCGTTGTCGATCGGAGCGATCGGCCGGCCGTCATATTCCTCGACGCCGCCGCGTTCGATCACCCAGGCGCGGCGCGTGCGCGCCAGGCCCTTGCGCACATCGATCGTCGCCGACGAATCGCTGTAGGGACCGGTCGTGTCATAGACGCGCACGGGCGGTTCGGCGGCGCTTGAAAGCGTGATCTCGCGCAGGGGCACGCGGATGTCGGGCGCCGCCTCGGGCGAGACGTAGACCTTGGCCGAGGACGGCAACGGTCCGGTGGTGACTTTGGGCTGTAACGGTGTCGAAGCGATCGTATCCATGACGAGGATCTCCTTTGCATAAGGCGTACGGAGATCCGGTGTTGTCGTGCAAAGGAGGCATCCAGTCCCTTCGCCGGCATGACCCGGATCAGGTTCAAAGGGTCACCGCGCTGACGCCAAATCTGGCGACCGTCGGTATCTCAGCCCCTTGTCGGGACCCCCCTTGGACGACGCCAACCTAGCCCCCTGTCCGTGACGGTCAAGGGGACCATTTCGTGACACAGCTCGTTGTGCCACGGGTTGTCCCGCTGCCTGTGCCACGAAACAGGTTCATGTCCTTGAGCCGACGCGCGAATCGCCCCCTGATCGGCTGTGCCACCGACGCCGTCTACCCGGCATCATCAGATTTCTCCTCCTTGAGCGCGGCGTTGCGCGGCCTGGGCGCGAAGCCCGGCCTCGTAGGCGGCCACGCGCCCTGCGGCCGCCAGCAGCGTTTGAGTCCAGTCATTTGAAGATCCTGTTAGGGCAAAGAAAAACGCCCGCGGACGGATCCGGCGGGCGTTCAGCATGGCGGACACAAACCGTCCAGTATGACAATAAATATAGCAAAAATCGGTTGAACCTGCAAATCTAAATTTGGCGGGGAAACGGCGGACCAGGCCAGCAAATCGGTCATATGCCGGTGGTATCGCTGCGGCATGCACGCCCGATGCAGTTCTCCCGGCCCGCTATTGGCGATCCTGTTGGCCCTCCTGTGCGTCTCCTTCCCCGCTGGCGCGCAGTCGCCGGGAGAAGCCCTGAAAGGCTTCCTGCACGACGATGCCGTCGCAACCATCCACCTGCGCAGCTATTTCCTGGACCGGACCAACCCCAAGCCGCCGAACAACGCCGCATGGGCCGGCGGCGGCTGGATCGGCTACGAGTCGGGCTGGCTGGACAATGCGCTTCAGGTCGGCGCGGTCGGCTACACGTCACAGCCGTTGTGGGCACCGCCCGGCACCGACGGCACGTTGCTGCTGAAGACCGGTCAATACGGCTTCTTCGTGCTGGGCCAAGCCTACGCGTCGCTCAAGGTAAAGGAGCAGGTCTTTACCGGCCACCGCCAGATCGTCGATGAGCTGGAGGTCAATCCCAACGACGACCGCATGGTCCCCAACACCTTCGAGGCCTATGCGCTGCGCGGAACTTTGGCCGACGTCGGTTATTTCGCGGGCTATGTCGCGGCCATGAAGCCGCGGGACTACTCGACCTTCATCAACATGGCCGAACGCGCCGGCGTCTCCAACGCCAGCGCCGGCATGGGATTGGTCAGCCTGAAATACGGCGCCACCGACACGCTGCGCCTGCGCGGCGGCGCCTACTACGTGCCGGATATCCTGACATCGAGCTACGGCGACGTCGTCTGGACGGTCCCGCTGTCCGGCCCGATCCAGTTCCAGCTCAACGGCAATGTCATGGTCCAGGGCAGCAACGGAGCGAACCTGCTGACGGGCACGTCGTTCAGCACATGGTCGGGCGGTGCCCGCGCCAACATGGTCTGGGGACCGGGCACCGTCTGGACCGCCTACACCCAGACCGGTAGCGCCGCCTTCTGGCGCAATCCCTACGGCGTGTGGCTGGGCTTCACCAAGCAGATCACCAAGGATTTCGACCGGGCGAACGAGAAGGCCTTCCAGATCGGCGCCGGCTTCGACCTTGCCGGTCTCGCCCTTCCCGGCCTCACCTTCCTGGCGTCCGGTACCTTCGGCAGCGGCGCGCTCGATGCCGCGACCGGCGCCTATCTGCCGCAAAATACGGAGTACGATTTCGACCTGATCTATCAGGTGGCCGGCAAATCGATGCCCGACTGGCTAAAACCGCTCCAGCTGCGCGCCCGCGCGGCCTACGTCGAAACCAACACGGCCGGCAGCCTGAGTTCGACCACCGAATATCGTCTCATCATGAATTACGAGATGAAGTTCCGGGGCAAGGACTACTAAATCCCTAGACGACTTTGGCGTCGCGCATTTCCGCGACTTCGGCCAGCGAATAGCCGGCCTCAAGTAAACGTCTCCAGGCGGAACCAAACTCTTTTGCCGGCGTTTGGGAGTCTGACGGTGGTGGTCGAAGAATAGCCAAACGCGCGACCCCCTTGTCCAAAGAGGTAATCGTCATGGGAGCAGCGCGCTTTCTATTCGTCGCCGCAGTCGCGGTCGTCGCATCGGGCAATGTCGCGTCCGCGCAGACACAGGCCTATCCGCCGGCCGGCTATTCTCCGCTGCTCTTCGATCTGACCGACACCAAGTACGTCTTCCGCCTGAACGGCGCGCCGTGGATTTGCCGCGGCGACACCTTCTGCAAGCCGCTGAAGATCGAGGGCGTCGCCGACAAGGATCTACTGCAAGCCACGATTGAATCGCTGGGATTCGCCGGGCCGCGCTATTTCCTGTCCTACAAGCAGACCAACTTAGAAAAGGGCAGGCCGATCGTCCTGTCCTGCCTGGAAGAACGTTGCGGCAAGCTCGATACGACTATTGGCGACACGCGAACACTCGGCACGTTTCAGGTCAAGCAGGGCGACCGCACGGTGACGCGCACCGCGTTGCTGCGCCAGGTCGAAACGAACAACGGCCGCGCCCAACTCCTGTGGTGCGCCGACAGCGGCTGCTCGGAGCTGCCGCTCACGCGTGATGCCGAACTCTACCTGTCCTACATGGACAACGGGCGCAGCGACGGCCGCAGCGTGGCCTGGCTGCGCGAGAAGTCGGGCGCCGTGTTCTCGTGCGCCCAACCCGAGGACGGCGTCAGCGACCAGCTGATCTGCGAGAAGAGCAGGATCGTCCTGTCTGATTTCCCGGCCGCGTCCGCACCACCGGCGGCGCCGGCCGCGGCGGCGCCTGTCGCGTCGGATGCCGATCGGGTTGCCCTCGCCTCGTCCATCGACCGGGCCATCACCGCCGGCGACTTTGCCAATGCCGACCGCCTGCTGGCCGACGCGACGCGTCGCTATGCCGGCCACGCGGCATGGCCGCCGCTGCAACAGAAGTTCGCCAAAGCCCGAGCCGATCGCGATGCACAGTTGCGTTTGGCGGAAGCGCGGCGGCTGATTGCCGAGGCGCGACGCTTCGCCCAGGTCGGCGATTTCCCGCATGCCGAAGCGATGCTGCAGGATGCCGACAAGCAGGTCCCGGGCTTCGCCGAGACCGCCAAGGCACGCAACGAGATCGCGGCAATGCGCACTGCGCGCGACCAGCGCTATCGCGAGCGCTATCAATACTATGCTGCCATCGACCAGGCCTTTGCGACCGAGCAGCTCTGGGACGTCGAGCGCCTGCTGGCCGAGTATGCCCAGCGCTTCAATCAAGATGACGAATACCGCAGCCGCGCCGGCCGCCTGGCGCAGTTGCGGGCGGACGCGACCTGGCAGGCACGCATCAATCAGGCGCGCTCCTTCATCGCCACGGCGCGACAGGCGGCGGATCGCGGCGACTTCGCGGAGGCTGAACGCCAACTCGTGTTGGCCGATCGCGCGGCGCCGGGCTTTCCGGAGATCAACCAGGCGCGGGCCGATCTCAGCCGTCGCCGCATTGCCTCCGAACAGCAGCAGGACGGCATCCGCCTGATCCTGGCGGCGATCGATGCGGCGTTCCAGCGCAAGCAATACGACGAGGCAGAGCGCGCCATCGAAGATGGACGCCGCCGCTATGGCTCTTACGACGGCTGGGCCGATCTCCAGCGCCGGAGCGCCAGCGCCCGGCAGGGCAACGACCGGCAGGCCAATGAATTGCGCACCCAGAACGCCCGCGCGCTCGAATTGGTGACAGCCGCGCGGCGCGCCACGACGCAAGGCGATTTCGCCACGGCCGATCGTTCGCTGACCCAGGCCCAGGCGATCTCTGCCACCATGCCCGAGATCGCCATCGCCCGCGCGGAACTGGAGCGCGCCAAGGCCGATCGCGCCCGCCAGGACGCCGAGATCCGCGCCATGGCGGCCTCGGCCGACGCAGCGCTGGCCCGCAGGCAATATGCCGACGCCGAGCGGCTGATCGCCGACGGCAAGAAGGCCTACCCTTCCTATGCAGGTTGGGCCGACCTCTCTCGCCGCCTGGCCGAGGCCCGCCGCGCGACACCGGCACTGAAAGGCAATGCGCCGATGCCGGCTCAACCGGCTGCGACCACGCCGCCACCAGCGGCCGCCACGCCAGCCCCGGCGACGGCGCCGCCGGTTGCTCCCAAACTGGCGCAGCTCCTCGCGGTTGCCCACGACGCCATCAAGCGCTCGGACTTCGCCACGGCAGAAAGGGCCGTGGCCGAAGCGGAGAAGCTCGACGCCAAGGCCGCGTCCGTCGTCGAGGTCCGGACTGAACTGAAGGCTGCCCAGGAGCGATCAAAGGCGTCGCCTGCTCCGCCGCCTCCGCCCGCTCCGGCGGCAGCGCCGGTTCAGCCGCCCACCAACCGCAACTAGACGACTTTTCCTTCGCGCATTTCCGCCACTTCGGCCGGCGAGTAGCCGGCTTCGGCCAATACCTCGTCGGTGTGCTCGCCCAGCGTCGCGGGCGGGCGCTCGACCGAGCCGCCGCCGTGCTCCAGGCGGAAGCCCGAGCCCACCACCCTGATCGGGCCATGCGGCGTGTCGACGGATTGCAGCACGGTGCGGTGCTGGAAGAGGTCGAGCTGCACGGTTTCGGGAATGCTGAGCACCTGGCCTGCCGGAATATCCGACTTGGCAAAACGCGCCGTCCAGGTCGCGGAGGTCTCGCCCTTGAGCGCCTCCTCGATGATCTCGTGCAGTGCCGTGTTGTTCTCGATGCGCGTCGGCCAGTCGACGAACCTGGGATCGGCCAGCGCGTCGGCGCGGCCCACTTCCTTCATCAACCGCTGGAACTGCGGATCGGTCATGACGGCCAGCACGATCCAGCCGTCCTTGGTCTTGAAGAGATTGCCCGTGGGCTTGCGTGTCACCGACAGGTTGGCGGACTGACCGTGCACGCGGCCGGTCACCAGATGCTCGGTGAATTGCTGCGCGAGATAACCCATGACCGCGTCGATCATGGCGACATCGACGAGCTGTCCCTTGCCGGTGTGGGTGCGCTGAAACAACGCCGAGGCCACGCCCAGCGCCGCCGTGGCACCCGACATCACGTCGGCGCCGGCAAAACCCACGCGCGTCGGCCCGTTGTTCTCGAAGCCGGTGATCGACATCAGCCCGGACATCGCCTGGATCATGCCGTCGAAGGCTGCCGTCTTGGCCTGCGGGCCGACCTGGCCGAAGCCCGAGACCGCGCAATAAATCAGCTTCGGATTGAGAACGCGCAACGTCTCGTAGCCGATGCCGAGATTGCTCATGACGCCGGGGCGGAAATTCTCGATCACCACGTCGGCCTTCGCGACCAGGCGCTTGATGGCCTCGATCGCCTTGGGCTTTTTCAGGTCGAGCGTGATGGAGCGCTTGCCGGCGTTGACGGCGATCCAGGGAGCGGCGAGCCCGCGCTTCTCCCACTCGTTGGCGCGGTTGCCGTAGCGCATGTCGTCGCCTTCGCGCGACTCGACCTTGATGACGTCGGCGCCCAGTAGTGCCAGCTGGTACGAGGCATAGGGCCCCGCCAGCACGCGCGTAAAATCGAGGACTTTTACGCCCGTAAACGGCTTACTCATGTCGAAATGATCCCTAGGCGACGCCCGCCTGCTTGCGTTTATTGAGCGCCACCTGCTTCACTTTGTCGAACTCGGCGCGCCGCTTGGCGACCTCTTCTGGCGGCATGCGCGCGATGTTGTTGTAGTCGTTCTTCCAGTCGCCATCCTCGGTCCAGCGCAGCGGCGACTGCACCGTGGTACGTGGGCCGACGGCGCTCTCGAACAGTTTGAGCGCCAGGTCGAGCGTGAAGGCCTGGGTATCGGGCTCGTGCGGCTTGCCGCAGGAATTGCCGAGCGGGAAGTCGCTGAACAGGAAGCGCGGCACGCCGGTGTATTCGACGATGTCCTTCGCCGCTCCCATGACCACCGTCGGGATGCCGTTCCGTTCGAGATATCGGGCGACCAGACTCACGGTCTGGTGGCAGACGGGTCAAGTTGGCACCAGCAGCGCGGCGTCGACCTGGTCCTGCCGGCAGCGCGCCAGGATTTCCGGCGCATCGGTTTCCAGGGTCACGCGCTGGCTGCGGTTGGTCGGGGCGCCATGAAAGCGCGGCGCCAGCGTGAAGCGGCCATCGGCTGCGAATTTGCGCATCAGCGGCAGCGGGAACCAGGTGTTGCTGTCCTTGGCCGTCGTGTGCTTGCGGTCGTAGCCGATGTGGGAGATGCGCGTGTCGTGGTCGACCGCGGTATCGCCCGAATAGACGGTGTAGAATTTGGCGCCGGCGTTGTAGAGCGCGCCCGGGCCCTGGTCGCCCTTGTCGGGCTGATAGGGCGCCGCCGTGGTGATCAGCGCCAGCGTGCTGTCCTTCAGCGGCTTCTTCGGCGGCTGGAAGGGTGCATCGACATAGTGCGCCCAGCGATAGGGATTGTCGTAGCCGAGGGCCAGGTAGTAGTCGCGCGTGCGGCGCATATAGTCGAGCGGGACGTCGTACTCCGGCGCGAAATTCATGGTGTCGGTCATGGATGAAACCTGAGACGCGCCCGCCGCGAAGTCAAACCTGGAGATCGAGAAACCCGAGGTCGAGTTTCCCACTGCGGACCGGCGGGCACCAATAGTAGCCGCCGGTGACCGGACGCGAATAGGCGAAGGTGGCATCAACGATGCCGTCGTCGAGGCCGGCCATGCGCCGCATGACCCGCTCGTAGGCGTCGAGCGTGCGCCCATAGGCGATGAACTCCAGCCCCTGGCCCCACACGGTCGCCCACGGCATCGACCGGCGCATCATGAAAGCGGGCGGATCGAAGTCCTCCTGCGTGCTGCGCTTGACGTGCGCCGTCGCGGGCGCGCGCGGCAGCTCGGCATTGTCGCGCCGGCGGCGACCCATGATGGCGTCGCGGACCTTTTCCGGATGGCTGTTGAAGTGGTCGAGGTCGTGTTCCCAGCGCTGGACGGCCACGAAGCTCGACCCGGCCAGTCCCTTGCCTGTCTCGACGACCGCCGCCCTGGCCGCGGCCTTGCCCTTGGGGTTCTCCGTGCCGTCCTCATAGCCCGTCACGTCGCGGTGATCGCCATAGATGAAGGTCGGCATCGAGTCGGACAAAATGAAGGCCTCGGCGGTGAGCGCCTCGACCTTCCGGAAGATGTCGAAGACGCCGCCCTGATGGGCGGCCGTCACCAGGATCCACAGCGGCTGTTGCGTCGACGGCACGCCGCAGCCGGGTGCCGACATCGCCGGAAAGGGACGCAAGCCCGGAACCTGCCGGCCGATCGCCCTGGCCAGCGGCTCGCCGATGCCCACCGTGCCCCAGGCCGGCTCGAAGCCTTCCGCCAGGCCGCGCAACGCCTCGTGCGCGTCGGCCCCATTCGCCAGCGCATAGCACAGGGAAAGGCCGCTCACGGGAGACGGCGTCAAGATGTAGGGCTGGGAGGAAGCTGTTGTCATCGCCAACTCCTACCCGACGCCGAGGAATGATGACAAGCCGCCGACCAACCCGTAGCGTTGCCAAAAGCCAGCTAAAAATCAGGCTAGGCCAAAAAACAGGGAGGCCCAGAATGATCGGACCGAATCGCCGTGCCGTGCTGGGCGCGGCGGCAGCACTCGCCGTCGCGCCGCGCGCCTCGGCGCAAACCTGGCCCGACAAGCCGCCGCATTTTCTGGTGCCCTATCCGGGAGGCGGCATCGTCGACATCGTCGCGCGCACGCTGGCTGATCCAATCCAGGCCGATCTCGGTCAGTCGATCGTCGTCGAGCCCAAACCCGGCGGCAATTCGACGATTGCGACGGCGCTCGTGGCCCAGGCTCCGGCCGACGGTAACACCTGGGTGATGGCGACCATCTCGCACGTCGTGGCGCCGCACCTGCAGAAGGTCTCCTATGACCCCATCGCGGACTTCCAGCCGGCCGCTTTCGTGGCGGTGGCCACCTCGGTCGCGACGGTCCACCCCTCGGTGCCCGTGAAGACGCTCAAGGAGTTGGTCGAATACGGCAAGGCCAATCCGGGCAAGCTGCACTACCTCAATCCGGGCAATGGCTCATCGATCCACCTCTCGGCGGAACTGCTGAAGAGCCATTCCAAGTTCGACATGGTTTCGGTCCCCTACAAGGGAATTCCGCCGGGAATGGCGGACCTGCTGGAAGGTCGCCTGCAAGTCGGCCTCCTGCCCGGGCCGCTGGCGCATCAGCACGTCGAGTCGGGCAAGTTGCGGGCGCTCGCCGTCCTGGCCGAAAAGAGGCTGCCGCAGCTTCCCGACGTTCCAACCTTCGCCGAAGCGGGCTTCGGCGACGCCCAGGTGACGAGTTGGTACGTCATTGCCGTTCGCGCCGGCACGCCGCCGGCCATCGTCGCCCGCCTGCATGGCGCGGCGATGAAGGCCCTTCAGAACCCCCAGACACAGGAGCGGCTCGCCAAAGCCGGCTGCTATGTCCCCTCGGCCCGCTCGCCCGCCGACATCCTGGCGATGTGGAAAGCCGACTACGCGCGCTACGGCAAGCTGGTCAAGGAAGCCGGCATCAAGGGCGAAAACTAAACGGGCGAAAGCTGACAGGCCTTTAACCCCGCCGCCATAGTGCGGCCCAAGTCGGGCACGCTATATGTCATGCCAAAATCGGCAGGGCTTGGGAGAGCGGTTCATGGCGATCGGACGGCGTGGCGTACTGGTGGGCGGCGCGACCCTCTGGGTCAGTGCACCGGCGATCCTGCGGGCGCAAAGCTCTTCGAAGATCAATGTCGGACACGGCATGGCCATGCACGGCGCCCCCAAGTACGCCGCCGATGCGACGACGCCCGACTATGTGAATCCCGCCGCGCCCAAGGGCGGCGCCGTCAAGTTCGGCACCCAGGGCACGTTCGATTCGCTCCATCCCTTCATCCTGAAGGGTGTTCCGGCCACCGGCCTCGGCATGCTGTGGGAGACGCTGTGCTGGCATGCCCGCGACGAGGCCTTCACCGTCTACGGCATGATCGCCGAGACCATCGAATGGCCCGACGACCGCTCGTGGGTCGCATTCAATCTTCGCCCGCAGGCGAAGTGGCACGACGGCACGCCGATCACGCCCGAGGACGTGATCTTCAGCCTGGAAACCCTGAAGGCCAAGGGCCCGCCGATGTACGCGTCCTACTATGCAGACGTACAGAAGGTCGAGAAGACCGGGCCTGCCAAGGTCCTGTTCACCTTCCGCGGGGGCGTCAATCGCGAGCTGCCGCTGATCATCAGCTCGCTGCCCATCCTGCCGTCGAAATGGTGGGCCGGCCGCGACTTCGAGAAGGTCTCGCTGGAGCCGGCGCTGGGCAGCGGCGCCTACAAGGTCGACAGCGTCGATGTCGGCCGCTCGATCACCTACCGTCGCGTGCCCGACTGGTGGGCCCGGGATCTCTGGATGAATCGCGGGCGCAACAACTTCGAGACCATGCGCTACGAATACTACCGCGATGCCGAGGTCGTGTTCGAGGCCTTCAAGGCCGGCGAAACCGACATTCGCCGCGAGAATTCGGGGCGCAACTGGATGACGCGCTACGACATTCCGGCAGTCAAGGACGGCCGCATCCGCCGCGACGAAATCGAACACGAACTGCCGCAGCCGATGCAGGGCTTCGTCTTCAATCTGCGACGCGACATGTTCAAGGATCGCCGCGTGCGCGAGGCGATCGGCCAGATGTACGACTTCGAATGGCAGAACAAGAACCTCTCCTACGGATTCTTCAAGCGTTCACGCTCCTACTTCGGCAATTCCGAGCTCGAGGCGAAGGGAGTGCCCTCGCCCGAGGAACTGGCGATCCTCGAGCCGCTGCGCGGCAAGATCCCCGACGAGGTCTTCACCGCCGAGTACAATCCTCCCGTCACCGACGGCTCGGGCAACACGCGCGAGCAGGCACGCAAGGCCATCGGGCTCCTCAAGGCGGCGGGCTGGGAGATCAAGGACGGCAAGATGACCGACAAGGCGGGCAAGAAGCTCGCCTTCGAGCTGCTGCTGAACGAGGCCGGCTTCGAGCGCATGGCGCTGCCATTCAAGCAGAACCTCGAGCGCATCGGCGTCGACATGAGCGTGCGGACCGTCGACACCTCGCAGTACCGGCGCCGCACCGACGGCTACGACTTCGAGATGATCATCGACCTGTGGGGCCAGGCGCTGTCGCCGGGCAATGAGCAGCGCGAATTCTGGGGCTCGAAGTCGGCCGACCAGCCGGGCGGCCGGAACACCATGGGCATCAAGGACGCCGCCATCGACCAGCTCATCGAGCTGGTGGTCTCCGCACCCGACCGCGAAAGCCTGGTCATGCGCACCCGCGCGCTCGACCGTGTCCTGCAATGGCACCAGTTCCTGATCCCGCAGTTCCGCTCCGGCAAGGAGCTGGTGGCCTACTGGAACCGCTTCTCCCGGCCCGAGAAGATCGCCAAGTATTCGCCGCTGGCCTACGACACCTGGTGGGTCGACGACGCCAGGGACCGCGCCCTGCAGCGCGGCGAGACGAAGTGATCTTGCCATGACGTTCATCGTCTAGATGCTCGCCTACATCCTGCGCCGGCTGTTCCTGGTCGTGCCGACGCTGTTCGGCATAATGGTGCTGAACTTCTTCATCGTGCAGGCCGCCCCCGGTGGGCCGGTCGAGCAGATGATCTCGCGCATCGAGGGCACCGCCGTCGGCGCGACCGAACGCTTTTCCGGCAGCTCCTCGGGCGGCGAGCTGATGCAACAGCGCCCGACCGGCGACGCGGCGGGCGGCAGCGGCCCCTATCGCGGCGCCCGCGGCCTGCCCAAGGAGCTGATCCAGCGCATCGAGGGCAGGAACGGTTTCGACAAGCCGATCGCGGG
>Ga0082335_1008551_pt1 | contig 11555 bp, 11 predicted proteins | sample Subgrocontami58m_FD_72375 | JGI IMG/M metagenome (GOLD analysis project Ga0082335, IMG submission 72375) | Subsurface groundwater microbial communities from S. Glens Falls, New York, USA - GMW37 contaminated, 5.8 m (SPADES assembly) (version 2) ...
TGGCCGCCCGCACCGGGCGAAGCGCGCGGCGGAGCTCGTCGGAGGGAAACGGCCGCAGAACGTTCGGCGAGAGCACGCCGACCCGCTCGCCTTTCGCGCGGAGGTCGTCCACGGTCTCCTTCGCCGTCTCGGCGGCGGAGTTCAGGAGCACGAGCGCGGCGTCGGCGTCGTCCATCCGGTAGGCGTCGAGCACCGGGTAGCCTCGGCCGGTCATCGCCTCGAGCTCGGCGAGGACCGCGGGGATGACCCGCCGCGCGGCCTCCATCGCCTCCGAGAGCTGGACCTTGTTGTTGATGAGGTCGGGATCGTTCATGTACGGGCCGAACGTCATGGGATGCTCGGTGTCGAGCGGCGTGGGGAAGGCCGGCCGCTCGCCGAGGAAGGCGCGGACCGCCGCGGGGTCGTCGAAGACCTGGATCCGGCGCTTCTGGTGGCTCGTGACAAAGCCGTCGTACGCAATGAGCACCGGCAGGCGCACGTCGGGGTGCTCGCCGATGCGCACGGCGGCGAAGTTCAGGTCGTAGACCGCCTGCGGGTCGCGCGCGCAGAGGATGATCCAGCCGGTGTTGAGCGCGTAGTAGAGGTCGGAGTGGTCGCCGCGGATGTCGAGCGGCCCGGAGACCGTGCGCGCGGCGAGGTTGAGGACCATCGGCACACGCGTCCCGGCCTGCACCGGGAGCTGCTCGAGCGCGTAGAGCAGACCCTGCGAGCTCGTCGCGTTGAGCACGCGACCACCGCCGAGCGCCGCACCGTAGCAGATGCCCGCGGCGCCGTGCTCGCCGTCGCCGGCAATCATGACGATCTCGTGCTCGCCCTCGGCCTGCATCCGCGAGAGGTTCTCGGCGACCTCGGTCGAGGGCGTGATCGGGAAGTAGCCCATGACGTGGAAGCCGACATCGCGCGCCGCGAGCGCGGCCGCCTCGTTGCCGGAGTGGAAGGCGACCTTCTGCGCGGCGCTCCCGGACGTGAGCAGACCCGGCGCGGCGGACGGGCGGCGCGGGTGCAGACCCACCGCCGGCGCGCCGCGAACGATCTTGGTCTCGGTCGTCACGATGTCCACCTCACGCTCATGTGATGACGCCCGGGAAGAGCGGAACGCGGAGCGAGTCGGCGAGGCCGGGCGCCTCCGCGGTCTTCGCGAGCGCGCCGGTCGGGCAGGACTCGACGCAGCGAAGGCAGCCCTTGCAGTAGCGGTAGTCCACGCCCTTGAGCTCGCGCTCGAACGGCTCGCCGTCGCCGTCGCCCCAGACGAGGCTGAAGTCGGGGCAGACGAGGTCGCAGATCCCGCAGTGGACGCACTTCTCGCGGTCGAGGACCGGCATCCAGCCGGTGCGCGAGGCCGAAAGGTCGTTCCAGGCGGTGCTCCCCGCGGCCGTGACGATCCCGCCGACGGGCTGAGTGAGGTAGCCCCAGGCCGGCACGGGCCGCGCCGGCGGGAGGTCGCCCTCGGCTCGGCCGACGCCTGCCTGCACCTCGAGCTCGGCGGCGCCGCGCGTGAAGGCGCGCTCGTTCGACGCGACCGCCTCGGGGTGGCGCCCGGCGAACTCCTCGGAGAGCGCCTCGAGGACGATCGCGCTGTCGAGGAAGGGGAAGGCGGCGCAGAGCGTCCCGAGGAGCACCGCGTTCGGCCGCGAGCGCTCCTCGACCGCGATCGCGAGGGCGTCCACCCGGATGACCCGCGCGGTCCGCGGGAGCGCCGCGAGCTGTGCGGGCGCGGGGCCGGGCGGCGCGTTGTAGATGAACGTGCCGTCGTGGCTGAGCCCGGCGAGCGTCGCCGGGTCGCGGAGGAGCGCGGCGTGGAAGACGACGATCGCGTCCGGCGTCTCCACCGGCGCGCTCGTGCGGATCGGCTGGTCGGCCGGCCCGAGGCGGACGAACGAGAGGATGCGCGAGCCCTTCTTCTCGGAGCCGTAAGAAGAGAAATGCGCTCCGTTCAGGCCCATCCGCAGAACGGCCGCGGTGGCGAGAACCTGTCCAGCGGCGTGCGCCCCGAGGCCGCCGATCGAGTCGAAGCGGACCTCGAAGAGGCGGCCGGCGTGCGGCAGCGACACGGCCTGACACGGGTCAGCCACAGGAGCCGGCGCGGACGGGCGGGCACCCTTTCCCATCGCGCCTAGCGTCAGGCAAGACCCTACCCGGCGGCAGCGGCCAAGGGTCCCCACCTGGGGGGCCGAACGACCCTTGGGCGCGGGTCCGGTGGCCGCCTCCGCCACCCCTCCGCCTGGCGTACTCCCCGCCGTCCGGCTCGTCATCTCACGGATCGCCTGCCGCCCGCGTTCTATACAGGAGTGATCACCCCTCCGCCCGTGACGTTCGGCAAGGTCCTGGAGCGCCACGAGCGCGAGATCTATGCCTACGCGCTGCGGCTGACCGGCCAGCGCGCCGACGCCGACGACCTCTTTCAGGAGACCTTCCTGGCCGCGTTCCGGGCCTGGCCCCCGCCGCACACCGAGCATCTACGGGCCTGGCTCTACCGGATCGCCACGACGAAGATGGTCGACCGGGTCAGACGCGACCGCCGGTCGGTGTCCCTGGCGGACCTCCGGCTGGTGGCGCCGGACGGCGACGGCCCGCTGCGGGCCGACCTCGCCGCGGCGATCCGGACGCTCCCGCCCGGGCAGCGCGCCGCCTTCGTGCTCCACGAGGTCGAGGGCCAGCCCTACCGGGAGGTCGGCGCCGTGCTCGGCTGCGCCGAGGACGCCGCGCGCGGACGGGTGGCCGAGGCGAAGAAGAAGCTCCGGGAGGCGCTCCGATGACCGATCTCGACGCGACGATCGACGGCACACGCAATCGGGGAGCACCCCGATGACGAAGTCAAGCACGGACGAGCGCGAGGCGCGACGATGACCGGGCGGAACCCGGTCCGCGCGCTCGAGGACGCCGTGGCCAGCGCGCGCGAGCGGCTCCTGTTCAGCGCGAAGCGGCTCGGCCTCACGACGGTCGGCTACGACCGGATCGACTCGCCGCTCGGACCGCTGTGGGTAGCGGTCGGTCCACGAGGGATCGCCGCGATCCACTACGGCGACGAGCCGGGGGCGATCGAGCTGCGCCGGATCGTCCGCACCTACGGCGCGGGCGTGGTGCCCGACCCCAAGCGCGCCGCGCCGCTGGCACGCGAGCTCGACGAGTACTTCAACGGACGCCGGCGCGCATTCGACCTCGCGGTGGACCTCAGCGGGCTCACGCCGTTCCAACGGCGCGTGCTCGGCGCGACCACGCGGGTCGGCTACGGCGAGCTCGTCACCTATGCGACCGTCGCGAAGCGCGCCGGGAACGTCCGCGCCTCACGGGCGACCGGCGCCGCGCTCGGCCGGAACCCCATCCCGATCCTCGTGCCCTGCCACCGCGTCGTCGCGAGCGACGGCTCGCTCGGCGGCTACTCGGGCGGGCTCGACACGAAGCGCGCCCTCCTCGCCCTCGAGCGCGCCGGCGACGTCCCCGAAGGCGGCTGGACACCCGCGAGGCTCCGCCGGGACTGAGCGGCCGCCAGCCGGGTCGGTCCATGCCGCTCGCTGACGGACCGGGACTGACCTGCGTCCACCCGGCGGCCGGTCCGCTCACGAGGCGGACAATGGCCCGGCATGATCGAGGGCCTGCGTGCGGAGTTCCCCGAGCTGTTCGCGCTCGCCGCGCGGGTGCCGCGGCGACCGTGCCGCCGGCCGGCACGGTCGCCGCGGCGCTCTACGGCCTGGGCGCGCGCTGGCTCGCGGGCGGCCTGCTGGAGGGTGTGGTGAACGTGTCCCTCACGCTCGCCGCGCCGGTCAACCAGTCGGCGTTGCCAGCGGCATCCGCCGGCGCTCCAGAACTTGTCGGCTTCGAGCTGACCGATGGCACTGTCACCTCGCGGGCATACTTCCGCGATCCGGGCAGTCTCCAGCGCGGTATCCGGGTGGCCGGCGCGTTCCGCGATGCGGTGGACGAGCTCCGCGCGAGCGCGCCGACCCCAACACCGGTGCCGGCGCTCGTGAATCTCACCGCCCGCTAGGACCTCGCCCACGCGACGCGGGTCACGGTGAAGGGCGTCCCCGGTCGCTCCATCCAGCACCCCGCGTTCGTCCCGCCGTTCGCCGCCGCCTTGGACGCCCTGATGCCGGCCACCGCGGCGGTGGCGCTGCCGCCCGAGTACACGGTCGTCATCTTCGAGTTCGCCGATCACTACGTCTCGCGCGCCTACGTGGCGGCGGCCGAGACGCTCACCGTCGCGGCGCCGGAGGATGCCCTCACGGTGCACGCCACGCCCGCGCTCGTGCAGCTCATGGCCTCGCTGCGCTGAGGCGCTCCGGACCGGTGAGTCACCGGACGCCGTACGGGCCGACGAGGTAGTGGCTGGCGGGAAGCGCGCTGGTTTATTCGATTGCGTTTCTCTACTAGCTGATCATCAACTTGACAGGTTTATTTGATATGGTTATCCTAGCCATAGCGCATCAACCTAGTTCGGGGAGGTGCTGGTGTCACCCGGCGGCAGGCCTTCAAGGAAGACGATCCACGAGCGCCTCGACGACGAGGTTCGTGCCCTCGCGGACGTTGGCGGCCTACCGAAGCCCGAGGAGGCGCAGGAGATCTGGCGGACGATCTGGTTCCACGACGCCCACAACTCGACTGCGCTCGAGGGAAACACCCTCATTCTGAAGCAAGTAGAGGCCCTCCTCGCACGAGGCGAGGCCGTCGGAAGCAAGGACCTGAAGGAGTACCTCGAAGTCAAGGGCTACGCGGACGCCGCGCGGTGGGTCTACGAGCAGGCCCGCCAGCCTTCGTGGACCGGGACCTCTTCGCCGGTAACGCTCCAGGACCTGCGGCACATTCACCACCTAGCGCTGACTCCCGTCTGGGCCGTTGCACCTCATCCGGACGCGCTTCCCACGGAGTCGCCCGGCAACTTCAGACAGCACGATCTGCACCCGTTCTCCCACGGGATGCAGCCTCCGAGCTTCCCCCTCGTGCATGCGCAGATCACGCAGTGGACAACAGACGCCCGTGCGATAGTCACCGGGCCCGACCCGGTCTGCGTTCGGGTGGCGAGGGCCCACGCGGCCTTCGAACGCATCCATCCGTTCATCGATGGCAACGGCCGCACGGGCAGGTTGGTGCTCAACTTGCTGCTCACTCGGCTCGGCTATCCCCCGGCAATCATCCAGAAGAAGGAACGTGCACGATACCTGGAGGTGCTCCAGCGCTCGGACAGTGGCAACGACGGGCCTCTGGGCGAGGTGATCGCACGAGCCGTTCTGGACAACCTCATGCGGTTCCTCCTGCCTGCCATTGCCGGCGAGGTCAAGTTGTTGCCGCTCGATGCCCTGGCCGACGACACGCTGTCGATCGCGGCGCTCCGACAGGCAGCTGAACGCGGTCGCCTGATGGCAAAACAGGACGAGCACGGTCGGTGGCGAAGCTCAAAACGGTGGGTGGCCGCGTACGTGAAGAGCCGTTATGCCGGACTGAAAGAGCCGAGAAAGCGGCGCAGCTGAGCGACCGGCGCGGGGCGGCGTCGAGGCCGCCCCCGCCTTCCGTACGATGCTCCTGTGACCCACGCCGGCGACGCCGCACCGCGCTCGCGCGCTCTCCGCGAGCAGGTCCGCCTGCTCGGTCAGGTTCTCGGGACCGTCATACGCGAGCAGCAAGGCGAGGACTTCCTCGCGCTCGAGGAGCGCGTTCGGCTCGCGTCGCGCGCGGGCCGCCGCTCGGGGACGCAGACCGGTGCGCTGGAGCTCGCCGTGCTGCTGGCGGGCCTCGACCTCGCGACGCAGACCGCGCTCCTGCGGGCGTTCATGCTGTACTTCCAGCTCGCCAACCTCGCCGAGCAGCACCATCGCATCCGGCGGCGGCGCCAGTACGAGCACGACAGGCGTGCTCCCGCCGATTCGCTCGAGGCGGCCGTGACCGCACTCGCCGCCCGCGGCGTCGAGGGGCCCGCGCTCGCGGCCGGCGCCCGGTCGGTCGAGGTCCAGCTCGTCCTCACCGCACACCCGACCGAGGCGACCCGCCGGACCGTGCTCGAGGCGCTCCGGCGCGTCGACGGGATCCTCGATCGCTTCGACGATCCGCTCCTCACACCCGGAGAGCGACGCGGACTGGTCGAGCGACTCCATGAGGAGATCACGATCGTCTGGCAGACCGATGAGGTGCGCGCGAGCCGGCCGACGATCGAGGACGAGATCCGGCACACCCTGTGGTTCTTCAGGGGCAGCCTGTTCGACGCGGCGCCGGCGCTCGTCGAGGCCTACCGGCGCCGCGTGCCGGGCGCGTCGACGCCGCTGCGCTTCGGCTCCTGGGTCGGCGGCGATCAGGACGGCAACCCGACCGCGAGCGCGGGCAGCATCGACGTCGCGCTGGCCACGGCGCGCTCCGTCGCTCTGCGGCGTTACCTCGATGACATCGGCGCGCTCCAGCACCTCCTCGCGGTCTCCGTCAGTCTCGCGGGCGCGTCGGCCGAGCTGCTCGCGTCGATCGAGCGCGACCAGCGAGAGCTGGGCCTCCCTCCGGGGAACGCCGACGAGCCGTACCGCCAGAAGCTCCACGCCGTCGCCGTCCGTCTCGAGCGCAGCGTGATCCCCGGCGACGCGGCCGGGTATGCCGGACCGGACGGCCTGGCGGCCGACCTGAGCCTCATTGCCGAGAGCCTTGCCGCGCACGGCGGCGAGCGCATCGCCGCCGGCCGGGTCGCCGAGCTGCGGACGCGGCTCGAGATCTTCGGCTTCCACGTCGCGAAGCTCGACATACGCCTCCACGCGCGCGACCTCCGCACGGCGCCCGAGCCCGTCGTAGCGACACTCGAGACGGTCGCCCGCGTCCAGGATGCGCACGGCGTACGAAGCCTCGATCGCTTGGTGGTGTCCGGGGTCGAGAGCGCCGCCGACGTGCTCGCGGCAGACGCGCTGGCTCGCCGAGCCGGCGCGGACGTGGCGATCGTGCCGCTCTTCGAGACCATCGACGCGCTGCGCCGCGCCCACGAGATCACCGCCGACGCGCTCGCCGATCCGCACATCCTCCGCTCCGCGCGCGACCAGGGGCTCGAGGTCATGGTCGGCTACTCCGATTCGGCGAAGGATGGCGGGTACCTCAGCGCGAACTGGGAGGTCTACCGCGCGCAGGAGCGGCTGGTCGCGCTCGCGCGCTCGCGCGATCTCCGCCTCACGGTGTTCCACGGACGCGGCGGGAGCGCGGGCCGCGGCGGCGGACCGTCCTACGCCGCGATCCTCGCGCAGCCGGCCGGCTTTCCTCCCGGGCAGCTCAAGGTGACGGAGCAGGGCGAAACGGTCTCGTTCAAGTACGCGCTCCCGGAGCTCGCCCGGCACAATCTCGAATCGACGCTCGCGGCCTCGCTGGTCACGGCGTTCCCGGCACCCTCGACCGTCGATCCGGAGGTCGGCGAGGCGGTGATGGACGACATCGCCGAGCGCGCGGCGCGCACGTACCGTGGCCTGGTGTGGGATGAGCCCCGCTTCGTCCCGTTCTTCCGCGCCTTCACGCCGGTGGACGAGCTCTCGCTCCTCGCGATCGGCTCACGCCCGGCGCGCCGGCCCGACGGGGGTGACTACCTCGCGTCGCTCCGTGCGATCCCGTGGGTCTTCGCCTGGACGCAGAACCGCTGCATCCTGCCGGCCTGGTTCGGCTGCGGGAGCGGTCTCGGTCCGTGGGCGGAGGACGCCGCGCGCCGCGAGACGCTGCGCAGCCTCTATCGCGGCTGGCCGTTCTTCCGGATGCTCGTCGAGAACCTCGAGATGACCCTCGCGAAGTCGAGCCTCGACGTCGCCTCCGGCTACCTCCGCCTGGTAGCGACGCCGGAGGCGGGGCGGCTCTGGCGACGGATCGAGGAGGAGCACCGCCGCACGGTGCAGGCGGTGCTCGCGATCGTCGAGGCGGACCGGCTCCTCGACCGCCAGCCCGTGCTCCAGGATTCGATCCGCCTGCGGAACCCCTATGTCGATCCGATGAACCTCATCCAGATCGAGCTGCTCGCCCGCTGTCGCGCTGAGCTCGACGAGCCGCGCCGGCGAGCGCTCGAGCGATCGGTCGCACGGTCGATCGGCGGCATCGCCGCCGCACTCCGCAACACTGGCTGAGCGGTCGCGCGCGGGCCGCAAGGCCGAAAGCGCGCGGGCGCGAACGTCGCGAGAATCGGAGGATGCGCTGGCCGGTCATCCTCGGCGTCTACTGGGTCACCTCGCTCGTCGAGGCGCTCGGCGTGAGCCAGATCTTCGCCTTCATGCCGCTCGAGCTCCGCCACGTCGGGCTGCCGGACGCGGACATCCCGCGCTGGGTCGGGCTCTTCGGCGCGGTCGTCTTCGTCGTCGGTCTGCCGCTCGTGCCGCTCTGGGGCGTGTGGGCGGACCGCTACTCGCGGAAGGCGGTGGTCATCCGGAGCGCGCTCGTCGAGGCCGTCGTCTTCGGCGGGGTCGCCGCGAGTGCGACGCCCTGGCAGCTCGCGGCGAGCCTCCTCCTCGTGGGCTTCCAGCTCGGCAACACCGGGGTCATGCTCTCGACGATCCGCGACGTCGTGCCGCGCCGGCGGCTCGGGTCGGCGATTGCGATCTTCGGCGTCTCGGGCCCGATCGGCTTCGCGGTGGGACCCGCGCTCGGCGGCATCCTCGTGGACGGGCTCGGACTCCCGCTCGCGGCGATGTACGCGGTCTCGGCGGCGCTCTCCCTCGGAACGGCGCTGCTCATCGCGATTCTCGTCCACGAGGTGCGCCCGTCGACGGTCCCGGCGGGCCGCATCCTCGAGCTGGCGTACGGCGCCGTGCGCGGGATCTTCACGGACCGCGCGACGGTGCGGCTCTTCGCGATCTTCGGCGTGTCGCTGCTCGCGCGGCAGATGACCGGGCCGTACATCCCGCTCCTCGTGGAGCGCACAAACGGACTGGACGGCCTCGCCGGCGCGATCGGCCTCGTCGTCGGCACCGCCGGGCTCATCGGCGCGCTCGCCTCACCGGTCATGGGCGTCCTCGGCGACCGCGTGGGCTTCCGCCGCGTGCTCACCACCGCGCTCGGCGGTGGCGGCGTCGCACTCCTCCTCATGAGCCTGGCGCCGTCGGTCCCGTCGCTCGCGCTCGTCGCGGGGCTCAACGCGGGCTTCGCCGCCGCGACGACGGCGATGATCTTCGGCCTCCTCGCGGTCGAAGTCCCCGCCGAGCGGCGCTCGGCCACCCTCAACCTCGTCTACCTTCCGCTCTACGTCGCCGGGATCGTCGGCCCCGCGCTCGGCTCGGTCGTCGTGGCGGCCGGCCTGCCGGTCGTCTTCGACCTTGCGGGGACCCTGCTTCTCGCGGTCGCGGTGGTCATCCTCCGACGGCGCTGACGACGCGTTCCGGCCGCGGGCGTGCCTACGCCCGCGACGCTCCGGGGAACGGGATGAGCACACCGCGACGCGGACGCGCGCCGCGGCTCGCGAGCCACCGAGCGCAGCGCAGGCAGATCGGCCCCCGATCACGACGCGCCACGGCGATGGTCCGGCACTCGCGCAGGAGCGCGCCGGCCCGCGGGAGGACACCGCAGAGGGCGCGGTGCGTCCGGTCGCGGGAGCGCATGACGTGCCACCGCGTCCAGCCGTCGCTCCACCCGCTGCGCCGCGGGTAGCTCCACGCGATGACGACGAGCAGAGCCGCGCCGGCCTTCCTCGGGTTTCCGACCATCGGCGCGAGTGTAGAAGTCGCAAACCGGTTTTGGGATATCCCCGGCCAGCCCGCGACGATGTGCGGGATCGTGGCCGACCGCTCCGGCGCCTACGCAACCTTCCGCAAACGGCTGCGTGCCGCGCGGGAGCTGGCGGGGCTCTCCCAGACGCAGACGGCGCGGCGACTCGGCAGGCCGCAGTCGTTCGTCTCGAAGTGCGAATCCGGCGAGCGGCGAGTGGACGTGGTCGAGCTGCGGACGTTCGCGGGAATCTACGGCGTGGACCTCTCGTTCTTCTTCGGCGACCGGCGTGCCCTCGAGCGCCCCCTGCCCGGCATCGCGGAGTCGCCGGGGGAGTACCGTCCGCCGGCCGGACGTGCCGGCCCCGCGGCTCGACGCCGGAAGTAGGTTCCGCGCGAGCCGGCGGCGAGTCGTCGGGGCCGTGAAGAGACTATCCCAAATCAGGATGGACTGCGGTACAGTCCTACTACCAGCGGATGGACGACCTGGATGGGCTGCGGGCGGACCTGTGCGCGAAGCAGCGCGCGTACTACGACGCGCTCGACGCGTACCGGGCAGCGACCGAAGACGCGTGGGCCCATGTGGGACCGGGTGACCGTGCGGAGATACGAGAGACGATGCTTGCGGCGCACGCGGCCTACGCCGAGGCGCAGCGCCGGCTCCACGCGGCAGTCGACGAGCGGCGCGTCCGGTAGCCTGGAGGGCGTGACGACGCTTCCGGTCACGCTCGACGACGTCCTCGCCGCACGTGCGTTCCTCGCGCCGTACCTCCGGCCGACCCCGCTGATCCGGCGCGACGCGATCTGCGAGGTGCTCGGCATGGAGGCGCTCCTCAAGTGTGAGAACGCGCTGCCGACGGCCGCATTCAAGGTCCGCGGCGGACTGAACCTCCTCGGGCGCGACCCCACCGCGAGGGCCGGGGTCATCGGCGCCTCGACGGGGAACCACGGCCAGTCGCTCGCGTACGCCGGCAAGGTCTTCGGCATCCCGGTGACCATCGTCGCGCCGCGAGGCGCGAATCCGCTGAAACTCGCCGCGATGCGCGCGCAGGGCGCGACCGTCATCGAGCACGGCGCCGACTACGACGAGGCGCGCGAGGAATGCGAACGGCGCGCGGCCGCAGGGGGCCTTCGGTACGTGCACTCGGGGAACGAGCCGTACCTCATCGCCGGCGTTGCCACCGCGACGCTCGAGGTGCTCGAAGAGCGGCGGGACGTCGAGGTGCTCATCGTCCCGATCGGCGGCGGCAGCGGGGCGGCCGGCGCGTGCGTCGCCGCGAAGGGGCTCCGGCCGAACGTCCGGGTCATCGGCGTGCAGGCGGCGGGCGCGCCCGCGGCGTACCTGAGCTGGCGCGCTCGGCAGCCGCAGGAGGGCGGGCCGATCCGCACGTTCGCCGACGGCCTCGCGACGCGCACCGCGTTCGATCTCCCGCAGCGCATCCTCGTCGAGCTCCTCGACGACTTCGTCCTCGTCAGCGACGAGGAGCTCTATCGCGCGATGCGCCTGCTCCTCGTCGAGGGACACCAGGTCGCCGAAGGGGCCGGCGCGGCGCCGACCGCGGCGGCCATGAGCCTGCGCGACGACCTGCGAGGCAAGACCGTCGCGCTGTGGGTCAGCGGCGGGAACGCCACCGCCGAATCGCTGAGCCGCGCGCTCGCGACGCCGTAGCGCTCGTCCGCGCGCTGGCGGCGACCTCGCGCCGACGCCGCGCTACGTGACGAGCGAGGCGAGGGCGCGGCGCACGAGCACGCGGGCGAGCGCGACCTTGTGGGCGTTGTCCTTCATCGGCGCCGCACCGGCGAGGATGAGGTCGGCCGCCGCGTCGGTCGCGGCGCGGTCGGGCGCGCGGCCCTCGAGCAGCGCCTCCGCCGCGGGCACCCGCCAGGGGATCGCGGCGACGCCGCCGAGCACGACGCGGGCGGCGT
>Ga0082335_1008552_pt1 | contig 11552 bp, 9 predicted proteins | sample Subgrocontami58m_FD_72375 | JGI IMG/M metagenome (GOLD analysis project Ga0082335, IMG submission 72375) | Subsurface groundwater microbial communities from S. Glens Falls, New York, USA - GMW37 contaminated, 5.8 m (SPADES assembly) (version 2) ...
CGGCGGCCCCGCCGCCCGGTCCGCCGGTGAAGTTCCCCGACCCGCCGGTGACCGTGAAGATCACGCTCGATGGCACGCCGGGCAGCGCGACGGTGACCGACCCGAAGGGCCGCGCGCTCGGTGTCAACAACGGCAAGCCGGTGAACTACATCCCCGGTTCGACCGTCGCGGTCGAGAACGGCAGGCTCGTCATGACCGTCCCGAACGTGGAGCCCGGACGTGTGAGCACCGTCATCAAGGACGCCCACGCGAACGCGGCGGCCGCGGCCGCCGACAAGAATCTCAACGTCTTCAACATCCAGACCGAGGTGTTCGCCTCGGGCGTCGGCCAGGTCGCGAACATGGTCGAGAGCCGTCCCGTGAGTGCCGACGGCACCGTGAAGGGCGGGGTCGCCGTCACCCAGCTCGGCCTCGTCGCACTGCCGCAGAGCGATGCGCAGGCCTTCTATGGGGCGAAGCTCGCCTCCCTCCCCGACCTGCCGAAGGGCACCGCGCTCGACATCACGAAGGTCGCGGCGCCGCCGTCGATCGTCACCCCGGTCATGTCCCAGCAGGTTTCGCAGACGCTCCCCGCGGGCATGAACGCGGGGGACGTCTCGAAGCTCGCCGCCAACATGTCGAACGGCGGCTTCCAAGCGTTCCAGGCCCCCGCGGCCGGCGCGGGCGGTGTGCCAGCCGGCGCCGCCGGCCCCCCCGCCGGCGTCCCCGGCGGTCCTCCTGCGGGCGTCCCCGCCGGCCTTCCGGCCGACGCCGCGGCGGCGATGGCGAAGTTCTCTGCCTTCACGCAGGCACCTCCGATCGGCTCGTTCGGGGCGCCGCAGGGGATGCTCCTCGAGACGATCAACGGCGTGCTCCAGGGATACGACCCGCGCCAGACAGGCGGGCAGATCCCGCCGGGCTTCACGGGCGGACCGCCCGCGGGCACGCAGGGCGGCGTACCCGCCGGCGTGCAGCTCGGACCTCCCGCCGGCGCGCAGGGTGGTCCTCCCGCCGGTGTCTCCGGCGGGACGCAGCAGAGCGGCACGATCCAGATCCCGACCGGGGTGACGGACGTCAGCAAGCACATCCAGCAGTTCCTGCCGTCGGGTGTGACGATCCCGAACGTCGCGGGTCTGACCGGCGCCGCGGGTGGCGGGTTCGATCCGTTCGCGGGCGCGGCCGGAGGTGGTCCGCCCCCTGGCATCGGAACGCCGCCGTCAGGCGCGGGCGGTCCTCCGTCCGGCACAGCCGGGGGTCCTCCCGCACGTGTGCCGCAGGGTCCTCCCGCAGGTGTGCCGCAGGGTCCGCCGGCGGGCGTGCCGGCCGGTCCACCCGCGGGCCTGCCAGCTGGTCCTCCGGCCGGCGTGCCGGGCGCGCCGTCCGTCGGCGCACCTCCCGCCGCCATCCCCGCCGGTCCGCCTGCCGGCATCCCGGTCGCGCCTCCCGCAGGTGCTCCGGGCGCGGCACCGGGCGGCGCACCTCCTGCCGGTGCTCCGCAGATCCCGCAAGGTCCGACCGTCCCACAGGGTCCGACCGGACCGCAAGGTCCGGTGACACCGCCGGCCGGCGAGCTGCCGGGTCGTATCGGCCCGGTCGGTCCGGTCATCCCCGAGGGACCTGGCCCGGTGGCGCCCGAGCGACCCGGCCCGGTAGTACCGGAGCGGCCCGGACCGGTGGGTCCGCCGGGCGGCTGATCGCGCGTAGCGCGGAAAGAGCCCGGGTCGGTCGATGACCCGGGCTCTTTCGTCACCTCAAGCCAGGAACGCCACGGCCGGTCGGGAACGCGACGAGGTCGCGGGCCCAGCCGCGCATCGCAGCGACCCGCAACGCCGCGGCGACCGCGGCGGCGCGATCGCGGAGGTCAGACGTCGCGCACCGGCCGGCACGCGGTGGCGAGGGCGACGAAGAACGCGAGCGGCACGATCGCGCTGAACGACTCGCGATGGCGCGCGACGGCCAGGACGTAGAGCAGCGGCGATGCCAGTAGCAGGACGGCCGCGCAGGCGACGACGAGTCGCGTCGCCGCCGCGGTGTCGCGCGTCGCCAGCGCGCCCGCGGCGAGGACGAGCGGGACGATGAGGAGCAGGTGGTCGTACGACCAGAGGTACGGCGCGCCGGCGAGTGAGAGCGCGAGCCAGACCGCGAGCGATGCGTCGCCGCCCGGCCGGAACGCGAGCGCCGCGGCAACGCCGGCGACCGTGAGCGCGAGCGCGAGCGGACCGCCTCCGCCGCCGAGCAGATCACCGAGCGCGGTGGCGAGTGAGGCGGGATGCGCGAGGCGCTGCGGCGCGACCGCGGCCGACCATGCCGGCCACCAGTGCGGCAGCGCGAGCGTCGATCCGACGACGATGGCCGCGGCGCCGGCGGCGGCGACCGCCGCGGCGCGCCGTGCCGGATCGCCACGGAGCGCAGCGACCGCCAGGCCGATCGTTGCGATGACCACGAGCTGCGGCTTCGCGAGGAGCGCGAGCGCGGCGAGCCCCGCGCGGCCTCCGTGTCCGCGACGGAGGGCAAGGACCACCGCGGCGAGCGCGGCGACGAGCAGGAACGACCATTGTCCGAGGACGAGTGCGTGGAAGCCCGGCTGCGACATGAGGAGTGCGAGGCCGATCGCGGCGTGTGCCGGGGCGTTGCCGGGGAGGCAGGCGCGGAGCAGCGCTCGCAGCGCGAGAGCAGCGAGGACGACGCCCGCGATCATCCAGAGCCACGCCGCCGCCTCGAGCGGCAGGAGCGCGAGCGGCACGAGCGCGAGCGCGACCCACGGCGGGTAGCCGTACACGGCGGTGTCGGGTGCCTGTGTCCCGAGCACGAGCGTCGTCGCCGCCCAGGTCGCGGTGTCGTAGGGGTCCCGGCCGGTGACGAGCGCGCGCGCGCCGGCCCAGAACCCGGAGAAGTCGTTGTCGCGGACAAGCTCGAGCCGCCTGTCGAGCGGACCGAGGAAGACGACCAAGAGCAGGCCCGCGGCGAGCGCGGCGAAGAACGCGAAGTCCGCCCGGCGCGCGGCAGGTCCCGCCGTCACTGCCGGGAGGCTACTCTCGCTCAAAGATGGACGATGCTTCCCGTCCGCTTGGCGGTGCCCTGCCGGTCATCGCGGTCCGCTTCGGCGCGAACCTCGCGGGGCTGGCGCTCGCGGCGGCGATCGTCGCGGCCGGAGCGTTCCTCGGGAGCGTGCTCGGACCCGCCCTCGAGCGGGAGGCGGTCCGCACGACACCGGCGCCCGCCGCCGTCGTAACGCCGGTACCGACCGCCGCGCCCGCGACCCCGGCGCCTGCGACGCCGGCGCCGACCCCCGCGCCTACCGTGGCACCCACGCCGGTGACGCCCGCGGTCGTCGCGATCCCCTACACGAACGAACGCGGCAACTACGTCGCGCTCGACGTGCGGCCGGGCACCGCGTTCGCGGCACCCCTGCCGGGGACCGTGCAGATCCGGCTCTACCAGCTCATCGGCGGCGAGCTTCGGGAGAACGCGAACGACGCGACCCGACCGGTGTTCCCGTACGTGACCATCGTCGCGGCGGACCGCCGGATGATCTACCGGCCCGGGGCACTCGCCAAGGACACCGAGCTGCTCGTCGAGAACGGCGCGACGGTGAAGGTCGGCGATCCGCTCTTCAAGGTCGTCGCCTCCGGCCCGTCGTCCTGGGCCACCTTCTATGACGCCGGGATGCGGTCGCAGGTCCTCGTCTCGCTCGCCGTGTTCCCGAGCGGCCGCGAGCTCGACCCGCTGCCCCTGCTCCCCTTGAAATGAGTCAGGGCGCGGGTGCGATCCGCACGATGCGGTCGTCGCTCGCCACCGGTGAGCCGCGGCCGTCGCGATTGCTCGTCGTGACGTAGAGCGCGCCGTCGGGGCCGCGGACGACCGCGCGGAGCCGTCCGTACTTCCCTCGGTAGAGGATCTCCGCCGACGCGACGCTCGTCCCGCTCACGGCGAGCCGCCGCAGGGTCGTGTCCTTGAGCGTGGCGACGAAGAGGGAGCCCGACCAGGCGCCCCAGGCCGGCCCGCTCACGAACGCGCCGCCGGAGGTCGCGAACGTGACGCTCCCCGACGACCACACCGGATCGACGAAGCCGCGCGCCGCGCCGCCGGTCTGGAGCACGGTCGGCCAGCCGTAGTTCGCGCCGGCGCGGATGACGTTCACCTCGTCGTCGCTGTCGGGTCCGTGCTCGATGCCGAAGACCGTGCCCGTGCCTGGCTGGAAGTCGAGGCCCTGCGGATTGCGGTGGCCGGTCGAGTAGGCGATCGTGCGGGCGCGGGCACCGGGAAGGACCGGGTTGTCCGCCGGCACCGAGCCGTCGGCGTTGAGACGGAGGATCTTGCCGTTCAGCGAATTCGGGTCCTGCGCGAGCGCGGTGTTCCCGGCCTCGCCCATCGTCGCCCAGAGCTTGCCGTCGGGGCCGAAGCGGAGCCTGCAGCCATCGTGGTTGCTCGCGGCGCGCATGCCTCGAACGAGCACGGCGTCGAACGCGATCGCGTTCCCGTTGACGTGGTAGCGGAGGATCTGGTTCTGCGTGCCGCCGTCGCTCCGCGTGGCGCAGAGGTAGAGGAGCCCGTTCGCGGCGAAGTCCGGATCGAGCGCCAAGCCCAGCAGCCCGGACTCGCCGTTCTGGACCACCTGCGGGATCGTGGTCGTCGAGAGGCGGGCGGCCCCGGGCGCGGCGCTGGCGAAGACGAGCACGTTCCCGCCGCGCTCGGTCACGAACATCCGTCCGTCCGGCGCGAACGCGATGTCCCAGGGCACGTTGAGCCCGGACTGCACCACGCCGTCAGTGAGCGTCGGCGCGCGGCTCGCGTCCACCGGCGGGAGCCCCGGGGTGGACCGGGCGGGCGATACCGGCGCGGGCTGCGCCGGCGACACCGGGCCGGGCTGCGCGGGCGACACCGGGCCGGGCTGCGCCGGCGACGCCGCCGAGCTCGCGCCCGGGCGGGGGTCCTCGCTCGCGGCCGTCGTCGCGCTTCCCGAGGGCGAAGGGACGCGGCTCGGCTCGTCGGCCCGCGTCGCCGCCGGCGTTCCGGTGCCCGCCGGCGTGGCGCTCGCGGGCGCGCACGAGGCGAGGACGACGAGCAGGGTCGCGCCGAGCGCGCGCCGCACGTGTGCCGGGTCTCCAGGCATCCTCGCCTCCCTCCCTCCGGCCCGGCCCGGCCTGACCCGGCCCGACCGGGTCGCTCCGGCGCATCCTATGGCGCCGCCACTACGCTGGGGGCTCCGATGGGTATCTTCCGCCGGCCGCGCACGACGGCCGACGCGCTGTTGCTCGCCGCCGCGCTCGTCGCGGTGGCGCTCCTTGCGTTCGTCTCCTACGGCACGTGGCAGGTCAGCCGCACCCTCGGTGCGGTCTCGAGCGACCCCTTGCGCGACTTCAGGCTCCCGCTCGTCCCGGCCGCGGATGCCGGCGAGCGGCAGCCCGGCCTGGCCGGTGCCTTCGCGCGCGGCGACCGCGTCAACCTCCTCTTGCTCGGCTACGGCGGCGCCGGCCACGACGGCGCCTACCTCACCGACAGCCTCATGCTCGCGTCGATCGACGGCCGCTCGGGCGCGGTGACCCTCGTCTCGATCCCTCGCGATCTCTGGGTCACGATCCCGAAGGGGAAGTACAACGGCGCCTACCAGGCGAAGGTCAACGAGGCCTTCGCCGTGGGCGGCAACCGTGGCGATCGCGACGAGGGCATGCGGCTCGCCGCAGCGGCCGTGTCGGACGTCGTCGGTCTCCCGATCGGCCGGACCGTCGCGATCGACTTCCGGGCGTTCCGCACCGTCGTCGACCGCATCGGGGGCATCGACGTGACGGTCGACCGCTCGTTCGCCTCGCTCTACCCGGCGAGCGACTCCGCGACCGACGACCGCTGGATAGAGGTCGCGTTCAAGGCCGGGCCGCAGCACATGGACGGCGAAACAGCCCTCCGCTACTCGCGCGCTCGGTACGCCGACGGGGTCGAGGGCTCGGACTTCGCGCGCTCGGCGCGCCAGCAGAAGGTCATCCTCGCGACGCGCGACAAGGTGGCCGCGACCGGGGCGGCGCAGTCGCTCCTCGGTCTCCTCGACGCGCTCCGCGACAACGTGCGCACCGACCTCTCGCTCGCCGACATGCGTGCGCTCGCCGACGTCGCGAAGGACTACGACGATGCCAGCACGGTCAAGGCTGCGCTCACGAACCACAACGTGCTCCAGAACTACTCGATCCAGTTCGCCGACGGACTAGGGTTCACGCTCCAGCCGCGGGTCGACGGCTGGGGCGGGGTGCGGGAGTACGTCCGCCGCCTCGTCGATTTCCCCGCGAGCCTGCGCGAAGACCCGCTCGTGACGGTGCGCGCGACCCGCGCCCGCGCAGAGGCCGGTGCCGAGGCGGTCCGACGCCTCGAGGAGCTCGGCTTCCGCGCGCGCTTCGAGCAGGCGGAGGGCGACGACCCGCCATCGACGCTCGTCGCGGGCAGCGCGGTCGCGAGCGTCGGCTTCCTCGCCTCGTTCTTCGGCGGCGGCGTCGGCGAGACCGCCGGCGCGGTCGTCGCGCGGCTCGGCCGTGACTGGGTCCCACCGCGGCCGTTCGCGTTGCGCGTCGATATCGCGATCCGCCCGGCGCCCTCGCCCTCGCGCGCGCCCTCGCCGTCGCTGACGCCATCGCCCTCGCCGACACGCTCGCCCGCGCCGAGCGGGTCGGCCCTGCCGTCCCCAACGCCTAACGGGTCGGCCCTGACGTCGCCCCCGCCGTTGCGTTCGACGCCGCCGAGTCCGAGCTCGCCGCCGCCGACGCGGGCGCCGGGGCCCCCGGGGGGCTAGCGCGATCCTGGTCCGAGCACAAGACACGCGCGTCCGACACGGCGCCGACCCGGCCCCGTCGGCGTCCTGACCGGCGAGGAGGACCACCGCATCCCGCTCGGTGCGAGGAGTACCGTCGATGTAGTGGGAGCGTCCGCAGGAATACCCGAGCCGGCCGGAGCACTTGGCATCACGCGCGGCGCGGGTCCGTTGCGCGTGGCGGTCGCCGGCGGGTCCGGGTTCGTCGGCGGCGCGATCGCGGGCGAGCTCCACCGTCGCGGCGAGGTGGTCGTCGTGCTCTCGCACCGGCGTGAGCGCGCGGCACCCGGTCTCCCCGCCGGGATCGTGGTCCGCGGCGCCGATATCGCGTCGCCGGCGACGCTCGCCGGGGCGCTCGCGGGGATCGACGCGCTCGTGATCAGCCTGGCCTTCCCGAACTCGCCGATGGAGAACCCTCGGCGCGGCCACACCTTCGAGGCGGTCGACGCCGTCGGCACCGAGCGGCTCGTCACCGCCGCGAGGGCCGCGGGCGTGCGCCGGCTCGTGTACGTCTCGGGCGCCGGCGCCGCGCCGGACTCCGCGCGCTCGTGGTTCCGTGCGAAGTGGCGCGCCGAGGCCGCGGTCCGCGGCTCGGGCATCGAGTTCACGATCGTGCGTCCGACCTGGATCTACGGACCGCGCGACGTCGCGCTCAACCGGTTTCTCAGCTTCGCCCGGGTCCTCCCGTTCGTGCCGCTCACCGGTGACGGGCAGCAGCTGCTCGCGCCGGTCTTCGTCGAGGACGTCGCGCGTCTCGCGGCCGATTCGCTCCGCGACGGCGCCGCGCGCGACGAGATCTTCGAGATCGGTGGTCCCGAGACGCTGACGATGCGCCAGATCATCCGCGTCGCGCTCCGTGCGGCCGGTCTGCGCCGCCCGCTCCTTCCCGCGCCTGCCGGCATCCTGAAGGTGGTCGCCTGGCCCCTGCAGTTCCTGCCGCGGCCCCCGCTCACGCCGGACGCGATCGACTTCATCAACCAGGCGGCCGCGGTGGACACCGCGCCGCTGCTCGCGAAGATGCCGCGGCGCCTCACCCCGCTCGCGGAGGGCCTCGCGACCTACCTCGGCCGGCGGCCCGCCTCCGTCCCGCCGGTGCGATAGTGGGTCCGATGCACGGCTTCCGGCCGCCGGACCCGGTGATCGCGCGCATCGTCGCCGAGGCGCTCGCTGAGGACATCGGTCGCGGCGACCTGACCACCCAGGCGACGGTCCCGCCGGACGTCCGCGGCACGGCCGAGCTGCGGTTCCGCGTGCCGGGCGTGGTCTGCGGCCTGCCGGTCGCCGCCGCGGTGTTCCGCCAGGTCGACCCGGATACCGTCTTCGTCGCGCTCGTCCCCGAAGGCGAGCGCCTCACCCTGCCGGCGACCGTCGCGCGGGTCGAGGGTCGCGCGGCGGCGCTGCTGACCGCCGAGCGCGTCGCGCTGAACCTCGTCGCGCGCATGGCCGCGACCGCCACCCTGACCCGCCGCTACGTCGACGCGGTCGCCGGAACTCGGGCGCAGATCCTCGACACGCGCAAGACCACCCCGGGGCTCCGCGCGCTCGAGAAGTACGCGGTCCGGGTGGGCGGCGGCCGGAATCACCGCCTCGGCCTCGACGACGGCATCCTCATCAAGGACAACCACCTGCGCATCGCCGGCTCCGTCGCCGAGGCGGTCGCCCGCACCCACCGCTCCGCGCCGCCCGGGATCCGCGTCGAGGTGGAGGTCGAGACGCTCGACGAGCTGCGCGAGGCGCTCGCCGCCGGCGCGGACATGATCCTGCTCGACAACATGCCACCGGCGCTCATGCGCGAGGCCGTGGTCCTCGTCGCCGGACGCGTGCCGCTCGAGGCATCGGGCGGCGTCACCCTCGAGACCGTTCGCGCGATCGCCGAGACCGGTGTCGACTTCATCTCGGCCGGCGCGCTCACCCACTCGGCGGGCTCGCTCGACATTGCCCTGGACATCCCGTGAGCGTCGCGCTCTAGAAGGAGGTTCTGAAGTGGTCACCGGGCTGCTCGTGACCGGGGCGATCCTCTGCGTCGTCGTGTTCATCGTGGTGCTGTTCTTCCAGCGGGGCAGCGAGGGTGTGGACCTGTCGGCGCGGAGCCTCCTGCGCCTCTACCTCTATGTCGCCTCGCTCGCCGGCATGATCCTCGTGACCGTGGGTCTTTCCGCGCTGCTCAACTACGGGTTCGCCGGCGCGTACGGCAACGACTTCGCCTACGGCCGCGCCCCGATCGAGACGCTCTGCCCGCCCGGCGCGCCGGAAGCGCCGGGCTGCATGCCCGCGGCCGAGCAGCAGCGGCGCGAGTCGCTCCGGCAAGAACGCCGGAGGGGCGAGGGCATCCTCAGCGGACTCACGTTCCTCGCCTTCGGCGTGCTCGTCTGGGGCGCGCACCGCGCGGGGAGGCGCTTCGCGGCGGTGCCGGACGAAGAGGCGTCCGTGCTCGGGCGCGGCTACCACATCATCGGCACCGGCATCTTCGGGCTCGTCTGCGTCGTCGCGCTGCCGACCGGCATCTACCAGGCCCTGAGCAGCGTGCTCCTCGCCGCGCCGCCCGAGGTCTACCGCGAGGCTGCGGGTGAACCGCTCGCCGGCGGCATCGTCGCGCTCCCGCTCTGGCTGGGCTACCTGTGGCGTGCGGCGCGGGACTTCCGCCGCTCGCGCGCGGCGACGCCACGCGAGGCCACCTCCGGTAGGCCGCCGCTGCCCGCCTGAGCTCGCTACCCCTCGCGCACGCTTCGGGCCACCGTTGCGGCGACGTCCAGGGTGCGTCCGCTTCCCGCCTCCACGCCGGCGATCCGGCGGCGAGGTCCCGGACATGTACTACGATTGTTCGACAACGCCGGGACCGCCTTGCGCGGCCTGGACGGAGGTTCGACATGACAACGCAGGACGATCCGCGCGCGAAGGTCAACGTGCCGGACCTGATCGCCGCCAAACGCGCGGGACGGCGGATCACGATGCTCACGGCCTACGACGCGGCGTTCGCGAAGCTCGTGGACGCGGCCGGGATAGATTCGATCCTCGTCGGCGATTCCCTCGGCATGGTCGTGCTCGGTCACGCTACGACCGTCCCGGTGACGATGGACGACATGGTGAGCCACTGCGCCGCCGTGGCGCGTGGCGCTTCACGCCCGCTGCTCGTGGGCGATCTGCCGTTCGGCTCGTACCAGGCCGGGGTCGCCGACGCCATGCGGAACGCCGCCCGTCTCCTCAAGGAGGGCGGCATGGATGCGGTGAAGCTCGAAGGCGGCCGCGAGGTGGCCGAGACCGTGCGGGCGCTCACCGACAACGGGATCGCGGTCATGGCCCACGTGGGCCTCACGCCGCAGCGCGTCGCGCAGCTCGGCGGTTACAGGGTGCAGGCGAAGACCGGGCGCGCCGCGCAGCGGCTGCTCGAGGACGCGCTCGCGGTCGAGGAGGCCGGCGCGTTCGCGATCGTCCTCGAGGCGGTCCCCGCCCAAGTGGCCGCGCTCGTCACCGAACGACTCGCGATCCCCACCATCGGCATCGGCGCCGGCGTGCAGTGCGATGGCCAGGTGCTCGTGCTCCACGACGCGCTCGGCCTCTACGGCTCGTTCGCTCCCAAGTTCGCGAAGCGATACGCCGATCTCGGACCGGTGATCGTCGACGCGCTCCGCGACTATGACCGGGAGGTCCGCGAGGGTACCTTCCCCGATGAGGCCCACTCGTTCGCGATGAGCGAGCGCGAAGCAGCGAACCTCGACCGGAGCGTGACCGCCATGACGCCCCGCGCGGTCTGAGGGAATCCGCACGAGGTCGAGCGCACGCATCGCGGTCATCGGCCAGGGCGCGATCGGGCGGCTCGTCGCCGACATGCTCGTGGGGTCGGTCGAGGTCGTACGAGTCGATCGCGCTCGCTCGTCGGCCCGGGCGATCGACCACGCCGTCGCGGACTACGCGCTGATCTGCGTGAAGACGCCCGGGACCGCCTGGGCGGCCGAGGTTGCGCGGCGGCTTCTCAAGCCGGATGGGCTGGGGGTGACCTTGCAGAACGGCCTCGGCAACCTCGAGGTTCTTTCCGCGGCGCTCGGCAGCGCGCGCGCCTGCGCCGGGAGCGTGCACACCGGCGCGTACCGCGAGGGCGACCGCGTCATCACGACCGGGCCGCTCCGCCTGTCGCTCGCCCGGGGCGAGGCCGGCGGAGGCATCGAGGCGCTTGCGGCGCTCCTCCGTGCCGCGGGCGTGGAGGTCACGCTCGTCGACCGTGCGGCGCCGCTCCTCTGGCGCAAGGTCGTGGTCAGCGCGGCGTTGAATCCGCTGACGGCGATCCTCGATCTCCCCAACGGCGCCCTGCCTGACCATACCGCGGGCGCGCTCCTTGCCGACGCGCTCGCGCGCGAGGCGGCGCGGGTCGCCGTAGCGGTGGCGGGGATCGCGCTCGCTGAGGCGGATGCCGTGCGGCTCTGGCGGGAGGCGGCCGGCGCGACCGCGACGAACCTCTCCTCGATGCTTCAGGATGTCCGCGCGCACCGCGTCACCGAGATCGATTCGATCTGCGGCGCCATCGTCCGCGAGGGCGCGCGGACCGGCGTACCGGCGCCGCTCAATGCAGCGATGTCGGTCCTCGTTCATGCGCTGAAGCCAACGGGGCACTCGAGCACGCGCTAGCGACGGGAGGATGTCCTGGGGCCGGTCAGCCGAGCTCGGCGAGGTCCATCCCGAGGAGCACGTTGTCGATGAGGCGGGCGCGGCCCACCCGCGCGGCGAGCAAGATCACCGCCCGCTCCGCCGGGGGGTCCAGCTCGGCGAGCGGGAAGGGGGCGGCGAG
>Ga0082335_1008556_pt1 | contig 11549 bp, 11 predicted proteins | sample Subgrocontami58m_FD_72375 | JGI IMG/M metagenome (GOLD analysis project Ga0082335, IMG submission 72375) | Subsurface groundwater microbial communities from S. Glens Falls, New York, USA - GMW37 contaminated, 5.8 m (SPADES assembly) (version 2) ...
GAGCGGATCGCTGCGAGCCGAGGACGCCGTTTCACACCTCGTTAATCCGGACGGCAGCCAGACAACTGGCACAAACTCCTACGCTCTCGCTGCTTAAACAGTGAGCGTCCTCCCGGTCCCCCCTCCGCGGGCCGGGAAGGGCGTCATGAAGCGGAGGTGCGGTCCACCGATCGGCCGGTGAGTGGACTCAAGTTCGCCGGCCTGGCGTGACCCGGTAGCGCGTCGGTGGGCGACCGGGTTCGCGAGAAAAAGAAAGCACCGGCCACGCTCGTAGACGCGATCCGGTCAATGGCCTTGGACGGGGAGTTCGACCCTCCCCCATCTCCACAGCGACGCGCGCACCGCTCAGCCCAGGCCGTACGTGACCGACCTGGACCACGACACGGTGCTCATTGCGGATCCCGAGTGGATCCCGAGCGCTAGAGTCAGGCCGCGGATGACGGTAGATGGCGGGAGCGCCGTGCGCGGTTTGCTTCTCGGGTTGGCGCTGGTCTCGCTTGGCTGCGCCGGCAGTCCGAGCCAAGGCGGCGCTGCGCCGAGCTCTCGAGCGGTGACACCCTCACCCGCGGCGGTAGATCTGACGCTCCGGTCGCTCACGCTTGGCGGTAAGGCACTGAGCGCCGCAGGCACGGCCTACGCAGCCGCGGTCCCCAGCAGCGCGGGCTCGGTGGCCGTCGTGGCGGTGACGAGCGAACCGTCGGTCTCTGTCGCCTTCGGCACCGCCGCCTACACGAAGGGCACCGCGACGGCAGACCTGACGCTACAGCCTGGCCTGAACACCTTCGCCGTGCGTCTTCTTGGGCCTGACGGCCGGAGCGCCCGCTACAGCCTCGCGATCACCCGCGCTGACTGACGCGATTGGCTGATCCCTTCCGTCGCCCCGATGTCGGCGTGAGGGTAGGTGCCATGGCCAGCCCGCTGCTCAGGGCCGAACGGTCCCGCGAGACGGGCCTGACGGGGATGTCGAACGCGGGGCCGCTCCTGGTGATGGCCAAGGCGCCGGGGCCCCTCTGTAACCTGAGCTGTGCCTACTGCTACTACGTCGGCAAGCGGAACCTCTTCCCGGCCGGCCGGGACCTGCGCATGCCGGAGCACGTGCTCGAGTCGTTCGTGCGCTCGTACATCGAGGCGAGCCCCGGGCCGCTCGTGCACTTCGTGTGGCACGGAGGAGAGCCGACCCTCGTCGGGATCGACTTCTACCGTCGCGCGGTCGAGCTCCAGCGCCGGTACCTGCCGTCCGGCTGGACGGTCGTCAACAATCTCCAGACCAACGGCGTCCTGCTCGACGCGTCGTGGTGCGGGTTCCTCGCGGAGCAGCAGTTCAGCGTGGGCCTTAGCCTCGATGGTCCGGCGCGACTGCACGACGCGTACCGCACCGACAAGGGCGGTCACCCGACGCACGAGCGCGTGATGCGGGCGCTGCGGTCGCTGCGCGGGGCGGGGATCGAGCCCGACATCCTTTGCACGCTCAACGCGATGACCGCCGCACGACCGGTCGAGGTGTACCGGTTCTTCCTCGACGCCGACGTCCGCTGGGTGCAGTTCCTGCCGGTCGTGCAGCGGACCCCCGCCGGTGGCGTGTCGGACCGATCGGTGACGCCGGACGCGCTCGGGGAGTTCCTGTGCGCCGTGTTCGACGAGTGGGTCCGCCACGACGTCGGGCGGATCGCGGTGCAGAACTTCATGGAGTGCCTGCTCGTGTGGTCGGGCCGGCCCGCGAATCTGTGCATCATGGCGGAAACCTGCGGGACGGTCCTCGCGCTGGAGCACGACGGGAGCGTGTACTCCTGCGACCACTTCGTCGATTCGCAGCACCGGCTCGGCAACGTGCTGCGCGACGGCCTCGCTCGGCTCGCGGGCGCGCCGGAGCAGGTGGCCTTCGGGCGCGCGAAGCGCGACGGCCTGCCGCGCGAATGCCGCGAGTGCACGGTGCTGGCCCTCTGTCACGGGGGCTGTCCGAAGGACCGCTTCGCCGTGAGCCCAGGCGGCGAGGCGCAGCTGAGCTACCTGTGTGCGGGCTACCGCCGCTTCTACGAGCACACGGCGCCGCTCATGCTCCGGATGGCCGGTCTCGCGTACGCAGGGCGACCGGTCGGCGACGTCATGGAGGCGCTGCGGAGCGAGGAGACCGACAGCGAAGCGCGCTGGCGCGCCGCCTCGCGCAACGATCCCTGTCCGTGCGGGAGCGGTCGGAAGTACAAGCAGTGCTGCCTCGGCACGCACCGTCCTCGCTACCCGGTTCCGCGGTCGTCGGGCGCTCGCGCCTCTACTTGAGAGGGCCCCGCGAGCTGTTCACCTCGGACGGCGCTCGTCGGCCATCGCGATCGGTACCGCGCCGCGGACGACGACGCCCTCGGGGACGGGAGTCGAACGGAGCGTCCGGACCACGTTCAGCGCGAACGCGACGAGCGCGGCGTAGGCGATGAGCCCCGAGGCGGCAGCGAGTCCGTCCGCGGCGGCGCCGGCGAGGCCGAGCGCCTGAGGGATCACCCGGAGCGTGACGCCGGCGTTCGCGAGCACGAGGCACGCACCCTGGAGCCGCAGGCTCCACAGCCGCCGGCCGACGAAGCTCGGGAGGGCACGCGCCGCGACGCCGTAGATCATGAGCGTGACGAAACCGAGGCCGAGCGCATGACGCGCCGCGGAGACCGCGAGGAACGTCGGGGCCGGGCCGACCCCCGCCGCGTCGAGGGTGAGGAGGGCGCTCCCGGCGAGTGCCCAGGCGAACGCCGAGCGCACCGCGAACCGTGTGAGCCGCGCATGCCCCGCGAGCGGCTGGCGCGCGATGGTGGTCCCGTACACCCCGAGCGCGGCCGTCACGAGGAGGACGCCGCCGAGGAGGAGCGCCGCGCCGAACGGAACGCCCGCGACGAGCGCGAGCACCCCCGCCTCCCAGAGCGCGACACCCGCGAGGAGCGGCACGCGCCGCGCGGGCGGCGTCGCGACGAAGCCAGGCGCCAGGCGGGCCCAGACGCCGAAGATCGTCGTCGTGAGGCAGCCGAGGAGCATCGCCCAGACCGCGCGATCGTCGGCGACCGGCTCGACGACGAGCGGAGCCTGCCCGACCGTCTCGCTCGCGGCGAGGAGGGCGGCGAGCGGCATGGCGACGATGCCGAGCGCGATGACGATCTCGTCTGCTCGGTGAGGGTTGCTCCCGGAGCGCAGCCGGTCGAGCGCGGCGGCGGCGAATACCGCGGTGCCGGCGACGAGCAGCGCGCCCCCCAGCGCGAGCACGGCCCCGCGCAGTGGGAGGTCCGGGCTCGGCTGGGCGATCGCGCGGAGGACGATGCCGGCGAGGGTGAGCCCGTAGCACGCGGCGATGAGGCCGCGCGCCGGGGCCGCCGCCCCACGGAAGCGCGGGAGCACGTGGAGCCCGACGCCCATGACGAAGAGGCCGGCGAAGCCGAAGAGCTGGATTCGGCCGTGGACCTGGACGAGTGCGAGCCAGCTCGCGCCGAAGATCCCGACGCCCTCGGTGCGCGCGAGGAGAAGCCAGACCCCCAGGCCGAAGCCCGCGCTCAGGCCGATGAGCACCGCGGTCGCCGCGAAGAGCGCGACCGCGGGCAGCCGCCCGCTCGCTGCTCCGGTCGTGCGCACGCTCCGAGCCTAACGAGGCGGCCCCCGCGGCGAACGGCCCCCGCCCGCAGGCGCTCTTCGGCACGTAACGGAGACCGGTCCGAGCGCTGGTGTCGGCGATCCTCGTCGCCGCCGGCACGAGCGAGACGACGCGCACGGCGGGAAGGCTCGCGATAGGCTCCACCCTCTGAAGCGGCTCTGGCTCGTCGTCGCTCTAACGCTCGCCGGCTGCACTCCGACGGTGACGGGGTCCATCCCGGCGTCGCCTGCCGTGCGCGTGACCGACCCGTCGGACGCTTCGCCGCACGAGCCGGTACCACGTTCACCATCGCCGCTGCCGGCACCCACCGATGAGCCGACGCCGCGTTCACCATCACCACCTACACCCACCGTCGCCCCGTACTGCGCGGTCGACGATCGGCTCACGCCGGAGCGGGCGTACGACGATCCCGCAGCGACGATCCTCGATCGCACCTACGCGCTGCCGGCGGACTACATCCCGCCCGACCTCGAGGTACTCGGGGGCGAGGCATTGGTGCGCCGGGTCGCCATACCCGACCTGGAGGCGATGCGTGACACCGCCGCGCGCTCGGGGAGCGCGTTCCGGATCATCTCCGGCTTCCGGTCCTACGCCGAGCAGGCGCTGACCTTCGAGCACTGGGTCGCTATCGGCGGCCGCGCCGCCGCGCTCCAGACGAGCGCGCGTGCGGGGCACTCCGAGCACCAGCTCGGTACCGCGATCGACGTCGCCGAGGACGGCACCCCGCCGTGGCAGGACGGCTACGACTTCGCGCGCACGCGCGCGGGGACCTGGCTCACGACCCACGCCTGGGAGTACGGCTTCGTCATGAGCTACCCCTTCGCGAAGGAAGCGGTCACCTGCTACACGTATGAGCCCTGGCACTTCCGTTGGATCGGCCGCGCGAGCGCCGCGACCGTGCGCGCGAGCGGGCTCACCCTGCGCCAGCTTCAGGAAGCCCGCCGGGTCGCGGAGCGCTGAGCGGCCGGCCCGGAGCGGTCGGCTAGCATCGGGAGACGTGCGCGGAGAGGTGGATCGAACGATGAGCGCTCCCGAAACGATGCTCGACCCCGTTTGCGACATGATCGTGAACGTCGCGGATGCGCGCGACGCCGGCCTCACCCTCGAGCGGCCGGAACGTGAGTACGCGTTCTGCGCCGCCGGCTGTCAGATGCGGTTCGCGAAGTCGCCGGCCTCCTACATCCCGAAGGTCGAGGCGTGGCTCGCGGCAGGTACCGGGAGCGGAGAGCCTACCGCCCACGCGCACGATACGGAGCCGCTCGCCATCGATGTCGGGGTGCGGGCCTGGTACAAGTCCTGCCGGTGCTGCCTGTCCGACGCGCACCCCGAGATCGTCGAAGTGCTGGACAAGGAGAGCGCCCACCCCTGACGGCGACACCCTGAGTGTCGCGCGACATGGGACGGTCGCCCTAGCCAAGGCCGTACACTTGGATATGCGCGCCCGCCTCCGGCGGTGCGACGCGCGCCGCGAGGGGTGAGCGATGAAGTCAGGTGGATTCCCCTGCCGTCGTGTCGAGTGCGACGTCCGGTTCCAAGTGAGGCAGCAGGGGTCGATGGCGGCGCTGCTCGCGGCGAGCGAAGAGCGCAACCAGCACGAGATCACGGTGCACAACTACCACCACGAGAAGCTTGAGCAGCCGGTCCGATCGTACGGCGCCTTCTCGGCAGGAGCGTCCAAGGCCCGCAAGCGCGAGTGAGGTTCGACGACCGACTCGAGATCGAGCGCGCCATGGTCGTCTACGCCCACCCCGACGATGCTGAGTTCGGGGTCTCGGGCACGGTCGCGACCTGGGCCCACGCCGGGGTCGACGTCACGTACTGCATGGTGACGAACGGCGCGTCCGGCTCGCAGGACGAGATGATGACCCGCCAGCGTCTCCGCGACATCCGGCGCGCCGAGCAGGAGGCCGCCGCGAGGATCCTCGGCGTGCGGCGCGTCGTCGGGCTGGAGTTCGAGGACGGCTACCTCGAACCCACCCTCGAGGTTCGCAAGGCCGTCGCGCGGCAGGTCCGGATCCACCGTCCGGACGTGATCATCACGATGGACCCGACCATGCGCTTCGGCGGCGACCGCTACGTGAACCACCCCGACCACATCGCCGTGGGCGAGGTGGTCGCGCGCTCGATCAATCCGGACGCCTCGACGCGCCAGATGTTCCCCGAGCTCTGGCAGGAGGAGCGGCTCGAGCCGCACAAGCCGAAGGCGCTCTTCCTCATGGGGTTCGGCAGCGGCGACCGCTTCGTCGACATCGGCGCGGTCATCGAGGTGAAGCTCGCGGCGCTCCGCGCCCACGCCAGCCAGTTCGGTGCCGACGAGGAGGGCTTCATCACCGCCTTCATGGCCGAGGAGGGGAAGCGGCTCGGGGTCGGCTACGCGGAGTCCTTCCGCATCATCTACCTCGACCGCTGAAGTGCGCTACCCCCTGCCGACGCGGCGCCGGATGGCGGCGTCCATCTCGCGCGCGGTCTCGCGCTCCTTGATCGCCTGCCGCTTGTCGTACTTCCGCTTCCCCTTCGCGAGGCCGAGCTCGAGCTTCGCGACACCGTGCTTCACGTAGAGGCGCAGCGGGACGAGCGTGTAGCCCCTCTGCTGCACCTCGCTGCCGAGGAGCGCGATCTCCGCGCGGTGGAGGAGGAGCTTCCGTGGACGCGTCGGCTCGTGGTTGTCGAGCCCGGTGTGGTCCCACGGCGCGATGTGCACGCCGCGGAGCCACGCTTCGCCGCGCTCGATCCTCGCGTAGCCTTCCCGGAGGTTGACCCTGCCGGCGCGGATCGACTTGATCTCCGTGCCGAGCAGCGCGATGCCCGCCTCGACCTTCCGCTCGATCGTGTAGTCGAAGGTCGCCTTCCGGTTGTCGGCGAGGAGCTTCTCCTCGTCCGGCTCCGCCTTCGGCGGCACCGTCGGCCGTGCTCCAGCGGGCCGGCCCGGACGTCCCCCGACCGACACGTGCGCTCCCGCGGCCCTCGGCGCGGCGGGCCGTTTCGCGTCGCTGGGGCGGTGCGTGCCACTCACACGGGAGACGGTAGCGCTCGGCCGGCCGGCGGACCGCGTCCGCCGAGACAAATGAGAACGCGGCGGCATCGCTGCCGCCGCGTTCGGTTCCGGGTCTCGCGAACGACCCGTTAGATCGCCGTCACCTCAGTTGGATGCATATCCGAAAGGCTGAAGTGAGCCACCACGGGTCTTCGGATTCCCAGAGGTATTGCCCACTCCACATCACCTCCCTTCTTTCGCCGCGCATCGTCCCATGAGCGAGCGGGAGGCGTCAATCCGGCAATCGGGCTCGTCGCCACGAGCCGGGCCGCGGGGGTCGGCGGCGAGCGGTCGCGCCGGCCGCGCGCGGGTGCGACCCGGAGGACGGTCCGTCAGGGTAGGTAGGGCAGGGGGTCGCGGGCCCGGCCGTTCGCGATCGCCATGAAGTGGAGGTGCGGCCCGGTCGTCCAGCCGGTCATGCCGACGTAGCCGATGACGTCGCCGGCGTTCACCTTCTGCCCAACCTGAACCGGTGGCCAGCGGCGGTCGTCGAGGTGCCCGTAGAGGGTGGAGAAGTTGTAGCCGTGCGCGATGATCACGACGACCGCTGTGTCGCCGTACGCGACGTAGGGCCGGCCGACCGTGACCACGAGGCCCGCGGCCGCCGCGCGGACCGGCGTGTACATCGGTGCCGCGATGTCGAGCCCGTTGTGGAAGCCGCCCCACCGAGGTCCGAAGGGCGAGGTGAGCGGTCCACGGATCGGCCAGAGCGCGACGTGCTGGCCGTCGAACGCGCCGAGTCCGCTCTTCGCGGCGAGCGCGGCGGCGAGCTGCTCGTAGAGCGCTTCGGTCTCCTCGAGCTGCTTGTTGAGCTGCGCCGCCTCGGCCGCGGCCTGCTGCGCGCTCCGCTGCGCCTGGCTCTTGTTCGTCGCGGCGTCGGCACGGAGCGAGGACTGCGTGACGATTGCGGCGTCGGCTTGCCGGACGAGCTCGTCGTAGCGGGACTTCTCCATCGCAAGCCGCTCGCGCTGCGTCGTGATCTGGTCCTGGAGCCCGAAGATCTCAGTCTGCTTGCCGGCGAGGTCGCCCTGCCGTCGCGCGGTCTCCGCGCGGAGCCCTTGGATGTCGGCGGCGAGCTGGGCGTCCTGCCGATTCAGGAGGACGGTCGCTTGAAGGCGGCTCGCGAACTCGGTGAGGGACGAGGAGGAGAGGAGCATCTCGAGCGGCGTGACCTGGACCTGGCGGTAGGCGGCGCGCAGGTGGTCCGCGTAGAGCTCCTGCCGGCGCGCGAGCTGGTGGTCGAGCTCGTCGCCCTGGGCACGGAGCGAATCGACGAACGCGCGCGTCTCGCCAAGCTGGAAGGAGACGAGCTGGAGCTGCTCCTCGGCGATCTTGATCTCGAAGCCGAGCGCGTCCCCCTCGGACTGTGCCGACGCCTGCTGCGCCGCGAGATCGGCAATCCGCGCGTTCGCGGCGTTCACCGCCGACTGGTACTGGCCGGCGACGGCCTGGTAGTGCTCGGCGTTCTGGCGGGTGACCTCGACGGCCCGCTCGAGCTCCTGCTTGCGGCGGAGCACGGCGTCGATGTCGTCGTCTGCTCTTGCCGGCATCGCGCCGGCGACGAGGGAGGCAGCCGACAGCACGGCAAGGACCGCGCCCAGCCAGCGTCGCCGTCCGTCCCCACCTCCCCGGGTCGCCCGGGGAGCTCCCATACGCGTGCCATCGTCGCACCCGGCGGTGCCCTGGGTCAAGGAGGGGGGCTCAGGTGGTCAGGTGCGACCGAACCGAGAGGCCCGCGCCTCCGGCCCCCACCAGCAGCGCGAGACCGAGGACGCCGCCGGCGAGCTGGGCGGCGAAGACCCCCCCGAAGTCGAGCGGCACGATCCCGGCGAACGCGGCGACCGCTTCGGAGACCGTCGGTGCGAGCGCGGCGATCACCGCGAGCGCGCCGAGCGCGCCCGCCACGCCGACGAGCATCCCCTCGAGAATGAATGGCCAGCGGATCAGGCGGTTCGAGGCTCCGACGAGGCGCATGATCTCGATCTCGTCGCGCCGGGCGTGGACCGCGATGCGGATCGTGTTCACGATGACGAACAGCGTCACGAACAGCATCATCGCGAGCACGGCGAGGCCGCCCGCGGAGAGCAGCCGCGTGACCGTGAGGAGGTCGTTCACGACGGCGGGGTTGTCGACGATCTCCTTCACCACGCCGGCGCCGACCTCCTGGCGCAGCCGCGCGGTCAGCCGCGGCGCCTCCTGCGCCTGCGCGAGCTTCACCTCGAGCGACGCCGGAAGCGGGTTCGTGTCGAGCTCCACGATCGCAACCTGCCCGCTCGCCCGGAGGCGCTGGAGCGCCTCGTCCTTCGTGACGAACGTGACGTGCGACACCGCGGGATCGGCTTCGATCCGGGACTTCAGGGCGAGGATCTCGGAAGGCCTCGCCGAATCCTCAAGGTAGAGGGCGATCTCCACCTTGGACTCGAAGAGCCGGACCGCCTGCTCGAGGCCTCGCTCGGCGATCGCGAAGAAGGTGAGGAGCACGAGCATCAGCGCGACGGTGACGCTCGACGCCGCGCTCATCACGAGGTTGCGCGAGAAGCCCTGCCAGGCGGCCGTGAACAGGTAGCCGAGGCGCCTCACGCGGCGTACATGCCCTCGCGCTCGTCACGGACGATCCGGCCGTGGTCGAGCGCGACGACGCGGCGGCGGAGCGCGTTCACGATGTCCGCGTTGTGCGTCGCTATGACGATCGTCGTGCCGAGCTCGTTCACGCGGACGAGGAGCTTGATGATCTCCCAGCTCGTGACCGGATCGAGGTTGCCGGTCGGCTCGTCGGCGATGAGGATGCGCGGCCGGTTGACGAGCGCGCGCGCGATCGCCGTTCGCTGCTGCTCGCCGCCCGAGAGCTCGCGAGGGAAGTGCTCGCGCCGGTGGTCGAGGCCGACGAGCGCGAGCGCGCGTTCCGTGTCCTCGCGCGCCGAGCGACCGCCGCGGCCGGTGACGAGGAGCGCGAACGCGACGTTCTCGGCGACGGTGCGCGAGGGGAGCAGCTTGAAGTCCTGGAAGACAACGCCGACCTTCCGCCGGAGGCGCGGGATTCCCCCGCCGCGCAGCTTCGCGACGTCGTCGTGGTCCACGACGACCCGCCCGGTCGTGGTGAGCTCCTCGCGGATGAGCAGGCGGATGAGCGTCGACTTCCCCGCCCCCGAGGAGCCGACGAGGAAGACGAACTCGCCGGGTGCGACCCGGAGGTCCACGTCCTGGAGCGCGTACGTGCCGTTCGGGTAGCGCTTGCTGACGTCGTCGAGCGCGATCACGCCCGCTGTCCGCTCAGCGCAGGCCCAACTGCGTTTGCGACGTGCCGGTCGAGGTGAACGTCGCGATCGACGCGATCTCCGAATCGCCGGTCGCCATCACCTTCACGCCCATCGTCGCGCGCCCGAGCACGCGGACCTGCTCGAGCGGGGTGCGGATGACCACGCCGTTCGTGCTGATGAGGAGGATCTCCTGCGTCGTCTCGTCGACGACCTGGACGCCGGCGATGTCGCCCGTCTTTGCCGAGAGTGCGGCGAGGAGCACCCCCTGGCCGCCCCGGCCCTGGGTCGGGAACTCGCCCTCCGCGGTGCGCTTGCCGAAGCCGTTCTTGGTGACCGAGAGCACCTCGCTGTGCGGCCGCACGATGCCCATGCCGACCACCCCGTCGCCCTTGCCGAGCTTCACGCCGATGACGCCCTGGGTCTGGCGACCGAGCGGCCGCGCGTCGCTCGCCTGGAAGACGATGGCCTTGCCTTTCCGCGTGCCGAGGACGATCCGGTCCTGCTCGCCGCACGGCGCGACCCAGGCGAGCTCGTCGCCCTTGCGCAGGACGATCGCGATGAGCCCGGCGCGCCGCACGGTCGCGTACTCGGCCAGCGCGGTCTTCTTGAAGAAGCCCTTCCGCGTGGCCATGACGAGGTGCTCCGCCGAGGTGACGTCCTGAAGCGCGACGAGCGCGGAGACGCGCTCGCCCGACTGCATCGCCTCGAGGATGTTCTGGATCGGCGTGCCCTTCGCGGTGCGGCTCGCATCGGGGAGCTCGAAGACCTTCAGCGCGAAGACGCGCCCACGGTCCGTGAAGACGTAGAGCCGATCGTGCGAGCGAGCCACCAGGAGGTGCTCGACGTCGTCCTCCTCGCGGGTGGCCATGCCGATCACCCCGCGACCGCCGCGGTGCTGGGCGCGGTAGGTGGAGAGCGGCATCCGCTTCACGTAGTTGCGGCTCGAGACGGTGACGACCACGTCCTCGTTCGCCACGAGATCCTCGTCGGTGAGCTGGCGGCTGAGGTCGTCCATGATCTTCGTCCGGCGGTCGTCCCCGTACCGTTCGGCGAGCTCGTCGAGGTCCGTCGTGATCAGGCCGAGCACGCGGCGCGGGTTTGCCAGGATCGATTCGAGCTCGGAGATGAGCATGATCGTGTCCCGATACTCGTCGTCGATCTTCTGCCGCTCGAGGCTCGTGAGCCGGCGGAGCTGCATCTCGAGGATCGCCTTCGCCTGTGGGTCGGAGAGGCCGAACTTCTCGCGCAGGTTCTGGTGCGCGGTCTCCGGGCTCTTCGAGGCGCGGATCGTCTTCACGACCTCGTCGAGGTGGTCGAGCGCGATCTTCAGGCCCTCGAGGATGTGCGCGCGCTCGCGCGCCTTTCGGAGCTCGAAGTCGGTGCGCCGGCGGATGACCTCGCGGCGGTAGTCGATGTGGTGCTGGAGGACGTCCTTGAGCGACAAGGTGCGCGGCTGGTTCTCGACGAGAGCGAGCATGTTGAGGTTGAAGGCCGACTGCATCGCGGTGTGCTTGTAGAGGTTGTTGAGCACGCGGTCGAAGGAATCGTCGCGCTTGACCTCGATGACGATCCGCATCCCCTCGCGGTCGCTCTCGTCGCGGAGGTCGGCGATGCTCTGGAGCTTCTTCGCCGCGACGAGCTC